>Ga0209606_1000612_pt1 | contig 51899 bp, 36 predicted proteins | sample AD_UKC057_MetaG_FD_184412 | JGI IMG/M metagenome (GOLD analysis project Ga0209606, IMG submission 184412) | Active sludge microbial communities of municipal wastewater-treating anaerobic digesters from USA - AD_UKC057_MetaG (SPAdes) (version 2) | ecosystem: Engineered > Bioreactor > Anaerobic >... | reverse complement strand
AGTTTCCTCCTATTATATTCAGGGCCTCGGATGCCTGGGCCTGGGCGACCGGGACAAGGCGCGCGAATATTTTACAAAGGCCATGGAAATCGACCCGATGAGCCTTGACCCGAAACAGATGTTGGAATCGCTACAATGAAGACGCGCCGGATATTCCTATGCGCGCGGCACGCGGGACTTTCCCGGATACTATACACGGCCTCCTTTATGCTGCTTTTCTACGTTTCTTCTTTGGCAATGGCGGACAATACTACCGAGGCGGAGTCTGTCCGCCCGCTGGTTGGCGCCATACGCTGGGACGCCTGGCACGGGGATGCCTCCACTGTGGGGTTGATGGTGGAGAAAACGCTTTCACCGCCTCACTGGCATTACCGGCTACCGTTTTACGGCAAGATTGTCGGGGAGAACGCGGTCGAAGCACGCGGCAACACCCAGGCGATTATGGACCGGGAAATCGACTATGCCCATGCCGCGGGGCTGGAGTATTGGGCCTTTGTGATCTATCCCGAAGATAACGCGCTGAGCCAGGGGCTTCATTTGTATCTTGCAAGCGAGAAGAAATCCAGCATTAAGTTTTGCATGAACCTGCAGGGTGGCTGGGAGGCGGGCGGCGGTCCGGATGCCTGGCCGGCGAAGGTCGCCCGTTATATCAGGTATTTCAAGGAGCCCACCTATCAGACCGTCTTGAACGGGCGGCCATTGGTCTTCCTGTATAGCGTGGACGGACTGGTGGGCCCGGGCAAATTTGAGGATTGGGCTGCGGCACGGACGGCTTTTGACGCACTGCGCGCGGCGGCGGTCGCGGCGGGAATACCCTCGCCCTATATCGTGGCCCAGGGCTGGTCGCCCGATACACTTAAGGAACAGGCCGCAACGCTGGGTCTTGATGCTATCGGCGCTTACGCGTCTTCCGCCGGCGCAAAAGCCGGTTCCTACGCCGACCTTGCCCGGCATACGGAAGAATGGTGGGATACTTTTAAATCTGTCGGGAAGCCTGTTGTCCCGCTGGTTACAGCGGGCTGGGATATGCGGCCACGGGTGGAAACACCGGTTCCCTGGGTCAAAGGCGGTGATATTGAACAGTATTATGAAGCGCCCAAACCAGCGGAATTGGCGACGCATCTTGAACATGCCATCACGTGGTGCCATAAAAACCCCGAAGCGGCGGAAGCCCAGGCGATACTGATATACGCCTGGAATGAATTTGATGAAGGAGGCTGGCTGTGCCCTACACTGAAGGAAGGTGCGGCGCGACTGGAGGCCATAGGCAATATAGTGAAGCCTGGTAGTGCCGAATAGACCGTGCTTCCCGGTTTGCATGGAAATAAACGTTTCTCAAGGAGTCTTGTCATGAACACCGTCAAAACAGTTCTTTTGCTTATCCTTGTTTCACTTGTCCTGCCTGTTACTGCCTTCGCTGCGCTTTCAGTAGTCCCCGTTGAGGGTATGCGCGACTTGGGCACTACCAAGGAAATTCGCGACGGGGACAGGACTGTTTTCAAGGAAACGAGCGTGGCCGGGTCGCTGGAGGTGGTTCTTGCGACTGCTGAAGGGCCTGCGGAACGGCAGATCATGTACCGCGAGGCCAAGCCAATGGAGGACGACGGTCTGGAACTTTCAGGCGCGGAAACGGCCGGGCTTTCATTTCAGGAATCCTTTCGCAATCTTGGGCCGGACTTGATCGAACGTACGGTAACCGTGACTGCGGAAACCGATGCGCGGTATTATCTCAACCTGGGATGGCGTCCCGCCGTGGAGGGTGACTTCTATTCGTTCACGGGAAAAGAAATGCAATCTGCGAAATACAGCCCGGGCTGTTCCGGTCCGGAATTCGGCGGCGGTAACCTGCAGACCTTTCCATTCCTTGGGTGTCTCGCCGGCGACCGCCTTTACGGGATCATCGGCGACACACCGGGCCGCTGGGGCAACCTGTCCTTCATGGAATTCGATCCGGAAATACGTGAACTTTCCCTGTGCAACGGCGACGGCAGTCCGCGCCGGGTCATTTCCATTCCCCGCGATGTGGACGCCACCTCGGTATACCGGGCCCATTTCGACGGATGGCAGCATATTGAAGCGGGAGAGACACAGACCTGGACGACCTGGATATTCGCCTCTCCGGCCCGGTCCCTGTACGATGTGCAACTGGCGGCGCACCTGGCGCTGGCCAATGCCAAGGGGTTTAACCAGTCCGGCCTGGAAGCCATCTTGCGTAATACCTCGTACCTGTTGTTGCGCCGCAACCTGTTACGGCCCGAAAGCGACTATATTTTCATTTCCGGCGTGGGTTACGGCTGGAAGCAGTGGGTGTCGGACGGATTCTGGATGAGCCGGGGCCTGGACGACCCCGTCTATGATGCTTCCGCCCAGGCGGCGGTATTTTATGAGCGCCTTGATTATGAGGACAATGCCCAGTACTACCTGATCTGGGCGGGGTTGGTGAAACGGGCCGGTGGCGACCTGGACATGCGCACTGTGGACCGCGCCTACCGCTTCATGCGTGCCCACGAGGTGGACGGCTTGTTCGTGCCGCCCCGTCTCAAGCCGGACTTGGCCTGTTTCAAAACCTATCACGATCAGCTGCCTTATGATGACGATGATGCCCCTTCCTCCAACCAGGGTTTCCACTGTGGCGCCTTATTCGCGGCCCGCGAACTGGGATATCCCGTCACCGATGAAGAGATACAAAAGGTGAAGGATGGGTATGCGCGCATGTTCAACGCCGAAGGCGGCTACATGGCCACCAGCCTGAAACAGCAGGAGCATATCGGCCAGGATGCCCTGTATGGCGAGGTGCTGACCTATGCCGTATTTGGTGAAAAACTGTTGCCTGATGAGATGGTGCAAAAGCATATTGAGACCACCATGCGCCTCCAGACGCCCTATGGCATGCGCGTCATTTCCAAGGCCAACGGCGACCTGCTGGACGGACACAGCGGCGTGTATGTGTTCGGCGGATCCTGGTTCCTGAATGACGGATGCGTCTACCTGGACGGCCTGATTCACGGTATGGCCCCGGCGTGGATAGATGAAAAACTGCTGTGGCGGCTGGAAAAGGAACTCGCCGTCATGCCCGCCTTCCACGAGTCCATCAGCACGGTGGACGGCCATCCCCACGGGCATCACCTGTACTCCTGGAATTCGGGCTTCTGGTGGTTGCGCCGCGAGGTCAGGACACGTCTGGGTATGGACGGACCCGACCCGCTGGCTGCGGCGCTGGACGTGAAACTGGGGATTCAGCGTCAGGATCAGATGCTGCTTTCCGTCCCGGAAACGGCAACTCTGCGCCCCCCGCGATAGCCTGGCAAAAAAGAAAGGAGTTAAGGGACTTTGGGTTTCCTAACCTCGACAGAGTTTTGATGCGGTTCTTCATAAAACAGTATTGCACCAAAGTTTGACGCAAAAGGCCGTAAGAAGGGACAGACTACCAAATAGCAGGCATGAAACACAGGATTATACGCTGTACTCAGGGGCTATTTGGCAGTCAGTCCCTTCTTTACTCAGTCTCTGTGTTTTCACAAAAAGTGCCATTGTATATTCCGAGGAGTTCAGGAAGTCTGGACTTAAATGACGCACCAATCGGGAATACTGTATTGTTTGTCCTTTATTTCCGCTGGTTTGAAAACCGCTTGTGAATTCAATCTTCCATTTTGGGGCTCCAAATTCATCCTTCCCCTTCCACCGGGGCCGCCAAAACCCAGCAAAGCGTTGGCGCGGCAGTGGAATCGTATCGGTAATACGTCCCTTTCTGCCAGAGATAGACCGCCCGTATGGCATGGGACATGGGATGGAGGCCGCCCTGCCAGCCTGCAAGATAGGGTATCGTTTCACTCATCGTCAGGCGCCAGTCCAGATTCACATCGGCCGGATGGCATACCGCCTCGACTTCACCCTCTGCGGACAGTTGAATGTCGTCAAGACGCAATTGCGCCCTGGGACCGCTGTCGCCGGAGACCAGATAATAGCGCCATAAGATCTGCGCATAGGGGGCGCCCAACGCGTCCTCCGGTAAAACAACCGGGCCGAAAATTTGCGTATGTCCGTCCGCCTGCGCCAGGTATTCCAGCGCAGTGCCCTGCTCATCGGTAATGTCCAGGAAGGGGCCCGAAACTCCGGTACGGTATTGCAGCCGGATGGCATATTCGCGCTCGTTGCGCAACAAAGTGCCGCACAACCACCGCAAGGTCACAGCATCCTGGATGCCTGTGGTGTCCACCGCCAGCAGTGCGCCGCCGAGGTCACGGCCGCGGCCGGTGTTAATAAAGGATATCCCCTCCTCATTCAGGCCGTTTATCCGCGTACGGCGGGTGTTGTTGTAGGGGAAACCGATGGTGGCGAAGTCGTCTTCGTTATAGTCGTCGTGAGGTATTTGATAGGCGTATTCAAGCGGCGTATCCAGAAGGGTATCATCGGTATTGCTTTGCAGGAACAGCAGGTGTTCCGGATACACACCGTCCGGGGCGTCCGGCGACCAGTTCTCGAAGGAAAACTCCCCGTCAACCATACGGTGGGCCGCGGGATAAACGAGCATTCGGAAGGCCGTCGGGACCGGTGGATGATACGGATCCGATGCCAGTAGGGTAACCAGAAGCTCGCCGCGCAGCAGGGGCTGGAGAGTGAGCGAGTTCCCCACAATCGCCGCATCGGCGATTCCGGTCTTGTCAAGAACGATTTCAAAGGAAATCGGGTCGCCCTCGGGGTCGTTAAATAAAACGTCAAGCGGGATGGATACTTCATCGCCCTGTTCAATGCCTTGCTGCAGGCCGATTGCCGAAACCGATGCCGGGGGCTGGTTCGCCCCGGCCGCCACACCATCCAGGGTGACATTATCGAATCGGTTGTTTCCTTCCGTTCCGCCTGCGCCCTGTTCAAATTCAATACGCACGGCAAAGTCTGGATTGTCGGCAACCCCTTCAATGGCCCCAAAATCCAGCGCATGCAGGACCGGATCGGCATCGTAGATGACAAAGGTCGTGAACCACTCGAACAGGTTGCCATCCACGCTGTAATACACCTGCTGTATCCCTGCGCCCTTGGCGGATCGGCGCGTTTCGTACAGGAACCGGATGTCTTCATATCCCGTGGTGGGCAGTTGAAATGTAAGGGAGGCGCCCAGTGGAGTGTTCACCCGCAGGTGAAGGCCCGGCTCATCGCCAAAACGGGCATTCTCCCCAATAAAGCCCTGGGCGTCATCATAGGTAATTTCCGTGCCCGGGCCGGAGACCGCCTCCAGTGCCGCGCCGCCCGCGGTATAGCGGGGAATGCTGGTGCCGTCATTAAAGCTCCAATAATGAATGACCGAACTTGCCTCGGCCTCAGTAAATAATGGGGCCACGTCAAGGCCGTCCTCCAGAATGACTTCGGCGCATGCGGGCGTATCTTCGGGCAATCCGCTCCAGCCCGCAAAGGTATAACCCGGTGCCGGTACGGCTTCAATTTCAACCGGAATCCCCTGGAAGTAAACGCCTTCCCACCCGCCGGAAATATCCGGGAGGGAAACTGCGTTGATTCGAATACCTCCCTGATTGACGGGGACCGGTGCAATGGAAATGGCTGCAGTGCCCGGGAGTCCGAAAAATTCCAGGATATGCTGACGCATATAGGTGCTGCGCTCCCCGGCGTATTCCATAATCACTTTAACCTCTTCATGCCATTCCGACACGGATACCGGGGCTCCGGGGAAATTCCAGCGGGTCAGATGCTCCTCCATCATCGGTTCCCGGGCATCCCGCATGGAAACAAGCTGCGCCGTGACCACGTCCGGTAAAAACAGGGTATTCATGTAGTCCGCCAGGCGGTTTATCAGGCCATTGCGGAACTCCGCATTCTCCAGCAGTTTCCGGAAGGGGTACCACTGGAAATCAGGGATATCTTCGGCAAGACGGGCCAGGCTGTTAAAGGTACAGGGTTCGTTCAAGCCAAAGCCGTCGTCCGTATCCCACACGACCCACCGCCACCGGCCGTCATGGCCCGGCGGGGCATTGGGAACATAGCCGTCCGTGCGCAACCGCCAAAAATAGATGTTTTTATTCGGCCAGTCCTTATTGCCAATATAGATCTGGACGGCCTGATAGGCGATAAAGTTATCTATATCCATCAGTGTCTTTACATATTCATAATTCTCGGACTGGGACATGTCGTGTGTCGTTATAAACGCCATCATGGCGTCATAGTGGGAGGCGTCCCCTTCCTCCACCTCTCCCAATTCCTTCAGCAGATCCAGATTTTCCGGGTCGACCCCATGCCGATACGCCAGGTAGTACTTGTCTATTCTTTCTCGGATATCGTAAACGCCCCAATACTCGCCGTTGATAAAAGCAACACAAGGCCGGTAGGCGGACTGGTCCAGCCCCAGTTCCACTATCAGATTCTGCGTCAACCCGTCCCGCAAACACGCCCGTTGAAAATCGCAGCCTGCGTTACGCAGGATGAAACGCTTGAAGGTGTCCGTATACGCGTCGCCGAATAAGGAATAGTCAAAGGTATCCTCGCCATAGAGGTCCCTGGCGTATAGGCGAAGGGATTTCTGTGGGAACCACCGCGTCCAGGCGCCGTGAATACGGATGCCGGCATCTTGCGCAAAACCGAGTTTCCCGCCAGGTTCGAACAGGCTTATATGCACCGGCCTTTCCCATATATCCCCTCTTTGATGATAATTTGCCGGATGGGCCGGCCAGGGTTCCTCCGGGAAAAGGTTTTCGTACAGGTCGCCCGGAACATAAATGCCTATGGTGTCATCAAAAAGATTCCCGGCCTCCGTTACCAGCGATACAATCGGCACGGGATAGCGGTCCTGTATTTCGGGATCCACCAGAAATGTTTTTGACTCGGGAGAAGACGCAAGGTACCCTTCACGATAGGCCCCTGCCCGCACCACGGATATCTTGAACACCTCTCCCCGGGGAGAACACGTCGTGGGATTGCCCTCTTCATCACCGTAATACATTGTTGGAATCATTGAAATCGTATTCGGCTCCCCGATCCTGCTGTCAATCCGGACGGGGCCCTCATACCGTATGCCCGTTTCCGGTGTGGGGACGCTGCCGTCCAGCGTATAGTACAGCGTTACCCCCGCATCCGGGTGCGCTAATTCCAGCGAAAAGCCTTCGGTATAAAACCCGGATTCATGGGAGAAGTGCGGTGGACTTACGATGCCGTTGTACCCTTGCGTAATGTTGGCTCCCCACGGTGTCGGTTCCTTGAAAAACATCCAGGTGTCTTCACTATCCCCGTATCGCCCATAAGAAATGTCTTGGGCCAACTGCACGGGAGACACCATGTCAACAAGCGTTCCCTCCGGAGAAGACAAAAGCAGCACCTCTCCCTTTACGCTGATGCTGAAGTTGGTATGAACCATATTCTCCCGGTCTGAGGTGTCTTTTCCCGAGGTCCATATCAGGTAATAGAGATGGGGGGCCACATTCTCATTTCCCGCAGGGAATTGCCATTTGAAAGGATTGTCTTCGTCATCAGAAAGATAGTAACCGGCCAGATAAATTGTTTCCTCTCCGGGATTATAGAGTTCTATCCAGTCCTCGTAATCCCCATCGCCATCGGACATATAGGCTGCATTCGAGGCCATAAATTCGTTTATGACCAACCCGCCGGCAGGGAACATAAAAATGGTCGAAGCAAGACATGAAATTAAAAAACGTTTTATAGGGTTCATATGTCTTCCGTCACAGATGCAGGAGACCTATACTCCTTTTCCCGGACGCTCCTTAATGTGCTTGAGAATAGCCGATCTGTGCTTTGCACTGCGCTATTACGTAATAAAACTGAAGCTTTTTATCTGCCTCCAATTATACATCCAAACAGGCTTTCCTTTGCGGAAGAATTTTACTCCCGTCATCATCAGTGTCGTTTCATGGAGGACTTGGTCCGCTGAATACATTGAAGATAACCCACCGGCAATGCCGGTGCGCATTCATCAGGTTCTGCAATACTTTCAGTCCGCCGTTGTAGAAAAGGTGCCCATATGCACCTATGCTTATTTGATATTTCCCATGACATGGTCTATTATACTCTAGTATATTAATAACGCCTCATGAGGAGGACGCATGATCAGCATTACAGAATTACGCGTGGACTATGACAGGCTTATTGCCGTTAACAACGTTGACCTTGCGGTGCGTTCCGGGGAGATTCTGGGGCTGGTGGGACCCAACGGTGCGGGTAAAACTTCTTTAATCAAGGCGTCCGTCGGGCTTATCGAACCGGTCCGCGGGCGGGTGGTTCTTGGGGGCGTGGATATGTCGCGCGCGCCGGAAGAGGGGTGGCGCCGCCTGGGGTATATGCCCGATTTTTCTCCCGTCTACGAGGAATTGATGGTTTCGGAATATCTGGAGGTGTTTGCCGCCGCTTATGGCATTCCCCGACGGGACCGGATTCAGCGCTGTAAGTACTGGGCCGAACGGGTCAATCTGCACACCAAATGGAATGACCGGATACACGATCTTTCCCGGGGCATGCGGCAACGGCTGGTATTCGCCAAAACACTGTTACCGGAACCGGACATTTTGTTTTTGGATGAGCCTGCCAGCGGCATGGATCCGCTCGGCCGGATTGACCTGCGTGAAATCTTAAAGGAAAAGGCGGAAAACGGTACGGCCGTCCTGATATCAAGCCATATCCTGTCCGAGATGGATTCGTTGTGCACCGCTCTGGCGGTCATGGAAAAGGGACGGATCCTGGTATCGGGAACCTTGGAGGAAATACGAACCGCCCTGCATTCCCAAAATCGGCTGCACATACAGATACTTCCGCCAGTCGAATCGGCCCTGACGCTCCTTGAAACCTGGCCGGGTATCAGCGGGCTCCAACCGGAGGAGATCGGTGGTCTCTACAGTGCCCGTTTCTCCGGGGATAAGGACGCGGCGGCAGCGTTACTGGTGGCGCTCCATGAAGCCGGCGCCCGCGTTTCCGAGTTCTGGTGCGAGCGGGACGATGTGGAGTCCCTCTTTCTCCAGATTGGCGGCAAGGAGGTTTCATGAAGCCTGTTTTCTCGATAGACCACAATGCCCTGTTGCTGGCTTGTTTCAAATCGCGGTTCAAGCCCAACTCGTTTCTGCGCGAACTGGTTTTGCTGGCGGCATCTTTGGTGGTTGCGGCGCTCGTGTCCATGAATTACGGTCGGTTATTATTTCCGGACCCTGTTGCATGCATGTTGTTTACCACTTACCTTATCCAGGGTTTGGTGTTATTTATAGGTATCGCGCAAGTTGCAACGATGACGGCCCGGGAAAGACTTTCCGGGACCCTCGATTTGCATCGGCTCTCCCCGCAAAGCAGGACGGGCCTGGTCACAGGATTGCTGATCGGCGGAGCGTCTCTGGAGTGGATCCTTGCCCTGGTCCTGGCGCCCGCGATAATTACCGCCGGCGTGGTACTCGGACTGCCGTTTATGGACATGGTGTTTTATGAATGCGCTATATTTCTTGGTGCCCTGGTCGCCGGCCAGATGCTGATGAATATCACCCTGATAACACGGGAGGAGGTGCTTAAGACACAAAACGGAACTATTGCCAATCTATTCGGGATAGTGTCCATCGTATGTGCGGCGATATATGTCTCTCAATTGTTTGACGTTACCCCGTCCTCCTACTCCGTTACTTTTCATGCCGTTGTGCCCTACACGATTTTGGATTTCGATTTTGCACTCAGGGAGTTGTCCGCCATTAGCCAGGCGGATGGCCGGATTCCCCTGGCGGCCGCATTCGGCCTGCAGCTCGCGGCCCATGTGCCCCTGCTGTGTTTCGGGACCTGGGTGGCCGTACGGCAGATGCGCTATCCCGAACGGAATCGGCTCTCCAAGGCCCAGGCCTACACGGCAGCGGTAATTGTATATGGCTTTTACGTGGCGGAACTGTTCAATAATGCGCGGGCCCTTCCCATGATGCCCATGCTTGTGTTGTTGTTGGTTCCGATTACGCTCTTTTCAGGAATCGTCCTGATTCTTAACACCAGTCCCCATTACCGTACTGTGATGTGGGGATACTACCTGGACTCTGAAAACCGGCAGGAACGGTGGCCGCACGTTCTTCTTTCCGAGCACACGTCCCTCCGGCATTGGCTTGTCGGCTATGCCCTGCTGACCTTGCTCGCCATGGTGCCGGTATGGCTGCTGCTGCACGGCGCCTATGAAGGCCACCCGGTTCGCGGGTTCGCGTGGTTTCTTCCCCTGTTCTGCGGATTCGTTTTGGCCCAGGTGGCCTGTTTTGCCGGGTTCTATGAGTTTTTTCTGATGGGCGGGTTCGGCAGGAAGGCCTATTTGTTTCCCCTTGTGATTGCGTTGCTGTGGTTGGCGGCCCCGTTGCTTGGGATAGTGGCGAACGATGGGGAAAACACTGTCCTGTACTATGCGGGCATGATCGTTTCACCCCTGGTCGCTTGTCCCCGCATCTTGTTAGATTTCGCTACGGGCGATAAGTCACTGCACTATCCGGAAATCTATCGCCCGCTGCTGGTTTGGGGTATTGCCCTGAACACCTTGGCTGCAGGTGTGTTCTTTTCCATAGCGGCAAAATTGCGCCGCCGGTTGCGGGCAGGGGGGTGTGATAAACGATCAGACTGATCCGTCCCATCGGACTGATCGGAAGTTTCGCTTTGCACCAACGTGGCGGGATCGCCTACAGCAAGAACGCCAGCGCGGCGATGAGGAACACTTCTACGAACAGGTGGGCGATGAAGGGCAGCAGCAGGTTGCGCCGCTTCAGGCTCCACCAGGTCAAGAGCACGGAAAACACGGCCATGCCAACCGCTTCCAACGGAGGTTTCTGAAGGTGATACACGACTTCTGAAACGGGGACGATGAACCAGCCGAAGCGGGGAAACTTTCGCGCGGCGGCGCGCAGCAGCACGTAGCGGTGCAGGAATTCCCAGCCCATAAGCCAGGATGCGGTCCAGGAAAGCGCGGCCAGGCCGCGCAGGAAACGCTCCTGCAGGGGCAGATGGCCCAGGCCGGGATACTGTTGCTTGAGAGAAGGAAAGACCTGAATGCTGAGCACGGCCACACCGCCCACCAAAATCATCAACAGCAGCAGCATCCAGTCGCGCCGTTTCCAGGTGCGGATGGAAAACCAGGACCATTCCATGTGCCGCAGAGAACAGCAGAAGGGCACGACAAACCAGAGGAGAAATTTGTAAAGATCGAAGGAGCGTATCCCCCGCAACCGGGTCCAGTCCGGCGGAACCAGGGAGAGCATGTGCCAGGGGGTATCGACCCGCCAGTGAAAGACAGACCAGTCAAAGGGCCAGGAACAGTGAAGAGAGGCCAGCGCATCTATGCCGAGAACCAGTACTACATAGCCCATGACGAGATACAAAGAAGCCGGACTTGCTACGGATGAATGGAGTTCCTGCGTTAAGGCGTTGTGGCAGTTGCCTGGTGGCGGTTTGTTATCCCCCCGTGCCTTTTGAATGTGTCTTCTCCGGTTCATGCCGGTTTCTTCTTCGCTTTTCCCGGCCACGGACACAATGCCGCCGCGGGACAGGCGGCGCATTTCGGAGCGCGGGCGGTGCATAGGGCCCGGCCATGGAATACCATGTAGTGGGAGTAAATGGTCCAGTGTTCCTGCGGCCAGAGGGCCATGAGATCTTGCTCAATTTTGGCGGGGTCCTGGTGTCGGGTGAAGCCGAGGCGGTTGGAGACGCGCCTGCAATGGGTGTCTACAATAACGCCCGGTACGTGGAAACATTCGCCCAGTACGGCATTGGCGATTTTCCGGCCGACGCCGGGCAGGCGCAGCAGGTCGTCCATGGAACCGGGCACCCGGCCGTCATAGTGTTCCAGCAGCATGCGGCAGCTTTCACGGATGGACCGGGCTTTCTGGTTGAAAAAGCCGCAGGAGCGGATGTCATTTTCGAGTTCGCCGGGGGCGGCTTCCGCAAAATCGCGCGCACCACGATATTTCTTGAAAAGGTCGCGGCAGACCACATTTACGCGCGCATCGGTGCATTGCGCCGCGAGTATGGTCATAATCAACAGATGGAGGGGCGACCGGAAGTCCAGGGTACACCGCACCTCGGGATAGGTTTCCTGGAGGAGGGCGAATAACGCTTGCGCGCGTGTTTTTTCTTTTGGGGATATTAGTTTGCGGCGCGCCATTGCAGGATATCCTCCGCGGGGTAGCAATTTAAAATCTGTTCCGGTTCCAGGCCGCCTTTGCGCGCCATGGCCACGGCGAAGCGCATGTTGGCCAGCCCGGAAACGCGGTGCGCGTCGGTGCCGAGGGCAAAGCGGGCGCCCTTGTCCGCCGCCGCGCGCAAAAAACGCCAGTCCATGTCGAGGCGCCTCGGGTTGCCGTTTATTTCCAGGGCGACACCGTTGGCGACCGCTGCGTCCACCACCTTGTCCACCTGCACGGGGTAGCCGGCCCGGGACAGCAACAAGCGCCCGGTAAGGTGGCCAATAACGGTCGTGCTTGGATGTTCGATGGCGCGGATAAGTTTTTCGGTCGCCGCCTCTTCCGACATCTCCATGCCGTTATGAATGGAGGCGATAACAAACTCGAAGGCGCTCAGGATTTCAGGACCATAATCCAGCGAACCATCGCCGAGGATATCCGCTTCGATTCCCTTAAGGATGCGGATGCCCGGCAGGCGCGTGTTCAGCCGGTCTATTTCCTCATGCTGATCGCAGACGCGCTCCGGGGACAGGCCGTTGGCGATGGCCGAGGCCTGGCTGTGGTCCGTGACAACGATATACGCATATCCCAGCCGCCGCGCCTCCAGCGCCATTTCCTCCAGGCTGTTGACCCCGTCGCTCCAATGTGAATGGCAATGTATTGTCCCGAGCAGCTGGTGTTCTTCAATCAGGCATGCCGGGAACGGCGCCTTGAACTCGAAAGTCCCCTCCCGCATTTCGGGTGGAATAAAGGGCATTCCCAGGGCCCGGTAAATATCCGCCTCACTCGCGCAGGGAACGGGGGAACCGTCTGTTCGAAACAAGCCGCGTTCCTTGAGTTCGAATCCCAATTCCGCGGCCTGTTTCCGCAACAGGGTAACATGCGCTTCGTTTCCCGAAGCGAGCAGGAGGGCAAAGGGCCACGCCTCAAGCGCGGCGAATCGCAGGCGGGCCGGGATGTTGGCCCCGGTCACCGTGGCACACAGCCCCGGGCCGGAGGATAAGGTCTGTTTTAACTCGGGCCACGCCATAAAGTGGCGGGCTACGTCATCGGCATCCCCGGAAGCCACCAGCATTTCGATTTCCGTAACGGTTTCCCGGTAACGCCGCAGGTTGCCGACGACGGCGAGTTCCTGAACCGCCGGGTGTTCTTGGAGATGTCGGCATAAGACAGCCGCTGCATCCCACGCGGCGTGAAGATGAAAACGGCCCTCCTGTGCTTCCAGAAAGCGAATCGATTCCAGGACCTTTTCCTGCTTGTTTTGGCCGTAGCCTTTTAGTGACGCCAGTTCGTCCCGTTCGCACGCGTCGCGCAGGGCTTCAATGGAATCCACAAAGAGGGATTCGTACAGGTGCTTGATGGTTTTCGGCCCGATGCCCTGCACCTTGGAGAGATCAAACAGCCCCTCCGGAAAACGGCTGCGCAGCGTTTCAAGGAAGGAAAGGCGTCCCGTGGTCAGCAGTTCGTCAAGTTTCTTTTCCAGCGCCTCACCGATACCGTCCAGTTCCCGCAAACGGCTGGCGCGGTGCACGTCCTCCACGGATTCCGGAAGTTTTTCCAGCAGGCGCGCCGCATTGGCATAAGAGCGGATCTTGAACGGATTGTCCCCGGCGATTTCCAGCCAGAAGGCAATCTCATGGAAAATGCGCCCTGCCTCTTTATTGTCCATACCTACCTCTTGTTATCCGGGTATAAATTACCAACACGAGTGTTACCCACAACCCAAAAAAATAAAACTACTTGAGCAAAAAATGGGACTGCCTCCGGCGCACGCAAAAACCATGAGCGTTGTAGTTAATCCTGAACCGCGCCGGTGGCTGTCCCACTTTTTTTGCGGGCATTACGTACAGGACCAAAAAAAGCGGGACAGTTGGCAACTCGTTCCCAAATTCCATTTGGGAACGCAATCTCTCTTGAAATTCTATTTCCCTTTTTGCATTGGCCCGGCCAGTGTGATTTGGCGCTCGACCATGGTTGCGAAGTAGAACTTCGCGAACAAGTGCGTTCCCAAATAGAATTCTTGTCATTACCCACATCTTTCTGTTCAGGATATGGTATTGAGATGCCGACGTATGTATTCAGAATCCCAACGAGATTCCATATCATAGCCCAGTGGTTGCGGTACTCCGCTACCCTGGGTAAGCGATGTCTCTCCTTCGCTCTTTTCTACTCCAACGGAGTTACGTCGGTTTTTCCATACGGCATTTGCACCACTGTGACGCAACCCCGTTGGGGTAAACGGGAATTGGGGGCACTTTCCAACCCAGGGTAGCGGGGTACCGCAACCCTGGGCTTTGTTCCTAAATCCCGTTGGGATATTGAATTAAAACATTCGCTTTTCACCGCTACTATTCATTGCCAATAGATGTGGGTAATGACAAGAATAGAATTTGGGAACGAGAGAACTGCCTGCGCCGCGACCATGCGTATCGCATCCGTCGCTGTTAAACCTCTTCCGGAACGACCCAGGGATCGCGGTATTGGCGCTTGACATATCCGTTGGCCTCATCGTCGTTTACAAAACCTTCCGTGGCCGGGTCAATCGATAACTTGCGTCCTGTCCTGTAGGCGATATTTCCGTAATGGGACAGGAGGGTCGAACGATGACCGAATTCGATGTCTGCCCGGGGCTTTTCGCGGCTGCGAATGCAGTCGATGAAGTTGCTTAAATGTTCCGTATTCGACCGTTCAAAATAACCGTGTTCGACGCGGACGGAATTGCCGTCCTTGTCGAACACTTCCCAGCCGCCCCCGTGGCGGCCGAGAAACATGAACTGGTTGGTGCCGTACACTTCGATGCGGGTGCCGCTAAAGGCCCAGCGGGGCAGGACGTCCAGGTCCCGTACTTCCATGGGGGTTTTCTTCATGTACGGCGCCCACAAGGTCTGCTCAAAGACCATGGTCAGTTTGTCGAAATCCCAGTTGACGGTGTGCGTGTCCGGCGCTTCCTGGTCGTCATCGAAGAAATGTTTTCCTCCGCCGGAACATACCGCCTTGGGGAGGGGCTGATCAATGAGCCAGTGGGCAATGTCTATCTGGTGTATGCCGTCGTTGATGATGTCGCCTCCCGAATAGGCCCAAAGCCAATGCCAGGCATAATGGAAATGATTTTCGTTGAAAGGGCGCATGGGCGCAGGGCCCAGCCAGATATCATAGTTAACGCCCGGCGGCACGTCAGCATTGTCCTTCTTTCCGATATTGCCATGCTGCTTGCTGTTCATGACCCGCACGAAATGGACATCGCCGAATTCCTTGGAATGGACGTATTCATAGGCCTTCTGACAGTATTCCGCACTGCGGTTCTGGGTGCCCATCTGGACGACGCGGTTGTATTTGCGAGCCGCCTTTACCATCTGCTGGCCCTCCCAGATGTTATGAGAGGCCGGTTTCTCCACGTAGACATCCTTGCCCGCCTGGCAGGCCCAAACTGTTCCCAGGGCATGCCAGTGGTCCGGCGTCGCCATCAGGATGCCGTCCAGCTCCGGATCGTCAAGCATTTCCCGGAAATCCTGCATACACGTTGGTCGTTTCCCCGTGTGGTTTTCGATGGCCGCGGCGCGCGGTTCAAAATAGTTGGTGTCAGGATCCGCCAGGTAGCGCAGTTCCACATCGTCTCGTGTGGCGGCAAGGGGCGCCAGGAAACTGCCGCGTCCGCGCAACCCCATGAGGCCGAGCACCACCCGTTCGTTCGCGCCTTGGGCATTAATGGATACGCCCGCAGCGGCGGCGACTGTTGACGTCAACACGGCATGTTTCAGAAATTCGCGTCGGTCTAAGGAATTCATTTTCCGGTTCCTCCATACATAGTGTTTACTGTATCCCTATCGGCAAAGGCTTATGGGGCCACAATAGCTACAATCCGGCAGCGGATAGTTGACACGTCCGATTTGGAGGGTTATAGCACTACGCCGATGGTTAACAACAGGTTGGCGTAAATGCGCTGCTCCCCGGTGACGATTTGCAGGCACGTGTCCGGGCCCGACGCCTCTTCGTAGAACGTGAAGCGGTCGAAAGTGCTGAGGACAATGTCGGGCAGTAATTTGCGAAAATCGTTGAAAATGGACGGTTCCGGTCCGTCGGCGGGTTCCATCACCGCGGCATCCTCCACGGGGATGCAGGTCAGGAGAACGCGCAACACATCAGTTACCGTGGGCATGCCCGGAGCGAGGTTCAGGTAGACCAGTGAGGCATTGTCGCCCAGCATGGTACTGGCGGGGTAATTTCCGTCGGTGATCAGGATCTTCGAACCGTGTCCGGCCGAGGCCAGCGCTTCCAGAATATCGGGATGAATCAGGGTTTGCTTTAACATGGAATACTCCTTTAGGGTGGTTGGCTGCCGCAACTGCTATGGCGGTATGGTATCGCTGTTGCCTCGCCGAATACAAGAAGACGCAGCCGTGCGTGTTACGGGGAAACGGATAAATTCGTTTCTCCGGACCTGTGGATTTACCGATACCAATTACGGTATGATGTCTTCATCGGAAAGAGGTGTTGGCGCCTGACCAATACCTTCCGGTGTCAACAACACCAATCTTCATGCCGATTCGCACTTTGGCGTGCCAAGCGGCAAAAAAAACATGCTGTTGGCATGTCCCCAGGCGGCGGAATACGCTAGGTGTATTTTCTTGTTCAACGTGCGGGCACAGCCCGCATGGGGCGGATTTACTGGAGTGCTGTATATGAATAAAGTCTTGGCGGGATTAGCAGGTCTGGTTCTCGTGGCGGGTGTGTTTTGCCAGAACCTTTTTGCGGATGAAACAGCGGAATCGGGGCGCAAGGTCTTTCAGGCTCGAAAAGACACGGTAATTACCATGCGCATTGTCATTGCCATGTCTTTCGGCAGCCGGGAGACGGAAAGTGAACAGGAGGCGAATGCGACCGTCATTTCACCGGAAGGACTGTCCGTGCTCGCCCTTTCCGCGGTGGACCCGCTCCAGATGGTACAGGAGGAGCGCGCGATTGAGGATGAGATAACCTCCCGCGTGGTATCCATACGCATGATACTGCCGGACGGCAGCGAAAAACCGGCGGAGGTCATCCTTCGCGACAAAGACCTGGACCTGGCGTTTCTGCGGCTGACGGAGAAGGTGGATGCGCCTCTGGCGTATGTGGACCTGAATCAGGCCGGCGCGCCGCAATTACTGGATGAGGTGCTGTGCATCATGCAGCTCGGCCGCGTTGCCCGGCGTTCGCACGCCGCCTTTATCGAACGTGTTGAAATGATCGTCGAACGTCCCAGGCTGTTCTACGCCCTGGGCAATCACCGGTCGCGCCAAGTGGTGTGTTCTCCCGTATTTACGCTGGCCGATGAATTCGTCGGCGTGGGCGTCATGCGCAAAATGACCGGCAGCACCGATCTTTCCCCGGACAACATTATGGTGATTATTGTGCCGGCAAGCCAAATCAAGGAACTTGCCGAACAGATAACTCCCGCACCGTAGTCGTATGCCGGAAGGTGCGCCCCTGTCCGCAACAGTTGGCGGGTGGGCGTGACGTTTATTCCCGCGGGATACGGGTTGAGCCTGCCTATCGCCTTCCTTTTCAGGGGATGTGATATAATAATAGTATGGACGGGTCGTGTGTACTGATTGGAAGCGGGCCCTGAACCGCATGGGACAAGGCACCGGAAACAGTACAGGGGAATGAAACGCGATGTACGATTCCGACATGGAAAAAGTCTTGACGGTCCTGTTGGCGGGGGGCATGGGGGAAAGGCTCTATCCGCTTACGAAAGACCGCGCCAAGCCCGCAGTGCCTTTCGGGGGCATGTACCGCATCATTGACTTCACCTTGTCCAATTGTTTTAATTCCAGCTGCCGCCGCATCTGCGTCCTGACCCAGTACAAATCCAACTCGCTGGCGCGTCACATCAACCGCGGCTGGAATATCATGCACACCGAGCTCGGGGAGTTCATCGAAGTGATGCCCCCCCAGATGCGGGTGAACAGCAACTGGTACCTGGGCACCGCCGATGCCATTTATCAAAACCTGTATTCCATCGACCAGAACGACCCGCATATTGTGTTGATCGTCAGCGGCGATCATATCTACAAGATGAACTATCAGAAGATGATCCGGCAGCACCGGCATACGGAGGCGGAACTCACCATCGCCGCCATCGAGGTGCCCCTCGAAGAGGCGCCGCGCTTCGGGGTATTTGAGGTGGATGCGTCCAATCGCGTTATTGGGTTCGAGGAAAAACCCGACACGCCGAAGCCGCTGCCGGACAAGCCCGATAAAGCCCTCGCCTCCATGGGTGTCTATGTGTTCAACGTGGATACACTGCGGCAGTCGGTAATCAAGGATGCCGGGCTAAGCGGGAGCAGCCACGATTTCGGCAAAGATATCATTCCCCGTCTCGTCCGGGGGAAAGCGGCCGTATACGCCTACAATTTTCAGGACGAAAACCAGAAGGAAGCCCAATACTGGCGCGATGTGGGTACTATCGACACCTATTGGGAGGCCAACATGGACCTCGTAAGTGTCGACCCGCACTTCAACCTGTACGACCGTTCGTGGCCCATGCGCGCGAATCTGCCCACCTTGCCCCCCGCAAAATTTGTGTTCGGGGAAGTGGGTAAGCGACTTGGTGTTGCGGTGGATTCCATTGTCAGCGCGGGCTGCATCATCAGCGGCGGCATGGTGGACCATTCCGTTCTGGGTCCCGGTGTGCGGGTGAATTCCTACAGCCATGTGCAGGAATCCATTTTATTCGAAGATGCCGTAATCGGCAGGAATTGCCGCATACACCGCGCCATCATCGAAAAGAATGTCCGCATCCCGGAAAACACCGTTATCGGCTATGACCTTAACGAGGACGCAAAGCGGTTCCGCGTAACCCATCTGGGCGTGGTGGTTGTCGAGTCTGCGGATAAGTTCCTGTAACCTTCGCACCCATAAAAACGGCCGCTGAACGGGGAAGTTCACCGGAGAAAAGGACAAAAAGGACTTAAAGGACATAAGGGACTTTCAGGACACTTCCATTGGGAACTTATCCTGTGGTCCTTGAGGTCGTCTACGTCCTTCAAGTCCTTTGATTTATAAGGTGTTCCTTGCTCCACCGGCTTTTTGGGGGAGTATTCAAGCCCCTTCTAGTGGAATTCAGCCTTCGCGGATTTCGCGTTTATCCCGGTCATATATCTGGCGCCGGCCTGTATCGGCGGCGCGCATGGCCATTATGACGGCGACCGCGTGCTGGTAACCCGCTTCGATGTCCGCGTTGGGAGTTTTCCGGTCACGGACGCACTGCATCCAGTTCTCGACATGGTCCGGGCATTCCACATTGTCGATGGCCATGGCTTCCTTGGGTAATGCGGTTTCGCCATAGGCGCCTTCGCCGGAAACCTGCACCTTGCTCCAATCCTGCAGGTCCATGATTCCCTTGTCGCCCATAATCTTGAACGTATTGCCGCCACCATTGCCGAGATAGGAGGAATAGTGGACGGCAAAGCCTTCCTCATATTCCCAGACCACGGTGGCGTGGTCCGGCGCGTCAAAGTGATAATCGTCCTTCCAGATATAGGTGTTGTGCATGGAGATTGCGCTGAGCGGCATTTTTGCGCCGGTGATGGAATGGACCAGGTCGATGTAGTGGGCACCCCAGCTGGGCACGGTGCCGTCGGAAAATTCGCGGTAGCCGTACCATCCGGAATAGACGACGGGGTCAAAGGGGCGCATGGGCAGGTGGCCCAGGAATTCCGCCCAGTCCACATCCTCTTCCTTGACGTCGCGGATGTAACTGTACCAATAGGGGCGGGTGGAATTGCGGTGTTGTTCGATGCGGCCTATCTTGCCTAGCGCCCCCGAGGCATAATACTGCCGGGCGCCCATCATGGCGGGATAACTGCGCAACTGGGTACCCACCTGAAACACAATGTTGTTCGCTTTCACCGCGTCATAGGCCGCATTCAAGGGTTCGAGTTCCTTGCCCAGCGGCTTTTCGCAATAGACGTCCTTTTTCGCTTCCGCCACCGCCTTGAGGTGGGTGGTATGCAGGTGCTCCGGGCTGGCTATGATAATGGCGTCCACATCAGCTTCTTCCAGGATCTGCCGGTAACTGACGTATTGGAGCGGGTCGCGTCCGTACCAATCCTTGCACATGGCGGCGGCTTCTTCCCTCGCTATCCGCCAGGGGTCGCACACGGCGGTGATTTCCATGTTATAGGTTTTCGCGTAGGTGTTGAATGACGGCATGATGGCGCCCTTCATGCGGCTGCCGCAACCAATCAGCCCTATGGACACTTTATCATTGGCCCCCGCCGATTTGGCATAGCTGAAGGCGCCCAGGGTTGCCGCCGCACCGGCGGCGGTTTTCAGAAACTCGCGTCGTGAACTCATGCTATTTTTCCTTTCGGTAGTTAAATGGGGTTCATCGCTGCGGTAATGCTTCCGGCAGCGCAGACCGCCATTATGCGTCAAACAGGGTGTCAATTAAAAATAGTACGAACGGGATGTGTCCACAGAGCCGACCACCCGGCGAAGAGAGATAGTGACATCGGTACGGGCCGTCGCGGGAACCATGGACAAGTCTGGGAAAGGCCGCCGGTCAGGCATCCCGGATTTCGCGCTTGTCCCGGTCGTATATCTGGCGCTTTCCCGTGTCGGCGGCGCGCATGGCCATCAATACGGCCACGCCGTGCTGGTAGCCGGCCTCGATGTTCGCATTGGGGGCGTTTCGGGTGCGCAGGCACTGCAGCCAGTTCTCGATGTGGTCGGGGCATTCCACATCATCTATGCGCATCGGTTCTTTCGGCAGTTCCGTTTCGCCGAAGGCGCCTTCACCGGACACGTGGATGTTGCTCCAATCCTGCAGGTCCATAAGCCCGTGATTGCCGAAAATTTTAAACGTATTGCCGCCGCTGTTGCCGAAATTGGTCGAGTAATGAGCGGCGAAGCCCTCGTCATATTCCCAGACCGCGGTAGCGTGGTCTGGTGCGTCAAAGTTGTGCGCATCTTTCCAGGTATAGGTGTTGTGCATGGACACGACGCTGCGGGGAAATCCGGCGCCGGTGATGAAATGGACCAGGTCGATGTAGTGGCTGGCGAGGCCGGGGACGGGCCCGTCCGAGAATTCCCGGTAGCCGTACCAACCGGAATAGAGCACGGGGTCGAAGGGACGCATGGGCCGGTCCATCAGAAATTCCGCGAAGTCTACATCTTCCTCCTTGACCTCCTTGATGCGTCCGTACCAATAAGGCTGTGCGCCGTTGCGGCATTGCTCGATGCGGCCGACCTTGCCCAGCGCGCCCGTGGCAAAGTACTGCCGGGCGCCCAGCATGCTCGGGTAACTGCGTACCTGGGTGCCTGCCTGAAACACGATAGTGTTGGCTTTAACGGCGTCATAGGCGGCTTTCAGGCCTTCCAGATCCTTTCCAAGAGGTTTCTCACAGTAGGCGTCTTTTTTTGCTTCCGCGGCCGCCTTGAGATGGGTCGTGTGCTGGTGGTCGCAGCTGGCAATCATCACGGCATCCACGTTGGCCTCGTCAAGCAATTGCCGGTAACTGGTATAGTGGAGCGGGTCGCGGCCGAACCAGCCCTTGCACATGGCGGCGGCTTCTTCACGGGCCAGCCGCCAGGGGTCACACACGGCGGTGATCTCCACATTTTGGGCTTCCGCATAGTTTTTCACCGACGGCATGATGGCGCCTTTCATGCGGCTTCCACAGCCGATCAGGCCGATGGATAGCCGGTCATTCGCCCCGGCCGATTTGGCATGGCTGAAAGCGCCCAGGGTCGCCGCCGCGCCTGCGGCCGTTTTCAGAAATTCGCGTCGTGAACTCATGCTGCTTTTCCTCTCAAGGGTTGAAAACAGGTTGAAAATGATATGCTCTTACCACAGTCTAAGACTCCATTATGCGCCAAGGCGGACGCCGATACAAAATCCAACCGGCCTCTTTCAGGCGCCTATGGCTGTTTCGATGACAGTAAAAAAATTCCTCGTGAACATCAGATTAGTCTGACCGGACGGATTGGTCCATAGGGACAGTGGGTTGCGGGTAACGCCCGTGCCGGTGCATTTTGATGCCTGGACGCTTCGGTGAAAATTTTGAAACGGGGCGCGGATATGGGTAGACTTATGACAGTGTTGTCGTTTTTCATGTCATCAGTTTATCTTCAACGGAAGGGAGTTCCCTGAATGAACAGTGCAACTAGAATCAAACTTTCAGCCATGATGTTCCTCGAGTTCTTTATCTGGGGCGCGTGGTGCGTGACACTCGCCACCTACCTGACGGTCACCCTGAAGTTCACGGGCGGGCAGGTCGGCAATGCCTTCCTGACCATGGCCATTGCTTCGGTCATCTCCCCGATTTTCGTCGGCATGGTGGCGGACAAATTTTTCCCGGCACAGTACCTGAAGGGTGTATTGCACCTGGGAGGCGCCGCCCTGATGTTCTGGGCAAGCACCGTCCAAACGCCGGGGCTCTTTTTCTGGGTGCTGCTCGGCTATACCCTGTGTTACATGCCCACATTGTCGCTGGCCAATGCCATCGCCTTTAACCAGATGAAAGACACCGAAAAGGAATTTCCACTCATCCGCGCCATCGGTGTTTTGGGCTGGATTGTCGTCGGCCTCCTGATTGGGTACTTGCGGATTGAGCAAACCAATATACCGCTGCGCATCGCCGCCGGCGCTTCCCTGCTGATGGGCTTGTATTGCTTTGCACTGCCGCACACGCCGCCCAAGGGCGCCGGTAAAAAAGTCACCCTTGGCGATATTTTCGGCATCGAGGCCTGGAGCCTGCTCAAAGACCGGTATTTCCTGGTTTTTGTGGTCGCCTCTCTACTGGTCAGCGTGACCACCTCCTTTTATATTAATTGGAGCAACCCGTTCTTCAACGCCGAAGGCCTGCCCTATCCCGCCGCGATGATGACCGGCGGCCAGATCTCCGAGGCCGTACTGACCGCGCTGCTCGGCTTTTTCTTCGCCAGTATTGGCGTCAAGTGGATGCTGGTGGCGGGCATGCTTTCCTGGTCATTGCGTTATTTCATTCTGATGGGCGACCCCGGGCCCGGCTTCTCCCTGTGGATTCTCGCCATTATTATTCACGGTATCTGCTACGGATTTTTCTTCACGGCCGGACAGGTCTATGTGGGCAAGGTGGCCCCCAAGGCCATTCAGGCCAGCGCCCAGGGCTTTATCGCGCTGATTACCTTCGGGTTGGGCCAGGGCGTTGGCTCCATATTATCCGGAAAAATCCAGGAGCGTTTTACGGATGTGGCCGGAACGACCGACTGGTCCCAGTTCTGGCTGGTACCGGCGGTGATCGCGCTGGTGGTGGGTGTACTCTTCGCATTGTTGTTCAAGGTGAAACCGGCGGAGGAGTCTGCTGAAAACGCCTGAGTTTCGTTACCTATAGTGCGGCGGCCCCTTTCCTGGCCGGCGCGAAGGCTGATTTTCCTTGTTGCCCGGTTCCCTTCGCGGGAACCGGGCCTTTACCCTGCGGGTTGATAAGAGGATGCTATGGTAATGAACACAAGACCATCTCTTCGTCTCTGTTATGGTATCTCCGTCTTTATCGTGGTGGCAGCCGGATTCGCGCTGCCGGTGGCCTTCGCGGAAGAGACTTCCGTATCCAATCAGGAAGGGGAAGTTTCTGTGCCCACCCCGAAAAAAGCCGTCCCGGTGCTTCATTTCAAAGGCGGGCTTCCCCAGGAACTGCCTATTCCCGGCGATCCCCGCCCCTACGCGAACAGTCCCTATGCGACCCGGATTGACAAGGCCCTGGCTTTTCTCGCGTTCAAGGACCGGGATTCCAACCGCAACTACCGGCTGGTGCTGCTCGATTATATGCAGCGCAAGTACGGCCTGCATGAGCGGTACAGTCTTAAGGCCACCCGTGCCCCGCATCTGGCCGAAGCCTCCTCTGAAGACCTCGGCCATTTGAAACGCCTGACCGACCCGGAGTACAAGGTGGCACTTTCTGTCATAGAGGAAGCCTCCCCCTTTGAACGTCTCGTTCTGAAGGCTTTGTACTGTGACGTTTACCCGGCGGAAATCTCCTTTTTGGACGAGATGAATACCATGATTCAAGAAGGGATGTCCCCGTTTCTTCCCACTCTGGCCATCGCCTACCTGTGGTTGTACGACCATCGCTGTTTCTTTGGGGAACCAAAACTGATGCTGGTGCGCGATGCGCTGGCGGTAAAATTCCGAAACCACCTGCGTGATAACGGCTTGAACGCTCCCATGTCGGGGCAGGCCATGGCGCTTTTATTCGAGATCGGACACGGGGATATGGTGGAAGAAGACTGGTTGACCACTGCGGCCAAAGCGCAAAATGAAGACGGTAGTTGGGATGCCGCCCTTGGCGGCGAGGGTACCGGAAAGGTTAACGGCATGACCACAACCCACATGCTCTGGGCCCTGCTTGAACATGCCCAGCCCCATGCGCCCGATACGGCCATGATCCGGCCGGGCGCTCCGCCGGCAAAATCGGAATAGCAGGGGAATATCCCCGCCATGTCACCGTATTACTGTCACAAGTGCCGAACGACCTGGAAAAGCGACCGGCGAAGTCCCGGATTCAAGGAGATATGCCCTGCCTGCAGCGCGTACCTGCATTGCTGTAAGAACTGCCGCTTCCATACGCCGACAGCCCATAACCAATGCTATGTACCGAACACGGACTATGTCGCCAGTCGCAGCGGTCTCAATTTTTGCGAGGAGTTCGAGTTTCGGAAGGGAATGCCCGATACAAAGGAGGAATCAAAGAAACTGAAAGAGGCAAAGGATGCCTTTTCCGGCCTGTTCGGTGACCAAGAGCAACAGGATACCCCCGCTTCTTTTGATGACCTATTCAAGAGCTGACGCGGTGAACGGGCCTCTTTTTCCGGAAATGAGTGTGCACCAGCCAGTTTTTGTGGTACTATCTATAAGGAGCGTGAATTAGTAGCCTATCGGCCCAGAGGGCCTATAATAAACAAGAAGTTGAATCTGAATAGCCTGAAGGACTTACCTATCAAAGCCCAGGGTTGCGGTATTTCGCCACCCTGGGTAAATGCACGGCAATCTCCATACCTTACCCTGAAGGGGTTACGTAAGTCTGCGTTACGTAACCCCTTCAGGGTAGAGGCGGATTGTGGCGCCGGTCCCCAGGGTAGCGGAATACCGCAACCCTGGGCTTTGTTATTCAAACCTTTCAGGATAAAGAACAAGCCTAAAGTGCTACGAAAGCAACTTCAACAAAAAGCGCACCAACTGGGTTGCGGGTATAGCCCGCGTTAGATTCAAAAGGAGATATTTCATGGGAACTTCACGTATAAAGGGATTCACCCTTATTGAGTTATTGACTGTGCTTGCCATCATTTCCATCCTTGCGGCCATGATTATGGCGGTGGGGCCGCGGGTAATTGAGCGGGCAAAACTGCGCCGCCTCGACAACGCCTTGCGCCAGGTTTCCACGGCCCTGGTCGCCTATTATACGGACAACAAAACCTATCCGCCCGGGTACGGCTATGTGGGTTTCGAGCATGCAAAAGACCGTAACGCCCCGGCAGACCCCTCCCAGGATTCCGGGTATTATCATCTCCACCCCTACATGTACGCAATGGGATACCATGGAGATGCGGGGTTGCTGGACGAGTTTTCCATCTCCTTTGACACGGACCGTGACGGACGGATAAGCCTGCTTGAATTCTCGCATATCGGCGACCTTCAGCCCGATGGCAAATATCAATTTGACTGGAATAACTGGCCGCGGTACACAGGCGCTTCCGTGGCGGCCTTGGATATGGAATTGAATCGTCAATTGAACGCGGAACAGCGTCCCTTCATTTATATTCCCGTGAACAAACAGCAGTTTTCCCGGGCCCAGAAATTCTGGCTGCAAACCGGGGCGCAATATGCGCAGACCTGGGACACCGAAAACCCCAATCTTAAGGGTATTGCTTTTCCTCCGCGCAGTTATGATGCCTATGTGTTGATTGGTGTCGGACCGGGCGGCAGTACTTTCGGCCTGCTGCCTGAACCTTTGGGCGTCCCGGCGGAAACAGCCGATAATTCGCGTGACCTGTATCATATCCTGGGGTTGCGCGCCTATTTCCTGGCGACACGCGACCTGAACGCGAACGGCGTGCTGGACTTTGATTTCCGCGCGCGCACCCAGCTCCGCGAAGCCGGTCCTGAAACCGCCTACGAATTCGGGGGGCAGACCATTCAAAACGAGCTGCCTTGCGACACCCCCTTCAATTATGGGCCCTATATTTACGTGAGTGAGTGGAACGGGCGATACGAGAATAAGGCCTTGGGCACCAATTAACAGGAAGGCGTCGGATGCTATTCCGTAATATCAAAGCGTACCACGCTTCCGGGTAGAGTCGTCAGGCCCGGCCAGATGCTGCGGCCGGGATAAATGGCCGTGTTGATGCCGACGTGGGCGCCGTCGCCAATGAGTGCGCCGAGTTTTCGCCTGCCCGTATCCACAAATTCCCCCCTGACAAGGCATTTAATATGCTGTCCGTCATGGCGCAGGTTCGCCGTATTGGCGCCGCATCCCAGGTTTACATGTGCGCCCAGGATGCTGTCGCCCACATAGTTCTGGTGTGGCGCGGCGGCGCCTTCGAAGAGGATGGACGCCTTGATTTCGCTGCCCTGGCCGATGCGGCAGCCATTGCCCAGCGTGGTATAGGGCCGAATCCAGCAGTTGGGGCCTAGGGTACATCCTTCCCCGATGAAGACCGGTCCTTCAATCACGGTTCCCGGATGCACGACGGTTCCCCTGCCGATGTGGATACGCCCTGTCAGGCTGGCCAGGGGGCTGACCGCGCCGAGGCGCGCCTCGTTCAGAAAATGCTCCAGCCAATAGGTGTTTGCATCGAGCAGGTGCCAGGGGTAGCCGATGGTAAGGTAGTAGCCCCGGGCATGAACGACCTGCAGGTCCTGCGCCTCCGCCATCCGTTGAAGCGCATCGGTGACTTCAATTTCGCCCCGGGGCGAGGGCGTCACTTCCTGCAGCAATTCAAAGATGTCCGGGTCAAGGGAATATGCGCCAATATTAGCCAGGTTGGAACGGGGCCGTTCCGGTTTTTCCTCCAGGCACAGCACCCGGTCGTTGCCGTCTATCTCAAACACACCGAACCGTTCGGGGTGCTCCACCTCGCGGGCCAGGGCCAGGCCGGGGTGCAGGGCAAGCCGCTTCAGGTCCTCCGGGTCGTACAGATCGTCACCGTTCAAGGCGAGGAAGGGTCCGGTTATGACGGGTACGGCCTGGAGAACGGCGTGGCCCGTGCCCCGCTGTTCCCGCTGCTCGATATACCGGATGGAAATACCCTCAAAGGTTTCGCCGAACTGCTCGCGTATCATGTCGCCCAGGTAGCCGATCACGATAACGGCCTCATCCGCAATCCCTTTCAGGGCGCGCAGTTGATGCGACAGCAGCGGTGCTCCCATAACCGGCAACAAGGGCTTTGGCCGCGTGAGCGTCAACGGCCAGGTGCGTGTGGACTTGCCCGCCGCCATGATGACTGCCTGCATAAAACCTTCCTTTCTAACGCGGGTCTTACCCGAAACCCAAGAAAAATAACAACATCTGAGCAAAAAATGGGACTGCCTCCGGCGCACGAAAAAACCATGGGCGAAATACTTAACCCTGAATCGCGCCGGTGGCTGTCCCGAATTATTTGCGGGCGTGGTGTGCAAGGCCGAAAAAATGTGGGACAGTTCCCGCCACTTGGTTATGCGCAAGCCCAAAGGCTAAATCATGTATCCATGCGCTCATATCAATAAAAGAACGTGTATAATTTGCGGCGGAAACAGTTCCATTTTTTCTCCGCCTATTTATTCAACTTCTTGTTTTTTATAGCGGCTACGAGCCGATAAGATAAGAACGTTGGCCTTGCCCACAACCCAGAAAGAAAATATTCGGTGTATGCTGATCACACTTTAGTGTGGGTGTTAACACAAAATCCGTGAACAACTTAGCACGCTGAAGCGTGAACAACATACCAAACTTCTTGTTTTTTTTGATAGAAAAGTTTCCCTAAGGTAAAACCGCTCCCGCCGCCGCTAAGGCAACGGGGGATATCCGCCCCGCAACGGCGGTTCTTTCTACAGGTAATCGGCCATGGTGGCCGCGTAACGGCGGAATACCCACGCCCCGAACAGGAGCGCCGCCACGGCACAACAGAGCGGCCATGCAATCAGGATTATGTCCGGAAAACGCTGCTCGAACAGCGCCTGGCGGTAGGCGGTGACCAGGCCCGCCATGGGATTTGCCATATAGGCGGTGTACAGCCATGCGGGCAAACGGGTGTTGCGCACCAGTTCCAGCGGATAAAATATCGGCGTGGCGTAAAAGCCGAACAAAAGCAAAACATTGACCAGGTTGCCCACATCGCGAAAATGCACATGACCGCAGGCAAGAAACAGCGCAAGCCCGACGGTCAGGGCAAATTGAATGCAGAACAGCATCGGCAGATATACCAGGGACATGCCGATGCCGCCGCCGAGAAGCAGATGCGCAACTAACAGTAGTACAAAACCGACGCCCAGCTGAACAAGCGGCATGCAGCAGGCGGCAATGGGGATCACTTCGCGGGTAAAACGCACCTTTTTCAACAGGTTCTTGTTGACGACCAGCGATGTGGTGGCAGTCGACAAAGACACCGTAAAATGCTGCCAGAAAATCAGGCCGCACAGGAGCATGACCGCATAAGGAGGTCCGGCATCGGACCGGACGGCCGCTGCGCGGTCCGCCAGGACAAAGGCGAAAACAAAAGTCAAAATCAAGGTGAAAGCCAGCGGCTCGATGATGGTCCATAAGAATCCGAGCGCGGCGTACCGGTACCGGACGCGCAGGTCTTTCCATACGAGATCGAACAGCAGTTGACGGGCGCGGACCAGGTCCGGCGCCAGCCGTATAAACCGGCGTTCCTCGCGGCTATCGTAGGACAGGGTGTTCATGGAAAAATTATGGTATCATGCCGGCCGACAGGGAGCCAAACATCCTGCCGGTGCCGGTCATTCCACAGAGACATCCTCTCTGGCGAAGGGTTCCCGGAAGTCCCCCCGGCATCGACCCGCAGGCTCGGGGACCTCAATCGGAAACCGGGATTCCGCATAGACCACGGCGGCCTGGCGTAACGGGGTAAATTTGGCAAGCACCCCGGCGTGGAGGCGGCGGGCGAGTGATTTACGGTCCTCGTCGAACAGAGGCGTGTCACAAAAGCGGAGCGTGGCGGTGACGCCGGGATATTTCAGAAACCGGTACAGATGCACGTAAAAAGGTTCCGGTCGCCACCAGCTTACAATTTCCCCTTCGAGGGGTGAACCTTCCGGCGTGCGATAGTTCAGTGCCGCATAATGCACCGGCATGCCCAGATCGATGGCCGACTGGAGCAGGGGGGATTTGAACGGTTCCACGGTCAGCCCGCACGAGACGTGGCTCTCCGCGAAGATGCCGATGCCGTCCCCTTCCAGTACAGTTTCCCGGATCAGGCTGTTTACCCGCACCGTGTCCCGCTTCAGGGCGCGGTCAATAAAAATGATATAGAGCGACTTGGCGACAAAACCGAAGAGCGGCCAATGTTGCACGTCTTCCCGTGACACAAATATACAGCCTGTTTCCCGCGCGAGGACGAGCATGTCAAAGTATGTCACATGATTCATGACCAGGAAAAAGGGCGCCTTGGGTTTTGGGCCTTCTGTCCTGACGCGGACACCGGAAATAAATGCGAACACCAGCGCCCAGAAGCGAAGCAAAACACGACGCAGACGCCGGTCTGCCTTTCTTGAGACCAGGGCTGCAGGCCAGACCGCCAGGCGCGCCAGCAGTATCACCAGGGAAAAGGTGACAAGAAGAATGATTCTTAGTATGGCGCGCAGGTGTCTCACCCTTACTTTCCCCGTTTCCGTGACGCTGTTTTAAGCGTCAATGCCACCGGACAATGGTCGGAGCCCATTACATCGTCACAGATGCGTATATCCTTCACTTGGGATAAAAACCCCTCATCTATGCAATGATAATCCAGGCGCCAGCCGATGTTCTTGGGCCGCGCCTGGCCCCGGTAGGACCACCAGGTATAGGCGATTGTGTCGGGATAGAACCGCCGGAACACATCCACATATCCCCGCGCGAGAAAGGCCGCCATGGCCTCCCGTTCCTCGATGTAATAGCCGGCATTGTTCTCGTTCTGTTTGGGCCGTGCCAGGTCGATTTCCGTATGGGCGATATTAAAATCGCCGCAGATAATCACATGACGCCCCGATTTCACCAGTTTGTCCAGCGCCTTGCCGATGGCCGCGCAGAATGCCAGCTTGTACGGCAGCCGTTTCCGTTCGTCCTGGCTGTTGGGCCAGTAGGTGTTGACCAGGACAAACTCTTTGAAGTACAGCAGTTGGGCGCGCCCCTCCTCGTCGAATTCGGGCATGTCGAGCGTGGAAACCGCCTCGGGAGGAACCCGGCTGAAGGTTGCCGTGCCGCTGTATCCCCGTTTGAGCGCCGGGTTCCAGAAACTCTGATAGCCCTCCGCTTCGAGCAATGCCGGCGGCACTTCCTCCGGGAGCAGGCGGGTTTCCTGCAGGCATAGGATGTCCGGTCGGGTCTGTTGAAACCAATCCATGAACCCGTTTTTCAGTACAGCGCGCAATCCATTGACATTCCAGGAGTAAAGCACGGTCATGACGCGTTATCCCATGTTGTAATACGTGAAACTGTAAAGACTCTAACGATAATGATACCAGAAAAGGAAAGGGCGAATCACAAGCGGAGAAAATAACGGTGGGCACTGCCGGCGCGATCCCTACCCCCGAGCCCTCTACAGTTGGGTGATATCCCCATTTTCCCAAGTTGAAGAGATTATGAAAATATCCCGGATTAAGCGACCGGAGTTACAGGGGACATTTTACAACACTTTAAAATGGCGAAAACATAGGTTTGGAGACAGTTTCTTTGTCTCGGAATAAACGTGGTCATGTTTTTTGAGTACGTGCGCAATAGGATTACGAAACAGCCGAGTGTTATTCGCCGTCAGTGCAAGGCACGACGCAATCTGGTTTCAATATTGTGGAAGAATAGACGGAAACCGGTGTGCGCGGAGGGACGCAGACGGATATAATTGTTGCGGAATGTCACATTACGCGGAGCGACCGATAGTATAGGATGAAAACGCATGGCAGACTGCTTTTTGTTCATATTTTCTGAAAATACGGGGCCAGAATGATACGACAGATTAAAGATAATGACATGGATGCGGTGCTTGATATCTGGCTTGCCGCCTCCCTGCAGGCTCATGATTTCGTGGCGCCTTCCTTCTGGGAATCACACGTCAAAACCATGCGCACGGTCTATATCCCGGCATCAGAAACGTATGTATATGCAGAGGGCGCAGTCCTTTCCGGTTTCTATTCGTTATGTGGGAACACCCTTGCCGCACTCTTTGTCGCGCCGGAGCATCAGGACCGGGGCGTTGGCAAGGCGTTGCTGGCGCACGCCAAGGCGCAGAGGACGGTACTGACAGTGTCCGTGTACAAAGAGAATCGGGCGGCGTGCCGGTTCTACCTGGCGCAGGGATTTAACATTACCAGTGAACAGGTGGACACGCATACAGGACATCCGGAGTACGTCATGACCACCGGCGGCTGACAAGGCTTTTGCGGCGGTGCCCCTCGTTCCCAGGAACGTACACTTAAGGATCGATCCGCGACATTGTCAACTTCCGATTCCGTCCCTATCTTGTTATAATCAGAAGCCACATCGTACTGCAATGTATTCCCAGAGGGAAGCGTTTTGCTTTCCGGTTCGCAAGGAGAAACGAGATGAAATTTGCACGGATAGTTGTTATCGGGGTTCTGGCAATGGTGCTATTGGCGGCTGCGGCCTCGGCCGCGCCGAAAAAAGTAACCCTGTATCGCGACACCTGGGGTGTGCCGCACGTGTACGCCGATACCTGGGCCGATGCGGCGTATGCCCTGGGGTATGCCCAGGCCGAGGACCGGCTCGAAGATATTTACCGGAATGTGCGCACGGCGGTGGGCACGATGGCCGCGGCTTTCGGCGAGGAGTTTGCCGAACAGGACTATTACCTGCGCGTATTCAAGAACGCGGAGGTTTGCGAGCGGTACTGGCAGACCGCACCGGAACACGTCCGGCAACTTTGCGACAACTTCATGCGGGGGGTGGAGGCCTATGTCGCGGAGCATCCCGAAAAGCGACTGGACTGCGCCGTGGAACTCCACGGCTGGCAGTGCGCGGCCATCGGACGCACCATGCTGCTCCAGTGGCCGCTGGGCGTGCTGCAGGATGAAGTGAACCGGAAGCAGGATGCGCCGCCCTTTGGCTCGAATGCCTTTGCCGTTGCGCCTTCGCGTTCGGCGGAAGGCTGTCCCATTCTCATGACCGACCCGCACCTGACGTGGGAAGGCATGGCTGTTTTCTACGAGGCGCAGATTCACACCAATACGGAAAATCTCTGCGGCTATTTTATCGTGGGTTCTCCCGCGCCCGTGCTGGGCCATAATGATCACTGCGCGTGGGCCTGTACCACCGGGGGCCCCGATACGTCCGACATTTACATGGTCAAGCTCAAACCCTACAGCCTCCTGCAGTATGAGTACAACGGAGAATGGCGCACCTTCGACGTGGAGATCATCACGATAGACGTCAAGGGGGAGAAGGCGCAGATCAAGCCGGCGCTATACTCGCTCTATGGGCCGCTGGTCGATTTTCCTGATGTCGAAAAGGGCGTTGCCTACTGCGGCGCGACCCCGTACTATGACCAGGCCGGCATGCTGGAACAGATGTACAAGATGGCCACCGCGCGCAACTGTGACGAGTTCCACGCGGCCCTGGGCATGAACCAGTTCATGGAACAGAACCTGCTCTTTGCGGATCGGGATGGCAATATCGATTACGTGCGGACCGGCCGCACGCCGATACGGCCTGAGGGCGATTATGACTGGTCGGTCCCGGTGCCCGGCGGTACGGAGGCCACGCGCTGGCTCGGCATCCATGACATCGCCGACCTGGTGCAGGTGAGGAATCCGCCGCAGGGCTATTTCCAGAATTGCAATGTCAGCCCGGAAGTCATGATGGCCGGTTCGCCTATGACGCCCGACAAATACAAGAAATACATTTACAACGTGCTGTGGGACACCGACAGCCCTCGCGGTAAACGGCTCCTGCAACTGCTCGACGCCGACCCTTCCATCACCAAGGATGAGGCCATGGCCTACACGCTCGACAACTATGACCTTCTTACTGTGCCCTGGCAGAATGCCCTCAAGGCGGCGGTCGACGCCGCAGGCGCCGATAAAATGAAAGATCCCGGATTCGCGAAGGCGGTGAATGATTTTCTGCAATGGGACGGGCGCTTTATAAAGGCCAGCACGGTCGCGACCCTCGTGAAGTTCTGGCGGTTGAAATGCGAGAAGGAAATTGACATTGCCGCCGTCGCGGATGGTTTGCCCCTCACGGCGGCGGACCAGAACAAAATGCTGGACCTGCTTCAGGAAACACTGGCCGACCTGAAGGGGAAATACGGTTCGGTAGAGGTGCCCTGGGGCGACATCCACGTCATCGGCCGGGGCGGGAAGTATTTCCCCCTCGAAAGCGGTGACTTCGGCGGCGGCAAGGACGACAAAAACCAGACGGAAACCGTGTTGGACGTGGCAACCAAAGAAACCCCGAAGGGTTCCGGGAAGTATGTCGCGTATAACGGTTCCGGATTTCTCATGCTCTCCTTCCTCCACAAGGAAGGCATCGAGTCCTACAGCCTGGTGGCCTGGGGCCAGAGCGGGAATCCGGATTCGCCCCATTATGTGGACCAATCCGAAAAGTTATATGCAAACAGGCAGATGAAGCCGACCTGGTTCAAAAAGGAAGACTTGCTGCAAAACCTGGAATCGGAAAGAGTGTTCGACCTCCCGTAGGACAGATCCTGTCATGCGGTTTCGATTATCTTGTGTCAAAAACGGGACGGTCCTTATCGCAGATTTGAAGTCAGGGACACTTCAATGGAGAAAGGGGTGCCGCGTTTGTGTTCAATATCCAGCACAGTGGCGGGTCGGCTGCGGGGTCGTACCTATACTGCTCGCCGTTCTGCCAGATATAGGCGGCGCGGATGGCGTGGGTCATGGGATGGGAGCCCTGCTGCCAGCCTGTAAGATAGGCAATCGCTTCGCTCATTCCCAAACGCCAATCCCCGTCGGCATCCGCGGGATGCGCTTCTTCGCTTTCAAAAACCGTAATTACCTCACACCAGTCCATATCTTTGGGCGTGCCCCGTCCTGTCGCATCGGAACCTTTACACTCCCATTCATAACATTCCGTGTGGAGGCAAACCAGATAGGTTCCAGGAGCCGGGAAGGTATGGGAAAACGAGTCCCCTTCACAATCCCGGCATTCGATGCCATCACCAAAATTCCACTGCCAGTGAATCTCGGCGCATTCTCCTTCCACCACGGAAAGGTCGGTGAATTGGACCGTCAAGGGGGCGCTCCCCGAATGGGTATTTACCTCGAAATATGCGTTGTAGGCACCCCAGGATGGGAGTACTTCCACGAACAGAGCCTCCGTTGCGACGAATACCCCGCACTCGGTAACAAGCGTCAGGGTTACGGTATAGGTATCCGTGTAATCAAAACATTCATACAATTCCACATCGGTGGTCCGGTTAACGCCGTTTACAGCCCATTGCCTGGAAAGAACTTCGGCGCCCAAAGAACAGTCGGAGAAGGTGTAGCATTCCGGCGTCATACACTTGTCTTCGTGGTGATAGACGCAAATGGCGGGCGTGAAAACACAAGGACTATTTCCAACTAAATATGGATAGCCCTTATTGACAGTGTGGTCCGTGTCTGCTGCCCAAACCTCACCAAAATCCCACCCTTCATAGGTATCCTCCGCATAGGGATACGTCATGTCGTCTGTTGTTCGCCCAAACCCGCCGGCACTGCTGTTCTGTTTTGTTGATTCCATATTCCAATAACACGAAGACGTAACGCCCTTGGATTGTTTCTTATAGTCGCCCTCGCCTTCACCTTCTTCCTGGGGCACATACAAAAAATCATATCCAATGAGGCCCCCCGTATTGAAGAATCCCGTAACGGCACCGGTTGCATAGCAGTAGTTGATCGTGCTGTCCCAGTTATCCCGATAGTGGTATCCGATGAAGCCGCCGACATAGTTGTTGCCCGAAACCGTCCCTGTGGCATAGCTGGAGGTAATCCTGCCGTCACCTGCGTAAACAGAGTTATACCCCGCGAAACCACCAACATAATCATTTCCCGAAACCGTCCCTGTAGCATAACAGGATGAAATCATACCGCTGGCATAGTCGGTGCCATTATGGCCGACCATTCCGCCAACACGGTCCGTGCCTGTTACCGAACCTGCTGCATGAGACGCCGTAATCTGGCTATTCCTGTTATATCCTACCAGTCCCCCAAGGGTTGTGCTCCCCTCGCCGCCTGTTACGGCTCCCACAGCGTAACAGGCGTCAACTATCCCGTACTCCATGGTTCCCACCAGGCCCCCCACATAATGATTGCCGGATATCGCACCGGACGAATAACAGTCACTGATAGTTCCGTATCCATTCTCTCCCGCCAGACCGCCGGCAGCGCCATAAACACCCAGTTTTGTTACCTGGCCCGAGGCATAACAGGACGAAATGGTGCCGCCCCAATTCGTTGATACCAGGCCGCCTGCTTTACCAAAGATTCCTGTGCCTGTCACCGTAGCGGCCGTATGGCACGCGGTAATAACACTTTCATTAAGTCCCACCAGCCCTCCAGTATCATCATAAGTTCCAGTGCCGGTCACAGTGCCGGTCATGTAACACGAGCTAACCGAACCCATGTTGTACCCAACCAGTCCTCCAACGAAGCTGCCTCCCGTCACATCTATTTCTTCCAGGCTGAGATGATGAATACTACCGCCTATGCCCAAATAACCGAACATTCCGACATATTCCTTGTCCGGCAAGTTAATCTGGCCATTACGTAATACGTGCCCGTTCCCGTCAAATACCCCTGAGAAGACGGTCCCCTGGAAACCGGCTTCCATTTCCATATCAGGCGCCACTAGCGGTATAAGCGCCCCGGCATAATCAATATCCGTTATCAGTCTAAAATGTTTGTCCCAGTCTTCCGGAGTGGCTGACAACACCGTCCAATCGGTCGCACTGCCGATCTTATACGGATCGATATCCGTTCCGGAACCGCCGCTGTAAGATGCCTTTACACAGCGCTTCATTTCCCGAGGCGGAAGTGTTTTTTCCCCATGTCCGGCCGCGAACGACTCCGTACACCTCCCCATTATGAGAACACACAACAGGGCTGCAGGAAAACAAAAGAGATTTCTCTTCTTAAATTGCATTACTAATCCCTCTTCCCATTTTTGTTGCAGGCGTCGCCCGACACGCCAACCGTGGTTCGTGCATCCTTCCACACTTCATACGCGAGTGTTTTATGTCTCTCGCCCGGAACCGAGTGACGGCGTCTTTCACAGGAACATTGTTACTTGGTTTCCGGTACCCAGCACATGGGCGGGGTTTGCGCGCCGTCATAGACATAGACTTCGCCGTTTTGCCACAAGTAGATAGCGCGAATGGCATAGCCTATGGGGTTGGTTCCCGCCTGCCAACCCGCGCAATAAGCGATTGCTTCCGACATTACCATACGGAAATTGATGTCCAAGTCTCCCGGGTGGGGAAGAGGAGGCTCGCCTTCGCCCTCCTCTTCACACTCGCCTTCCCGGATCTCCGGCAAGGCCCAATCGCGCACCGTATCGGGTTCCTCCGGCCATTGTACGGGCTTGGGTTGAGCATCGAGAGCGTCAAGATTATCATCCTGCTGGTCCGGCTCGCGCGGTTCGCCCGAGCGTGTTTTTTTGTCGGCGTCCAGCAAGCCAAGGTCGCGTGCCGGGATCAGTTCGTCGGCAACGCCATCTTTCGTCGCAAAGAATATCCCGTCCGGCAACAGGATATCGCCCGGATTGGCGTCGGGATAGGTCTTATCGGCCTCCAGCGCATGTTTAATCGAAAAGAAAGGCATGCCCTTCGCATCCATGAACAAGGCATCTAAATCCGCGCCGCGCTGTATGCCCAATTTTTCGCCTGATACATATACCATGAAACGACCGTATCCGTTGGGAGTAAGAATGTCATCTTCCGTCGCGTCTGCTTCTTTCAGGGAAGGAGACCCCTCTGCCAGGGAGAAAAAAAGATCTCCCGGGTGAAGCGGCGTTTCCGGAGAAGGACACAGCCGGTCTATAGGCCGTGCATCCAGGTCCAGAGCGTTAAGATCATCCTCCATATTGGGTGGTTTTAATCCTATGGCCAAGCCCAGCATGCTCTCATCGGCGCCCAGTCCGTTTTCACCCATGGCGTCAAAATAGGTATAGAAAAAGTCACCATGCGCCTCATTGGGATTCGGGGGCACATCACAAAATCCTGAGCCCACGTTAACCTCGAATGCCACGGCCGTTTTCGAACGTCCCAGTGCGGCTGGGTCCACGGAAAAATGCCAGACCACATCATATTCACCATCATCAAATACCCATCCAGCGTCCTGTCCCATTTCAATATCGAAATTTACCCTCCACTTGGAAAATTGATAGCACAGGGCATCGATATCATCGCCGGGCGCCAGGCCCAGTAGCGTGTGCAGTAGCCGCAGATAGTTTATGCAACCGCCGCCAATAAACACATCATTCGAGGGTGACTCGACCGCTGCCTGTGCCGCGACTCCCGTTCCCTTGAGGCCCGCCGCTCCCGGGGTCACACTGAAATTTACCCCCTGGGCCCCGGCAATGGCCGCAATGAGAAGAACGGGCACCAGATATAAACATAAGTGAAACTGTTTCATCGTCAAACCTCCTTTGGTATGGGCTCCTTACGGCCTGTATGTCATTTCACTCATAGAACCTGCCGTGTAATTGGTGTCCGCATCGTGGTGACGGGACCCGCTGATTTCCTTGAACCGTGCCTTTCAACACGGTCGGATAACGCGCATGTCTTACTTCCCTGGCAAAAGAGGCACAAAAAATTGGGTATCTCTTAGCCTCTTCCTGCCGATGATTCTTTTGGATAAACTCCTTTCTGCTCTCCCTCATAGCGGAAATCACGTTCTGACTAAAAATGAACGTACAGAGATATTATATAATAGACACGAATAATAATCAAGATAAAATTAAATTATTATAATATTTGTCATAATGTATCAGTGTTCTAAACTTTACTTATAGTACGCTGAAAAAGAAAGGAACTTTATTCTATTGTGGATTTTATTCCATAGCTTTCATGAATTTTCTTTGAGCGAGGAATCCGCAATGTTGTTTTGTCTTCAAGCAGTTTTCTTTATTTTGTTGTTCTAATATGCTATTCTGAGGGAAGGCAATCGAATATGTTTCCTGATATAAGGGGATGGCTGATAAGAAGAATCAACTACCCGCATTAACAACAAGGACAACTGGAATGAGCGATGATGAAATCCTAATCATGATTATTTCCGGGGTGGCGGCCGTTGTGGGGGCGGCATTAACGCGCGTATCCCGGTTCCCTTCGTTATACACGCGGAATAATCCGGGTATCGGCCTGATGCGGCTTACCGTGGCAGCCTCAGTGGTCTGGACAGCCTTTGTCATTCAGTATTACGGAGACCCGAGCATTCAGGGCGTATATGTTTTCTTTTATCTTCTCATGGCGTATGGCGTAACCAAGATATTTGGACAAGTCATAACCGTTATTTTCGGGATACGCTTGCGGACGGATGTATATGAGCGTAAGAACCTGGCGGCGGCGATATTCGTGTCGGGTTTTATTCTAGGTACAGGTATTATCTTTGGTGGAAGCCTTTGGGGAGAGGCCGACCCGCTAAGCGATGCAGAAGGCGGATGGTGGATTCCCCTGGGATTCTTTTTTATGGGATGGTTTTGCCTGGTCCTGGCTACGGCTGTCTATCTCTGGCTGGAGCCGGGAAGTTTCCGCCGCCAAGTCTGCCAGGAACTTGATGTCAGCCTGGCCTGGAGTACGGCGATTTACGTGGTAAGTACGGCTTCCTTGCTTTTCCGAGGGGTGGCCGGCGATTTCTGGGGCTGGCGGCACGGTATCCTCGGTATGGGCACCATCGCGGTCATGCTCGCGGGTCATGGAATAATCGCCCTTATCGCGGGTACGGTGCCGCCGTCGGTGTGGTTGCGGTTGATAGAACGTGCCTTGTACATTGGCCTTGCCGCCACCGCGTGGGCGATAAATCAGGCCATTGATCTGAAGTATATTGGAGGCTGAAGATGCGTCTGGAAGCCTTATCCGTGACGCCTGAACAATTCGCGCCGCTCATTGAGGAACTCCGTTTCCGCTACCACAAATGGGATGCTTATGTGGGCGGCGTGCTGCGCGTATTGCCTTGCGCCCTGGTGCTGTCCGGAGCGGAGCATTCGGATGCGGTCGATACCTGCGTCCGGCTTCACGGCGCTTTCGAACGGGCGGGCCGCCAGTTGTCCCGGGAACCGGCCTGGATGGACCGGCTCGGCATCCCCCGGGCGGTGCAGCAAATCATTGGTGCCGAAAAACCTTGTCCCTACGGCATCGTGCGGTATGATCTTATTCCCACGGCGTCCGGCTGGATGGTGCCGGAAGTGAACGAAGACGCGCCGGGCGGGTTCAATGAATCCATTGCGAGCGGGCCCCTATTTGGCGCGTACTTGAACGGGTATGCCATCGCCGGCGATTTCGGCCAGTCTTTTCTGGACGCGCTGCCGCCGGGACGGCGCGCCGGATTGGTTTATGCGACCGGCTACGCCGAAGACCTCCAACATGTACTTATTCTGGCGGATTTGCTGCAGGCGTGCGGCGTAAAGCCGATCCTGGGGTCGCCGGGGCATCTCACGTGCGGTCCCCTTGGCCGGCCGCGCCTGCACGGCGAGCCTGTGGACTGGATATTCCGTTTCTTTCCAGGTGAGTGGTATGGCTACCTGGACAACTTGCGCGCCTGGTGCAGGACAGCGGCCAGAATCCCCATTGTCAATCCCCTCTCCCGGTTGTTGCGCCAGACGAAAGGGCTGTTCGCCTTGTGGCGGGAACACCCGTTGGTGGAGGAAGGGGATACGCAGCTGCTGAACCGGTATACGCCTCATACGGAATTCTTCAGGAAGGACCGTGTCGATGCCTATCTGGGTCAACGCGAAAGCTGGGCGCTGAAGAAACTATTTGGCCGCATGGGCGACACGGTGACGCTGGGCCGCCTGTGCACACCCGAACAATGGGAAAAATCGGTTGCAGAAGCGGCCAAAGCGCCGGAAATCTGGCTCGCCCAACATGCCTTTTCTCCCTCGCCGGTTATCGGCGGCGCACGCCGCCTGTTTCCGGCATTGGGTGTCTATTTGATAAACGGCGCCTTTGCCGGATATTACTCACGGGCCGATGAACTCGGCTTGACAACGCATGAGGCTTATTATGTGGTCACCGCTATTGAAACCCCTTGAATGGCTTGGAAAAATTCGCCTGCCTTTTATGCGGACGCGCACCGGTACCGTTGTAGGCGGGCCCCGGGAACCCGATGCCCTGGGCACCTATGAATGGCAGGCGTTTCTGGATGCGCGCGCCCTGTCGCGGGTCTGGGGGCCCCACGGGCACAGCCCCTGGATGCCGTTTCATTGCGTGACCCTGTTTGTGTCCCTTGAGTACATGAATTATGGGATACAGAAGGTCATCGGGCCGTGTGCTCAGGACCCCTGGCCCCTGAAAAATTTTCACCTGCCCGCCTGGGTGGATGCGTCCGTTCTGCTCGTAGTTGATTTGCCCGGCCCTAAAAGTGCCGCAGTGGGCGCCGCACTGGCAATAGCCGGTTGCGACCTGGTATGCACCTTCAACAACTGGCCCTATTCCGGGGCGCTTGTAAAACCGGAGCAAACCCTGGCCGCATTACTGCGGTACGCGTCCCTGCTCGACAAGAAACGCACCGCCTATGCCACGCCGGGGCCGGTGGCCTGGCTCTGCGACAATACCCGGCTCGGAAACAGGCCGGGCAAACCGGGTGAATTCGATAACCGTTATTATATTGAGGACAGCATCATACCGGGCCCGAACTATCTCCGTGAACGGGATATTTCCAAGATCATTTACATTACCGGTCCGGACATAAAAGTGCAGAACGACATCAAGGGACATCTCCACTTTCTAAAAACCGCCGGATTGGAGCTGTATTACGCCGTCGCTCTTGATACCGGGTCGTTAGGCGGTCCGAAACCATTAAATATTGAAGAATTAAAGTTCAGCACCACGGGTTTCTTCCGCTCCTCGGCCGGCGGGTTCGGAGCGCCGGTGCCGCATCCCTCCTCAGGAGGATAACAGGACTGCTCCGAGAGGAAACACCCCCGCAGTTATAGTGGTGCCAAAGCGGTCATGAGTATGGTGTATGAAAAGGATTCCGGATGAAAAAACGCAGGGCAGATACCTTTAACTGGCGGATTACTCCCGATATGCTTCAGGCTTTGCCGCTTGCCAAAAAGGATCGCAGCCTGCGCAGCCTTATCATTCAGAATATCATTGTACTGGCCGTGGGGGTTGCGGCGTTCGCGGGGCTGGTTTTCTCTGCGGAACTTTTTTTACAGCATGAAAATATCGGTCCGCTGGTGGCGATTGTGATTTTCTTGATTATTCCTATATGCGTGGTGCTCATGGTGCTGAATTTTTTTAGGATGCTGGGATTGCGCCAAATTACATTGACTCCGGAGACCGTAATGTACCGCCGCCGCCGACTGGGGATATTAATGGTAGACTGGACGGAACCACTCGTTTCCTATAGGGGTGTCCAGGGTGACATTGTTCGCACTGGCAAAGACTCCTGGAAACAAGTCATAGAGCTGGTCCACGCTGTGCCGAACAAAACCATCCGGCTTTGCGCCAGCGAACTGAATATGTCTCCGGGGCGCGCTCAGGTGCAATTGGACCTCAATGAAGCACTGGAACGGTATGCCAGGGTATTGCACCTTCCCGCTCTCGTTCCCAAGGATGACGGCACCCTTGTCGCTGTGCCGCCGGAACAACTGGTTCAACCCGTCGGGGCGTTGATTCGGGAAGGGGTTTTGACGGTTACCGGATGGGAAGAGACGCCGCCTGGGGGACTGGAAGTCGAGGATACGCCTGACGGCAAGCGAATTACCTTTCCGCCCCGGCGCAGGAAAGGAATCCTTGCCCTGGAGGGCTTTCTTGCGGTCCTGTTTATCGCGGCCTATTTCATGGTCCGGGCGGGTTTGAAGTGGAATGAAGACAGCGAAAGTCCCCTGGTGCTGCTGGTGGTATGCGCAGCGGCAATGGTCTGGGAACTGTTCTTCGGAAGACGCCTCTATGTTGCGGCATCATCGTTGCGCAGCCTGCCCGTCGCCTTTGGAAAAGAATGGCACTTCCGGGAGAGAAGCCTTTCCCTTCGCGAAATCCGCAGTGTCACCATACCAGACAATAAACACCCCGGCCTGGAAACCATGGAGGGGGACCAATTGGAGGCCTATGTGGCATCACTGTTCAGGAGGCGACAAGCAACCACTCCCGTCTCTGCGCAACAGAAGGACATCCTCAGGGAAGTGCAACAGTCCAAGGTAATCATTGCCGCGCCGGGCAAGACGTGGATATATAAGACGGAACATCCTGAACACGCCCGCTGGATACGCGGACTTATCCTGATGCGTGCCGCGGAAGAAAACGATGCGCCTCTGATTCAACAAGAGATGGAATAATGCAACCAATACGGCGTTGGCGTCCGCTCGGCGCGATCTTTTCCGGCGTGTTCCCCCCCCCCGGAAGGGGACTGCACTCTTGTTATTCTGCGGGGGGAGGCGTCATGTCCCGGCAGATGACGCGGAATCCGACGTTGTATACCCCCTGCCAGGGAGCGTAAGGACGTCGAATCGTGGCACGCGCCCGGCGGGGGCGCACGCTCCAGGAACCGCCCCGCACCACACGGAGGAGCGCCGTCGTGTCTTCCTCCTCGGAGTACGGATAGGGATGGTAGGCGCTGCGGGTCCATTCCGCCACGTTGCCATGCATATCATGCAGGCCCCAGGGGTTGGCCGCGAACCGGCCGACGGGCGCGCTAACATGATGCCCGTCATTAACCTGCGCGAATGCGGGACGCCAGGGATGAATCGCGCCCGAAGGGAGTTTCCACGGATCGTGGGTTTCTACCTGCTGAAAGGAGACATCGGCCAGGTTTTCAAAACGGGAGAAGTCCCTATCCGTCGCGCCGTACCACATCGGTGCAGCAGCGCCCGCCCGGCAGGCATATTCCCATTGGGCTTCTGTAGGCAAGGTGAAAGTCTGGCCTGTGGTATCGCTCAGCCAGGCGCAGTAGGCCATGGCCTGTTCCCAGGAAACGCGCACCACCGGCTGGTCGGGCGTGTTCAGCGGCCAACCGCGTTCCCCGGTGCTGAACTGCAGGAAATCACCATGTTCCAGGCGGCTGTCATGGTCGGGGTCGAACAGGGCGAACTGGGCGTTGGTCACCTCGGTTGCACCCATCCAGAAGGTCTCTGTAATGTCCACGGCATGCGGCGGCGCTTCATCAGGATATCCGTCGTCTGCGCCGAGTGTAAAGGTGCCTGCGGGGATGTGGACAAGGGGCATCTGTATCGTATCGCTAAGAGAAACTGTCCTATGCTTAGGTGTTGTTGGCGCATCACCGGCAGAGGAACAGGGGGATATCTTCTTGCTTGCCGGCGGTGTGGACGGTAACGGTTCCGTTGCCCCGTCAGTGGCAAGTCCGGCCAGAGGTGCCAGATTATATATCGCTTCAGGGTCGCCGTCGGCGCCTTGGGCGTATTTGGCCTGCATGGCCATGCGCCGGTTACGCTGATGGTCCACTTTCTCCATGCCTACGATTTCATGCCAGGTGCCGTGGGCGGGAGTATTCAGGTCAATCCAGGTGATGAGCCGGTCCCAGGACTCCGGGTCCAGTTTAATTCCCTGGTGTCCTGCGCGCAGGTGTTGCACGAGCTCTGTCGTGCTTGCATGAAATTCCAGCGGGGTCAAAAGATGCAGATCACTTTCCATGGTATGGCCGCGTACGTAACGGCGCAGGGCGAGATAGGCGGGCGGGAATTGGGAACCGTTGTTATAGGCGGTATCATTCGCGTTGGTATGCACATCGGGCAGGTCGCGAAAATCAGGTTTGCCGGCATCGGCGCCGTCGTGGCAGCGGACACAATACCGGTCGAGCACGGGTTGTACCTCGCGGCGGAAGGAAAATCCCCGCACCGGCCCGTACCAGGGGCGGATGGACGAGGGGGCGCGGCGCGCCGCCCTGGCGGCGTGTACCGGCGGCGGCGTATTCTGGGGTTCATGGCAGCCCACACAGGACACAGCCTCCCCCGGCATGGCCGTCATCCAGCTTCGCATCAGTTGTAACGCCTGGCCCCGCTCATCGAGGGGTTGTATGGACAGGGGGGTATTCGCCGGTACCTGGAAAGAGGCGGAGCCGTCTTCTTCCACGGGTACCGTGCCCAATACGCGCTTGATATCCCAGGGTCCGTCCAGCCCGACCCGGTTGACCTGGCCGCCCATGCCATGGTACGCGAACTGGTAGGTATACAGGCGAAGTTGTTTCACCGTACCGCGAGGCACATCCTTGAGCCCGTCTCCCGCATAGATGTCGCTGACAAGCACGTCTGCATCTTTGCGTTCCAGATTTACCCGGGACGGAATAACGGGCGGCCTCGGAACCGGCAGCAAGGGAATCGGTTCGAACAGAGCATACCCCGGTTCTTCCCGCAGTAGGGTCATATTGTCAAAGATATCCACAAGGTAAATGCCCCAGAGCGCGTCCGGATGGGGCTTACAGGATACCAGAAAATACTTTTCACTCAGCGGGAAGGGGTGCAGAAATTTTGGCCAGGAATCATCCACAAGATTGTCCTTAAGGACGGGTTCCACGGGTTTCCCATAACCGGGAATGCGTTGTACCACGCCGTCCGCCTCCTTGCGTCCCAGGGCGGGATCAAGCAGGACCAGTTCTCCCATGCGGGGCACCCCGTGATGGCCGCCGACAACCGTCACTACTTTCGTGGGATGCGCCGGTACGGGCCGCGCGTAAAACATGGAATTCGGCCAATAGGAATTGCTGCCATAGTATTCCATCTGGCCGGTGCCGTCCGGGTTCATGTGAAACAGGATGCGCGACGCGAAGTGGGGAATGTCGGAATATTCCCAACGGAGATACAGCACCCGGCCGTTGGGCAGCACGCGGGGGCACCAATTATGGTCCTGCTCGAAGGTTAGCCGTCGTATCGTGCCGTCCGTTATATCCGCCCGATATAGATTGGAAACGTGTGAGGAGCCGGTGACGCAGGGCACACCGACAAAGGGCGCCGTGGAGGCAAAAATCAGGTTGTCATCCGGCAGATAGCAACCCTCGTAGTTGTCCACATCGGGCTCGGTTATCAGGGGCAGTTCCCGGGCCTGCCCGTTGGACAGGTCCAATTCGTGGAGTTGCCATCGGCCGTTGGCGCCGGGCATGGAAAAGAGCAGCCGTCCCGCGTCCCAATGCAGCGCCAGATCGCCGACAAACACATCCCGTTCCGGCCGGTACAATACTTGCGGCGCCACATCTCCCGAAAGCGGCATCGCGCAAATCTCATTGTCAAAGCCCGACAGGGGCAGTGAGGAGTTGCTTTCCCAGTTCTGAGGCAGTCCCAATTGACCGACGCCGCGCCGTACAAAAAGCAGCCGGTCGAAGCGTAACAACGGGTTGGCGAGCAGGGCGGCACGCGCCCGGGCCGCTTGTTCCTGGCGGCGCGCCTCAGCATCGTCATCTCCGGCCACCGACGCATTGGAAAGCGCTTCCCGCGCCTGCCGCAACAGGGCGAGATGACCGGCATCAACGGAATAATCACTGCCATAGGTCTGCCGCAGGTCTTCCACGGCCCGGCCGACTGCGTCCAGATCCGGCGCCGGGACCTCTCCGGCTGTCGGGGCACACCCCGCAAGGAACGCCATGGCGCATAAGATACTTGGCAGGACGGGATGAGAAAGACCCGGCATCGTTGGTAACCTTACTCGGGATCGCCGAGTGCAATCGCATCCGCGCGCATGCGCGCGACCTCCGCCTCGTCCAGGTGCAGGAAACCGGCCGCGGCATTGTCCGCCGCCTGGGCGGCGGTGCGCATGCCGCAGAGCACGTGGGTAACGCCCGGTTGCGCCGCCGTCCACGCAATGACCAGCTGGGCCAGGGAGCAGGAGTATTTTTCGGTCAGGTCCGACCAGCCTTCCAGCATCTTCAGAACCTTCACCCGGTTTTCCATCTTGAACCAGGCATTCCAGTCCGCATTGCTGCGGAATTCCGTTTCCTTGAACACGCGGTCCATACCAATCTTGCCGGTGAGCAGGCCCTGTTCGAGTGACATATAGGTCAGGGTGGCCAACCCCTTCTGGCGGCAATAGGGCAGGATATGCGCTTCAGGCTCCCTGTAAAGCATGCTGTAGCGAAACTGGTCGCTGGCCACCGGGCCGCAGGCGCCGTTTTCCTCCAATTGTTCCAGGGAAACATTCGACACCCCGATGGCGCGGATTTTACCCGCATCCTTCAACTTCATCAGGCAGGCCATGGTGTCTTCTATGGGCGTGAGGTCCGGTTCTTTCGACGGCCAGTGGGTCTGGTACAAATCAATGTAATCCGTCTCCAGACGGCGCAGGCTGTTTTCGACCTCGATCTGAATCGTTTCCGGCCGCAGGCTGATATAGACATCCTTGCCGTCAAGATGCGCGTGAAAAGCGCCGCGGTTATCTTCCCACCAGATGCCGCATTTGGTCGCAATGACCACCTTGTCACGGCGCCCTTTCAAAGCCTTTGCGATGATTTCCTCCGCGTGGCCCCAGCCGTAGCCGGGTGCGGTGTCGATAAAGTTGACCCCGGCGGCCAGCGCCGCATCAATCGCACGCAGCGATTCCTTGTCCTCAACCCCATCCCAGGTCAGGCCGCCGCCGGTCACCCAGGTGCCCATGGCCACCACGGAAGCCTTAATCCCCGAATTCCCCAACATTTTATACTGCATGATTTACTCTCCTTCTGTGTGGATTGCGTTCGCAGCCGTGTATGGATAGTACGCAACCGGATACTATCATGTTCGGCGTGGAAAATGCACACGATGAAAAACAAACAAAAGAACAGTACCGTCTATTTTAATAATTCCCGCAACGACAACAGTTGTCCCCGTATAGCAGTTGTGGATGTGGACCGGGAAGCGGAAGGCTTATTCAAGCGTTGTCGTTTCCTGCGCCTTTACCGTGAGGGTGCCCATGGACACCTTCGCCGTAATCAGACCGGGTTGATCAAGGGTGCCTTTCAACCCCGCAGCGCGGGCGCCCATAATACGTTGATGCAGATTAAGGTCAAAGTCCTGAAATTCCGCTTTGCCGATATCCACCGCCAGATCGTATTCAAAACTTGCCTTTGGGGAAAGAGACAACTCCAATTTCCCCACGTGAATGTCGAAATGCTGTTCTCCAAAAATGCCCATGGGCGCGGCTGTCGTCACATTCCCCACAGATACGGCGGCAGTCACGTTCCCCGGCAGATTTCGTAAGTGCATATTGCCAAACTGGACCTCGGCATTTGTGGAAATATAGGTGGGCGTTTCCACGAACCGGTTGACATGCGGCACAATACGCACAAAGAGGCGTTCCAGGAAGCCGCGGGCGCCCAATTGTACGGCCAACTCCACCCGCCCGTCCTTCAGTGTCGGGGAGACCATCACCGAGTCCAGATAAGCATTGGGTGAGGCGAAACCGAACAAACTGTAAGCGTCCACATACTTTTCGGTCTTGATAAATACCACCCCGTCGCTGTCATTGAACGCGTTGCCGGTGACGGTGACATTGCCCACGGGATTGGAGATGGCCAGTTCCCGGGCGGCGCACAGTTCCATCTCTTCGATGAAGATGTCGCTTGTGCCCTTGACACATCCGGAAACCATGGCCGCGGAAAGGAGGAGCAGCAAAGCCGTCATCCGCCTGTATCCGCTTCTTTTAACCATAAATGCACTCCGCAATGGTGGTATTGTCAGCACCCCGTGGCCACGGCTGTATCTACTATACAGTTCTGCCCCGGTACAGTTACCACCCCTGTTGTGCCCCATGCGGGCGAAAAAGAGTACCTAATGTGCTAGTAATCAACAAAAATAAAAAGGTTATTATTCCACTTTATCCATCTCAGTATAGCATAAAGACATTAAAACTGCAACCGCTGTCGAAGGGCATTCAAGGCGCGGGGCCCGGCAGTTGGTCCTGGAAGGGGGCCGTTTTCAGGGTAAAAAAGGTTCATGATGCATTGGCGAGGACGTTGGGATTTTGGCTGTGGCTATGCTGATGACCGAAATACCGCGAGAATAGGGGCCGGAAAACCCGCTGTAACCGGGCTACCGCCGAGGACGTGGAATGTGGCACAATAAGCCCCGGACCGGCCGGATGCGTCGGGCTGGACGGGTTTGCCAAGGGCGGTGATGGCGGTCAATCTAATGTTACCAAGCCTTTAAAAGGGGATTTCAGGATATGAATCAGGGTGTTTCTTTGGAAGCGTTGGTTGTGTCGCGGTGTATCCGGGACAGGTGCACCGTGGCCACCGCGGAGTCTTGTACGGGCGGTCTTATATCCCATCGCATTACGAACGTTCCCGGAGCGTCGGCCATATTTTTGGGCGGTATCACCGCGTATGCCAACGCCATAAAAACAGGGTTGCTGGGGGTTCCCAAAGAAGCGCTGGCGGCGGCGGGTGCGGTTTCGGAAGCGGTGGCCGAGGCTATGGCGCTGGGTGCCCGGGAACGGTTCGGCGCGGATTTTTCCGTGGCGGTTACGGGCATCGCCGGGCCGGGCGGCGGGACGCCGGAAAAGCCTGTGGGCACGGTGTGCCTGGCGGCGGCAGGCCCGGCGGCGCTGCGTGTCCGGCGGGAGCGCTTTGCCGGGGACCGCGATGCCGTCAAAGCGCAAACTGCGGAAGCGGCCTTGGCATTGTTGCTTGAAGTAATGGAAGGGGCGGGACATGAGCACTGATTTTGTACACCTTCATCTGCACAGTCATTTCAGCCTGCTGGACGGCTTGACCAAGCCCGAGGAATTGGTCAAGCGCTGCGCGCAATATGATATGCCGGCATGCGCCGTAACGGACCACGGAACGGTATTCGGGTTGCTTGAGTTCTGCCAGGAGGCCAAGAAGAAAGGCATCAAACCCATTTTGGGGTGCGAAGTATACGTGGCGCCCACAAACCGGTTCGATAAATCGGCCAAAAGCGGCAAGGAAGCCAGCAACCACCTCCTGCTCCTGTGCGAGAACGAACAGGGCTACCACAATCTGTGCAAGCTGAGTACGCAGGCCCACCTGGAAGGCTGGCACTATAAACCGCGCGTCGATATCGCGCTGCTGGAAGAACACCATGAGGGACTGATCGCGGCGACGGCCTGTCTTAACGGACGCGTTCCCCGCATGTTGCTGGCGGGACAGCCGGAAGAAGCGGAAAAGACGCTGGACCAGTACATCGGCATTTTCGGGCCGGATAACGTATGTGTAGAGATGATGAATCACGGCATGCCTGAAGAAAACCAGGTGAACCCGCTGCTGTATGACCTGGCGCAGAAACGTAAAGTACCCGTCATCGCCACCAATGACAGCCACTACCTCGACCGGTCGGATTCGGAAGCCCACGATATTCTGCTCTGTCTGCAAACCAAGAAGACCTTGCAGGATACGGACCGGATGCGGCTGCCCAACGACGAGTTTTATTTTCGCAATGCTGCTGAGATGAAAGGGTGCTTTGCGCGGTGGCCCGAGGCCGTAACCAATACCGTGCTTATCGCGGAACGCTGCAACGCCACCGTGCCCACCGGCCTGAAACTCATTCCAAGCTACCCGGTGCCCGACGGGCAGGACAAGGAGGCCTATCTTCGGGAACGGGTGTATGAGGGGTTGCAGAAACGCTATGGGACGCCGCTGCCTTCCGCCGCCGTCGAACGGGTGGAATACGAGTTGGGCGTTATCATCAGCATGGGCTTTGTGGATTATTTCCTGGTCGTCTGGGATCTGGTCCACTATGCGCGCCAGTCGGGGATTCCCGTGGGTCCGGGCCGCGGTTCCGGCGCCGGGTGCCTCGTCGCGTATGCCCTGGGCATTACCAATCTCGATCCCCTGCGCTACAAGCTGCTTTTTGAACGGTTCCTGAATCCTGAGCGCGTGAGCATGCCCGATATCGACATCGATTTCTGCATGAACCGCCGCGAGGAACTGCTGGAGTATTCCCGCAAGAAATACGGCGCCGACTGCGTCAGCCAGATCGTGACCTTCGGCCGCATGATGGCGAAGAACGTGGTCCGCAGCGTTGCGCGCGTGATGGACATGCCCATTGCCGAAGCCAACCGGATTGCCGCGTTAATCCCCAACATCCTGAACGTGACGCTCGACAAAGCCTATAAGAGTGAAGCCGAGCTCCAACAGCTCATTGCACAGGACAAACAAATCGCCCACCTGTGGAAAATGGCGTTGCGGCTTGAAGGGACCATCTACAGTTACGGCAAGCACGCGGCGGGCGTGGTGCTCTGCGACCATCCGCTTACGGACCATATCGCCCTGTTCAAGCCCGCGGGCGCCGATACGGTAACCACCCAGGTTGAGATGAAGGGTGTGGAAAAAATCGGCCTGCTCAAAATGGACATCCTCGGCCTGCGGACCCTGACCATGTTGAATGAGGCGGTGCGCCTGATTAATAAACACCAGGGGGTTGCCCTGGATATGGACAACCTGGACCTGGAAGACGAAAAAACCTATGCGCTGCTGCGCAGCGGCGATACGGCAGGCGTGTTTCAGTTGGAAAGTGCGGGCATGCGCGATGTGGCAAAACGCATCGGCCTCGAAAATATCGAGGAGATAAACGCCCTGGTCGCCCTGTATCGCCCGGGGCCGATGGAGTATATCGACACCTATATCGAGAATAAACGAAACCCGGAGGCTATCGTATACAACCCGCCCATGCTCAAACCCATCCTCAGGGAAACCTACGGTGTTTCCGTGTATCAGGAGCAGGTCATGCAGATTGTGCAGGTGTGCGGCGGGTTCAGCCTGGGCCGGGCCGATATCGTGCGCCGCGCCATGTCCAAGAAAAACGACGACTTGCTGAACGCCCAAAAACCGGATTTCCTGGCGGGATGCGCGGCAAACGGCATCGATGCCGCCCTGGGTGAGGATTTGTGGGCGCGCATTGAAATGTTTTCAGGGTACGGCTTTAATAAATCCCACAGCATGGCCTACGCCATTATCGCCTATCAGACCGCCTATCTCAAGGCGCATTATCCCGTGGAATTCATGTGCGCCCTGCTCATCAGCGAATCGGGCGATCTTAAAAAGACGGCCTTATACGTGGAAGAGTGCAACCGGCTCGGGATTAACGTACTCGCGCCGGACATCAACCACAGCGAGGTTCTTTTCACCGTGGAAGACCAGGCCATCCGCTTTGGACTGAGCGCCATAAAAAATCTGGGGGAAGTGCCCTGCAACGCCATTGTGGCCGACCGGGAAAAGAACGGCCCCTACCAGGACATTTTCGATTTCTGCACCCGCATCAGCGGCCAGAATGTTAATGCCCGGGTCATCGAAAGCCTGAACAAGGCGGGTGCCTTCGGCAGTACCGGGTGGAACCGTCGCCAGGTCTGCGAGGTCATCGTGCAGGCCATTCAACTGGGCCTGTCCCTTCAAAAGGAGCGGGAAGCGGGACAGACTTCTCTTTTTGAAATGGAAGGCGCCGATGATGTCTTCGACACTTCCCAGGTCAGACCCGACTTGCCCGAATGGCCCGAGGAGGAGTTGCT
>Ga0209606_1000611_pt1 | contig 51908 bp, 34 predicted proteins | sample AD_UKC057_MetaG_FD_184412 | JGI IMG/M metagenome (GOLD analysis project Ga0209606, IMG submission 184412) | Active sludge microbial communities of municipal wastewater-treating anaerobic digesters from USA - AD_UKC057_MetaG (SPAdes) (version 2) | ecosystem: Engineered > Bioreactor > Anaerobic >... | reverse complement strand
TCATCCTTGAACGAAAGCTTGAGTGCGTAGACTTCCATCACATACCCCCTTCAGCCAGCATCTCGGTCATCTTCTCGAAGACTTCTTCGAACTCGACGTCGGAAAGCCGGCTGGAGCAAACGGTGATGCGAACATACTCGACAAGGCGCATGAACGTTTCATGCTCGTTTTCGGGAAGGAAGTGCGGTGGTGCGACGGACTTCAGCTGTGAAGCAAAGCCGCCGAGTTCACCAGCCCTGACCTCCATGATCCCGCTCCAGAGCGTCATCATCCGGTGACGAGCCTCGTCCGGCAGATTCAACATCGCCTGGCGGGAACACACGAGGATGTAGGCGGCCAACCCGGCCCGAGTGACCGAGTTCAGGTCGCGAGGACGTCTGAGATCCTCATGAATCCTGGTCACAATTCTCGACATGTTCTGAATGGTCAGGTATTTCAGGCCTTTCTCGATCATCCTGACGCAAGCGATCAAATCGGACATCATCAGGTTTCCCGGATTGCCTCCGAGCACCTCGATGCTGTATCGATGGCCGCCGTCGATGATCACCCTCGACACGTCCCTGTCGGCGGCCTTGAAAGGCAGAGTCACGGAGAGTCCGTGGCGCAGCACGTCATCAAGATCCTTCGAATGGATTGTGATTCCGTTGAGCACCTCGCGCACCGCGACCAGGCCAACGAACGCTCGACGCATCAAACCGAGCCTCCTGCCGTCAAGAACAATATCCTTGCTTTTCAGGTAGGTGGCGAATGCCAGAATGTAGACGGTCAAGGTTTTACCGAACCGTTTTTCCACATCCGCAAATTTCTCCCTGACCGCCTCGATTATGAATCGCAGACGAGAACCGCGGCAGAAGCCGAAATCATCGGGATGGAGCCCGGCCTCGACCACCGCCCTCTGATCTTCGGGCGTCATCTGATGCAACTCGGGCACATCGATGTGGAACATGAACCGGCCGGCCAACGCATCGTCAAGCGGCACGGTCCCGGCCATACCTGCCGGATTCATCGCTCCGAACACGTACCGCAGATTCGGCAAAGGCACGCCCATCACCCGCCGCGACCAGATCACCTCCAGCCACCTGTTCTGAAGCGCCGGCGTGGCACGGCTCACCTCGTCTATCAGGATAAATTCCTTGTCCCACAAAGACAGCGGCGTATCGACGTATTTGACCGAGCCCGCGGCAAGGCTGGCCGGGTCGATGAAACCGAGGATATCCTCGAACATGGCCTTGGACGCGTCGTAAGCGATGAAGCGCATACCCAGGTCCTTCGCGATACATTCGGCCATCAAGGTCTTGGCGCAACCCGGACCACCGATCAACAGGATAGGTTCGCCAACTGCAAGTCCCGCCAGGATCGCATCCTCGATTGAGGCCCAGCCGTAGATGCCAAGCATCGCCAGCACCGAACGCCCTTTCATGAACTGTGGCACGCTGACCGGGCAGTTGTCGGAATCGACCCATGCCCCGCTGGACTCATCAAAACGAAGACCGTGCGTTGACACCAACGAGGACCGGCAGGTATTCCCGGAACCTGCCAAATCATCGGTCGGGGATGACGCAGTTTCCTGGTTTTCTACCCAGGAACGAAGAAGCTCACAGGATTTCTTCTGTCCCGCTTCCCGCTTGCGAAGCAGTGGACCGGCATCGGTGTCCGGATTCGCGGATGGAACAACTGGATCATCAAGGTCGTCGTCATCAAGGCCGTCGATTGGTCGCGCGGTCGATGCGGAAGGAACGAATTGCATTTCGGGAGCAGGTGGTGAGATGGTGTCTTGCTTGAACATGGGAACCTCCTTGGCCGACGCGAAACACCGACCCGGTATCGTGAGATTCTCCGAGGGCACACTTTCGGCCCGATTCGGTGATCCTCCGCGTCGATTTTTCCTTCATTCCTAACCCCGTACCCCCGGACGTATGTCACTGAGACAAACCACGAACCCACCAGAATGCAAGACTATTCCCCTGAGACCTCCATTCGACAGCTTGTCCCCCGGGCGCCCGACGCCCGGTTTTCAAGCCTGCCAGACAACAAAAACGGGAAGACACACCATGCGTCCTCCCGCAAAAACGGAGCCCTGACTATCCACCAGCGAGGTTCTTGCAGAAGTTGAGAAAAGATTTTGATCGATTCGGTACGGACTAGAGCATGCGGGTGCTTGAGGTCGGGTTCGGGGTCTTTACCACCAGAACCCGGAAGGTAGTATCCGTGTCGTTGAAAAGACGGTGCGGGATGCCGGCCGGACTCTCGATCAGCATGTCGCGACCGACTTCCTCGCGTTCGTCGCCGATCTCGACCGAGCCCCTGCCGTCGAGCACGTAGAAAAACACGTCAACCGGGGTGATGTGCCGCTTCAGGGTTTCACCCGGCTTAAGCGTGATGTGCATCACCGCCGCATGCGGGCTGACGTGAGCGGGCCTGACCGAGACGCCGTGCGGGTTCTCTTTTTCCGGAGCGTTCAGTACGTCAAGAATCTTCATATTGTTCCCTCTGTTTTCTTTGTGCCTTCAGTTTTCGCCTGCGGACCAGGTCGTCGATCTGTTCCTTCAATCGCTCTCGTGAAATGGCCGGTCCGTGGCCCGGCAGAAAGACCTGGCAGCCGCTGTCGTACAGCCAGCAGAGACTTTCAAACAGCTTGTCCTTGTCGTCGACAAACGGCGAAACGATCGACTTGGTCGCCAAAGCGTAGAGCGTGTCGCCGACCAGCGCGACCTCGTTGTCGACGACGATGCTCAGACAGCCTTCGGAGTGGCCCGGCGTCGGCATCACGAGCGCGTCGTAACCGTAATCTTCAAGACTGATCGGTTCAGACACGGGGATGTCCACGGAAGCACCCGGATAACGGGTCACCAGTTCCCCGGGCAGTTTCATCACGGCCATGAACGCCTTGGTTCCAAGAGTCGTTCCCGCCGGAAACGGGCTGATGCCGCTGGCCACGAAATCCACGTCGTGACCGTGCGCCATGATCTTCAGTCCGTACCTGGCGCGCAGGGCGGCGGCCGACCCGGCGTGATCGAAATGCGTGTGGGTCAGAACCAGCATGGACGGGGCCGGTTCACCCGACTTCTTCACCCCGGCCGTGATGCCGCCAAGCGACACCAGCGTGGCCGCGTCAACCAGAAACGAATGCCCGTCCCGGGAGACGAGATAGACATTCGAAGGGCCGTAAAAGACCAGCTTGATCCTTGTTCCCTTTTCAGTGATCCAGGTGTTCATCGACACGCCGTGTAATCAGTAATGCCGGCCAGACGTGCACCACGCACGCGGACACCAGTCGGAAAAAACCTTTGGCATCCACCGGCTTTAACAGATCGTGTGCACGCCCCCGGGCCGGGTCAAGAGGGGCGGCCCTTCCGCAGGAGCGAACCGCCTGGGCTATGGGCGAATGTAATTCGCCCCTGCACGGGCGTGGCGGGCGCGTGTTGGTACGGATCCCCTCTGGATGATTGCAGATGCTGATGACGGGGACAGGGTCAGGAACAGGGTCAGGATCAGGGTCTGGTTCCGGCGTAGGGGCGAATCACCCTTCGACGGGCTCAGGGCAGGCAATTCGCCCTCCTGGTCGGGTTCCGGCGTAGGGGCGAATGATAATTCGCCCTTCTGGTCGGGTTCCGGCGTAGGGGCGAATCACATTCGCCCTTCTGGTCGGGACCGGGATGAAATTCAGAGGTTTGGGGTTTTCGCAGACACCCCGGCGGCCAGGAGGGCGTCGGCCACTTCCAGGACGTCGCAGGGCCAGTAGATCCGGGGCCGGGGATGGACCACGCCGGGCCGGCCCGCTTCTGGGCGACAGGAGAGCAACGTGGACACCCATCGCTCGGGCACGGCGCCCGCGCCATGAACCGACCCCAGCAGTGCGCCGCAGATACAGGCGTTCGTGTCGGTGTCACCGCCCAGCATCACAGTGTCCACGACACCCTCTTCCAGACCGGGCGCGTGCAGCAACTGCCAGAACGCGTTCTGAAACGCGATCAGCACCCAGCCCTGGTTTTGATGATCGGCGACCGGGCGAGTAACCGAGGCAGCCTGAAGGGCCTGCAACAACGCTTCGTCAACATCCAGCCGCTGCGCCCACTCCACGACTTGGTCATACAGTGCCCGCGGCTCCGTCCCATTGGCGATGGCATCGGCGATCGCCATCACGTACAGCCGGTTCGCCTGCACACACAACGGATTCGGATGGGTTATCGCCGCATCGATGGCGGCCAGTTCCCCGGCCGCTTCGGGCCCTGCGGCGGCCCCGAAGATTCCAAGCGGACTGCACCGCATCAACGCGCCGTTCGCCTGACTTTCCTGCCGGGGCCTGCCCGACAGACCCGCCGAGGTGGTGCCACCGATATCGAACGGTCCCGATTCCATCCAGTCAACGTAGACGGCCCTCACGGCGGCCACGTCGTACCGTCCCAGCCGCGCGACGGTCCTGGCCAGCGCCAGCGCCATCTCGGAGTCATCGGTCAACTGACCCGCGACGTTGTTGAACGTGCCCCCGTCAGCCAGATCCCGCACGCCCCCCGGGTAGCCGCGCGCGATCCACCCCGCCTTCTGGAACTCGACCAGACTGCCCAGCGAATCCCCCGCGAACTGCCCCAGCAGACAACCCCTGGCCCTCTCCGCCATCGACTCTTTAAACCAAACCACGACACCCCCTGTCCTTTGGACAAAGTCCGTCAAACATCCTGTTATTACAACAGTAAGCCTGGAATATGTAGTGAAAACAACAGGCCTGGCGCGGATACTAATACGTCCAATCAAACGGATACAAAATATTTTACGCAAAAAGTGACAACTTATTGAAGCAACTTCCCACAAGATTGAGGGCGCTATGCGCCTATACCAAACTGTCCAGTGATTTGCATGATTTTCGGTACCGCATCTGATTCCCTGTACAATGATCTCCGCGATTTCGCCGCTGCAACGCGGCACGGAGGTGTGCTATCCGCCATCTGTACCTGCTGACGACATTTGTCCTGACGACGGCAGCCTGCGGACAGGCCGTTACAACAGCGGACAGCGGATCGGATTCTTCCGCCGCGGACGTCGCCGCCGACGATCTCGCCAGCGACTCCGGGGATGAACGCCGGTGCAACGGCCTGAGCGAACTGTGCGACCGCCCCCTCAACCAGGTGGCATTCGTCACGACCCACAATTCCATGGCCAACGAAGCAGATGGATTCGCCGCGCCCAACCAGACGGGCAACGTGACGCGACAACTGACCGATGGAGTCAGGGCGTTCATGCTGGACATCCACTACGACAACACGCAGGATCCCCCTCCAGATTCCAGCGTCTTTCTGTGTCATGGATACTGCATTTTCGGAATCCGCCCGCTGGAAGACACAATGGTCGAGATCAAGGATTTCCTTCAGGCCAATCCCGGTGAATTCGTGGCCATCATCTTTGAAAGCTATGTTGACGGCGAGCACGTCAAGGAGTCGTTCGACGCGGCCGGCGTGACAGAAATGCTGGTGGAACTCGCTAACGACCAGCCCATGCCGACCATGGGCGAACTGATCGACACCGGGCGACGGATTCTGGTCCTGACCGACGAGGACGGCGGCGCGTTTCCGGGCTACCTTCCGGTCTGGGAATGGGCCTGGGACAACGACTGGGACAACAAGGTTCCCTCTGACCTGAACTGCCGTGTGAACCGCGGCAGCGGCGACAACAATTTCTTCATCCTGAACCACTTCCTGACCGACCCGCTCGCATCCGAGGAGCTGGCAAGAAAGGTGAATTTCAATCCCTTCCTGATCGACCGCGTGATGACCTGCCAAGAGGAACGCGGCCACATCCCGAACTTCGTGACTGTCGATTTCTATCACCTTGGGGACGTCATCGATGTCGTTTCGACGTTGAACCGGCAGGAAGCCTCGCCAGAACCGGGGGTGGACGAGTAACCAGGCCCCGGACTCACTCGCCAATCACCTTGACCAGGACTTTCTTCCTGCGGCGGCCATCGAACTCGCCGTAGAAGATGCGCTCCCAGGGGCCGAAGTCGAGCCGGCCATCCGTTACGGCAACGACGACCTCACGGCCCATTATCTGGCGCTTCAGATGGGCGTCGCCATTGTCCTCGCCGCTGAGGTTGTGGCGATACCGCGAGACCGGCTCGTGCGGCGCCAGCGTTTCCAGCCAGTCCTCGTAGTCGGCGTGCAGGCCCGGCTCGTCGTCGTTGATGAACACGCTTGCCGTTATGTGCATGGCGTTAACAAGGCACAATCCTTCCCGTATGCCGCTTTCATTGACTATCTGTTCCACGGTGCGCGTGATGTTGATGAACCCCCTGCGCCCCGGCACGTTGAACTCAAGGTATCTGGTGGTGCTTTTCATGGCCGCTCCTCTGGCTTGCTGTCCCGACCCGAATCAGTACCACGCGCCGCCGGTCAAGACAATGCCGTGGAGTCCGTGCCCCCGGACGGGATGAATCCCGTTTTTGATTCGACATGTCGATAACTTTAATGTCGAGAAAGCTGTCCCGGTCACGGATCCATGTCCCAGTCGGAGAGGGTGGCGGGGACGTTGTCCAGGACAAGGCTGTCCCAGTCGGGCAGGCCGGTCATGTGGAAATAGACGTCGTCCACCGCGGACTGGGGGCTGGGGTAGGTTCCGACAAGCTCGTCATCACGGGAAAGGGCCCAGCGGGCGGACAACTGGGGACGGATGGTGAACAGGCCGGCCGGACTTTTATACTTGAACTGCATCTGGGCACTCCTTGATGCCTTGCGGTTTCAACCGGCACGGCGCCGGCTCCCATAGTCTACAACGGATGGCGGCAGGCGATCACCACAGGACACGGGTCGGGGTCAGGCGGTCGTCAAACGAGTGGTCGCCTACCTGGCCGTCGGAGTTCCTGCCCCAGCAGTAAGGTGCCGAATTCACGATGGCGCATGTGTGGCGGCTGCCGCCATCGACCTTGATCACACCGGACGACAGGATCTGCTGAAAATCCACGAAAGGCACCGTGTTGTTTGTTCCGAGCTGGCCATAATCATTATGACCGACACATCTGAGGACGCCGGAACTGTCGGCGTAACATGTGTGGAAGAACCCCGCCGCCGGTGCCGGAGGCATGGCAGCCTCTTTCGAGGCGATCCAGGAGGCCACGGTCACGGGATAAAGGGAACAATTGCCATATGTGCAGACCGAAGCACCTTCACCCGCGAGTTGGCCGTTCGAATCGCTGCCCCAGCACCGGATTTCGTACAAATAGTCGTTCGCACCACTATTGGTCCTGCGCAACACACAAGTGTGCTGGGCACCAAGGGAAAGCAGATATGACGCGGAATCCTCGTCGGTCAGCCGCGATGGCTTCAACCGGTTGTCAGTGTCGCCGATGCCCAGTTGGCCGGACTTGTTGTCGCCCCAACAGATCACGTTGTTCTGAAAGGTTACCGAGCAGACGTGCTGGCTTCCGCATTCGCAATCCAGGGAACCTGCCAGCCCGACCTTCTGAGGTGTCAGGAATTGATCAGCCGTCGAATCCACTCCTATCTGGCCCTTGGTGTTCGCACCCCAGCACCAGATCTCGGAGTCCTTGATGGCACAAGCAAAAAGGGCGCCGGCCGAGACCTTGGTTACGCCGCTGCCCAGACCGCTGACAGCGACCGGAACGTTGCTTGGCGTGGTGGTGCCGTTGCCGAGTTGGCCCATGGTGTTATCACCCCAGCAGTATGCCGCGCCGGCGTTCGTCCATGCGCAGGAAAAATTCTGCCCCGCGACGACACCGGCGACGTTTGTCAAATTCGAAACCTGGGTGGGGCTGTCCCTGTCGGTCCCAGATCCGTCACCAATCTGCCCGTTTGAATTATTGCCCCAGCAATATGACAAGCCGTTGCCGGCAAGCGCGCAAGTGTGGGATTCACCGGCGGACATCCGGACGAACTGCGGCACGCACGTGCCGGTGGTCGCACTCGATTCAAGATATCCTTCCGCGCACGATGAAAGAACGCACACACCCGAACCGTTGCAATGCCCGGAACCGTTCGCGTAGCTGCACCCGGTCTCGGGGCCCGGCCACGGATCCAACTCGCAGCCGCAACCGCCGTTGCAGTGACTCTGTGGATAACATGGCGTGACCACTATCGGGCAAACGACCAACGTCCCGCCACAGCCGCCCTTGTCGTTGCAGGTATCGTTGCAGGTGCAGTCATTTCCGTCATTGCATGAACGCCCGACCGGATATGAATAGTTGCAGTTGGAGGTTCCGTCGGGATGGGATTCCTGCTCACACTGGCCACCGTATACAGGACAGATGAGCATCGTCCCGCCGCAATCGCCGGAGGTGCATTTGTCGTCATAGGTCCCGAGATCGTCGTCGTCGCAGGGCGAATCATCCGACAGGACCGTCCAGTCGAGATTCATGACCGATGGCTGACAGGTCCAGCAGGGCCGATCCGGGTCGACGGTGCCGGCCAGATGGCACTCGCTGTCGATCCAGCAGAGACCGGCGGCAAGGCAGGAGGTCGGGTCGGTCGGCATGACGAAAGAGTCCGTGGTGACCGAATCCAGGACAGCATCAGGGTCCGACGAGTCGGGATCGGCGTCCCCGGCAACGTCCGCGGCATCGTCAGGCCCCTTATCCCCGGGCACATCGAACGCGACGTCCGGGGCCACATCGACGATCGCGTCAGAACGTGCATCGTTGCCAGCGTCGCCCACGTCGACGTGAACGCCCCGATCCTGGCCAGGATCCGGGTCGATCGTGTCCAGGTCGGCCACATCCGCGACGGAATCCGGGTCGTAAACGTCGGGCACGTCCGCGCCAGAACCGCCGCCACAGCCCGATGTCAGGAAAGCGACCAGGACTGAAGCGACCAGCCCCACCTCTGGAATCCGGTAGACAGAAGCTTTCATAGGAGAAGCCCAAGCAAGTGATGAAATTATCCTAAACCTGATTCTGGTGGAGTAAACCCAAAAAATGCCGCGAATGATCAGTCGGAATGCTCAGCAGGATCGTAATATTCGGCTGAATCGGCAAAGAAACGACGTACCTCGGCCTCGAACATCTTCTCGACGTACTTGCCGTCGCGTGTCTGCGCCAGACCACCGCGGGCCGTCTCTTTGTAGTCGCTGCTGAGCTTCTCGCCGACCTCGCGCATCACCAGGATCACCTCGTCCGGAGAAACGAATGATTTCACGCCGGACAACGCCATCATGGCCGCGGTAATCGCCATCGAGGAGTAGATGCCGTTGCGCTTGACGCATGGAACCTCGACCAGGCCGGCGATTGGATCGCAGATCAGGCCCAGGCTGTTCTTGATGGCCAGGACGAAGGCCGCGATGATCTGTTCGACATCGCCGCCCTCAAGAAAACAGACCGCAGAAGCCGCCATGGCCGCGGCGGAACCGATCTCGGCCTGGCATCCGTACGCGGCGCCCGATGTTGAAACGTCCGAGAACAGAAGCATTCCCAGAAAGCCCGCGATCAGAAGGGCCTGCACGATCCGGTCTTCGGGCGCATCCGTCATTTCGGCGTACGCCTTCAACACCCCCGGCAGGATACCGCAGGATCCTGCGGTCGGACACGCAACGATCACTCCGCTTCTGGCGTTCTGTTCGTTCACCGCCGTGGCATAGGCTGCCGCCCGCCCCCAGATGTTGTCGAACAGCCGGTTGTCTTTCAGGTATCCGTCCATCCTGCTTGCACTGCCACCGGACAGCCCGAACATCGACGACCTGCTGCTGCCGATACCGGCCGTAACGGACCGCTCCATCCGTTTCCAGTAAGCCAGCATCTGCCGATGGATATCGTCCGCGGTCGTCCTCTGATACGCGGACTCGACCGACACGACCACGTCCAGCAAAGACATGTCGCGATCACGACAGTAATCGATCAACTCCTCGAACGAATTGAACCGCAGGACGTAGTCATCATCGGGGGAGGCTCCCTCGAAAATCCGTCTGACAACGGGCAGTTGCTGGCCGGGGGCGGCCACGGCAACTATCGTGTCGCCTTTCAGGAACATGTCGTGCTTGCCGGTCAGCGGTTCCGCAAGCGGTCCTCCGAAGTACCTGATTTCGACGTTTCCCGCACCGATCGAGAATCCGGTGACGACGTATTCCTTCCGATCGGTAACAAAGGCCACTTCGGCGATATTGCTGCACTTGTCACGATGGTACACGGCCAGGTCGCCCGGGGTTCCACGCGTGAATCCGTCGAACCGGGCCGTCACGCCGCCAAAATCGATTCCATGAGACGCAAGATACTCGGGCGAGCCCGCGCGCAACATCGCCTCATCGTCCGTATCCAGTCCAGCCAGGCCGCCAGCTATGGCGACCGGCGTCTTGTGACCGACCCCGGTGTCCGCGAACGAACCCAACAGTCGCACGCGAACCGAACGGACAGTCTCGCCGCGCGCCGCCACGGCCAGGATGATCGAACGACATATCTGGCCGATGCGATTCGCGCCGGCCGTATGACTGCTGGACGGTCCGACCATGGCCGGGCCGACCAGGTCGAAAAGGCTCATCGTAAAGGTGAAGTGCCTGATGTAACGGGCAAAATCAGTTGTGATGGACGAGACCTCGCGGCGGGACTGCGGGCCAGTGCAATGTGCGATAACGCGGTAGAAAGTCCTGACCTGCGGATCAGGGTCAAAGGTGCGCGCGACCTCGACGAAATCGACGTCGACCAGGTGGCTGCCGAAGACCTCCCAGAGGTTGGACACGAGCGTCTGGTGCGCCACGTTGACACAAAGGATCTGGAAATTGCGCGAGGCCTGGTCGTAGCTGACCACAATGTGTCTGGCCAGCCGGCCCCTTTCGTCCACGAATGTCTCCCGGAACCGCTGGAAAACGGCCTTGAGAGGCTCGCCAGCCGACCAGGCGCCCTTCACGTGCGGGTCGGGAAATATCTCGTGCAATATGAAGCGCTCGGTGGTGTTCACGTAGCTGCGATACAGAAACGGCCGATCGCGCAGGGCACGGATTGCCGCGCCAAGGTGGCGGCGGATCGATTCCGGGTCGAAGTTGTGCAGCAGATACTGTTCGTTGTCGCCCTGGAAGTTGAAGACACGCCCCTCTCCCTGGTCGCCACGGAAGTAGTCCAGAAACAGCTCATGCTGAGGGTGATATGCGGGGTTTACGTGTTCGAAATAGGCCGGGGGCATACTGGCGACAAAAGCTTCGGGATCGGCTGTTCGTTTCAAGATTATCGCTCCGTCGTCGGCGCGTGATGGGCCGCAACACGCCCGAATGATACACGGAACATCACATCCTGTCGGCCCCGGTCGCTGCGTTGGCAGCATTGGCGCGGGCAACGCCCGTACTCCATTGACGATGCAAGAAGCAAACCGCCCGACGTCAGGGCCGGAGTTCACCATTTAAACGACCGGGGACGGGCACGGTGCCTGCCGGCAGGGAGAATGGCCATGAGAAACACAGACATCATTCAGGGCATCGCGATCACGACGGGAAAGGCGGTATTCAAGGGCGCGCTGGTGCCGATGCTGCTGCTGGCGGTCGTCGCGGCGCCTGACGGCGCGCTGGCCAGGGGTCGAGGACGCGTGGTCACGAATCTCGAGGTCGCGGCCACCGTGGACCGTGAAAACGTCGAGGGACGTTCCTGGAGGGCCAACTCCGATGCGTGCGGATCGGTGGTGATAGCGTCGAACTGCGACGGCTTCAGCACCTACAACTACCTGACCGGGACCCCCCATCTGTTCATGAAGGACGTGTGCGGATGGGTGGACGGCGAGTTGCTGTTCAGGTTCACTCCCGCCAGCGTCGACAACCGCTCGTGGTACGCGGGAAAACAGATCGTCAAGATAAACACCGACGGCGACGGCGGAAAATGCGTCTACTCGATCGCATTCAATCATGTGCTGGTGACACCGCCCTTCGACATGTTCGGAAGGCGGATCATCTCGCGCGATATCCTGGGGTTCTCGGCGGTGGTAGAGGTCGAACACACCTACGACACGGGCCGCGGATTTTACCGCGACAGGGATGGCGACCGAGGCGACCGTTGGGATTATGACCGCCGTCCCGAACGGCCCATCCGGCCGGATGACCGCCGGTACGTCAAGCCTGGCGCGTCACACCTGGTCCGTCGAGCACGCTGACCCCACCCGACACCCTCTTGACATCGATCCTGACAGGAATCGCCGTCTTCAGCGCCTCGACGTGTGAGATCACTCCGATCAACTTGCCGTGACGCTGAATGTCGGCCAGCGTGTTGACCGCCGTATTCAAGGACTCGTCGTCCAGCGAACCGAACCCCTCGTCCATGAACAGCGAATCGATTCGAATCTGCTGGCTGGCCAGGCCAGCCAGACCAAGCGCCAGCGCCAGGCTGACGATGAACGTCTCGCCGCCGGACAGGTTCATCACCGTGCGCGATTCGCCCCCCTGCCAGGCATCGTACACATCCAGGTTCAAACAGGGATTGCCTTCCCTGTCTTTGCTGACCACCAGCCGGTATCGGTCGGTCATCAACCCGAGGTGTTGATTCGCAAGCGCCACCAACGACCTGAACGTGATGATCTGGACATAGACGCGATAGGACTTGCCGTCCGCACTGCCGATCATGCGATCCAGTTGTGCCCAGTCCTCGAGGTCCTGCTGCAGCTTCTGAAGTTGGGCCACCTCGACCGCGCGGCTGTCGCGGGCCTTGCGGTCGGCCTCGAGTCCAGCCTGGATGGCGCCAAGTTCCTGATTCAGGTCATCGATACTTTTCTGAACCACCGCCACCTGGTCGAGCAACTCCTGCAACGGCTTGTCGGTGAGCTCCTTCGCGCGTTGCTCGGCCAGCATCGACTGGTTCTGATCGATGCGACCGGTCAAATTGTCGCGGGCCTTGTCCAGCGATTCCTGGGCGCGCTGAAGCTCCGCGACCCGGGCATCTTCACGCCGCGCGGCCAAAAAAGCCTCGCGACTGGCGAATTCCCTGCCGGTCAGAGCGATATCGAATGCAGCTTCCGCCGCCGCCAAATCCTTTGCTGCCCTGTCTATCCTAGCCTGCGTCTCGTTCTGCTGACGTCCGTTCGAGGCAAGGCTGGCAGTGGCACCCTGCAAGGTATCCTCGGCCCTTTTCAAATCGGAGCGGGCCTTTTCGACCGCCTCTTCCAGGGTGCGCCTGAACTGGTCCGGGTCGTGATCGCCCAGTTCCAGCCGCCGCTGCTCCAGCAGGGCCGCCATTTCTTTTCGCAGCAACTCCAGCTTGTCAGACAGTTCGTCGATCTCGACTTTTCCTTCGGAGAGTTGTCTTTCGCGCTGCCCGATTTCCGCACCCGCTGCCGACATTTCCTTTTCAATACGGGTGGCGTCGGTGCCCCACTCCTGCCAATGAACACGACGCTCTTCCAGGCTTTTCAGCACCGCGGCCGCGTCTTCGAGCATTTCGGCAGTGACACCCCAGTCCGCGACATCGTTTTGCAGACTGGCACGATCCTGATCACGTTTCAGTTCGATCTCGACGCGCTGTTTGTCCAGAAGCCTGACATTTTCAGCAGCGGCAGTGTGCAGCGACGAGCTTTTTTCCACCGCAATATTCGCATCGGACAGTTCCGTCGCCGCGGAATCCAGCGCCGTCTGCGCACCTGTCGCCAGGACCTGCAGATCCGCGGCGCCTCCGGCAACCTTCCGGCACGCGTCGAGCGCCAGGTCGTTTTCCTGGACCAGACGTCCGACTGTCGCAGCGACTTCGGTATCCGCGGCATCGAACCCGCACTTCTGCGCGGCCGCGACCAGCCGTTGTTCCAGATCCGCCAGTTCCCTGGTTGCGTTGTCACGCTGGGTCACGTTCGCCTGCAGTTTCCCCTGCGCCGTGCCAAGCTGCTGGTTAAGCAGAGTCAGCCTGGACGACACCTGAAGCCGTTCGGCCTCGGTGGACTTGATCTCGTCGGCGGTTTCATCGGGAGGAGGCAGACCCTTCAACCTGAATGGATGATCAAGCGAACCGCAAAGCGGGCATTGGTGCCCGGATTCCAGCTCTGCGCGCAGTTTTTCCAGATCGGCCACCTGACCACTGAATCTCTGGCGCTCGCGCAACAGGACCAGCTTGTCCGACAGCGCCTTGTCAATCTGTTCCTGCGCGCCGATCCTGTCCGACAGTTCGCCGATCGCTCGATTCATCTGCAGATCGGACTGGTCGATGTCCCGTGTCCTGCCCCTGCGCTGTCCGATCGCATCGATCGTATCAAGTGCCGCGCCGAGTTCCGCTCCACGTTTCGTCAACGAAGCCAGACGTGTCGTCCACCAGCCGGCATCGTGACCGTCCAGCAAACCGGCCAGTTCGAGTCCGATCCGATCACGGCTGTCACGCGCCCGTTTTTCCGCCGTTTCCGCCCTTTCCAGTCTGGCCTTAGCCTTGTCCAGAGCTACTGAATATTGATCCGCCTGCGTCGCCGCCTTTTGAAGATCGGACTGAACCCCGACCAGGCCTTCCGAAAGCTGTGAAAGTCTTTCAAGGCGGTCACGGACAAGGGCCAGGCCGGACTCAAGGCTCTGATCACCTGCGTGCTGACTGATCAAATCACGGATCGCTTTCAACTGGTCAGCCCGATCCGTCTGCTGACGGAGGGCCTCGGCGTTTTGATCGGCCAGATTCGCGTGTGCCTTTTTCTTGTTGTCCAGTTGCTGAGAATCGGTTTCCAGGCGCCGCTGATCCTGCGCGATCAAGGTGTCCAGTTCGCGCGCCTTGTCGATTCTGGGAACAGCCTGGACCTGGTCGGTCTGCGCCTTCTTGAGAGCGACGTCCGAGGCATCCCGCGCCACAGTGGCCAGCTCAACCGCATCGCGAAGCCCGGGCAAGGCATCCTGCAGAGCCTTCAGGTCAACACCGGCGTCGTCCAGCGCCTTCCGCCTTTCGTCAACCAGCCGCCAGTCCGGGTCGATCGCGCGGGCCTGCAGCGCCTGCCGCAACTCCAGCCGCATCGGCTCGGATTCGGTCTTTTGCCTGTCCAATTCCTGCTGTTCGGCCTGCAGGCTGTTCGCCAGATCCTGCAATTTTTCGATCAGCTTCAACCAGCCGATTGCCTGGTCAAGACGATCCTTCTCCTGATGGTACGGACGGAGTTCGCCGTTCAGTTCGGCCAGACGGGTTTTGAATTGTTCGATCTGCGCGTCGTCGAGGATGCTGATGCCTTCCAGCCTGGCCTTCACAAGCTTCACTTCGCCCGCTGCCAGACTGGTCAGTTCATGAACCTTTTTCGAAATCCGGGTGTAGATCCCGGTTCCCGTGATCTGTTCCAGCAGGGCGGCTCGATCGTTCTCATTCGCCTTCAGGAAATCGGCGAAACTGTTCTGGGCCAGCATCACGGACTGACGGAAACGTTCAAACGAGAGTCCGGTCAGTTCCTCGACGCGTTTCGCGCCTTCGGCCGGCGTGGTCGTCAGTGCGTTGCCGGTGTCGAGGTCAACTACCTTGTGAAAGTACTGGCGATAGGGGTTTTTCGCGCCGACCTTGGACATCTCCTGTGACCAGGAGGCCCGAAATCGCTTGCCGGCGGAGGTCTTGAACTCGACCGAAGCCAGACATTCGCGGCACCCTTTGGTCATGACCTCGTTGCCGTTTCCAACGGTGCCGACCACGCCCAGCCTGGGAGTCTCGCCGTAGAGCGCCAGGCAGATCGCGTCCAGGATCGTCGTCTTGCCCGAACCGGTCGGCCCGGTGATCACGAAAAGGCCCGATTGAACGAATTCGGGATCACGGAAATCGATCGTCCAGTCGCCTTTGATCGAATTGAGATTTCTGATTCGAACCTGAAGGATCTTCATCTGGCACCCCCTTCGGCGCCCGTCACACCAGCGACATCATCGGGAGACTGAAGGGAATGAACTACCCTTTCGTGCAAAAGGATCAGCTTCGCCTTCTGTTCATCGGTCAGGGTTTCCGCATCCAGCCGAAGCTGAAATATCCGCTCGGGGGAGTACTGTTCAAGTGGCTCGGCGGCCTGGTCGGCCTGAATCACCGCCCTGGCGCGGTACTTGTCGCCGATGCGCAACACGTCCACCACCCCGCCTTCGACCGCCTCGGACACCTTTCCGCGCAGGTCGACCTCGGGGGCTTCGCCAACATATCGGACGTCGGCCCAGACCGGCTCGCCGGCCTGATCGAGCGCCTTCAATCCGTCAACGATTGACTGGATGTCGGGTTCGGAGATGACCGCCATATGATGCCAGACGGGAACCTGGACGTGCTGAACCGTCGCCGGGGTTCCCGATGGACCAACAAAATCGACCAGATAGACGAACTTGTTTTCGCCCGCCTCGTCGAAGCCGAGTTGAAGGGGCGACCCGGAATAACGGATGGTCTGATCGTTGCGGATGCGCTGGGCCTTGTGCAGGTGGCCCAGCGCGACGTAGTCGGCGTTTCCGGGGAAGATGGAATCCGAAACCGCGCCCAGATTGCCGACATACAGGCGCCTTTCGCCTTCGGCCGTCAGATAGCCTTCAACGAAAAGGTGGCCCGTCAGCACGACCGGCGGTGACCCGGCGACCGTTTCCGCCCCGTGTCGCTCGACCAGTTCCGCGTGTACGACGTCGATACGCCCACGCACGCCTTCGTAGTAGTCGGCGATGCCCTGCGCGATGCGGTCCAGCGCCATCGATGGAGTCTCGCCGGCGACTGACCGTGACACATCGGCCTCGCGCAGAAACGGGACGGCGCCGACTATCAGTTCGGGCAAACCCGCCTGGTCGCGCAGAACCAGCACCTGATCGTCTATCGACTCGGATACCCCGCCGACGACATGCACGTTCAGAAACTTCAGAACCGGACTCCAGGCGTTCAGCAGGGAGAATGAATCATGGTTGCCGCCGATCGCCACCACATGGCGGCAACCGGTGTCACGCAATGACACCAGGAAATCAAGCCACGCACCCTGCACGCCCGTGGCCGGAATGGCCGTGTCGAAAATGTCGCCGGCCACGACAAGCGCGTCGACCGACTGATCGGCGATAAGGTCATGAAGCCATTCAAGAAAAAACAACTGCTCGTCCAGGCGCGACTTTGTGTGAAGGCGCGCGCCCAGATGCCAGTCCGATGTGTGCAGTATTCTCATTGGTTATCCTTCAGGCCAGTCACTGGTTCCATTGCCATCATGCAGCCAAGGATAACCCGACCAGCGGCGGGATCCATGCCGCGAATTCAAAAAGTTCCGCTTTCGGCGCGAACACGAATCAACTCCGGGCGGCTGGGAATTCATTTTCGGGGTTGCGGGTTGTAGACTTGGCGACGGGATTCCACCCACCGGAGGTTTTGATGTCCCGCAACAGGAATCGGATTATCGGAACCGCGCCATTCGCTGGCGCTTTGATACTTGTGATTGCGGCCGTGTCGGGGTGCGACGACGGCCCCGACGTTCCCGTGTGCGAGCCTGTGTGCGCCGCCGGGCAGGAGTGCGGCGGAGACGGCTGCGGCGGCACCTGTGGCGATTTCGACGGGGGCTGCCCCGATGGTCTGGCGTGCGACGGCGCCGCCTGCATCGAGAACCCGTGCCCGCAGGGATTCGCGCTGATCCCGGCCTGGACGTTTGAGATGGGCTCGCCGGAAAACGAACCGGGACGCGTGACGGGCGGCGGCGACGAGACGCTGCACAAAGTGACCATCTCGAAGCCCTTCTGCATGGCGAAGACCGAGGTCACGAACGGGATGTGGCAGCAGGTGACCGGCACGACGCCATCGTATTTCGCGGCGGCTGGCGACGATCTGCCCGTGCAGAACATAAGCTGGTATGACGCAATAAAATTCCTGAACATGAAGTCGACCGCGGACGGTCTGACGCCGTGCTACGAGACGACCGGCGAACAGGGCACTCACGGCGGCGGGTGCGTTCAGGGCCAGATTCAGTGCGCCGGGGACTTCCAGTTCGAAAGCGTGACGCGGGTGCCCGGATGCACCGGGTACAGGCTGCCGACCGACGCCGAGTGGGAACTGGCCGCGCGTGCCGGACACGACACCGACCCCGCTTCGTTCCAGGCGGGCCAGGCGCAGACCGGTTTGCAGTGCCAGGTGCCCAACGACCGGCTCGACGGCGTCGCGTGGTTCTGTGGAAACGCCGGCGCGACGTATGAGCAGGCGTACGACTGCCACTTCTGGAGCCCTCTTGAAACGTGCGGGCCACAGCCGGTCGGTGGCAAGACCGCGAATGAATGGGGCCTGCACGACATGCTCGGAAACGTTTTCGAGTTCTGCCAGGACCACTACTGGTGGTACAAGCCCGACCACCAGACCGACCCGGTGCTGGACGACCCGAACGGTTACAACCGCGTCATCAGGGGCGGTTCGTGGTCGGCGGCGGCGGCCTTCGCGCGGGTGGCTTCTCGAACCGCGACGAATCCAGTCGACCGTGGCGACATGGGCATCCGCATGGTGATTGACGTGCCCGGGACGCAGGACACGAATTCGGCGCTTCTGGTGGCGCGCGACGCTTCGGGCACGGATTCGGCGCGCGACTTCAGGGCCGCCAAAATGGCACCGCTACCCGATGAAGAAGGCACCGGCGTCTACGACGAGGAACAGGATGTCATCTACGCCGGACCGACCTACCGGGTCGTGTCGTTCAACCTGATGTGCAGCGTGTGCGGCGGCGGTTACGACTCATGGGAAGATCGCCTGGTTTATTTCGGCGAGATGTTCGACTCCATCGACGCGGACCTGATAGGTCTTCAGGAAACTGTGTTCGACTTCGAAGTCGATCAGATCCTGGCCGAACTGCCCGGTTACGCGGCATCGTTCTACCGGGGCGACGGCGCGGACAATTTCCCATACCCGGACGCCACCGTCCTGTACCGGACCGACCGATTCGACCTGGTCGAATCCGGCGAATACTGGCTTAGTCCGACGCCGGACGTTCCGTGGTCGAAGGGATACTCCGAGGGTCAGACGATCCCGCGCGTGGTTGCCTGGGTCAGGCTGTACGACAAGCAGTATTTTCAGGACGTCTACTTCGCGACCACACACTACGACTCGACCCATCCGCACCAGGAATACAGCGCCCCACAGTTCATTTCCCAGACCGCCGTCTGGGCCTCCGAGGCCCCGGTGATACTGACCGGCGACTTCAATACCGAACCGCGCGACCCGGCGTTCAACATAATGACGAACGGCGTCGACGCCACCGGATTCAAGCTCGACGACGTCTTCGCCCAGGTCGGCAACTACTGGAACCGGGACTTCAACACGGACACCCCGCCCGCATATGACCCCGTCTCCAGAATCGACCACATCTTCACGGCCGGTGCCACGTTCAAGACTAAGTTCTGGTGGGTGGATCTGCGAAAGTTCGGACCCGACACGCTGTATCCGTCAGATCATCGCCTGATATGGGCCGAGATCACACAGACCGAAGGTTACTGACAACGGACGCGGCACTGTCACTCCGACAGCAGCTTCAGATACTTCTGCGCGATGGGATCGTCAGGATTCAAGGTCTGCATCTCGCGGAACAGGCTGGCCGCCAAATCCCGGTTTCCCGCGCTGAAATGCGCGATCGCCAGGTTTTTCAAGAAGAACTGCCGATTGCCAAGCTGCTCGATGCACTTCTCGTAAACGGCGGCGGCCCTGGCGGGCTCGTTCAGATCCCTGTACATCCAGGCGTTGCCCATGTTCCGGCAGACCTGGGGACTGTCCGGGTAGTCGACCATCACGCGCTGCCACAGATGGACGCCGTCGCGGTAGACCTTTTCCTGGTGATGGGCGGAATAACCCAGTGCGCCCAGGCCGACCAGAACCAGAACGGCGACCAGATTCTTGAAAGGGAACCGCAGCCGGGCCACGAAGGGCGCCAGCGCCGCGCCAAGCGCCAGTACCAGACCGGCAAGGGTCAGATAGACGTAACTGTTCGCGTACTGACGGGACAGCGGAATCAGGCCGGACTGCGGCGCGTAAGCCAGCACCGCAAGCGCCAGACCGATAAAAGCGGGACTGCGCCTGATAAACGCAAAAACGGTCAAGGCCAGCAGCGCCAGGATCACGACACCACCCACCACCAGAATCCACGTGGCCGGTCCCGCGACCGGATCCAGGTACTTGGGACTGAGGTCGACAGGCCACGCGAGGATCCTGGCATGCCATCCGGCACCGGCCAGCAGCCGGATCAGCCAGTTGTCACCGGAGAGCGACGAGCCGTCGAGGGCGCCCATCCCCTTTTCCATGCGCCAGGCCACGACAGCCAGCCCCGCGTTGACGGCCAGCAGCACCAGCCACATGGCCGGAGCGGGCCACCGACGGAAGGGACGCGGGCGCTCGCGGTTACGGTCCGGGGTCTCGGGACGGCGCACCAGGTCAAGCACCAGGATCAAAATCGGCACCAGAAGGGCGGACGGCTTGGACAGAGATGCCAGCAGGCCCAGGACGAAAGCGGGCAACCTGGCCCTGATACGACGGTCGCGGACTGGAATCGCCATGAACGCCGACAGGGACAGCAGCGAAAACAGCGCGGCAAGCACGTCCTTGCGCCCGGAGATCCAGGCCACCGGCTCGGTGACCGCTGGATGTATGGCGAACAGCAGCGTCACTCCGGCGGCGAGCCAGGTTCCGCAACCCAGCCGCATCGCGGCCAGGAAAAGCGTCACGCACACAAGCAGATGAAGCAGCAGGTTCGTGACGTGGTAATGCGACGGATTCAGACCGGCGACCTGATGGTCAAGGATGTACGAAAAAACGGTGACGGGAACCGGATAACCCAGATAGGGCGTCATCAGATGGTCGCGCACGGAAACGGAGCCTGGATCGGTGACCGCCCGGTTGGCGGCCACATGCAGGTCGTCGTCCCAATTCACAAACGAAAAACCGGCCACCTGCCCGTGTACCAGCGCGCACGCTGTCACCACCAGCATCATCCCGACCAGGATGTTCCAGATTCTCTTCATTGACCCCTCACGAGGTATCCGTGAACCATTTTCACCGATTATATACGACCGTGGCCCCGTTGGATCGCCAATTCCCCGGCCAGACCCGGCGGGGAGCGGTCAATCATTCCTGTTAACGGATCCGGCGTCGTGACTTATCATTACCGCGCCTGTTCCAAGGGGGGAAGCGCATGGGATACGTTCCGGTAACAAGGCTTGACGGGGTTTCGGTGTTTCGCAAGGCGGCCATGGGCACCTGGCGCACGGCCAAGGATCCGCAGGTCTACTCGATCATGGAAATTGACGTCACCGACATCATTCCGATGATGGACGAATACACGAAAAAGCATGGCGTGAAGATTACCTTCTCGCATGTCGTGGGCAAGGCGCTGACATACATCCTGCAGCGGCGCCCGGAAATAAACGGATTTCTGCGCGGCAGCCGGATCTGGCTGCGGCGGGACGTCAGGCTGAACTATCTGGTCAACGTGCCCGGGGAAGGCGACGAGAAGGTCAAGAAGGCAACGCTGTCGACCTGCTCCATTCCGGAATGCGAGAAGAAGACTGTCGCGCAGATCGCGCAGGAACTGGTGAAAAGGGCCGGTGCCGTCAGGCGCAACGAAGACGCCGACATCCGCAAGAACATGAGCATGTGGAAGTACATCCCCTGGTGGATGATGAAATTCTACCTGTCATTGGCCTCGTGGCTGATCTACGGGCTGAACATCAACCTGCCAGGCATCCCGAAGGACCCGTTCGGGTCGGTGATGATCACGAACGTGGGCGCGCTGGGCATCGGCCCCACATGGGCGCCGCTCGTCCCGTATTCAAGGGTGCCTCTGCTGATCACGCTGTGCGCGGTAACGAAAAAGGCGTGGGTCGTCGACGACCGGATCGAGATCCGCCACATCCTGCCGGTGTGCATCACCTACGACCACCGTTTCATGGACGGCGCCCAGGCCGCCCAGATGTTCGCGGATTTCACCGAATGTTTCCGCAGGCCTGCCGATTTACTGTTCAACGATGGCGATGAAACCGGAACGAAGGACTGACGGTATCAGGGAAGCGGACCGGCCGACGTGTACTCGGCGCCGGTGAAGCTCTGGAAATCGATCGCGTCGTTGCGGCCCAGGCTGAAGCGCGGCTGCACGTCCGGGAACACGCCCCAGTAGTTGCTCTTGCAGTCGACCGTGCCTGAGTCCGTCGCGGCCACGACCTCGGTAGCCTTGGTCACGGTCGGCACGTTCGAGACGCCCCAGATGGCAACGTCGACCGACATCGATCCGGAATAGGAACTGCTGTTGTAGTCCACCACGGCGACCGCCAGTGACGACACGTTCTGGGACTCGATGTTGATGAACCTGGCCGGCGCGGTGCCGCTGGTGCTGTAGACCACCTTGCCGCCGGATGTGCTGCTGGAAACCATGCCCGAAATATAGTCGGATCCACTGTCGGACTCGGAATAGGCGGCCCGAATCCAGGTGATCGGCTGGCCCGCGTTCGTGTTCCAGACCGTCGACCATGAGGTGCCGTAGTACGAGGCGTTTGTCGTTACCGACAGAGCCGGCTGGCCAACCATCATGCCCGTCTTGACCGAGTTCCCGTAGATATTGTTGCTGTTGATGACCGGGTTCGGGTTGCCGCTGGAGCTTTCAAGCACGATGCCGGGCAGATCGTTGAACTTCACGTTCGAGAACGACAACGAACCGGTCGAGGTGCCCTTGTAGCGCAAGCCGGCCTGCCCGTTGTACTGGATGTTGGTGTTGCTGATACCCAGGTTCGATGCGTTCAGGAATACCCCGTTGGCGCCGTTCTGCCGGATCTGGCAGTTCGTCACCGCGACGGCGTTCGTGCTGGTGGTGGCCCACAGGCCATCCTCGGTGTTGTTCTCGATGATCATCCGGTCGATGGTCACACTCCTGTAGGACTCGACCTGCACACCACGACGGTTCTGGCTGGCCGAGCCGCCCGTTATGGTCGCGGAATCCCCGGAAACGTTCGCCTTCAGCCACAGGCCGTGGAACGCGTTCTTCCGGAAGGTGCAGTCGGTCAACGCGTGCGTTCCCGCTTCGACATGAAGACCGGTGTATCCGTTTTCGAACACGGCGCCGGCGACGTCGCTGGTGCCACCCAGGATCCTGACCTCCTGGAAACCCTTCTCGACGTTTCCAACCGTTGAGAAGAGCACCGGGGTCGACAGGCTGCCATCGACGGTGAAGGTTGACGTCGTGACGGTCAGGCGGTAGTCGCCCTGGCCGCTGGCGTCCTGGTCGATCGGCGCGAAAAGGATGTTCGTGCCTGGCTGGACAGTCAGCGAAGTGCCGCTGAACGTCAGGTCGCCGGTGACATAGACCGTGCCCAGCCACGTCGTATCCTGGGTGATCGTCTCGCCGCCGAAATAGACGCCCTTGGTCCAGGTCTGATCGAACGGAATTCCGACGAAGCCCTGAATGTTCGCGGAGGAAGGCGACCCCAGGGTGACGCGGTCAAGGACATTCGGGAACACGCCCAGGTAGTTGTGACGCATGTCGATCGTTCCCGAGTAGGTCACGGCGGATATCTCGCGCACAACGCCGGGGTCGACGCTGGCCGCCGCGGAGACGGAAATCGACCCGCTGTACGAACTGCTGTTGTAGTCGGTGACAACCGCCACGATCTTTGTCGCCCCGAACCCATTGGTGGCGAACCAGCGGTTAGCCGTTCCGCTTGTGGCCACAATCACCGTGCCCGTGGACGAATCCTTCCGAACCGAGCCGCTGATGTAGTCACTGCTGGAATCCGACTCGGAGTAAGCCACGCGGACTCGAATGATCTCGGTGCCGGACGGATTCGTCCAGTCCGGACTGGTGGAAGTGCCGTAGTAGCTGGCGTCCGTGCTGGTCGAGATGTTCACGTTCTTGACCACCAGCGCGCCGGTCGTCGAATTGCCGACGATATTGTTGTAATTGATGACAGGGGTCGGGTCGCTGGTGCTGTCGGTCCAGACGCGCACGCCTTCGTATGCGTTGCCTGTGATCGAATTGCGCGTGACCAGACCCGTTCCCGAACGAAGATACTCGATTCCGCTGCCGCCGTTTCCGGAGACTGTGCTGTCCGACAGGTTAAGGGTGCCGCCGTTGACGTACACGCCGCGTCCACCGTTGTCCTCGATGACACTGGCGGTCGCGGTGACCGTGCCGGCCGTCATTCCAATGCCGTCCTCGGTGTTGTCACGCAGGATGACCCTGGTCAGGTTCGGCGCGGCCGATGTTCCACCCGAGAAAAGACCGTTGCGGCAGTTGCGAATCTGGGAATCCTCGACCACCAGGGCGTTCTTCACGTCGAATGCGATGTCGCCGTACTCGAACGTCGCCCATCTGACCTGCGAACCTGTTCCGTTGATGATGATTCGGTTCCAGGCGCGCGCATGGCGGTGGTCGGTGCCGTAAACCGTGAACAGAACCGGCTTCGCCTCGGTGCCGTCCACGATCAGGGTGCCGTTAACCGTGATGTCAAAATCCCCGATGCTGTCGACGTTGGCATCGACATAGGTGAACAGAACCGTGGTGCCTGGAGCCACCGTCAAGGTCTCGCCGGTCGGTACGGTGATGTCGCCGGTAACGACGATCGTGCCGGTCCAGGTCGTGGTCGTGACGGTTCCACCGATGTACTGAAGCGAACTCAGGGTAACGGTGCGTGAGATGCTGGCGGTCTGACCGATCGCATCCCTGACCTCCATCCTGATGGTGTACTGGCCATCGGCTGGATACGTGTGGACCAGCACCTTCTCGGTCGACCAGGTGGTATCCCAGGTGCCGTCGTTCGTGAAATCCCAGCGGACCTCGAGGTCGGCCATCGCCGTCTCGGTATCGCGCGAGGACGAGGCGTCCATCGTGATTTCCTTGTCGCCACTGACCACGGCGGTGAAGTCCGCGACAGGCAGATCGTTGCGAACCTGCAGCCGCACCGTTCCGAAACCGACCGAACCGACGTTGTCGGTCGCCTTGGCCTGCAACATAAGGGAGGTGTTGTTCGGGTGGTCCGACGGGACGGTGAAACTGAACTCGTAAGGAGCGGCGTCATCCATCAGGCCGGTGGGCGTGCCGTCCGCGACCAGTTCAACCTTCGTGACGTTGCGTCCCGGATACGCCTCGGGGTTGACGATGACGCTGACGACTGAACCCTGGGTGACCTGGGTATCGTTTGCGGGTTTGATGAACGTGACGACCGGCGCCTTGTCGTCGCCGATGACGATCTGGCAGGCGGCCGAGTCCGAGACGCCACGGTCGTCGGTGACGGTCAGCGTGACCGTGAATGTGTCCGCGGTCGAATACGCATGCTGGACCGTGGACTGAAGGCCGCTTACAGGACTGGAATCATCGCCGAAGTCGAACGCGAACGACACCAGCGAGCCGTCCGGGTCATCCGATCCGGACCCATCGAACGTCAGTGTTTCGCCCAGATTGCCCGATGACGGACACTGCAGGGCTGCCACCGGCGGCTCATTCACGTCCTGATTTGCGGCACCCGGGGTTGGATTGGATAACTCCTTGAAGTCTTTGGAGTTATCGCCAGTGTCGGTATGATTGATGTCACGGGCCAGACTGTGGTTGGCCAACGGTTTCGCAACCGCCGCCGTCTCGCCGGCGAAGAAGTCGCCGGTACCGAAGGTGCCGTAGCCGATCGCATCGACGATGCTGTTGCCGAATCGAAGCTGGATGCTGTCCGGGCCGTTCTGGTAGTCGACATCAGCGGTGAACTGGTCGCCGGCATCGTGAATCGCCGCCGCTGACTGCGGATGCGCCACCACGAACCTGCCATCCGAACCGATCGAGCCGACCAGTTCGATGATCTGGTATTCGGCGTTGTTCGAACCGTTGACTCCAACGAGGCGCCAACCGGTCAGATCGGTCGAGGCCGGACCCCAGAGCTCAACGAAAGAGTCGATATCCGGGCTGCTGGTCGTGTCGATCATGATCTCGTCGATGATGATGACGGCGGGCGGTTCGGACTGTTCGCAGACACCGGCCTGGCATTCCTCCCAGGACTCGCAGTAGGCGGCCGTTCCCCATTCAAGGCAGCCGTCGCTGTTGTAGTCCCGGCACTGCTGCCAGCCGTTTCCCAGCACGCACTTCTTCTCGTCCGGAACCAGACACTCGTTTTCGCAGGTGGCGGCGCAGTTACCGTTGCTGCAGACCAGAGCCCCTTCGCAGTCGGTGGCCGTGCCCCATTCAAGGCACCCGTCCGAGTTATAGTCGCCGCAAACGCGATAGCTTTTCGTGGTTCCGGCCACGCACTGCCGGGAGTTGGCGACCGCGCACTCGTTTGAACATGACAGGGCGCAGTTGCCGCCGGTACAGACGAGACCCTGATCACAGGGAACCGGAGAACCCCATTCCAGGCAGCCGTCCGAATTGTAATCGTCGCAGGTCACGACCGAATTGATGTCACACTGACGGGCCTTGGCGACCGTGCACTCATTCGAGCACTGGTTGGCGCAGTTGCCGCCGCTGCAGACCAGACCATCGTCGCACGGCACGGGCGAACTCCACTCCATGCAGCCGTCTTCGTCGTAGTCGTCACACGTCAGGACCGCGTTGCCGTCGCACTTTCGGGCGCCCTGAACCGTGCAGGCGGAGTTGCACTCCTCGGAACAGAAACCACCGTTGCAGACCTGATCCTGGCCGCAGAACAGCACGGTTCCCCATTCCAGGCAGCCGTCGCCGTCGTACTCGTTGCAGATGACGTATCCACCCACCTCGCACTGGCGGCTGTTGATGGTGCTGCACTCGTTGTCACAATCATCGGCGCACTTGCCGCTGCTGCAGAACTGGTCGCCGCAGTCGCTCGCGTCGCCCCATTCAAGGCAGCCGTCGCTGTTGTAGTCCCCGCATGTCACCACCGAATTGGAATCGCATTTCTTGGCGCCAATCGTGGTGCACTCGTTGAGACAGTCCTCGCCACAGAATCCGCGCGCGCAGACGAGACCTCCCTGGCAGGCGGTCGGATTTCCCCACTGGAGGCAACCGTCGGAATCGAAGTCGCCACACTCAATCACGCGTCCTTCGGCGTCACATGCCTTCGCGCCAATCGCCGTGCATTCCTGATCAGGGCAACCGCTGACGCACTCGCCGAGATGACATACCTGTCCGGCTTCGCAGTCGACGGCCATGGACCACTCGACGCAGCCGTCGTCGTCCAGATCGGCGCAGTTCCTGGGCGCGCCCTCGAAGCACTCCCTGGCCCCCTCCTCGGGGCATTGATCCGTGCACGACTGGCCGTTATCGACGGTCACGTCCGAGCCGGCATCATTAAGTGAATCGAGCGCGGTCACGTCCAGATCCGAACCCTGACCGCCATCGGGACAGCCCGCCAGCACGGTCAAGGAGATTGCCAGGACGCAAACGACGAAGGGCGTAATCATTCGACGCATGGAGACCTCTGAAAGATGAGAAACGGCGCGCAAGATAGCACCAAAAGCCCTTGGATTCAATCCAAAACCATCTCCGGATGACAGTCGATGACGCGAGATGAACGGAAGACGGTGGATCGGTCAGAACAGATAGGAGATACCGAACTGGAAGCCGGCGTGACCCCCTACCCCGGCAACGCCACCCGGAGCCGCGACCACGGTCGGTCCGAACTCGAGGTTCGAGTGGATGTTCAGGTTCTTGATCACGTTGTACTCAAAGCCGATGTTGAAAAGCATCGGAATCTCGGCCGATACCGCCAGACCCCACACGCGTATCGGCATCCTGAAACCGGTTATGACCGCGATTCTGGGTTTGTTCCAGCGATGGCTGTACCGGAACTCCGGGCCGCCTATCTGGACGCCGATATTGAATCCGGGCAGATACATCATGATAAGGCCGATGTCGGCCCCAAGGCTGATGGCGTGCGGTCCCCTGGACCAGACGCATCCTTTCAGAGAGACACCGAAAGTATCGCCCAGAACACCGAACCAGACGCCGTAGGGCAGGTAGTCCAGCGTCCAGAACGGGATCAACTCAAAGGATTTCGCGACTGGAATGTGCACGCCGAAGTCGGTGGACGGGAAGCCCGCCCTGAACTCGAACGCCTTTCTGTTCATCGGCAGGATCTCGGCGCCCTGCGTCAGCCAGCCCGAACCTGCCGTGACTTTCGCCTTGCGTTTGGCAAGGGAGTCGCCAGGCATCTCCAGTTCGAACGCAAACGCCTGGGTTGAGAACAGACAGAACGCCAGGGCGGCCATGACCAGAGGAATACCGTGTCTGCTGAACATTCCAGATTCTCCCGACAAAAGTAGTATGTGTTAGCAGAAAATCTTTGTTGGATCGGAGCTTAGCATAACGGGTTCAAGACAGGAAACCGGAATCGCCGACTACTGAGCCTTCTTCTCGGCCGGCTTACGGGCACACGAACAGTCGCATCCCCAGCTTGCCGGGAGCAGGCGCTTGTCGCAGGCATATTCGACGATTACGCGATGTCCCTCGGAAAGAGGATGAATCCCGTCTTTGGTCATATCGCTGCGCATGTTGCCGTAAGGTGACTTCTTGTCCAGCAATGGCGTGTCGAACAGGTTGATCGCGACGTCAGGCAGTTCATCCCTGGAAAACGAGGTCTTGCCGGCCGGGCACAGCTTTCCGAGCGCCTCCTCCGGGGTCAGGCGTCCCATCATCCAGTCCACGCACTGTCTGGTCCACGCCTGATACTTCTTCGCGCTTTCACCCTTCCAGCGTTTGTCCTTGCCGGGACGGCCCCACGGAACAAGTGTAAGCCCCGCGACCTTCATCCCCCTGGAGTGAACCGTCCGGAACAGTTCCATGAAGTCCTTGTTGACGCGGCTCGGGTTCGAAACGTTGTTCAGACCGCCCTGGATCATCATCCAGTACTCAATGCCGGGCGCGTTCAGATCAAGATTCTGGTTATCAAGAACCCGGGACTGAAACTTCTTCTGGATGTCGGACGAATTGCAGGACACCTCGGCGATGTTCACGACCTCGACGTTTTTGCAGATGCGCGCGACCCAGCGGCCGTAACCCATCGCGAAGTAGTCCATCTGGGACATCGAACCGCCGGTCACGATGATCTTTATCTTCTTTGACGGATCCTTGAACGTCCACGTTCCAGGCGTGTAGTTGTCGATACAACGGTTGTTCTTTGCCGGCGGATAGATCGGCCTGAGGTCCGTGTAGGTGCCAAGCGGGTTGCTTTTGGAACACTTGGACTGGGCCTGGGCGAATGACGGAACCGTGAAGGCGACCAGCACGGCGATGACGACGTTAAACCTGAACACGGCCACACCTCTCGCTAATGTTTCTTTGAGTTCGGCCGCATAACTAATACATGACGGGGTACGGGATTTCAACTTTGTGACATGTCGAAAGCGGCGTCATGGAAACCTGGCGGCAGGTCAGCGTATGCGTCGACGTCCGGGCAGCATCTTGGCCAGGACCAGCAAACCGTAGTGTGGAAGCGAGGCCTTGCGCGGGTGATGCAGCACGATACGAATGGCCCGCAGCGGGTTCATGTAGAAGCGGGTGTGCGAACTGCGGTAGATCCGGTTCAGTTCCTCGTCGGACATCGCCGAGATGTTCACGGTGTTCGTGAAGTAATTCAAGGCCTTGATGCCATTCTGATTCACCGGGTGGCCCAGAATTTCGGCGGCCATGTCGGCCAGTTCGGTCCCGGCGAACGGGGTGGTCAGCATGAAGATCGCCTTGTGCAGCGGCGAATCAAGGGCGAAACGGACGGTGGCGCGCGCCTGGTCCGCGGTCTCGCGCGGCAGGCCGAGCATGAAGAACCCGGTCGAATAGATTCCTTCGCGAACCGCGGCCTTTATCGTCGCCTTCGCCTTCTCGATGTCCAGGTTCTTGTGGATAGCCTTCTGAAGTTCCGGGACGGCCGTCTCGATCGCGAAACAGCACGACACGGTTCCGGCGCGCCGCATCAACCTGACGTCCTCGTCGTTCAGGTGATCGGACCTGACGCCGTTCGGGAAGTGCAGCCTGGCGTCGGGAATGTCCGAAATGATTCCGTTCAGGATCGCCCTCATCCGACCGCGATCCAGGTTGAAGCAGTCGTCGACAATCTCGAACTCACGGATACCCAGGGTCTGCCGGATCAGCTTCATCTCGGCCACGACCGACTCGGCCGAACGTGGCCTGAACCTCTTGCCCTGGGTCGCGTGGCAGTACGAGCAGTGAAACGGACAGCCGCGGGACGTTACGACCGTCATGTACGGGCGGTTGCCGACACCAGCCATCGAGGGCGTCCTGGCGTACAGGTCCTGGTCAACCAGGTTCCACGCGGGATATGGCAGCGAGTCGAGGTCCGGCAGTTCGGCCGGGGTGGGCCCGCGAACCTGGCCGTCGCACATCGTCGCGACCCCTGAAAGATTAGTGGCGATCCAGCATCTGTCCCGGCCCGCGACGATCGCGTCAACAAGCGGCGGGAAGGTCAACTCGCCCTCGCCCGTGGACACGAAATCAACGCCAAGCTCGGTGATGGCTACCGATGGATTGGCCGACGGCCACGGCCCACCGAGCACGATCGGCACATCGGGCACGGACTGCCTGATGGCGTCAATAATCGCGGCCGTCTGTTCCAGTTCGGAAACGATGACGCTGAGCCCGATGCAGTCGGGGCGCCATTCGGCCGCTATGCGGGCCGGTGCCTGCAGGTCATCGGGATCCGCGCCGCAGTCGTAGATGCGCGGCTCGTGGCCGGCCCGAACCAGGGAAGATGCGATGTACATCAGGCCGATCGGATGGGTGATCGACATGAACTCCGTGCCCAGAAACCTGGGCTTGACCAGCAGGACCTTCGCCACGATCGGAAACCTCGCGAGCTGCCGCAGATGTTATCACACAAATCCGGGCCATTCCGCGGTTCGGGTCTTGCGCGCCGGTCTGAAGGACCTATTCTTTACATTGTCCCGGAGGTTCCGGGTACTTCCCGCCGTCTGAACGGATCGTCGCAAGATGCGGCGGTCCCGCTGGAGTGCAATCATGAAGTCCGACGTCGAAATCGCCCAGGAAGCAGTCGTCCTTCCCATCCGGGATGTCGCCGCCGCGCTTGGAATCGCGCAGGACGAACTGGAACCGTACGGCCACGACAAGGCCAAGCTGTCCCTGAAGTTGTGGGACCGCATCCGGGAAAGGCCCAACGGCAAACTGGTCCTGGTCACGGCAATCAACCCCACGGCCGCGGGCGAGGGCAAAACCACCATGAGCATCGGCCTGGCGGACGCGTTTCGCCGACTGGGCATGAAGTCCGCCGTGGCCCTGCGCGAGCCTTCATTAGGGCCATGCTTCGGCATGAAGGGAGGCGCGGCCGGAGGCGGTTACGCCCAGGTAGTCCCGATGGAGGACATCAACCTTCACTTCACCGGGGACTTCCACGCCGTAACGACCGCGCACAACCTGCTGGCAGCCATCATCGACAACCACATCCACCAGGGCAACGAACTGGATATCGACGTGCGCCGGGTTGTCTGGCGGCGTGTGATGGACATGAACGACCGCGCCCTGCGCAACATCGTGTGCGGGCTTGGCGGCAAGGCTAACGGGGTTCCGCGTGAAAGCGGTTTCGATATCACGGTCGCGTCCGAGCTGATGGCTATCCTGTGCCTGGCGTCGGACCTTCAGGATCTGAAGGAAAGGATCGAACGGATCATCGTGGCCTACACCAGGGACGGCCGACCGGTGCGTGCCGGCGAACTGAAGGTGGGCGGCGCGATGGCGATGCTGTTCAAGGACGCCATCAAGCCGAACATCGTTCAGACGCTTGAAGGAACTCCGGCGTTTGTCCACGGCGGCCCGTTCGCAAACATCGCACACGGATGCAACAGCGTGATGGCGACGAAGTTCGCACTGAAGCTGGCCGATGTCGTGGTTACCGAGGCGGGTTTCGGCGCGGATCTGGGCGCTGAAAAGTTTATCAACATAAAGTGCCGGTTCGCCGGTCTGCGACCGAACGCTGTCGTGATTGTCGCTTCGGTGCGTGCCTTGAAGATGCACGGCGGCATGCCGAAGAATCGCCTGACCGAGATCGACATGAACGCGCTGGCCGCGGGTTCGGCCAACCTGACGAAGCACATCGAAAACGCCGGCAGGTTCGGAATTCCCTCGGTGGTCTGCATCAACGCCTTCCCGACCGACACAGACGAGGAACTGGCGTTTGTCAGGCGGGAATGCGAGCGACTTGGCGCCAGGGTTGCCGTGTCCGAGGCATGGGCGAAGGGCGGCGAAGGCAGTATCGAACTGGCGAACGAAGTCTGGAAGGCGGCCTCAATGCCGGCCGGATGCAGAGTGCTTTATGACCACAATCAGCCGATTCCTGAAAAGATCGGCACCATCGCGCGGGAGGTCTACGGGGCTGACGGCGTCGAATACACTGACGCGGCGATGAAGACAATCAAGGAACTCGAGGCCGCCGGTCTGGACAAAATGCCGATCTGCATGGCCAAGACTCAATACTCGTTAAGCGACGATCCGACAAAGCTCGGAAGACCTGTCGGGTTCAAAATCACCGTGCGTGAAATCCGCCCGTCGGTCGGAGCCGGTTTCATCGTGGCCCTGACCGGCCAGATCATGACGATGCCTGGACTACCGAAACGCCCGGCGGCCGAGAACATGGACATCGACAACGACGGTCACATCACGGGGTTGTTCTAGAAATTCATTCCTGGATATCGCCGGTCGGGACTTCCCGCCTGTATGCCGCGGCCGCGGCAACGGCACGCTCGCGCCGACCCTTGATGGTGAATCGGTCCAGCCAGATGTAGACGACGGGAACGACGACCAGGGTCAGGAAGGTCGACGAAATGACGCCGCCGATGACCGATATCGACATCGGGACGCGGAACTCGTGACCAGCGCCGGTGGCCATCGCTGTGGGCAGCATGCCCAGCACCATGGCGGCCGAGGTCATCAGGATCGGACGAAGCCTGGTGGGACCGGCCTCAAGCACCGCCTCGACGATCCCCATCCCCCGTTCTCGAAGCTGGTTCGTGTAATCAACAGCAGAATCGAGTTCTTTGTCACCAACCCCATCAGCAGAATCACCCCGATCAGGGCGATCACGTCCAGACGGATGCCGAAGATGAAAAGGAAGACCACCGCGCCGATCAGGGCCAGAGGCAGTGAAAGCATGATCGTGAGGGGATGCACCAGGGACTCGAACTGCGAAGCCAGGACGAAGTAGATGAACAGGACGCCGATGATCATGGCCAGCGCCATGTTCGTGTAGGTGTCCTTCATCAGTTCGGCGTCGCCCGCGAATTCCATGCGGTATCCGTCTTTTATCTCGATACCGTCCAGCTTCGGCTGCAGGTCCTTCATCACCTCACCGAGCGAACGGCCCGCGAGGTTCGCGGTGATCGTGACGTATCGCTCGCGGTTCGAGCGCTCGATAGTGGACGGCATCTCGGATTCCTCGATCCTGACGATGTCGCCCATGGCCACCATCGGAGGCGGAGCCGGGGGCGCCATCGGAGAACCCATGGCGGCCGCCATTGCCCCGCGATTCGTAGGAACCTTCAACGCCAGTGCGGAGGCCAACCCTGCCCTGTCTTCCGAACGCAGCACAACGCGAACATCGATGTCATGGGTTCCATCCGAGAACTTCGCCACTGGAGCGCCGGTCAACGCAAGGCGAAGCGTCATCGCTGCCTGCGCGAAGGTCACGCCGAGGTCGCCCGAACGCGTCCGATCCACGACCAGACGGTTTTCCTTCATGCCGGGCTTGAAAGAAATCGCTGCGTCCCGGATGCCCGCGGTGCCGCGAACCACGTCGAAAACCTCGCCCGACACGCGTGCGAGTTCATCGTACTGGGCGCCATGAATGCGGATCGTGAACGGCGCCTCCATGAGCGAATCGGACTGGCCCAGAGGCCCGGCGTCCGCCAGGCTGGCCGTGACGCCGGGAATTGCAGATAACTTCGGACGCAACGATTCCATGATGTCGGAAACGGCCCTGTCACGATCCTCGGCGGGAGTCGTGACGACGTTGATGGTCGCCTTGTGAACCTCCTCACCGGGACCGACGGTGGTCGAGATCGTCAGGACCTCAGGTTCGGCGCGAACCATTTCCTCGACCTGCCTGGTAACCCGATCGGTCTCCTGAAGGGCGGTTCCGGCCGGAAGCTGAAGATTGATCGAGAACGACGACTGGTCGCCGCGCGGGATGAACTGGAAGCCCATCACCTGGGTCAAAGCGAGGCTGGCCAGAAACACCGCGAGCGCGCCGAAAACGACGGTCTTTTTGTGTGCGAGCGCCCATACAAGCGCCTTCCGGTAGACCTCGTCGAGCGCGTCATACCCGCGAACCAGGATTCCCAGTACCGGGTGCCTGCGCCGCCGCTCGTGATAATCGGGCGGGATGTTCTGCACCAGACGCGCGGACAGCATCGGGTCGACAGTCAGTGAAACAACAAGCGAGACAAGCACGGCAGCCGATACCGTAATCCCGAATTCCTTCAAGAACTTGCCAACCAGACCGGCGGTAAAGGCGATTGGCGCGAAGACCGCCACGATAGTGAGCGTCGTCGCGATAACAGCCGCCGCGATTTCGTGCGTGCCCCGGCGGGCCGCCGTAAAGGCGTCCTCGCCCCGTTCCATGTGTCGGAAGATGTTTTCCCGCACGACGACCGAGTCGTCGATTAACAACCCGATCGCCAGCGACATCGAAATCATCGAGACCAGATTGAGCGAGAAACCGAGCTGCCAGATCACAAAAAACGTGGCGATGACCGAAATCGGAAGCGCGATAGCCGAGATGACGGTCGAACGCCAGTCGAGCATGAAAAGGAAGATGACCAGAACCGCGAAAACGGCGCCCAGTATCAGTGCCTGACGCAGTTCGAAATAGGTGTTCTCGATGAATGTCGAGTTGTCCAGAACGTTCTTGATGACCATGCCCTGCGGGAGCTGCGGGCCCAGATCCGCGATCGTCTTTTCGACCTTGCCGACGACGTCGACCGTATTGGCCGACGCCTGCTTCTGGACCACGAAGGAGACGCCTGGCTGACCGTCCACGCGGGTCAGTGTCCTGGCCTCCTTGACTCCGTCGACGACCTCGGCGACGTCTCGGACGTGAAGCTGCGCGCCGTTGGGAAGACCCATCAGCACGACATCCCCGATGTCGGACACGGACTGGTAACGACCGACTGCCTTGACCCCGGTCTCGGTGTCGCCGGTGGTGACGCGGCCACCAGGAACATCGATGCCCTCGGCGCCCACAAGCTGCGCGAGCTGTGTCAGCCCGATTCCGGCCGCATCCAGTTTGGCACGATCAACTTCGACGCGAATCTCGCGTTCATCGCCACCCTGAATGGTCACGCTGCCGACGCCATCGACGCGCTGAATTGCCGGGCTGACGATGTCGGCCACGATACGACGTGTCTCGGCCGATGTGCCAGTGCCCGATACCGCATATGCCAGGATGGGCGACGAGGCCGGGTCGAATCGCGAGATTATCGGATCCATGATGTCCGGGGGCAGTTCACCGCGAATCATGGCAAGGCGATCCCTGACATCGTTCGAGGCCTGCTGCGGACTCGCCGTCATCTTGAACGTGACGACTACCTGGGACACGGAATCGCGCGAAAAACTGCGGACGTTGTCCACATCGTTGACGCCGGAAAGGATGTCCTCGATCGGGCGGGTGACCTGGGTCTCGACCTCTTCGGGACTGGCGCCCGGATAGGGAACAACCACCGCCACGATCGGGAACGAGACCTCGGGAAAAAGGGAAAGTGGCAGGCGGAAGAACGCCAGCCCGCCAAGCACCAGCAGGGCGAGTGCCACCATGCCGGTCAGGACCGGCCGGTTGATTGCGACATCGGAGATCTTCATGGGGCTGTCTCCGCGGCAGGTTCGACAACGTCGCGGGGAGCGTCGGAAGCGACCTGGGCATCCGGATGATCCTGACCGACGCCATCGGCACCCTCGACCTGTTCCGGTCCGGCCTCCGCCGTGTCCGCGATCTTGAACTCGACCTGGTCACCGTCTTTAAGGTCGTTCATGCCCGAGACCACAACCCAGTCGCCCTCGGCCAGGCCCGACACCACCACGACATAGTCCGCGTCCATGGTCCCGAGTTCCGGCTTGACGATGACCGCCCGACCCTCGCGGACAACAAACACGACGACACCGTCCGGCCGCGTCACCAGTGCCTTCTTCGGTATCGCCGGCACGCCGTCCTCGCGCGAGACCTCGACTCGGGCCGAAGCGAACATGTTCGGCAGCAGCCTGCCGTCGTCGTTGTCGATGGTGACGACCACTCCCGCCTGCCTGGTCATCGGATTAAGACTGGGACTGAGGGTCAGAACCTCTCCGTCAAACTCGGCGCCCGGCACGTCCGATGCCGTTACGACTGCCGACTGGCCGGTCTGAAGTCTTGCGAAATCAGCCGCCGCCGCATTCGATTCAAGCCTGAGCACAGCCAGATCCTGAACCTGGAAAAGCGGCATCGTCTGACCGGCCGGCGATCCGAGATTCACAAAGCGGTGGGTAACGGTACCCTCGATCGGGGTCGTCACGCGGGCGTTCTCGACCATCTGCGCGGCGAGTGCGGCGGCCGCGGCAGCCGTTGCCAGCCCGGATTCGGCCGCGGACATCGACGCCTTCGCGTCACGCAACCCGAACTCGATCTTCTCGAACTCGGACTGCGGTATCGCATCGTCCTGACGCAGGGCGGACAGCCTGTCGTATGCCGACTTCGCCGCATCAAGCCCGATCCGGGCGCGTTCGACCTGCGCCTCGGCAACCTGAACGCCGGCCATGGCCTGATCCGCCTGAAGCTCTATTTCACGGTGTTCGATGATCGCTAGAACCTGTCCGGCCTCGACATCGTCGCCCACATCCACCAGAAGCTCCTCGACCCGACCGGGAACCTTGGTAAACACCGGGACTTCATTCCGCGGTTTGATGGTGCCGTTGATGGTCACATACTGCGCAACATCGCGAATCACGACCGGCTGCACCAACACACGCGGCACCGGCGGTGTCACCTCGCGCTCGGCCTCGGCGCGGTCCGCCAGGGCGCCGGCCACACGCCAGCCGATCACGCCCAGCAGGGCCGCCGCCGCCACGGCCGCAATCGAAATCCAGACGATCTTCTTCATCAAAGGCCTCGGTATGCCAGGGTTGTCGGCCGACCGCCGATGGTGTTCCTGTTCCCCCGTGGCGTCAACGTTGTCAGGTGTCGGCCGGCGGGCAATAGATTACCACGTCCTTCCTTTATCCTGCGACATCAGAGCATTGTCGAAAACAACGAATAATCCGAGACGATTCGGGCCTTTCGAGGGCGGTCGCGTTGACAGCGGGGCAAGACGGCTCGACAATGAGGCCCGCGCGGACGTTTTCGGCTGCAAGCCCTTGCAGTTATACATCTTCGGAGGTTGATCATGCGTGGAAGGTGCGAGTTGCGGAAGCGGATATCCGGACGCGGGCTTTGTTTGCTGATGACCCTGATGGTTCTGGTTTTCGCGCTGGTATCATGCGGCGTGGACGAACCCACCGAACTGGCGGCGGTGAGCCTGGACGACGAGACTTTCGGCGCCATGCTCGTCTCCAGTGACGGTGAACAGCTTCTGCCGGTGGTCGCGCGCAACGACTCCCTTGAACCGACCGCCGTGACGGGCGCCGTCTGGATGGATGGCAACGGCAGCAGCATCGTCGTGGATCTGGATCCCGGAACCGGCCTTCCGTCGAAGGTTGTGCTGGGCGATTACATCATCCTGTTCGCGAACTGGAACCAGGACGGAACCGTCGCGGACGTCGCCCGCATCTACGGACCGACCGAATACATCGAGATCCTTCGCGGGGTCCAGGTTCGGGAACCGGAACCCCAGGTCGAGACAGAGGCCGGCGTCGTAGCCTCGGCGGCAACCTGCCTGCCGAACTGCCCGTCAAAGGAACGAACCCAGGCGGAATTGCTGAAGGTTGCAGGCCTGGGACTTTCGATCGCGACCTGCGGACTGGCTACGGCGGCCAGTTGGGGCGCGATGCTGCTGCCATGTTCCGGCGTAGTCGTGTCCAGCGCGAAGATGTTGACCCCCGAGGAATCGTGGCTGAACGCGCCCCTTGAGCGCGCCGACAAGCTTCTTAGCGGGATCGACATCCTGCAATGCATCACCGGGGACGTCTCCGGGTGTGTTTCGGCGGCACTCAACCGCGCATCGTCCGAACGCCAGAAGGCCGCTGATCGCGAGGAGGCCTACCAGAACCTGGTCCAGGCGGCCAATGATCGGCTGATGAACGGCGAGATCCAGTCCGGATACCAGGAGGGCGGGCAGCCGGCATGCATCGACTACTACGCATGCACCCCCGGCCTGACCCTGAACTGCATCGAAGGCGGCACCAAGACCTGTCAGGAAGACTGCACATGGGGCAAGTGCCCGAAGATGACCGGTGGGACATGCTCGATTCCGAACGAAGGCCAGGAAGCGTGCGAGGCCGTCGTCCAGGACGTCATCGCCCAGTGCGCGGCCAGGGGCGGCCATATCGTCGGCTGGACCATCAGCAAGGCGGACTGCGTGAGCGATTACAACTGCTGGATCAAGGGGTGCCCGTGCCTGATGTTCTGCGCATTGCAGTGCGGCAGCGACTCGAGCTGCGCGGAGGGCTGCATCCTGAACTCCGGGGCCAACGCCGAGGCCGAAAGCGCCGCATGCTCGGCATGCCGGGAACCCCAGGTCTACGGTCAATGCCAGTCCGGAGGCTGACCCGGATCCCGACACGTTCACTGGAGTGTTTTTGTTACGCCTGAAAACCATCGGCCCCCGGTTCTTTTCGCTGGCAGCCATCGCGATTTCGATTCTCCCGACAACTGTAACGGCATCTTCCGCCGTGGCTGATCAGATGGCCGGGGCGTCAGGGCTGCGCGGCATGCTGCTGCAGGCAAACGCCGCCCTGCGCTCTTCGGACCCGAGTCCGTTCAGCTGGGCGCTGCTGCCGATCGCCCTGGCTCCGCTTATCCTGCTGATATGGATGTTCGTGTCCTTCCTGCGGGATCAGCCGAAAAAGCGAATCACCGTGCCCGAGATAGTCGCCCTGGCCATCTCCCTGATCTTCTCGACGCTGATCATCTTCGCCGACGTCTATTCGATGTTCTCTGCCTGGATCGACCCGGATGACGTCGGAGAACTGGCCAGGGTCATCAGCCTGGCAGATGGCCAGTATTTCCCGATTCAAGGCACGTACATCCACATGTGGCAGTTGTTCATCGGCCCGTTTGCCACCATGTGGATCGGCTTGTTCGCCCAGGTCTTCGAGAATCACGCAGCCTTCGCCATCGCCCCGCTCGTAACCCTGCTCGCCACCCAGGTCACCGGGGCGGCATTCCTGCGACGCCGCTTCAGTTCAACCGCTTCACTGCTGTTCATCCTGGTCGTGCCGCTGCACATGGCATTCATGATGTCCTCGTCGGCCCACGTCGTGTTCGGGATTCCGCTGGGCATCCTGATTGTCTGGATCATGACCGACGCGATCCGCGACAACACATGGCGACACATCCCACTGGCGTTCCTGTGCGCCGGGCTCATGGCGCAGTTCTACGCCGTAAACATTGTGTGGCTTGCGACGATTCCCGCCCTGCTCATCCTGTTTGGAAGGCCGACCATGCCGGTGAAGGGCTGGATCCGCTCCAGCCTTCTCTTCCTGCTGCCACAAGTCTTCACCATATTCATGGCCCTGGCCGACCTCTGCGCCAGCAAACCGCTGGCCGGTCCCGGCGGGCAGCCCGCGTCGACCACGACCATCGTGGCATTCCTGGCACTGCCCGTCATCGCACTTGCGCTGCTGCTGGCGACCCGGACGACTCTGCACAGACACAAACTGGTCCAGCGGGCCGCGGAGACTCCTCACGCGGTGACCGGGGCGACGTTCGCCATGCATTCGATGGTGCTGCTGGTGCCGGTCCTGCTGGGAATGATGGACGGCACCTACTTCACCTTCGCGCTGCCTGGAATCTGGCTGGCCATCGTCCTGCTCGCGACGCATCTCCTGTCCGAAGCCACCGAACGCTATGCCTTCGTGCGCCGGCGACTGGCGATGGCCCTGGTGATTTCGACGTCGATCGTCTACGTGGGGGCGTGGTGCTTCCACAACGACGGATGCGCATGGAGCCTTGGCGACGTCTTCAACCCGAAGGCCCGTATCGGCGAACCGCTGATGGCCTTTCTTGAGGACGCCGGCATGTCCGACAGAAAGGAGTACCGCGAAAACATCCATCATCTTCATCAGGTGACCGTGTCGGCCCCGCTTTACCCGATGTTCTTCCTGCCTCCCGAGGATGAAGACGATGTCCGTGAATCCCTGGAGATCGTTTTCCTTCCCAGGCGCGACTCGGACGAAGCGTTCGAAGACCCGTTCGAGGACAGCGCGTCGGCGCAGATGTTCTCGCACGATGGACTCGAGGTGCTCGCGTACGACTCCAGGCTGAAATATCACGAGCAGAAGGCGACGGCGACTTACCGGGATCGGGTTCAGAAGGATCTGCCGCGGCCCTGGCTCTGGAAACCCCGCCCCCTGATGGGAGACATGATGGTTGCGGCCAGGGCGCTGCTCGAAGTGCCGTCGTCAGCCTCCAACGACCCGGCCAGGATGGGTTTCGGCGCGAACGGAGACCAGACCGACGCGACCGCCCCCGAATCGGTGCGCGTCGACACCGTTTTCAGGGCCGGACAACAGCGGACTCTCGCGGTGCTGGTCTCCACCAGATGCCCGTCAACGACGTCGGTCGACGGTCTGCCGGTCTTGCCGCTGATGCAGCTCGATTACCCCGAAATCTTCGAGGATGGCGCCGGATATCGGGTTGAACTGTATGAACTCGGGTCGGCAAAAGGGACCGTCGGTGTCGATGTGGACGTTTCGGAATGCCGCCTGAAGATGCTTGACCTGCTTGACCCGCCGATGAAGTGGCAGACCCTGGTCAGGGTTCTGCTGGAACACGGTTTCACGGTCGGCGAACACGAATGATTCACCACCGCCTTCGCTGTTGACGCGTTTTGGTTTAACTGCTAAATAAATCCACCGAATCAATCACATCGGGGAGTCTCCAATGACTGCTTCAATCCACAAGTGGGCTTATTTTCTATGCGTCTGCGTCGTCGTGATGATGCTGCCGGGATGCAAGGGCAAGATCCAGGGTCAGATCATCGACAATTTCGGCCAACCGGTTGCCGGCGTGTCGATCGGCATTGAAAACTCGGGCTACCAGACGACCTCGAACGCCAAGGGCGCGTTCCGACTGGAATACGCGCCGGGCCTGTTCAAGCTGGTCCTGAACAAGGACGGCTACGTCGGCTTCCAGCAGGAATTGAACCTGGCCGACGACTCCGGATACAAGATGGGCGAGGTCAGGATGGTCCGCTACCAGACGTTGCGCGGCGTCGCCGTGGACAACTTCGGCGTGCCGCTGGCAAATGCTACCGTAGAAGTCATCGACCTCGGCAAGACGGCACAGAGCCAGGCGGACGGCAAGTTCGAGATAGCCGGACTCGCCGGAAATCATTCGCTGAAGATTGTCCTGGACGGCTACCTGGCCCGTGTAAACGAATTGGTCATTCCCGAACAGGAAGAAGCCGAAATCGGTAACGTCGTGGCGGTGCGTCTTCCCCGGCAGAGCGGCGTCCTTTACCAGGGCGCCGAAGACTATTCCCAGGTCCAGGAGATCGCCCTGTTAAGAAAGGACAACGTAATTCAGGAAGAAATCGGCCTTCTGTCCTTTCCGCGAAAGGTCAGCACGTATTCGATCAAGAACACCGACGCGATACCGACCGTTCCGGGCCCGTTCGTGACAATCTTCGACCGGTCGGGTGAGGCTCCTGTCCTGGTCAGCGTGCCCAGGCGCGAAGTCGCGGTCGAGACGTACTATCCCGACTCCGACATGTTCAATCCCGACTGGGAGAAGAAACCCCGCCTGCTGGAGTACACCGAGGCGGTCGACGACAGACAGGTGATTGACGGTGGCACCATCGTGCGCTCATTCCAGGGCAACATCGGTGCAATCTACTGCTACATCCGCAAGATCGAGGGCGAAGTCCGCAACTTCATGGAAACGACGCCGGTCACCTATACCTCCTCGAAGGCCTGGTGCTTCCGGGTCGGCGATGGCGGTCCGACATCCGGATCGGTCATTGTGACGGCCCCCGGCGCGAAGGACGCGGCCCCCGCAAAGGGCGGCGACGGTGGGCTGTCATGCACCGACCCGTCCTTCTGCCCCGACCATCCGGACACGGTGGCCGGTTTCATCGGCAGGATCTGCGACGATTCGTTCACCGTCGACAACGTTCCCGAGATCGAAGCGGCCCTCATCGATGGCCGCCTGTCCAAGGCTGAACTCCCCTGGATTTACAACGTCTACGGCGCCTCGTACGGCTACAAGTTCGTGAAGGTGCCTCAGCTCAACACATTCTTCTATGGTGACGACTCCGCGAAATGGCTTCCACCGGCGTGCCTGCGATTCAGAAACTCGCTGGCTTCGATGTCCGGCCTGACAAAGGGCCAGTGGGCCGCCTTCAAAGCCATCAAGGAACTTCGCAAGTGACATGTTCGCGGACGCCTGAAACGCGTTCCGCCGGTCGCTTGACCAGCTTGACCTTAAAGGTTTTGCTTATCGACAAATCATGGAGGTGTCACCGTGTCAGCGCAACTCATCGGCCGGGTGAAGTCCGGCTCCAACAAGTCCTACGAGGTCAAGTGGGATTCATCGTCCCGTGACGTGTACGTGTCCTATGCCGGCTGGAGCCACTGCGGCAAGGCCAGTTCCGCTGGTGACGCCATGCGTGTCGCCGAGGCCTGGCTGTACAACAAGTAGGCGGGCACGATCGACCCGCCGCTCAACGCCGCCACATTCACAGAAATCCTTTCTGGACATGTGTTTCACGACTGGTGGAAATCACGCCATGACGGTTCAGGCCAGAATGTCGCCCAGTCCGAACAGCAAAACGCCCTCGGAAGCGGCGCGACGCCGCATCTCCTTTGTGAACCCTGATCTGGACCAGATTGCGTAGGTTACAATGCGGGGAGCCTGGGGAAGATCGGACACAACCGCGTCACGACGGCTGATAAGAAGGTCCAGCACATCCGTGCCGACCGGATTTATGCTCCACTTGCATTCTCCCATCAGCAGGGCGCCTTCGTCGGCAACCGCCACGACATCGACCTCGGCATCCGACCGCCACCATGAGCCAACCCGGTCGTATCTGGCGGGAAGAACACCGGATCTGTTCATATCTTCAACATGCTGACGGCAGATGTCCTCAAAGGCGCTGGACACGTGCTGGTCGAGGTACGGCGCCACCCTCGAATCCATGACCTGGATCGGATCACCCGCTTCCAGTGCGCTGCGGTTCGGCAGCACGAACCGGAACCAGAACCGGAAAAATGGGTCACAAAGGCGGTAACGGCCGCGGCGCGTGCGTTCGGGATTGCGTTCGGTCACCGGCGTCATCCGTTCAAGTACACGCATTTCGCGAAGAGTATCCATGTATCGGCCGGCCACACTGCGGTCCGCCAGCCCGGCCGCCTGAGCGATTTCATTCGGCGTGGTGCGGCCAAAGGCGACCGCGTGGCAAACGGAATAGTAAACATGCGGATCGCGCAGTTCCTCCATCAGCAGGAAGCGGGGTTCGGAATAGAGCGGAGCGCCTTTCGACAGGATCTCGGCCAGGATGTTGTCGCGAATGGTCAGCGTTGGGCTGAAGCGCTCCAGATAGGCGGGAATGCCACCCAGAATCCCATACGCGGCCACCTGGTCGTCAGGGGAATACCCGGGAAAGAACGCTGTCGCGCCCCGAAAACGAAACGGCTGTACCAGCCATTCACCGGTCCGCCTGCCATACAGTGGATTTTTGGCGCCCAGAACCTCGCGTTCCATGAACGACACGTACGATCCACACAACACGATGTGCAGACGCGAATCCTTCAACCCGGAATCCCACAGCCGTTGCAGAACGGACGGCAACGAAGGATCCGATGCGCAGAGATACCCGAATTCGTCCAGCACCATGAAGAGCGGTTCGGCAACTGCCCTGGAACCGACAAAACGCAAGGCTGCTTCCCACGAAGAAAATACCGTGCCTTCCAAACCCGGTTCGCCCAGCGCCGCCAGGGCAACCCGGGAAAAGGCGGCAAGCTGGTCGCTGACCGAAGTCTGATCAGCCACAAAGAACAGCGACCGCCTGTCCTGCGCAAAATGACGCAGGAGCGATGTCTTGCCGGTCCGTCGACGCCCGTACAAGACAATCATCGCCGCACGGTCGGAACCCGTCTGACCTTCAAGGAACTTCAACTCTTCGATTCGATTGTAAAAAGGCATCTGTAATACCTTTGTCAACTTACGATTAGTTTAACCAAAATTAGACAAACTTCAACTTCTGATTTTCCGGTGCGGGACGACTCGATTGTCTGGCCTGCTCCCCATTTTCTGGACCATTTTTCGGGGAGCAGATCAGCCTCGGCAAGGCACCTTTTCAAGGACGCCATCCACGATATTCCACAGGGAACCGACCAGGTGCCGCAGAAAGACCTCGTCATGACTGACCAGCAGCAGCCCGCACGGACAATCGCCAAGCGCGTCCTCGAGGCACTCGATGGCCGGCAGGTCCAGATGGTTGGTCGGCTCATCCATCACGATCAGCCAGGGTGAACGCAGAATTCCCAGCGCCAGCAGGATCTTGCGCATCTCGCCAGGGCTCGGCTCGCTCGTCTCCATCAGCCGGGGCGGACGCGACCCGAGGCGACTGACTATCGTCATCACCCGACCGAGTTCCTCGCGCGACAGGGCCCGAACATCGGAAATCAATCTGGCCGACTCGGTGGCCGTGATCTCCTGCGGCAGATACAGGACACGGCCGGGCGGCAGATCGGCCGCACCGACGATACGCTGAATCAGGGTACTCTTGCCGGCGCCGTTTCTTCCGGTCACCCCGACCCGATCCGATGGGCCCATCGACAGGGACAGGTGCCGCAGCAACCTGCCCGGGCCAAGTTCGATCTCGCCCGCCGGGATGGAAAAAAGCTCATTCCTGCGGGCCGGTTCGGTATCAAGCCAGACACCGGTGCGGTATTCCTTGCGCACCTGGATCCGCGCCGCCTCCTCGCCAAGGCGCTCAAGCCTGCCCCCGAGTTGCGCGGCAAGCCTGCCAGCCCTGCCATCCTTGCCCGACAGCCGTGCCAGGTTGATGCGCTCCCTGCCGTCATGATCCCCGGGGGCAAGGCCACGCTTCGAGCACTTGCGATCCGCCCTGCCGGCATCCGCGAGACGCCGCGACATCTCCCCGTTCAGCCTCGCCCTGGCCCGCGACACTACCTCCAGCGCGTGACGGTCCCGCTCCCGCTCGGCGGCGGCCTGTTGCGAAGCAACCGTATAACCGCCTGGACGAACTACGATTCCCGGCGGTTCCACAAAGGCACACCGCGCGCAGAGCGTATCCAGAAGAGCCCTGTCGTGGGTGACGAGAAGACCGGTCCCCCGGAACCCGCCCAACGCCCGCGCAAGCAGGCGTCTGGCGTCGGTGTCGATGTGATTGGTCGGTTCGTCGATTGCCAGAATGTCCGGATCGCTCCACAGCGCCACACCGATCTGCGCGCGCTTGCGTTCCCCGTGGCTGAGCGTGGCCCAGCGCCCGAACCAGTCGTCGGCAATATCGAGATCGACCTTGAGACGGTGCGCCTCGCGATCGTCGGAGGCGAGGAATCGGGAGAGATCAGGGGGCGGATCATCCGTCCTCTGAGGACAGTAAACCGCGCGGCCGGACATCTCGACACGCCCAAGGGCCGGTTCAAGCAGACCGCAGGCCAGCCGCAGCAGCGTGGTCTTGCCGGCTCCGTTCATCCCGACGATCCCTGTCCATCCCTGCGCGAAGTGCACGGTAACACCGGAAAACAGCGCCTCGGCGGCACCGGCATGGACAAAAGTCATATCGATGATCTTCAGCATGTCCCGCGACCGTGCAAAACAATGGCGAGGCCTGATCCTACGGCATCCTTCACACGGACTTCAATTGGATGGGACCGATCGCGCCTGGTATGGGCGACTCGATTGACGACGCCACGATTACCATCAAAAACGGCATCGCAGGCATGAATGTTGGCTGCTGGGGAAACAGCTGCGAACTGTTCTGCGTCGGCCTGCACGAGGATCACGACTTCGTGGTCTGGGGACAATTCCAGTGCAAGCCCCTCAGCCAGCCACAGGGCGCCGACACCCACGACAGGTCCATCCTGATGAAGGGTTTCTGCAAGCTGTCGACCGATCCGACCCCCACCGAGATGTTCGTCAACAACCTTGGCTGCGAGATGTACTGAAAGCCGGCCACGTAACGGGCCGAAAGGGCAAGGCCGCACTGATTGCGAATCAGAAAACCAGCCGAACAAAATCAAACACTTAAAGCGCCGTTTCCATGGTCAGAATCGGGGAAGGGGGCAAAATCGACTCACCAACCGCAGAGTTGCAGAAGCTTTCTGACAAAGCCGACCACATCAGCCTGAATCGTAAAGTCTTGACCACCCCTCATGAACTCGGCAGCCCGACGTGGACCGATGCCATCGATATCCAGAAAATCCTCACGCAAATACTTGAGCGCTTCCTGCGTGCAGGAATCATCAAGCAGGGGGACAAGTCGCGCGGCAACGTCGTCGACCCTCTCGCCGTAGTTCTGTAAAACGTAGTAAAGATCGTAGGCGTCCTTGTTCTCGCCACGATTGTGGAAAGCTATTGATTTCAAAACGACGAAGGCCCCGGGCCCGCTTACCCATATATTTCTCGCGGCCCTCTCTTCCTTAATGGTCAGCCCCTCAAGCTTTATCTGTTCGCGGTCACGAAAGGCCAGGTGCAGACCAGGGGCAATGACCGCTGCAAAATCAGATTCAATGTGCCGCAGCGTGCCACCCTTGTCACCGGGGAACGTCGGCTCGATCAAAAAATCGATCGTGATTTTTCGGGGTTGCTCTATTTTCCAGCGTTGCCGGGTTGGATTTCCATCGTCGTTCACGTCCTGCACGAATCCAGCTTGGCGTAACCTGGCGGAAAGATCCTGGTACCGATTTTCATCCAGCAGGGCAAGAGAAAGGCCCACATCAAGATCCATCGTGCCAACATGGGCATCCATGCCATCGGGCAATTCGTCCTGATTGATGAGCAAGGATGGAACCAGCCCCCCGATGACCACCAGATGGTCCATAAGGTCACCGAGCTTGGTCGCGACATAAAGGCACGTACTGCGGACCAGATCAAGCTGGTCGCTATTGTAATCAGTCGCACAAGCTGATTTTTCAGGCATTGGAATCCCATCTCAGGTGAGAGGCCCGAAGACTCTTTGCGGCCTCGGCTGCGCGTTCGGGATGTGCCGACAAGTCAAGATACGCCTGGACAGGATGGACACACATGATCCCGTCAATCTCGGATGCCCCTTGAAAGACACCTTGGTCGTTTGGAACAACCAGCCAGACGTTAGCGCCTCGTGTCTCTTCTGAGAAAGACAACGAGGCCAGCAGTTCGGGTGAAGGCTCCTCGGCCAGATACACTGTTGTGGTCCTGAATGCAGCGAAACGGTCCATGAGCCAGGAAGCAGCCAGACCGGTTGCGGCGTAGCCCACCAACATTTCTTTCAAGGAATCGGAGAGTTGTCGCAACAATGCGTCACCGGAACGGGCGGCAATGTGCCCCTGAACAATGTGATGCTTTGAAAAGTCGTAAACCTCTTTCCAGGCATCAAGCAAGAGATTGTTATCCCGTGCTTTTATTGCCCCGGTTTCGTCCTGGACTATCAAACCGTCCTGCATGAGCCTGCGGGTGATTTTGCTTGTGTAACCTTCGTCGGTGTCAGTGGCCCTGGCAATCTCGCGTTGGGTCATCGACTGGTCAGGATGCATGAGCAACCATCGCGGAATTCGTGAACTTTTCGGGGCGAAGACAGAGGAGGGACGTCCCCGATTTTTGTACAGGTTGGGTTTGCCCTCGACCAGTATCCTCAAACCGGATGCGAAAATCCGGGCGTTTCCTGATAGATCAATCCATGGGATGTCTGCATCGAAACACAATTTTCGACCAGCATCACCCATGTAGGGGACCACCAGCAATGGGATCGCATTGACTTGCTTTGCTACCTGTTCACAGACCCGTTCTATTGCCTTTGCTACTGATCCGGCAGACCCCGATTCTTTCCACCGGACGGCAAATCTGAATGATTCAAATGAAATGATTGCATCCGGGCAACCAGTATTGTGACCGGCTTCGACGCGAAGCATTTCGGTTTTCATGCCCAGCAGGCTGGCAAGACGTTGCGCCACTTGCTGCACCGGTGGATGTTCAGAAGGGCTTCTCATGCTTGACTAAATAAACCAACTTGAACTCAAAGTCAAATTCATGAATTTAGTCAAGCCCTCATTTTGTGTTCCTGATCTGCTCCCCGAAAACCGGACCAGCTCTGGAGGTGAGTTGAGTTTAACTTGAGGCGCAGACAGTATTTGCGCTGAAGCAGGCCGAGGCCGGGACCGCAAGTCCATCGAAGACATCCGCAAAGGCGTCAACAAAGGCGGCAGGGTGCTGGTCGTGAAGACGCCGAACCCTTACCGGGCCTGTCACGCCGAGCCGATTCCGTTTTTTGCGAGAACCCGTTCCCATGTAAAATGGGGCCGCTTTGCAACTGCTCATGACACCCGGGGTTTTGGGGGCTTCCATGAGGTATTTGAGGGTTTCCCTTGTGGCCGCACTGGCGCTTGCAGCATGCAGCGAGGTTCCGGTCCAGGAAGTGATCGACTGCGACTGGCAGGTTCTGACGTTCATGACCGCCGAAGAGACGACCGGCATCGCGACCGGCGACTGGGCTGTCCCGGCGCTGGAATACGCGCCGGTTGAGGTCGATCCGAAGTATTCGCACCAACTCAGTTTCATGATGTCGCCGATGATGCCGCCGATGATGGATCCCATCGCGTCGTCAGGCCCGGTCATCCTGTACGCCGACGATTTCGCGACCATGATTGTCAGCCCGCTCAATGCCTTCGGCAGCACGTGGATGCTGCGGGACGGCGGAAAGTTGCGCATCGGAATGCACGGCGACACCGATCGTATTCCTGCCGGCACCGAACACCGGTTCCTGGTTGTTTCGGGACAGGGAATCAACCACACGACGCAGTGCTGGGGCGCCCTGATGCGCCGCGAGGCAGGCACGACACCCCCGGATCGGTACGCCGACACGGGCCTCTCATACCTCGGTTACTGGACCGACAACGGCGCGGCGTATTACTACTCGACGTCCGGCGAACTGAACGAACAGGACACGCTGCTGGCGGTGAAGACGAACGCTGACGAAATCGGAGTGCCGTACGGGTACTTCCAGATCGACAGCTGGTGGTACCAGAAGGAGCGCCAGACCAACGTGAATCCTGGAGGTCTGATATCCTGGCAGCCCCAGGCGGCGATGTTCCCCGACGGGCTGGCCGCGTTCCAGGACGCTCTTGGCCTTCCGCTGGTCGCTCACAACCGCTGGGTTTCGATCCACAGCCCATACCTGGATCGGTTTGATTTTGTCATCGATGACGATCCGGACGTCGAGATGGCCGTGCCGACCGGCCCCGGCCTGTTCGAGGAATTCATGCAGTCCTGCCTGGACTGGGGTGTCCAGACCTACGAACAGGACTGGCTGATGAACCAGTACTTCGGCAGCCGCTGGCTGCGCAACGAGCCGGGCCATCTGGAACAGTGGCTGCGCAACATGCACGATTCGGCGGCCGCGGCCGGCCTGACCACGCAGATCTGCATGACCGGCGGCGCCCACCTGATGGAAGCCGCGTCGCATGAAAACGTGACGACGGTACGCACCACCATCGACTACATGGCGAACGTCTGCAAGGAATGTTTCTGGCCGCAGTTCCACATCAACAACATGGTCGCGGGCGCGCTTGGCGTCTGGCCGTTCAAGGACAACTTCCATTCCGGCGAACCGCACGGCCGGGCCGAGGCGCTGATCAGTTCGCTGTCCGCCGGGATGGTCGGCATGGGCGACGCCATCGGGACCACGGTAGTCGAAAACGTGATGCCGGCCTGCAGGGCCGACGGACTGCTGCTGAAGCCGGATCGCCCTGCAACCGCGATCGACCCGATGTACCTGCCGCACGCCAGGCCTTTCACGGTCAGCACCGAAACGACGCTGGACGGCGCGGGGGAATGGATTTATCTGGCGGCCTTCAACATGGCTTCGGGGCATCCGGGGCGCACTGACGACGACCGCCTGTGGGAAGTGCTGCTGTACGACGCCATCCCTGTGTCGAAGATGTTCAATTACCCGGAATCCGTGACCGACTGGTCGTTCGACATGACGCGCGACATCGGGCGATCGGGCCGGCGAGTCTTGTATGACTGGAAGACCGGCCAGGCGTCGGTCGTGACCGATGTATTCACGCTGCCTCAAATCGAAAATCTGAATGATTTCGATTACATGGTGCTGGCACCGATCTTTGCCAACGGGCTGGCGCTGATCGGCGAACCCGACAAGTACGTCACCATGGCGGATCGCAGGTTCAAGGCGGTGAAGCAGTTGAAGCACGGCTTGAATGTCACCCTTGAGGGAACGCCTGGCGAAACCGTGAAGGTGCTGGTTTACGACACAGAGGTTGACAGGATGCTTCCGACCGGGGAAGCCACCATCGGCGCGGACGGAACCGCCACATTGACGGTCGGGCGTGAATTCGACTAACCGGCCGGATGTGAAGGGTTTGTGAAGCGCGTAAGTGCTTGAATTATTAGAGCCTACGCGTGGGATCGAACGCGGCGCGTCTTTCACCACGGACCCCCTGATTACGAATCAGAAAGTCAACCGAACAAAATCAAACACTTACACCGCCGTTTCCGTGGTCAGGAACGGGGAAGGGGTTGGATTTGATGGGGGTAAGATCAAGGTTCGGCCATCTCAGGGAACATTACCAAGGTTCTCCTTCGGCTTATGGGATATCCATTGTCCGAAACAAGTTCACAGGCTCACAATTCTCAGCTCAACCTTCGGAGTTCAAATCACTTGATCAGAATCAGCCATGCGGCTGCGGCACCACCATCATCTGGCCCATCATAGCAGGCGACAGGCGCTCCACCTGGTTTCCACCCCATCCATATCTTGCCGTCGCCATAGCAGGCGGCAGGCGCTCCACCTGGTTGCCAACCTCTCCATATCTTGCCGTCGCCATAACAGGCGGCAGGCGCTCCACCTGGTTGCCAACCTCTCCATATCTTGCCGTCGCCATAACAGGCGGCAGGCGCTCCACCTGGTTTCCACCCCATCCATATTTTGCCGTCGCCATAACAGGCGGCAGGCGCTCCACCTGGTTGCCAATTTGTCCAAAAATTCCCGCTCATAACGCACGCCTCAGCCAATTTGACATCGGGTATCCGAATAGCTTAAACACCATCCAAATGTCAACGGTTTGGTTGTTATTGCTTGTTCCACTGACGTCGATTACCGATTCCGGCCTAAGGCCTTCACGATTCCGCAGGAAGTCGCACGCGGTTCCAGCGCATGTCGTACAGCGTTCCGGCGATGTCGAACATTCTGCAGGAGCGTAGCGAGTGATCGGCTTCCAGCGGAATCAGTGATCAGATTACTCCGGAATACGCACATGGGCTCAAAGAGGGGGGAAGCATTAGTCCTGAATCTTGGGCCGTCACTATTCCGGAGACCAGACCAATCAGTTGTTCGCTATCAGCATTACGACAGCAATCACAGAAGCAACCACTGCAACAATGATCGCAATTGTTTTTGTGGTTCCTTGCGCCTTTGCACGTTTCTTGAGGTCTGTCGTGGCATTAATGGCTTCCAGCTGAAGTTCTTCAATCTTCGGCAGATACTTGGGACAGTGGATTTCGGACTGTTCATGAAGACTCTCAATCTTCCAACCTTGAATTCTAAGATCGTTCACATAAGACTCAATAAGATCTGTGGTACCGGTTTTTCCGCAATCGGCGAACACCTGAATAAATTCCTTGCATTGTTCAAGTTCAGCGCAAACGTATGATTCCCACTCTTGAGTAAACCGCACCCGGTTTTCTTGGACACGAACTTGGGATAAAGATCCTAAGGGAGGAGGACAGGAAAGATGGGGAAGGACAAAGGGACCGAGCGTAGCGAGGGCCGGAGTAATGGTTCGGGGGTAACG
>Ga0209606_1000607_pt1 | contig 52154 bp, 45 predicted proteins | sample AD_UKC057_MetaG_FD_184412 | JGI IMG/M metagenome (GOLD analysis project Ga0209606, IMG submission 184412) | Active sludge microbial communities of municipal wastewater-treating anaerobic digesters from USA - AD_UKC057_MetaG (SPAdes) (version 2) | ecosystem: Engineered > Bioreactor > Anaerobic >... | reverse complement strand
CCTCGCCTCTTCCTTCCCTCTGTTCTACCGGTACATGGAGAGCAGAACATCATCAGGGTGGGTGGCATACAACACAGGTACAGCGCTTCTTAACCCGATGGAGGGTTATTCAGTCAATTTCGGATCTGTTGACCTGCCGGGTACTGTAGATGTGACCGGTGTTGTCAACAACGGAGCTGTCAATGTTACCCTGCAGAATCATAACCACCAGTTCACAAAGGGATTTAACCTTGCCGGAAATCCGTATCCGTCTCCGGTCAACTGGAATGCATCAGGGTGGACAAAGACCAATATTGACAACGCCCTTTACTTCTTCAGGGCAAGCTCTACCGATGAGTACGGCGGTACCTACAGCAGCTATGTCAACGGCGTCTCAAGCGACGGGATTGCAAACAACATCATTCCCTCTATGCAGGGTTTCTTTGTGCACGTCTCTGACGGCACTTACCCGGTGACCGGAACGCTTGGCGCAACAAACAGCGTCAGGGTCAATGACCAGACTCATGTATTCTTCAAGTCGGCTGAATCCGGGGAGCGTTTTCTCATCAGGCTGGCAGCTGCCTTCACCGATGACACCCTTTCTTCTGACCCGGCGGTAGTTTACTTTGACAATGATGCCGCACCTGCCTTTGACCCGGAACTTGACGCCCTTAAGCTCTTCAACACGGATTTGATGGTGACCAACCTGTATTCGGTTCTTCCCGGTGGAGCACGTCTGTCTGTCAATGCCCTGCCACCACAGGCAGACAGTATCGTGTGGGTTCCCCTGGGACTGATCACTTACCGTGATGGAGAAGTTGCCTTCAGGATGCGCGACCTGGAAAATCTGCCCGACAATGCCCGCATTATGTTCCGTGATGCAACAGCCGGGAAGGAAATTGACCTCGCAGGTTCAGAAGCATATAAGGTGAGCCTCGCTGCAGGTGATTACAATAACAGGTTTGCACTGGGAATACTTAAGAGCACAACCGGCGCCGGCGTGGTATATGGCGATGAGATCCTGTTCAGCGCATACACTTCAGGGCAGCAGGTTCGGGCAACTGTAGGAGCAATTGACGGAAAAGAGGGTTTAATAACGATTTTCGATCTTGGCGGCAGACCTGTCTTCGAAAGGAAGGTGTTTGAAGCCGGCCTGCACAATCTTGATGTAAAACTGAAGCAGGGCGTTTATCTGGTGAATTACAGCACCGGAACACGTAAGGCAACGATTAAACTGGCAATCGGATTATGATCAGCGAAAAAACATACAACACCAAATCTGCATCCGGGTGGCTGCCATTGATCATGATGGTTGTCCTTTTCGGAAGCGTTCTTCCCCTGATGGCCCAGGAGCCGCCTCCCAGGCCGGTTATCATAACGGCCAATCCGTCGCAGCCACTTGCGTTTGGCGCTTTTACTCCGGGAGCAGCAGGGGGGACCATCACAGTGCCGCCGGATGGTTCTTCAAGAACAACCTCCGGCACGGTAATTCCCCTGAATCTCGGCATGATGCATACGCCCGCAATGTTTTATATAAAGGCAAATCCGGGAACAGTAATATCGCTTCTTGCCGGGCCTCCGTCACCCATTTCGGGAAGTAACGGCGGCACCCTCTACCTCCAGCTCGATGATACCTATCCGGCTTCGCCGTTGGTGACTATGGTTCCATACCAGCAACAGACAACGGTTCTTGTGGGAGGAACCCTTACAGTGGGCACTATCGGCTCCAACCCGCCCGGTAACTATAGTGGAACAATCAACGTCACCTTCGTGCAGGAGTGATGCGAGAAAAATATTAATTGATGACAGAAAGAAATGCATATAAATCCATACAGTTTTCGGACTTTATGCATGTTCTTTCTCCCGGAATAAGGGTTATTATATTGATAATATGCCTGTTACCTCTGACACACAGAGCGCTTGCCCAGGGTGGGGAGCAGGAATACGATGAGATTTCAGTCTATATTAAGATCCCATATATAGGGATTCGCGAAATAGACGCCCTGATCAGGGGAGAGGAGGTTTATCTGCCGGTCAGGGACCTGTTTAATTTCCTCCGTATCAGAAATGTAGTCTCCGATGACTTTGAGACAGTCACCGGGTTTTTTCTGGCAGCAGACGATGCTTATACCATCAGTCGTGAAAGCAACCAGATTAAATTTGACGGTAAAAGTTATCAGCTTGAACCGGATGCCCTTATCAGAACAGAGACCAATCTTTACCTGAAGTCACTTTATTATGGCCGGGTATTCGGGCTCGATTGCCATTTCAGTTTCAGGGATCTGACAGTCAACATTGACACCAAGATTGAGCTTCCGCTGATCAGGGAGATGCGTCAGGAGGAGATGAGGAGAAATATTACCCGGCTTAAGGGAGAAATTTTAGCAGACACCACAATTGGCCGAAGCTATCCCGGGTTCCGTTTCGGCATGGCTGACTGGTCAGTCTATGCCAGTCAGCAGCCCGGCGGTAAGTCAGACGGCCGGTTTAATCTTGCCCTCGGTTCGGTTATTGCGGGCGGTGAAGCCTCAGCTTCGCTTACTTTGTACACCGGAGCCGCGTTCAGTGAAAAGCAACAGTACTACATGTGGAGGCATGTCAATAATGACAGGAGCTGGATGCGGCAGGTAATGCTCGGAAAGATCAATACCGGCGCAACCGCCTCCCTGTTCAACCCTGTTGTCGGAGTGCAGGTTACAAATACACCCACCACCTTCCGTCGTTCTTTCGGAACGTACTCTCTGACTGACCGGACCGAACCGGGGTGGACGGTGGAACTTTATGTCAATAATGTGCTTGTTGATTATCTGAAGGCCGATGCTTCCGGATTTTTCACTTTTGAAGTTCCGCTGGTTTACGGAAACACCCTCGTTAAACTGAAGTATTACGGGCCATGGGGTGAAGAGAGAACCAGGGAACAGAATATCACCATCCCGTTCAATTTCATGCCGCACAAGGAGTTTGAATATACTGTCAGCGCCGGATTTGTGGAAGACTCATCATGGAGCCGTTTCTCCAGGGCTGATCTGCGTTATGGCGCCACCAAACACATCACCCTGGGCGGAGGACTCGAATATCTCTCATCGATAACTTCATCTCCGGCGATGCCTTTTGTGAATGCTTCTGTAAGGATTACCAATAACCTCCTTGTTTCCGGCGACTATACTCACGGCGTCAGGGCAAAGGGAACCATGTCATACCGCATGCCGTCAAACATCCAGCTGGACCTGAATTACATCTGGTATGAAAGAAATCAGAAAGCCATTTCATATAATTACCTTGATGAAATAAAAGCCTCTCTCTCGGTCCCGTTAAGAATAAAGAAGATGGGAGCCTATTCCAGGCTTACCTGGCACAGGATCAGTTTTCCGGGCTCAAAATATTCGACTGCTGAATGGATGCTCGCCGGTGCCCTGTCGAGGATGAGTGCGAATATCACAACCTACGGAGCATTCTCGGAATACTTTGATCCCAATTTCTCCAGCCAGCTTTCACTGGGTTTCAGATTGCCTGCAAATTTTGTGATTATGCCTCAGGCTCAGTATAATTACACCTTCAAGGAATTCGTCTCCGGAAAGATCAGCCTGGAAAAGAGGCTTTTCAACAGCGGGTATTTCAACCTTTCCCTTGAACACAACTTCCGTAATAAAATCACTATGGGAGAGGTGGGCCTTCGCTATGATTTCTCGTTCGCCCAGATGGGCTTCTCGGTGCGCCAGAGCAATGAACAGACATCATTTGTCCAGTATGCGCGAGGAAGCCTGATAAATGACAAAAAGACCTCATTCCTGAAGGCAGACAACAGGACAAATGTCGGCAGAGGCGGGGTATCAATCCTTGCATTTCTCGACCTGAACGCCAATGGCGTCCGTGATGGCAATGAACCAAGGGCTGATGGGCTTACAATAAGATCCAACAGCGGAAGAATCGAATACAGCGAAAAAGACTCGGTAATTCACATAATAGGGATGGAGCCCTATGTGAAGCACTTCATTGAGCTTGATGAAAGCAACTTCACCGATGTGTCATGGAGGCTGCACAAGAAAACATATGCCGTGGTTGCCGATCCAAATATGCTCAGGCTTATTGAAATACCGGTCAGTGTTGAAGCAGAGGCTACCGGTACGGTTATTCTTGAAAGTGACGGGGCAAGGTCGGGTCTCGGAAGAATCATCGTAAATATTTACAGAAGTGACCGCACTGTCAAAGCAAGGGTACAGACCGAATCAGATGGCTACTTCAGCTTTTTTGGACTTTCTCCCGGATCTTATTACGCCAAAGTTGACACCGCCCAGCTCAGGAAGCTTGACATGACCTCAGAGCCTGACTCAATAGCATTCAGCATTAAGAGCAGCCGTGAGGGAGACTACATAAGCGGGCTCGATTTCACGGTTCGGAAGAGCGAATTCATTCCTGCAGAGGTCATCATGCCTGATTCTGCAATGGTTGAGGATATCCCGCAGATCGCGGGCATTGTAACCGGCACGGATACCCTGAAGATTGTTCCTCCAAAGCCGGGCAGAACCATAGCCAAAGACACGTCATACCTGGTTATCCACGAGGTGACGCGTGAGTTGGTGACAATCTCCGAGGACTATTATGCGGTTCAGTTCGGTGCATTCAGGAACAAGCTCTATGCCGAGATCATGAAAAAGAAGGTAGAAAGGGCTCTTGACAAGAATGTTGAACTGTTCGAGGAAGACGGCTTCTGGAAGGTCCGCATAACCGGTTTTGAAGACCGTGAGGATCTTGAAAAGTACATACCGATTATTCATTCTCAGGGCATCACCGAGATATGGGTCATCTCCAACAAGGCCGTCCGGGGCGAATGGATAACACAGACCAGGGAGGACTCCCTTGCGATGGTCAGGGGAACTATTGAGGAAGCTCCCATGCCTGTGGTAATAAGAGGCACCACGGTGCAGCTCGGGGCCTTCAGCACCATCGAAGAAACGGCATCGATGAGCGACAGGTTGCTTGCTGCTGCCGAGAAACTTGTGACAATACGAAATGAGGGCGGCTTCTTCAAGCTTCAGATTACCGGCTTCGCCGATACCAACGAGGTCAGGGAGTTTATTCCGTTGCTGCGTAAGCATGGATTCGATGACATAACGGTGCTTCACGAATCCGAAACCGGTCTTGTTCCGGTGGTTCCTGCCGCCATCACCCCTGCTGCCGTGCAACCTGCTGAGCCGGAAATTGCGGAAGAGCCTCCCGTCAGGGATGTACAGCCTGAGATCATAATTGAACAGCCTGAGCCTGTCGAAGAGATAACTCCGCCACCGCCACCTGTGCCAAGATTCGTTCTCCATGCCGGAAGCTACTACAGGAAAGCGGAGGCCGAAAGGGCTAAACAGCGCATAGAAAAGCGCCTGAAGCTTCCGGTTGAGATACTTGAGGAGTGGGACAGCTACAGGGTGATCATTACCGGTTTCTTTACCAGGGAACAGACATATCCATTCTATCCTGAACTTGCAGGATTGGGATTCACTGATATCTTTGTCTATGAAAAGCCGCTGACTGAACGGTAGGCAAATATCAGATCCCATGAAATACGTCGGAGCACACATAAGCGCATCGGGAGGGGTGGAGAATGCACCTCTGAATGCACACGAAATAGGAGCGAAGGCTTTCGCTTTCTTTACCAAGAACCAGAAACAATGGGTGGCGCCGCCCCTGACCTCTAAAAGCATCGGGGAGTTTCGCAAAAGATGCGAAGAGTATGGCTTTAAACCCTTTCAGATACTGCCCCATGACAGTTACCTGATAAACCTTGGCAGTCCTGATCCGGATGGCCTGGGCCGTTCACGCCACTCCTTCACCGATGAGATGAAACGGTGCGAGCTGCTCGGCCTCGACAGGCTTAATTTTCACCCGGGGAGCCACCTGGGAAAGATAACCGAGGAAGAATGCCTCAACCTTATTGCGGAATCGGTCAATATTGCCCTTGAAAAGACATCAGGTGTCATTGCCGTCATTGAAAATACTGCCGGACAGGGAACAAATCTGGGTTACAGGTTCGAACATCTCAGACATATTATTGACAGGGTCGATGATAAGAGCAGGGTAGGGGTGTGCATTGACACATGCCACGCATATACCTCAGGCTATGATATCTCTGCCCCGGATGGCTTCAGGAAGGTTTTTGACGAGTTTGAGCGGATCGTGGGTTTCGGTTACCTGAAGGGAATGCACCTGAATGAATCAAAAAAGGCGTTCGGGTCACGGGTTGACAGGCATGACAGCCTGGGCAAGGGGGAACTGGGTGATGATGTCTTCAGGCTGATAATGAATGATCCCCGGTTTGATGACATGCCGCTGATCCTTGAGACACCCGAAGAGACGCTCTGGGCTGAAGAGATCATGTTCCTCTATTCACTTCAGACATAGATTACCCGGCCCATTTGCCGCATGACCATGTGCTCTGCGGGCAATCCGGCTATGGAAATGGTATTCAGGCTGATCTATTTAGCTCTCAGGTATTGTTTGGGCCAGTTTATCTCTTCGCCCCGTTCCCCGGCTGCCCGCAGGGGGAAGTAAGGATTGCGCAGCAGTTCTCTTCCCATAAGGACGAGGTCGGCTTTCCCTTCTGAAATTATCTGTTCTGCCTGGCTGGTTTCAGTTATCATGCCGACAGCCGCTGTCATAATTCCGGTCTTCCTGACCCTCTCTGCGAACGGGACCTGGTAACCTGGTCCTGTGGGTATCTTCGCATTATGGACGTTTCCGCCCGAGGAGCAGTCAATCAGGTCAGCGCCGGCTTTCTGCAGCAACGGTGCCAGCCTGACACTCTCTTCCGGCGTCCAGCCTCCGTCAGTCCAATCTGTTGAGGAGATCCTTACAAAGAGGGGGTATTCATCGGGCCATACTGATCTTATGGCTGTGGTCACCTCAAGGAGCAGCCTGGTGCGGTTTTCAAATGACCCGCCGTATTCATCCGTCCGCCTGTTGCTGAGAGGCGAAAGGAACTCATGGAGGAGGTATCCGTGGGCGCTGTGAATCTCTGCCACCCGGAATCCGGCTTTCAGAGCACGCCTGGCAGTTTCCCGGAAACCCTCAATGATTCTTTCAAGGCAAACATTGTCAGCCATCACCGGAGCCCTTTCGCCCGGGCTGAAGGGTATGGCGGACGGGGCTACCGTATTCCATCCTCCGTTGTTGAGGCCGAGCTGTTTTCCGCCATCCCATGGTACCGCACAGGAGGCTTTTCTGCCGGCATGGGCCAGCTGTATACCTGCCACGGATCCCTGGCTGTGAATAAAATCCGTGATCCTCTGCAGACCCGGTACATGGTCATCGCTCCACAGTCCAAGGTCTCCCGGCGTTATCCTTCCTTCAGGCCACACGGCCGTAGCTTCTGCGATGATGAGCCCGGCGCCACCGGTGGCCCTGGTCCCGTAATGCACAACATGCCAGTCGTTTGATAAACCGATCTTCGCTGAATACTGGCACATTGGTGACATGACGATGCGGTTCCTGAGTTCAATGTTTCTGATTCTGAGAGGTGAAAGAAGGTGCGTCATGGTTGTGGTAATATTTCTCATTACAACAGGCAAGTCCCGAATTATTGTTTTCAGAACCGGTAAAAGAATCCTGCGCTGCAGGAGATGGGAATAACTTCCGTCAGATAGCCCTCGGGCGGATTGGTATGGCGGTGGACTGCAAATCCGATATCCGCATTAAGTCCGGCCCTGCCGGTTTTGCCTCTGAAGAGAAAAGATCTTCCGATCCTGGGATAGATGAATGTCTGTTCGAAGGTGTCATAACCCTTTCCGAACAGCGTGGTGCTCACTCCGCACATGATGTAAAACGGTCCTGGCAGGGCCGGCTCGTACTTTCGCGATATGCGGAAATAAACCTCCAGTCCGGTTGTATGTAGCTGGCTTACAAGATCCTGGCTCAGGCCAACCTCAATCCTGTTCCCATATCTGGCTTTAATGAAACCACCATCAAACAGTCCTGCTCCGGCACTGACCTCGAACCTGTTCTGTGCCCCGGCCGGACATAGCGAAAAAAGAAGGAAAAGTGCAGCAAATGCACCTGAGTATTTTGACAGCGCCATTACTGATTTAAGTTAAAGTCCCTGAATGTACTGAAATTAAATTTGAAATACCGTTGAAGCGGAGCGGGTAACTGGTGTCATTCATTCAGAATTCCTGGGGATTGTCGTGCTTGATGAATGTCTTTTCCTGCAGCTCACTGAAAGCCAGGTTCAGTTCCTCCTGGGTATTCATGACGATAGGTCCTCCCCAGGCAACCGGTTCCTTAAGCGGCTTTCCGGCTATCAGCAGGAACCTTGCACCGGCGGGCCCGGCTTTTACCCTTACCTCGTCAAATTCATTTCCGTTCCCGGATGATGCGGTCATCAGCAGAGCGCATGCCTTCTCCTCATAGCCTGTCAGTGACTCATCCGCCGCCAGCGTACCCTCAATAAGGTAGAGGAACAGTGTCTGATCATTCGGTGTCCCGCGGTAACTCCAGGTGCTGCCGGGCGCCAGGTCAACATCCAGGTACTGTACTCCTACGTAATCACCCCTGACGGCCCCTTTTTTGTCACTGTAGTTTCCGGAGAGGACCCTTATGGTGGCATTTTCTTCGCTCACCACCTCCACGTCTTCCTTTCGTATATCGCGGTATGCGGGCCGGGTCATCTTGTCCTTCGCAGGCAGGTTGACCCAGAGCTGGCAGCCGAGCATCCTCTCCGATGCAACAGGCATCTCCTGGTGGATGATGCCCGACCCGGCTGTCATCCATTGGCACTGCAGATCACCGATTATACCCTTGTTGCCAAGGCTGTCGCCGTGATCAATCTCCCCCCTGATAAGATAGGTGACCGTCTCTATGCCACGGTGCGGGTGCCACGGGAAGCCTTTTATATAGTCACGTGGATCCTCCGAGTCGAATCCGTCAAGCATCAGGAAAGGATCAAAATCCCTGATTGTCCTGTAGCCCAGGACCCTGCGCAAGCGGACGCCGGCTCCGTCCACGGCATGCTGGCCCCTGACTGTCTGGGTTAATTTTCTTGCTGGCATACAATTAAATTCAGATTGATTACCATGTAAGTATACAAAAAATAAAGTGACCTGCAAATGCCTGTTTTCTTTTACCGGTGCTGTTTTCATCTCCCCTGACCGGCAGACAGGACCGGATAAAAATGCCCTTTACCTGCCAAAAACATCCGTTCACCGACTATCGGTGGTCAGAGAGCTTCACTCAGTATAATTTCGCCGGGGAATGAAAAACCTAATCACAGTATCATGAAAAAAATCCTGTTATCAGGTCTTGTTGTTCTTTTCTGCATTTCGACGCAGGCACAGAACGGCTTCAACCTTAAAATGAACCTTGAGAAGAACAAGGTTTACCGGCTCATGTCAGTCTCGTCGCAGACTGTTACGCAGACAATCAACGGTGTTCAGCAGACAACCGAATCAAAGGTCACCTATGCGATGTCTCTGAAAATGCTTGAAGCGACTCCCGGCTTTATGGTTACCGAAGTACGTTTTGACTCACTTGTCACCATCACCAATACCATGGGCAGGATCATGACGATCAGTTCAGCCAATGAAGGAGATATTAAATCAGAGGAAATGGCTGACGTCCTCTCATGCATTATGAACCGGCTGAGCAGGAATGCCCTGTATGTCAAGATTGATTACACGGGCAAACCGGTTGAGATAGTAAATGCCAGGATGCTCTCTGACATTGTTCTGAAGGATACGAGCACCATTTCCGTAAAGGGCCCCACAGCCCAGGCAGTGCGGAAACAGGCTGTCGAAACGGTCAGTGAGGAAAGTCTTAAAAGCATGATCGCAATGTTCACTCATTTTCTGCCCGGCGGGCAGGTTGCAAAGGGTGAACAGTGGAGTATCACACAGCAGCTGAACTCCGGGGGAATGTTGCTTGACATAATATCAACATATCGCCTTAACGGATCAGATGGCAACCTGGCAGATATCACCACAGAGTCAGCCATTAAGGCTGCGGAGAATGCAGCCCCGATAGAATCGGGTGGCGCAACGGTCACCTATGGCGATCTGAAGGGCATGAGCCGTGGAACCATGGTGATTGACGTCAACTCAGGCATGAGAGTGGCGGAGACCAGCAAAACCCATATCTCGGGGAATCTGGGAATCAGCGGTGCCGGATTCAGCATGCAGATGCCAATGGATATAAACAGTGAATCTAAAATCACGCTAATACAATAAATCAATTCGGGACAGACCATGAAAGGAATTTTAGTTGGATTGCTTCTGGCGGCCTCTGTTGCAGCACAGGCTCAGAACATAAGCGGTAAAGTATGCCTGGAGAATGACAGATCTCCTGTGCCATACGCTACCGTGGGCCTTGTTCAGCTTCCAGATTCAGCAATGCTTACAGGAGTAATTACCCTTGGCGACGGCGGGTATCTCCTTGAAAATGTAAAACCCGGTAACTACTTCATAAGGGTAAGTTACGTGGGGTACAGGACAAGCGGCAGGAGCGTCACTGTTGCCGACGGCGATGGCGAGGTGAAGGTTGACACCATTTTCCTGGCTGAAACCACCGCCAGCATTGATGAGATCATGGTGGTTGGAGAGCGCCTCAAGGGGAAGGAAATGGTTGACAGAACCACCTATGCCATCCCCGACGTGGTGGCCCGGACTGCCACCAACGGATATGACCTGCTGAAGAAGATACCCCAGGTCAATGTCGACTATCAGAACAATGTGACACTGAACGGCAGCAGCAACTTTATCATCCAGGTAGATGGACGGCAGCGCGACAAGGAATACCTGGCAAGGCTCCTCCCCTCTGACATTCAGTCGATAGAGATCATCAGCAATCCGTCAGGCAAATACGAAGGCAATATTGACGGCGTGATCAGCATCATACTGAAGAAGGAGGCAAGGTATGGTATCAACGGAAATGTGGGTCTCAACCTGAAGCCATTCAACAAGGTTACCAGTCAGACCACGGGAAGCATTGACTATTCCGTCGGAAAGATAACCTTCTACCTGACTGCCCTCAATATCTACCAGGCTCTTGATATCAGCCAGACCAACGAGAGCCGGTTCACGGCAATCGACTCAACCATAAGCCTCTCCGGTGACGGAGGACTGGCGGTGACACTGACAACCATCAACAGTGGGTTTGACTATTACATCAATGACAGGAACAGCCTCAGCCTGAACGTCAGTTACAAACCGATAACACAGGACATAGACCTGCTCGGCGAAACATTCCTTTATAAAGCCGAAAATCCTCTCAGCACCGTGATAACCAATACACTTAACGGCTATAAAAGCGACGAATCATCTGCCTCGCTGTTCTATAAGCGTAACTTTAAGAATCCGGTACAGGAACTGACGGTGGAGAATACCTATTACAATTTCAGGTCAGATGAGGATAACAGTTTTGACAACACCCGTTATCCCTATAATTCAACAACGGTGCTTGACACATATTCAAGGCATGAAGAGAACCTGAATACCAGGAATTATTATTCCGCCAAGGTTAATTATGTCCATCCGCTGGGAATGAATGCAAAGCTCGAAGCGGGTTACCAGCTGTACTACCAGCAGATGAGTTATGATTTCACGGTGAACGATGTCGAATCCGACAACCTGTTTGAATACAACGAACTCAGGAATTCAGCATACGGGGGAGTCACCTATAATATGAAGAAGATCGGGGCACAGGCAGTGCTCAGGGTGGAAAACAGTCACATAAGCGCCGATTCGGTTACCAGGCCTGATTATACCTGTATCCTTCCATCGGTCAACCTTCAGTATAAGTTTTCACCGTCTCATAACCTGAAATTCACCTACAACAGAAGGATAAACAGGCCGGGGATCTATGACATGAATCCTTATTTCAGGACAGATCAGAATTACAATATTTCGCAGGGTAACCCGGACCTCCGGCCCGATTACCGTGACAGGCTCCAGCTAACCTACACCTGGAATTTCGGCAGCAATTACTTCTCGCCATACATCTACAATGAGTATTTCTCTGACCGGACGGGGAGTGAGTATCTGGTAACCCGGTCGCCGGTAGACAATTCCCTGATCACCTTCACCAAGCCATATAACCTTCTCAGCGGGTATGAACTCGGAGGCGGGGTAAATGCAACGCTCTGGTATATAAACTTCAATTCGAGATTTTACAAGGGTCATATTAATGAGTACGAAGGTCAGACTTTTACTATACCGGGCAGGGATTATTATTCCTGGAGCATGACGGGGGCGGCATATGTCAGTTTTGGCAAGAACAAGAAGACTACTGCATTTGCTTTCCTCAGCTATGACGGCATAAATATGAATGCCCGTTCAAAGACATACAATCATCCGTTCTACGGGCCGGGATTCCAGACTCAGATAAAGAACCACAGCATGGGTGTGGTATGGGTCCTGCCTTTGTCCACGAATGTGAAGCTGAACAGGACAGAGACCGAGGCGCCTGAATTTACGTCGACCAACATCATCGGATTCAATGCCTCCAATTTCTTCCAGTTCTCCTACTCATACAAGTTCAACAAGGGGAGGAGTGTGAAGAAGCTTGACCGCAAGGTTGAGGTTGAGAGCGACAGCAAGAGCGGGGCTATCATGAAGTGACAGAAGAAGCAAAATATCAGTTGAACGGCAGGGCCGGGTGCTGCATAGAACCCGGCTCTGCCTTTATTTGAACCAAATGCATTATCTTCCGTTTCTGTTTTATCAGTTACAACCATTAATAGCGATATGGCAATTACGAAAGTATGGATTGAAGAGGGCTGCATCGCCTGCGGCTCATGCGAACAGATCTGTCCTGAGGTTTTCAGGGTCACAGATCAGTCGAGAGTACAGGAAGGAGTTAATTTCTCAGATTACGAGGATGGCATAAAAGAGGCAGCTGAATGTTGCCCGGTTGAGGTAATCAAGTATTCCTAGTGTAATACGCTTTCACGAATTCACCTTCAGGATGAGGCGCAGTGAGCTGTTCTTCGTGATATAGTTCCACGCCCAGTTAATGAAAATTATGAGCTTGTTCCTGACACTCAGGATGAGCATCAGGTGCAGGAACATCCAGAAGTACCATGCCAGGTAACCATGGAAGCTTACCAGCGGGAGATCGACTATCGCCTTGTTCCTTCCCACGGTAGCCATTGAGCCGAGGTCCCTGTACTCGTATTCTGCAAGCTTCCGGCCTTTGGTCATCCGGGTAAAATTCCGTGCAAGGTTCTTGCCCTGGTTGATGGCAACGTTAGCCACCTGCGGATGACCCTTCGGGTACTTTGGCGTCTCCATGCAGGCAATATCGCCAATGGCATAAATATTTTCATACCCCGTCACCCTGTTCGTCCTGTCAACTTTTATCCTGCCGGCCCGGGTTATAACCTCAGGGGATAATCCGTCGATTATGTTTCCGGTAATCCCGGCTGTCCAGATAACGTTTTTGCTTTTGAGAAGCTCCCCGTTGCTCAGCTCAAGGGTAGAGCCGTCATAGTTCCGGACGAAGATGCCGGTCCTGAGATCCACCCCAAGCCCGGTCAGGTATTTTTCAGACGATCTTCTGGCAAGCGGGCTCATCGTATTGAGAGTGTGGTCTCCCCCTTCCAGAAGGTATATTTTCAGCCGCGAGAAGTCGATCCCGGGAAAGTCCTTCGGAAGGATATCTCTTTTGATTTCGGCGAATGCCCCTGAAAGTTCAACCCCTGTGGGACCCCCTCCCACCACTACAAGATTTAACAGGCCCTCATCTGCATTCTCTCCCGAATTGAGGATGTTTTCAAAATTCTCAAGAATCACATTGCGGATTCTGATTGCCTCATATGTTGATTTTAGGCTGAGGGTATGTTTCCCGAGCTCACTGTTGCCGTAATAATTGGTTTTGCCTCCTGTTGCAATGACCAGGAAGTCATATTCAAAAGCACCTGCTGTAGTCATAACGGACTTATTTTGCGGCTTGGCAGCCAGCACATCGGCCATCCTGACGGTGATATCCTTGCGGTCCTGGAATATCTTTCTCAACGGGAAGGAGATACTTGTGGGTTCGATCTGCGAAGTGGCAACCTGGTAAAACAGCGGCTGGAACTGGTGGTGATTAAGCCGGTCTATGAGCACTACATCAAACATTCCCGGCTTAAGGTTCTTAATGAATTGAAGCCCGGCGAATCCGCCTCCGATCACAATGATTCTCTTTTTCATGTCAAAGAAATAATGGGTTCCTGAAGATAAATGAACTGCTTCCCGTGTGTAAAACAAATGACTACATTTATTGTTTGTTTTTAACGCAGTCAACAATTTCGGAATGATTAAAGTAAGAAGAATCTATGATCCGGCTGAACCCGAAGAAGGTTACAGGGTACTGGTTGACAGGCTGTGGCCCAGGGGCATAGCAAAGGAAAAGGCCGGCTGGGATGAATGGATGAGGGAGGTTGCCCCCGGCAATGAATTGCGGAAGTGGTACGGTCATGATCCCTCCAGGTGGGAGGCTTTTAAGGAAAAGTACAGGCAGGAACTCAGCAGCAGGAATGACCTGCTTCTGAGGCTGAGAGACCTGGAACGGGCACACGGCACGCTGACACTGCTCTTCTCATCGAAAGAGCTTAGTCTCAACAATGCCGTTGCCCTCAGGGAATTCCTTATGCAGCAGGATCGCTAATCCTGGTACAGCTTCTGAGTTTTGTCAATTGACCATCCCGTTTTCAATCCCACGACGAACAGTGCCAGGGCAACCGAGCCTACGGCGAATACAGTATCACCGATAACCCTGAGCCAGCGCAGCGTCTCCATGGTATCGCCCTGCATGAAGTCGGCTGAGCGGGCGTACCACATTCCGACCTTGATGCTGGCAATTGTCTGGAGCACCCCCACGGGCAGCAGGCTGAGAAGCAGCATAAGCATCAGTCCGCCGTTCATGGTCCAGAAGGCAATCCTGAGCATTCCGGTCTTCCAGCGGTATTTTATTGTCAGTCCCTTCAGGACGAAGAGCATCAGCCCTATGGCCAGCATACCGAACACACCGAACAGTGCAGCGTGGCCGTGCAACGGTGTTGTGTTGAGGCCCTGCATATAGTAAAGTGCAATGGGCGGATTGATAAGGAAGCCGAACAGGCCGGCACCAACCAGGTTCCAGAAGCTGACAGAGATAATGAAATATATTGGCCATCTGTAAGCCTTGACCCAGGCCGTTGCGCGGCTGAGCTGCAGGTTATGGTAAGCCTCGAAGCCCATGAACACCAGCGGTACCACCTCCAGTGCGCTGAATGTTGCTCCCAGTGCAATGACTGCCGTAGGAGTACCCGCAAAATAAAGGTGATGGAAGGTGCCTATGACACCTCCGGCGAGGTAGACTATTGTTGCAAACAGCACTCCGGTGGTTGCGTATTTAATGTTCAGCAGCCCCATTCTTACAAAGAGGAAAGCTGCCACTACCGTGGCGAACACCTCAAAGAACCCCTCAACCCAGAGGTGAACCACCCACCAGCGCCAGTATTCGGCAATGGAGAGATGGGTCTGCCTGCCCCACATCAGGCCTGCCCCGTAAAACAGGGCGATGGCAACGGTTGCGATACTGAACAAAATCAGCAGTTCACGGCTCTCTGACTTTTTGGTAAGCGCCGGCCACAGTGCCCTGAACATCAGGAAGAGCCAGATGATGAACCCGGCAAAGAGGAATATCTGCCAGAACCTGCCGAGATCAACATATTCATATCCCTGGTGACCGAACCAGAAGTTCTTCACCAGCCCCAGCTTCTGCATCACACCCATCCATTCACCTGCCATCGAGCCAAGAACTATCACCAGCAGGGCAAAAAAGAGAAGGTTGACTCCGAATTTCTGGAACTTCGGCTCATGCCCTGAAACCGCAGGGGCTATGTATAGTCCGGCTGCAAGCCATGCAGTTGCTATCCAGAAGAGCGCCAGCTGTATGTGCCATGTCCTGGAGATAGAGTATGGCATGATACTGTCAAGGCTCAGCCCGTAGAAACCGCTTCCTTCAACACCGTAGTGTGCTGTGATAACACCGGTGAGTATCTGGAGCAATATTAGTCCCACAACTACCCAGTAATATTTCAGTACTGCCTTCATTGACGGGGTGGGATTCAGTCCGCCCAGCGGGTCATCCTGCGGCAGCAGTGACCTGTCAATCACATCAGACCTGTTTCTTGCGTTGTAGTATGCAAGAAGTCCTACTCCGACAAGCAACATGATAACGCTGAATCCTGTCCAGAGTACAACGCCTGCAGAGGGTTTGTTCCCGATAACAGGATCCGGAGGCCAGTTGCTTGTGTAAGTCAGCTCCGACCCCGGCCGTTCCGTCACGCAGGCCCATGCTGCCCAGAAGAAGAAGGCATTCATGGCATCCATGCGCCCCTTTTCCTTGACTGTATTGGCAGGTATGGAATACGATTCCCTCAGGCTTTCAAGTGCCGGATCATTCATGAAGAGGCCGGCATAATAGGCAGCGTTGCCATTCACCGCCTGTACCCTGTCGGCAGTGAGCGTAAGAATGCCTGTCTGCTGATCATAGGTGTTTGCACGAAGGGCCTTCTGAAGCCTCACCTCCAGCATTGCCTGTTTCTCCTTATCGATCTTGTCAAAAGGAAGGCCGAATTCACTTTCAGACCACCCGCCGAGAATGGTCAGTGATTCACGGTGCAGCCAGTCGGCAGACCAGTCCGGGGCAAGATAGGCGCCGTGGCCCCAGACGGTTCCAACCTGTTGGCCGCCGATTGATTGCCAGACATTCTGGCCGTCCTTTATCTGCTGTGCGGTAAAAAGAACCTCGCCACTGTCAGAGACAACCTTTTCAGGAATGGGGGGCTTGAGCCTGTAAATCTCTTTTCCGAAGAACAGCAGGACGGAAAAGCTGAGCAGTGTGACCAGTACAAGACCGATCCATAGAGTCCTTGTATTCATAATCAGGTATTTAGGGGTTAATTAATGAATCAGGTTCAAGATCTCATGGAAGTAAAATAGGCAATTAATTCATGCGAGTCAATTGATTGTGATATTTATGACCACTTACCTTCTGTCAGTGCCCGTGTCCGCAGGCCGGTGCCGGAGCAGCTCCTGCCACAGTTTCAGAATGCTCTGCAGCATGCTCGTGTTCTTCGCCTTCGGCGAACTTAAAGAAGCTTACATAAGCAGCCACATATTCCCTGCCGGCCCTGACGTTATTGACGTCGAAATTCTTAAGAGACATAACCTTATCAAAGCGAATATGCAGTTCATGTTTCATCTCTTCAGGAACCTTACCGGCCAGCGGCGAGAGGTTGCCTGCTTCGATTGCTTTGTCGGCTGAAAGGATGCGCTCATCCACCGGGGTGCCCGCAGGCTTGACACCGGTGAAGCCAACGCCCTCTCCGTTCCTGTGTATCCTGACAAGCGTGTCAAAGAAATACCTGTCGGCAAGGGTTTGTGCTTCCGGCCCGAGTTTTCTGACTTTCATTGTAAGTGCAAAGGCCTCCCTGAGTTCAGCCTCATCAGTTTCCCGGATCCACTTCAGGGCATAATTGATGTTGTTGACGTCCAGTGCAAGCTTTGCATCCTTTATCACCGGGCCTTCCATGGTGTCACAATGCGCAAGGGTAATGCCCGTCGATAAAAGCATCAGAAGTGCGGTCAAAATTGCCAGCCGTCCTGATCTGCTGAAAAGTCCACGGGGATTTCCGTTTACCCCTGCTCCGTTACTGTTTCTCAGTTTTAATTTTTTCATGTTGTTTGATTTTAAATGATTAATGAAAATTTCCTGAGGCAAAGCTAAAATCAGCAGAAGAGGTAATCGCCCCGTTTTATAAAACGGGACCTGTTTGATGAGGCTGAATTGGTGCTGCTTTACAAAACAGGACCTGGCTGCAGGAAGATTACAGGGTCTTTTTGTACTCCGAAGGGGTCATCCCGGTGAATTGCCTGAAGACTCTGTTGAATGCTGATTTGGAATTGAATCCGCACTCAAAGGCAATTCCAAGCAGTGTCAGGTTGTCTGATCCGCCCGATGCCAGTCGCTTCCTGAATGCATCCACCCGGTACCTGTTTATGAAATCATGGAAATTCTGTCCGAACTGTTCATTGATGACCTGCGACATGTAATGTACCGGTATATCGAGGTCAGAGGCAAGCTGGGGCAATGAAAGCTCCGGTTCCAGGTATGGCCCGGAGGAATCCATGTATTCCCTGATCCTGGCGGCGAAGGCTCCGGCATCAGCATCGGAGAGCCTGGATCCGGAATATCTTGCCTGGTTAGCCGCCGCGTCCGTGCTCAACACCATGCTTCCGGGTGAGAATATAACCCGCTGCCTGAGACCGAACCACCCGATGAGAATAACGAATACCGACAGGGTGAGAAAAAGACCGTCGGTGCAGAATGCTGCCGAGAACAGATTCAGAATATGATGTATTACGGTAATGGTGATAAGTATGGTCCAGATGATCCCGAATGCTATCGTAAGCCGCCTTATCCAGTGAAGATCAACACCCTCGGCGTTGGAAAAGTTGTTTGAGATGTTCGTGTCGAGTTTCCTGAAGAGTTTCATGGTCATCAGGAAATAAACAGTGCCGGAAAGAGCTGTAAGGATAAGGAAAAACGAAAAGAGAAGCGGAGTGCCCTGCCCGGGGGTTACCTTTTCCAGGTTCAGCCTGGCCGAGAGTTCAGGAATGAATGAAGCGGTGAGGATATATGCATTGAACAGCAGGAACGGGATGAGGTGCAGGCTGTCCTTCGCGGTTATCCGTGTCCTTCCGGTGACAAGTGTCAGCACATAGGTATAGAGAAAGGGTCCGTGGAGCATCAGCAGGGAGATCAGCGATACTGAGAGCAGAAGGAACCTGGTAAACAGCTCATGCGAATAAAAGGCATAAATCCCTATAAACAGCCCGAGATAGATCAGCCACAGAACCAGTATCCTGTCATGCAGTGCACTTGTTTTCTTCTGCAGGAGCAGTGCTGTAAAGAAGAACGCGTTGAATGCCGCTATCAGGAAGGCGTATTTCATACCTCAAAAATAGTCAATTAGCATTACCGGTCTGAGGTGATTGTCCTCCCGTTTTCAATTTGTAAATTGCGTATCCTGACCCGGAAACAGAATTACCGGAAATTGCGTCACTGTCACGACGGGATGACCTGCCGGTAATCATAACACCCCGGAGATGCCCTGTGGAGAGAATTTAGTTTCTATCTTTAGTGATTGTTCCCTGATGAAAGACCAGAGTTATGAAGATCATTTGGAAATACCTGAAACCTTTTAAAAAATGGCTTTTTCTGTCAATGGGACTGGCAGCCATTGCGCAGATCCTTGAACTGATTGACCCGATCATTTTCGGGAAAATCATCGACAATTTTGCTGTAAACACCGACGGCCGCAACCAGCAGGAACTGGTGAACGGGGTACTGAGACTGCTGGCCCTTGCAGTGGGAATCGCCCTCCTGGCGAGGCTGGCCCATGCCTTCACCGATTATTTTACACGCCTGGTTGTGCAGAAGTTCGGGCTCTCTATTTTTGATGAAGGGCTGAAACAAACCCTTCGCCTTCCCTATAGCGAGTTCGAAGATACAAGCAGCGGGCACGTACTGTCGTTGTTGCAGAAGGTCCGCAATGACAATGAGAGGTTCATCAGCTCGTTTATTTCGACACTGTTTTCTGCAATAGTCGGTGTTGCATTCCTGATCTGGTATTCGATAACAAAGCACTGGGCGCTGATACCGGTATTCCTTGTCGGCGTTGTGTGGCTGGGCGGACTGACAGGCCTGCTGAGCAGGAAAATAAAGACCATTCAGCGCTCCGTGATACAGGAAACCAACAAGATGAGCGGTGCCATCACCGAGTCACTCAGGAATATTGAATTTGTCAAGAGCATGGGCCTTACATGGCCCGAAATCAAGAGACTCAGAACCTTTACCGGGAATATCTTCAACCTCGAGATGCAGAAGGTAAGGAAGATCAGGACGCTCACATTTCTACAGAAATCAGTGCTGCTGCTGCTGAAGGAATCAATCCTTTTCATCCTGCTGTGGCTCATCTTCAGGAACGTCCTGACCACCGGCGAGCTTATCGCCATGCAGTTTATCTCCACCCGCATCATGTTCCCGCTGCAGGATCTGGGGTCCATTATCCTGGCTTACCGCGAGGCTGAGGCTTCGCTCCAGATTTTCAGCAACCTGATGAAAAAGGAACCGGAATTCCGGCCTGAGGAACCTGTTGATATAGGTGAAATTGAAAAGCTTCGTTTTGAAGATGTAAGCTTCAGGTACCGTAAGGCTGATCATGATGCAATTGAAAACCTCTCCTTCAGCGCCGGGATTGGAGAGACCATTGCATTCGTCGGCCCGTCGGGATGCGGTAAATCGACCCTGGTCAAGTTACTGGTGGGCCTCTATTCCCCCACAAGGGGAACCATCTACTTTGATGATGTCACGGCACGGGAAATACGTTATAACCGTATGAGAAGGCAGCTCGGATTCGTGACTCAGGACACACAGCTCTTTTCCGGCTCGGTCCGTGCAAACCTGCAGTTTGTGAAGCCCGAAGCCACCGATGAGGAGATCCTTGCGGCACTGAAGAAGGCCTCTTCCCTCAGGCTGGTGGAGGAGTCGCCCGCAGGGCTGGACACGATCCTTGGCGAAGGAGGAAAAATGGTGTCAGGGGGTGAAAAGCAAAGGCTGGCTATTGCAAGGGCCCTGGTCCGGAACCCGAGAATACTGATTTTTGACGAAGCCACTTCTGCCCTCGACTCGCTGACCGAGGAAGAGATCACAGATACCCTTCGGGAGATATCGGCAGGGAAAAAGCAGATTATCCTGATGATTGCCCACCGTCTTTCAACAATCATGCACGCTGACCGGATCTATGTTCTGGAAAAGGGGAAAATTGTTGAGGAGGGCAATCATTCGACGCTCCTTGAGAATAAGGGTCTTTACTACGCAATGTGGAGGCAGCAGATAGGTGAAAGAAAATCAGTGGCCAGTTACGCTGAGATATGATGGCATGAAGGAAGGCCGCGACTGAATGAAAAATTCCTGGAGCGGGTAACGGGCAATCTGCATCAATTTCATCCGTAATTTCAGGCTCCCAAAGGCAAGAAAGCTATTGCTCGGGTCCGACAGAATATAAGGATTTTACTCGGTATCCGGCTCAAAGAATATCCATTGGATAGCGGGGAAATTCTTTTTAAGTTCTGATTCACACTTATTTATATTAAGAACCAGGTCGTTAACTGAATTTGTATTTTTCATTTTTGCCTTTACGGCCACCATTATCTGAGGGCCAAGCTGGAAGGTGATCAGGTTGATTATACTATCAATTTCCGGCCTCGATTCAAGCATCGCTTTTATCTGAGCCGTTGTCTCTTCATCAGTGCTCTGGCCAATAAGAAGGCTTTTTATTTTTATGGCAAGCACGAATGAAATAATAACAAGAAGAATCCCGATACCTATGCTTCCTATTGCATCAAAAACCGGATTTCCGGTAATAACCGACAGGATAACAGCAATCAAAGCAAAGGTGAGCCCGAGGAGTGCGGCGATATCTTCTCCGAGAACTACTATCAGCTCACTCTGGCGGCTGTTTTTATACCATGACCTCAGTGGTACATCGTGCCTTAATTTCTTTATCTGCATCAGACATCCTGACAAGGATGCTGCTTCAAAGACCATACTTACTGCCAGAACAGCGATTGCTATTCCCGGATTTTTTAAACCTTCATGCATCCCTATCTTGTGGATTCCCTCATAAATTGAGAAAAGTCCGCCCATGCTGAACAGGATCAGGGCAACCATAAATGACCAGAAATATATCTCTTTACCATATCCCAGAGGGTGTTCCGGGTCTGGTTTTTTCTTTGTAGCTCTCAATCCCCAGAAAAGTAGTCCCTGGTTGCTGCAATCAGCATAGGAATGAATCGATTCTGCAAGCAGTGCTCCCGATCCGGTGACAATAGCTGCTGCTGTTTTTGTAATAGCAATCCCGAGGTTTGCGAGTAATGCGAATGTTATCGATTTTTTTGAGGCATCCTGGTGTGACATACTTTCCCGTGTTGTCTGTAACTTAAACCCATTAATGTCTCCTCAAAGGTACTATAACCCTTCACCAAAAATTGTTTATCAGCAGCTGATATTATGTAAGGCCTCTTTCCCGGCACTATGATGATGTGCGAAAGCCGAAGGTCCTGACCATCTCTCGCCGGCACAAATTGACAACCCCGCACCGGAGTCAAACCCGTGATCCATGGACAACATAAAGATGTCAGTTTTGCCGGCGGAATGTGGTCAGGGTGACCGGCTTATGCACTTACTCCCTGCTCTTTGTTATTGAACTCCTCTCTCAGAACTTCAAATTCCTCATAACCAAATTGCCTGAGGATATACCGGAATAATCTAAATTTCTTACTTAATTTCATTTATTCTCCCAACATTTTACTTCCTGATTCTGTCGTAACATATTTTTGATTCCTGTTTTTCGGGTTCTCAGGGAAAGTCAAAATCATATTTCTTCTTCCGGTTATAATGATGAAGCTTCTTCAGCAATAATGGTTTTCCCTCCTGCTCTATCCACAGATTTGCAAAAAGCGGATTGGTACTGAATTCCTTTTTCAGAAATTCAGAGGCAATTTCATCGAATGTATCCTGCTTATTATTACCTTTTATTTTGGATTTTTCAGAATCATCAAGAGGCCTGTATTCAAAGTAAAACGTCACTTCACGATCGCCAATTTCGGGCTTTTTGTTTGCAAGGATGAGATTCATTTCCTCATCATTTTCCTTAATTTCAGAAGATTTTCCGGCAAGCATGAAAAAATTAGGTTCATCAGCCTTTACATTGCCTTGTTCAAGCTGTGCGTTGTGCAATTTAAAATGTACAGTAAGTGTCCCTGTATGCGTACTTACCCTGAAGGCATAATGCTGAAAGGTTTCCGATGATTTAATATAATACTGATCGTGGTTGGCCCAATAAAAATGTGTCTCTTCGCCATTGTAGGGGACAACATATTTTTCATTTTTCCCGAATCTGTGTTTGCTTATGAAATCCCCTTTATCATAATAACGCGAAAAGAATTGTGTCAGGTGGTTATAAATCAGATTTTGTGTCTCCTCTGAAACCTTTACGTTTTTTGCCTTTACAGTTGGATCATGATACAATCTGAACTTGTCCGGGTATAGTTTTCAAGAGTTGCTTTATCTGAATCTGCTGCCGTCAGCCAGCCTTTTATGACATCATCTTTTTCAGGCTCCTTTAATTGCAGACCAATGCTTTTTGTCTCATCATCAGAAATTGCCTTAAGTTGTTCCGTTACCTTTTCAACTAAAAGCTTGTCGATGAAGTTACGGATCTCTTTTCTTTTGTAAAGCATAATCTTATATATGCCAAAATCGAGATCTTGCGTTTCAAACTGAAATATCTCATTCAGAAATGATTGCCTTTATTCAGGAAAATATCACTTAAAGCTACCTTGGCAGATTCTGAAAATATCGAAAAATAATTTCAGGCAGTTAATCTGTCAAAGTAAAATTACATTGAGTTATTGCTGAATCAGTGACGTTTTTTCCATAAGGCTTCGTTAATCCGGTACAGATTATGAAATGCAGCAGATCCCTTACGCAGCAAATCCTCCCACGCAGTATTGTATTTCCAGCGAATAATGATCATACCAAGGTCTTCTGCAAAACCTTCCTCCTTTTCCCAGGCTACCGCACTTCTGATCAAATGAAAGATCCGGCTCTTTGATTTCCGGTGGAACCATGGTTCCTGCCTTATCCGTGATTCCGGAAAGACCCTGTTCTCCCAAAGATCAAGTTCTCCGAAACGTATTAATTCCGCCATCTGAAACCAGAACCGGTCGTCCATTTTACGCACCATTTCGGAATACATCAGGTCTGCACTCAGAAAAAAACCCATTTCATCGGTACCGAAATGGAAAGGACATTCAAGTTTATCAGACCTGTAAAAGACCTCCAGACCGTTATCTACAGCCATCGGCAGAAATTCCGGACCCGTCCACCGATCGTTGATCCCGCTCATGCTGATCATCGCCTGCAAGACAGTTGCATATAACTCTTGTATAGATTGCCATATCAGCTGCTCCTCATTTTCCGGAATATAAATCTCCGGATTAAATAATTCAAGAAATCTCCGGAAATCCCTGGACCATTCAGGAAACTTTGGAGAATGTTTTTTCAAGGTTAGATCTGCTTTCTTTGTCATTAAGTAAAAGTATTAATTTTAGGCTGAATCTGAATTTTAAATAAACCGCAAATGAAGGAAACATATGGAGAATACCTCTTTGATGCAGTCACAGAATCAATTATAGAATGCCTGGCGGGAATTACTGAAGAAGATGTGCGGGACTTCAGTGATTTTAAAATATTCAACAGAGGTCAGGAATATTATGAGGAAGGCATGGTGGAAGAACTCATGTATAATAAAGCCAACAACACAGTTATTGCCACTGTAAAAGGCACAAGAGAATACCAGATCGAATTCAGGCTTGAAGAGGGAGGCATTTACAGCACCTGCGACTGTCCATACGATGGAGTATGTAAACATACAGTTGCAGTACTTCTTAGTTTTATACATGAAGGTACTGATAATATTGCCACATATACTCTCAATTGCCCCACAACTGCTGAATCTCTGGATTTCCTGAAGAAATATCTGGAAACACTGTCCAAAAAAGATCTGGTACTTCTTACAATGAAGTTTGCACCTGCAAATTTTATTATGGAAGTTCGAAACCGGGAAATGCCTGAAAATGATGCTGAAGCGATATTCAGAAAGACTGAAAAAAAGATAAAGAAGTTTTTTGAAGATACTGACCTCCTGTATGATCCCGCTGGTATGGAAAGCGCCCTGATTTCACAACTGAACAACCTGAAAGGCCTTGAAAACCAGCTAAGAGATGGTATTGGAGAATTGATCCTCTTTATTATCCGAAGCGTTGAAACTGCATTCAATGAAGGATACCTTTATATCGACGATTATTCCGGGGATGAATATTTTGAGTCAGATGACTTTTGCGAATATGTGATTGCTTATGTAATGCAACTTCCATTTGAGGTAAAGACGATCTACCTGAAGGAACTGGATCAGGCTCTGAATCAGATGTCATACGATACATTTTCCACTATACAGGAATCATACCACCGTTTCTTTTCGGAACATGAACGTAAAGACCTGAAATCGTTCGTTAAATTGGATGGAGGAATTCCTCAGACAATGGTCTCACGGTTGTATAAATTCCTGGAACCTGAGCTTTCCTCTGATGAAAAGGAAGCCATCCTCAGGGTAATCGGCCGGTCAGAGACAGATCATTTTTTATCTTTTTGCCGGCAGTTATCAGAACAGAACCGTTACTCTGAAGTTATAGACCTGATCAAAGGCGACTCAGACGGATCTCAACCCCTGCATGACTTCAGGGTAGCAGGAATTTATCTGGAAGCAGCACATAAGCTTAATATGAATATGGATGAGATTTCTGAAGAGGTTGTGAAGCATTGCCCGGAGGTTTCAATCCTCCGAAAAATCAAAGCTCTGAAAGGCACCGTCGGTTCAAACTGTGAAGCAATCGCCAAACACAAAAATCCTGAGGATCTGTTGACTTTTTATGAAGAGGAAGACCGTATGAAAGATGCCCTTGATCTGATAAGGGAACCAAAACTCTTTTATGATGATGTAATTTTCGAATTTTACAGGAAGAACCATAAACGGTTCCCTGAAGAAGCTGAAACTTTCCTGAAGAGAAGGATTGAAGAAGATCTTGCCTACACAGGTAAGAAATACTATGAAAGGATCGCTGAATCACTCGATCTGATGAAACGGATAAATCCCGGACGATCACAACGAATAGCTGATGAGATACGTGCAAATTTTAAAAAACGGAGTAGTCTTATACAGATTATCCGAGGATTCTGATCAGGGTGTGAATTATGGAATCCTGTGCTGAAACTACAGTGCAAAGGCCGGCGACACATCCGGTTTTTACAGAAATCTTTAAATTATTTAAAGCTTTCCACAAAATGTCCTCAAGAAATATTATATTTGCCTGTAAATGAGGCATATATAATATAAATGAGTCTTGCATAATCTAAAACTGTTTGTTCTGGTATAGAATGGAATTCTATGCTCGGATTATTAGTCTGTTTAAAAAAGGACAATAAGGTCATGCCCTATCTTCTGATCAGCACTGGGGCATACCTTGGCCTGAGGGCTAAAGACTTATTAAATATCAAATGGATTGACATTCTTGGTAAAGATGAAATTACTATTGCTGAAAGCAAAACCGGGAAAGTAAGGAGCATAGCCGTTAACGAATCCCTTTAAGAAGTTCTTAAGTATGCATTCACTAAACTATCATTAACAGGCCGGTTCAAAATTGAAAACTGCCTTTTTGCCAACAGAACTTCAGGCCTTTTTTAAAGGTGGCTTCAGAAAAGAGAATAGGAGAAAGAAAAAAATGGATTTACTAATTGTATTTGGTCAGATCAGCATTTTGATTGCTGGTATCTACTACTTGCTTGAAATAATTAAAATCCTTTTCCCATGCATTCTTGCTTGAATCTCAATACTACATAAACTGATGATTCTCTTGTTGGGGAAGAAGTGTTTACAAATCATTTTCAATAAATATTTTTCTTTTTATCCAAATCCTGGCACCAAACTGGCACAAAAAAAAAGTTACAATTTTTGAGGTTGTAACTTCTTGATTTTGTGTGGGCCCAGCTGGGATCGAACCAGCGACCCCCTGATTATGAGTCAGGTGCTGCTAACCATCTGAGCTATGGGCCCGAAATAACAGGGTGCAAATATAATATCAAATTGAAATATCTGCAAACCTTTTACAATGCCGGATCCCCTAAGGGAAATTTTTATCATATGTTAATCTTCTACAATGCTGAATGGCCTGCGGCCAAAATCACAAATCGCACATCGCACATCTACAATCCTTTATGGCCTGCGGCCAAAATCGCACATCGCAAATCGCAAATCAACAGCCTTCCTACTGTCTGTTGATGTAATCAAACAGCACCCCCCCTGCCTCATCCAGGTCATAACCGAAGGTGATAAGGCCGCCACGGTCACCGGCCATGACAATGATCCTCTTCTCAAACACCTCAGGCTCACTGAAAATGCGAATCATCTCCCGCGCCATCGCCGGCGTGCCATACTCAACGGCCGGATCTGTTGTCGGGACCTTGTTCATCAGCTCTTCCCACAGTCGCGTCGAGTGAACATGGATGATTGCATTGGTGCCCGGATCAGCCGTGTAGATGGCTGCATGGGTGAGCGACTCCGATGAGGCCTTCAGCGGCCCGCTGCACATAACCGCGTTGTCGTCTATATTAAATGACGATACTTTTACATAATGCCCGGGCTCAAGCTCGGGGATATCACCGGTGGATGATCCGGTTATGATAAATTGAGACGACTTCCCAATGCGTATGCTTATATTCCCGAACCCTACGCCGTTCTCAAATGCACCAACAAGATCAAGATTGAAGAGGATCTCTCTCCAGTGATTGATGATCTCATACTGCTCGTCAGTGATTACCGGACCCGACTGGCTCCAGTAGCAGTTAAACTTGACAAACCCTTCCATATAACCTATGATACTGTTTTTAATACCGATTCCTTATCCGCCCTGCAAATTCCGCGGTCTGTAATAAGACCGGTGATAAGACGCGCAGGTGTAACGTCAAACCCATAATTCGAAACATTAACACCATCCGGTGCAATTCTTATGCCATCAATGGTACTTACCTCCCCGGCATCACGCTCCTCGATCTCAATCTGTCCGGGACGGTCAACTGACAGGTCAAATGTTGATACCGGCAGTGCCGAATAAAAAGGTATCCCGTTATCAAATGCCGCAAGAGCCTTGAGATATGTACCGGTTTTGTTGGCCACATCACCGGACGCCGTCGCCCTGTCGCACCCGACAATCACCATATCAACCATTCCGTTCTGCATCAGGTGCCCGCCGGCATTGTCGGTGATGAGGGTGCACGGTACCCCGTGATTGAGCAATTCCCATGCCGTGAGACGGCTACCCTGGTTGCGGGGACGTGTCTCATCAACCCATACATGAACCTTTAATCCCCTGTCATGAGCCATATACACCGGCGCCAGCGCCGTGCCGTAGTCAACACATGCCAGCCACCCGGCATTGCAGTGCGTCAGGATATTGACGGTTTCTCCACCTTTCATGCTGCTTGCAGCTTCAATTACCCGTAGCCCGTTCACCCCGATCAGCCTGCTTCTCTCAGCCTCCTCATCACATAGTCCTTCCGCTGCACGGCACAATGCATCAGCATCCGGGAAGAATTTCATCACCCCTGTCATGTAATCAACTGCCCATGCAAGGTTCACCGCGGTCGGTCTGGCCGACTTAAGCCGCTGCGCGTCACTGATCACTGCATTATAAACATTGCCGGTTTCGTTTTTCTTCCCGCTGCTGTGTTCAAGGAATGAAAGATATACTCCCCATGCTGCCGCAGCCCCAATGAGAGGAGCCCCCCTCACCGCCATCTCCCGGATAGCATCATAAACATCACTTACACTCCTGAGAGTCATCACCTCAAAGGCAAACGGGAGCCTCCTCTGGTCAATCACATGTACTGACCCGCGGTCAGCCTTATCATGCCAGATGCTCCTGTAATACCTTTCCCCAACCTTCATCAACTACTCTTCCCTCACAAATTAATCATCAAAATTACTAATAATTACACTTATTCTGATTATATAAACAGTTACTTAATTCAATCACAACCATTTTCGAATATCCGACCCGTTTGTTCCATCACGTTAGAATTAATTGATTATCTTTGCATAAGAGTAAAACCTATGGTAGATAAAGAGGAATACAGGGCACGGATCATCCGGACAGCTAGCAGGATTTTCAGTCATTACGGCTTCAGGAAGACGACGATGGATGAAATTTCCCGGGCGCTGAAAAAGGGAAAGAGTTCAATTTATTATTATTTCCCGGGCAAGGAGGAGATCTTTGAGGCGGTGGTGCTTTATGAAGCAAACCAGCTGCGCAGGAGGCTGACAGCTGCAATCAAGGAGGTGGACTCGCCGCCGGACAAGCTGCGTAACTATATATATGTGAGGATGAGGGAGTTTGCAAAGTTGTCAAACTACTACAATGCCGTCTTTGACAAGAACCTCGATCACTACGAGTTCATCGAAAAGATCAGGGCACGATATGACCGGGAGGAGCTGGCAATCATCCGCCTGCTAGTGTATGTAGGAAACAACAGGGGTACATTTGCCGTGGAGGACAGTGAGTATACCGCCATGGCGATACAGACAATGCTCAAGGGGATGGAGGTTCCGCTATTCTGGCGCAGGCGCGAAACTGACATCAATTATCGCCTCGAGGCGATACTGACCCTCATCTTTAACGGTATAATGAAGAAACAGTAATAACGGAGGGCTTACCGCGATGCGGGATCGGTCGCTCATCATTTTTTCCCGGCCACAGGATTTTCCGGCCGCAGGCTTTTTCCGTCGCAGGCGATGATATCAGCTACTTTTTAGGTACCCCTTTCTTCGGTGACCACTGTTCGGTCACCGGCACCGGTTCCGGCTTGCGGGTGAATACCCAGACGAGCAGCGCAATGCCTGCCAGCACCAACGGGATACTCAGCCACTGGCCCATGTTCAGCTTCATCCCGGCCTCGAACCCCACCTGGTCTTCCTTTATATATTCTACGAGGAACCTGAATCCGAAGACAAAAATCAGGAACAGACCGAACAGCAGTCCGGGCTTCTGTTTCCCGAGGTTCTTCCAGTAGATGCGCATCAGTACTCCGAAGGTGATGAGGTATGCCAGCGCCTCATATATCTGTGTGGGGTGCTTTGGCGCCGTTTCTCCGTTCCGAAGGAATACGAACCCCCATGGCAGAGTTGTCTCAACTCCGTAAATTTCCGAATTCATCAGGTTCCCCAGGCGTATCATTGTCCCGGCCAGTGCCACCACGATTACCACCCTGTCAATGATCCACAGGTACGGCTTTTTCTCCTTCCTTACGAATAGCCACAGTGCCAGAAGTATGCCTATGGCCGCCCCGTGGCTTGCCAGTCCGCCGTGCCATACCTTCAGAATCTCCAGGGGCCTGGCCAGATAGTACTCGGGTTCATAGAAAAAGCAGTGTCCCAGCCTGGCGCCTACAATCGTGCCAATGGCCATGTAAACGGTCAGCCTGTCGAGGGTTGCGTCTGTCAGCCCTTCGTTCCTGAATATCTTCCTCATGATATAGTACCCGAAGACGAACCCTGATGCAAAGAGCAGACCATACCATCTTACTGCAAAGTTGCCTATCCGGAAGATCTCCGGATTAACATTCCACGGAATTATCTGAAGTTCCATACTGCTGATGTTTGGATTACAAATTTATGCAAAAAAGGAACAGTTGTCCTATTTCACTGTAAAAGGCATGTCCGAGCCCCTTCGCCACACATATCATGTAACAAAATTTGATGTAAGTTTGCAGGTGGTGGATCGCGGAAGATATATAACAGGCAGCCTTGGACTGACAGTCCTGGCCACGCTTTTTGTGCTTTCGTGTGCAAAGATCAGCGCTCCCACGGGAGGGCCGAAGGATCTGGATCCTCCTGTGATACTGAAAAGCATTCCGGAGAACGGCTCCGTTCTGTTCACCGGCAAGTCATTCACCGTCATCTTTGATGAATATGTCGTCCTTGACCGCATAACGGAAAAATTCATGGTGTCACCTCCGCTGGCTACAAAACCCGACGTGAAACTAAGGGGAAAGAGCCTTGTTGTCAACTGGGAGGATGACCTGGCAGACAGCACCACCTACACTTTTTATTTCCAGGATGCCATCCGTGACAATAACGAAAACAACCCGATCAACAATTACCAGTATGTTTTTTCGACCGGACCGGTTCTCGACTCACTCTCGCTGACCGGCAACGTGTTCAATGCATCTGATCTTGAGATAGTTGAAGATGTGACAGTTATCATGTACTCCAACCTGTCAGATACTGCGCCCCGCACCATCCTTCCGGCATATATATCCAGGCCGGATCCGTCGGGCGGGTTCATGATAAGCAACATCAGGCCCGGAAACTACAGGCTCTTCGCCCTGAAGGACCTTAACGGCAATACCAGGTACGATCTTGCTGATGAGATATTTGCCTTCGGCGACTCTGTCATCGTCATCACCCCTGACAACTACTTCGGCCTTGTGCCCGACACTGTCACATACAGGCCCGCAAATGCCACCGAGACCACCAAACCCGATAAGTTCGTTTACGGGCTTCACAGGCTCTATGCCTTTCAGGAGCCGCCGAAGCAGCAATACCTGACATTCACCGAGAGGAAGAGCTCATGGGGTATCAGCTTCGGAATGGCATTGCCGTCTGACAGCGGACAGGTGTCGGTAACCCTGCCCGAAGCTGACAGTTCATCATGGTACATGGAGCACAACGTGGCACGTGATACCTTCTTGATATGGGTGACCAATCCCGATGTGTACAGCCGTGATCTGGTGGATGCCATTCTCACCTATCCGTTTACTGACAGCACCGGTGCGATTATCGCGAAAACCGACACCATCAGTTTCAGATATATGAAGCCTGCCGCCCCGAGGGGAGGCGCCGGAAGGACGCCGGGACTGAGCATCACCACCAATATTTCCGGAAAGATCAGACCGGGCACAGTGCCGTTGTTCAGATCAGCCACACCGCTTGCAGATCCTGATACATCGCTCATAAGGCTGACCCGGACGGTTGACTCGGTTCAGGTTGTGCTTCCTTACGAGTTTGTAAGAGATACGGTCTCGTCCCGCCTCCTGTTCCTGAAGGCGCAGCTCGAGCCGGGAGCGACCTACTCGCTGCTGTGCAGGAAGGGAGCTTTCAGCGATATCTTCGGAGTGGCCAGTGACTCTGCGATGTACCGAATCTCTGTAGCTACTGAAGAGGATTACGGAAGCCTCAGGATTAAGATTGCCGGCTATGAGGGAAGGGTGATAATTCAGCTGACCGCGGATGCTAAGGACAAGGTGATACGTGAAGAGTCACTTACCAGCCCCGGAGAGGTCTCGTTCCCGCTTCTTGAAAAAGGGAAGTACAGGCTGAAGGCGATCTACGATCTTGATTCGGACGGGAAATGGACCACCGGGGACTTTAATGCCGGAAGGCTGCCCGAACCGGTCACATATTACCCGGCTGAGCTGGAAGTCAAGATTAACTGGGCCCTGGTGCAGGACTGGGATATCGGAGAGATGTATGTCAAGGATGTTTCGCTGCGGAATAAGCCCGCAACAAGGAGGTAAACAGATGTCGACACGCAGGAAGTTTATCAGGAACAGCATGGTGGCAGGGGCGGCGTTCTCTGCCGGGATACCTTCATTTGTCTCAGCCAGTAACCGGAAGAGGCCTTCGGTAAGACCCGCTGCCAGGGTGCGAAAATTCCGCAGCAAGGCTGTAGAGGAGACTATCAAAGAGATTGAGTCATTCCTGGGGTCTGACAATGAGCTGGCATGGCTCTTCTCGAACTGTTTTCCCAACACCCTTGACACCACTGTCAACTTTTCCGAAAAGGAAGGCAGGCCAGATACCTTTGTCATCACCGGTGATATCAATGCGATGTGGCTGCGTGACTCCTCGGCCCAGGTGTGGCCCTATGTGTCACTTGCCCCGGGTGACCCGCAGCTGAAGGATCTCATTGCCGGTGTGATCAACAGGCAGGTTAAGTGCATTCATATTGATCCTTATGCCAATGCCTTCAACGATGGTCCTGGCCAGAGCGAATGGATGAATGACCTGACCGACATGAAACCGGAGCTGCATGAGCGCAAGTGGGAGATTGACTCACTCTGTTATTCTGTCAGGCTGGCTCACGGGTACTGGAAAGCCACCGGAGACACCTCTGTTTTTGATTCCTCGTGGTCATCGGCGATGAGGCTGATCATCAAAACATTCCGCGAACAGCAGCGCAAGGACAATCCGGGTCCCTACAAGTTCCAGAGGGTTACAGGCTGGCAGACCGATACTGTTGCCGGAGCCGGTTATGGCAATCCGGTCAATCCGGTGGGCCTGATCGTCTCAATCTTCAGGCCGTCAGATGATGCAACCATATGGCCTTTCCTGGTTCCTTCAAACTATTTCGCGGTGAGCGCACTGCGCCAGATTGGCGAGATTGCCGCCGATATCACCCGTGATGAGACTCTCCTGGTTGATGCCACCGCGCTGGCCGATGAGGTAGATGCCGCACTTGCGAAATATGCCCGTGCCGCTCACCCGGAGCACGGAGAGATCATCCCCTACGAGACTGACGGGTATTTCAACTACAATTTCATGGATGATGCCAATGTTCCCAGCCTGCTCAGCATGCCATACCTTGGAACCATTGACCGGAGTGATCCGCTTTACCTGCGCACCCGCAAGTTTGTGCTGAGCAAAAGCAACCCGTACTATTTTTCAGGCATCAGCGGGCATGGTGTGGGGAGTCCGCATACCGGCCTTGACCGCATCTGGCCCATTGCCATCATCATGAAGGCGCTGACAGCCTCGAACAATTATGATATCATCACATCGCTCAGGATGCTTAAAAATACCCATGCCGCAACGGGCTTCATGCATGAGTCGTTCATGAAGGACGATTCCTCGAAGTTCACACGCAAATGGTTTGCATGGGCCAACACCCTGTTCGGGGAACTGGTTTTGCATACTTACAGGACACAGCCTGAGCTGCTTAAGGAAGTATAAAATCCATAACATATGAAAGAAGTAGTTGCCGGAGTTGACATTGGCGGAACAAACACCATGATTGGTTTTGTTGATGCTGATGGTGTCATTCATGCCGAGGGGAGGCTCTCGACGCCCGATTATGCCTTTGCAGATGATTTTGTCATTGCGCTTGACGCGAAGCTGAAGGAGATGGTGGCTGAGAACAGCGGACTGAAGCTGATCGGCATAGGTATCGGCGCACCGAATGCCAACTTCAACAAGGGGACGATTGAGCTGGCGCCCAACCTGCGTTGGAAGGGGATCATCCCGCTTGTCAGGATAACCGAGAAGCTCACCGGCCTCAAGACCCGCATCACCAATGACGCCAATGCGGCAGCTCTTGGAGAGATGATCTTTGGCGCCGCGAAGGGTGTGAAGGACTTCATCATCCTGACCCTGGGCACGGGCCTCGGCAGCGGCATCGTTGTTGACGGCGAGGTGGTGTACGGACATACCGGTTTTGCCGGTGAGCTGGGTCATATGACCGTGGTTGAGGGAGGCCGGGTGTGCGGATGCGGGCGCCGCGGCTGTCTTGAGACGTATGCATCAGCCACAGGGCTGGTCCGTACAGTTTTATCACTGCTCAGCGACCGCCGTGATGAGAGCCTGCTGCGGGAACTCAGGGGCAGTGAGATCACCTCACGGCGGATCGCTGAAGCCGCGGCGGCCGGCGATATCATCGCTCAGGAAGCTCTTGACCAGACCGCCCGGATGATCGCACTCGGGATAGCCAACTCAATTATCTTCTCGAGCCCGGAGGTCATTTACCTGTTCGGCGGACTGGCAAAGGCAGGCGACGCCCTCTTCGTGCCGGTGCGGAAGTATGCTGACGAGCTGGTGCAGCCCGTCTTCCGCGGCACCTTCAGAGTGGAACCCTCAGGGTTACCCGAGGCGCAGGCGGCAATACTCGGTGCATCGGCCCTGATATGGAAAGAAGCGAGATAGAAGCAGTCGGCAGCAGATACTGCGACTTGCGATTTGCGACGTTCGATTTTAACCGCAGACCGCGCAACATTGCATATTTTTGGTTATGAATTACATTCAGATACCGCATAACTGTCACAGCATCGAAACCTCACACCACCTTCTTCCCGAACAAACCTATGTCACACATAACAATAGCTAGAAATGCGTATCATTGAGGTCAGAAGGCTGAAGACAGACAGGGAAATACCACCAATGGCAGAGGTGTCTGCCCGGCTCGACGAACTGGGCGAAGGCCACAGGATAGGAACAGTGAACTGGCAGAGCCATACATACAAACCTGAAGTGAGATTCAATATCGCCTGGGGCGAAAAGGAAATCTACATCAAGTACTATGTCCGCGAGGCACATGTCAAAGCCGAAAAGGGCACCACCAACGAGATGGTATGCGAGGACTCATGTGTAGAATTCTTCGTCTCACCGGAAGATGACGGCATCTATTACAACTTCGAGTTCAATCCCATCGGTACCACGCTGATGGGCTCGGGTCACGGCCGCCATGACAGCGCACGCACAGATCCGGCCATTGTCAACAACATCCGCCGACTCACCACCATGGGCAGCGAACCGTTCCCGGAGATTAGCGGAGACATCAGCTGGTCAATCACCGTGGCCATCCCCCTTGGAACTTTCTTCAGGCATAGTGTCGGCAGCCTGGCAGGCAAAAGTTTCAGGGCAAACTTCTACAAGTGCGGCGACAAGCTGACCACCCCGCACTTCGTCACATGGAACCCGGTTGGCACGGAAAAACCTGATTACCACAGGCCGGAATTCTTCGGAATTCTGAAGTTTATATAACCATTTCAGTGTCTTCTTCTGCAAGTGAACTGAATTCAAACAAACCACACCATAAAACCTGATTATGATCAAGGGAAATGCAGTCATAGGCCAGTCGGGCGGACCGACTTCAGTAATCAACTCCAGCCTCGCCGGTGTGATAGACGCCGCAAAAAGATCAGGCCTGGTATCGGCGGTTTACGGCATGAATTACGGAATAGAAGGGTTCATGAACGAGTGGCTCTTTGACCTCTCGGCCCAGCCGGCCGAGATCATTCATGGTTTGCGCCACACCCCATCCTCGGCCCTGGGATCATCCCGCTACAAGCTGAAGGATGATGATTTCCCGAAGATACTGAGCGTGCTGCAGAAATTTGACATCAGGTATTTCTTCCTGATCGGAGGGAATGACACAATGGACACAGTCAACAGGGTGGAGGCATATTGCCGCACCATGGGTTATGAGCTTACCGGTGTCGGCATACCCAAGACAGTTGACAATGACCTGTTCGGCACTGACCATACCCCCGGTTTTGCCTCGGCGGCATGGTCAAACATACTGAACGTGATGCAGGCAGGCACCCTGGCCCGTGACATGATGAAGGTTGACCAGTTTGTTGTCTACCAGACCATCGGCCGCGATGCGGGATGGCTGGCTGCCGCCACGGCCCTGGCACGCCGCGATGAGGATGAAGCCCCGCACCTCATATATACACCCGAACATCCTTTTATCAGGGAAAAGTTCCTTGCCGATGCAGATCACTGCATCAGGAGGTACGGCTGGGTCTTCGTCGTTGCCGGCGAGGGAATCAAATATGAAGACGGCACGCCGGTCAGCGCTTCGGTGGTGAAGGACAAATTCAGCAACACGGAGTTTGGAGCCATGGGGGGCGCCAGCGTGGCCATCACCCTTCACCGTATGCTTTCATCAGAGTTCGGCATCAGGGGCGAGTTCCAGGTGCCTGAGTCGCTTATAATGAGCGATTATGTCAGGGCGCTTCCCGCCGACCTTGAGGAGGCTTACCGCTGCGGCATCGAGGCTGTCCGCATGGCCGAAAGGGGTGAGTCGGGGAAGATGGTGACAATCGAAAGAAAATCAGATGACCCGTATGAGGTCGTCTACGGAATGGTTCCCCTCGGCAAGGTGGCTATCGCCGCCAGGCCCATGCCTGAAGAGTATTTCAATGCTGCGGGCAATTATGTCTCTGACGCTTTTGCCAGGTATATGAAGCCTTTGGCCGGAGCAATTCCGGAGTTTGTGAGACTGAAAAAGATCATGGTAATTAAATAAAACCTAAAGCAATGGCAACTGAGTTCAACAAGGTGGCGCTCTCAATCAACGCACACCCCGATGATGCCGAGGCATGGAATGCCGGGGCATTGAAGCTGCTGCATGACAGGGGGTATAAGATTGTGATTGCAACCATGACCGGGGGTGACCTTGGAGGGTGCAACATGAGCATGGAGGAGACGGCACGGGTACGCTATGAGGAGGCAAAGGCCGCAGCCGCAGTGCTTGATGCAGAGTACTATACCATGGGAGGCATTGACGGTTCGCTGTTTGACAGTCGCGAGATGCGCCTGAAGGTGATCTCGCTGATGCGCAGGGTACGTGCCGGTATCGTCTTCACCCACCTGCCCAATGACTATCATCCTGACCACAGGGCAACGGCTGCCATAGCAGAAGCCGCTGCAATGGTGGCCTCGCTTGACCCGGTGCCTGTTCCTGAGAAACCATTGGAGGTCACCCCCCTCCTTTATCATACCTCGCCCCTGACGCTGAGTGATCCGTTGGGATCGCAGCTTACGCCGCCACATTTCTTCGTTGATGTCACCAGTGCGGTGCAGACCAAGATCGAGATGCTGGGCAGGCATGTCTCACAGCTTGAGCTGATGAAACACATGCACAAGATCGATGATTTCTTCGGCTATGTACTGGAGGGTAACAAAAACTACGGTAAATTAGCGGGTGTAGAATATGCCGAGCCGTACTGGCAGCACCTGGGCGGCGGATTCCAGAAAGACCCGCAGGTGCAGCGCGACCTGAAAGAATACATTGTATAACAATAACTTAACTGACATGAACCTGACCGAGAAGAAGTTCAATAAGTTTGCGCTGGTGCGCGAAATGATGGAAACTCCCGGAATAGTCAAATCATTCCGTCCCGAATCTTCCATTCCTTTCATTCCTGCCTTTAAAAAGAAGAAAGGTCTCTTCCTGACGGGAGAGGGAAGCAGCAGGCTCTTCCCCGCGAAGAGGGCCATCTTTGCCAACCTCAGGAAGGAGTTCCTCCTGCCGGTCCTCACCGAAGGATGCACCCAGGCCCTTGAGTACAACCTGAAGGACTTCGTGGTCTTTGCGGCTTCCAACTCGGGTCAGACCAAGGAAGTCATCAGGCTCGTCGAGAAGCTGAAAAAGAAAAAGCATGACGCCGTTTTCGGCCTTACGGCCAACAAAAACACCAAACTGGAGGAGTTCGCCCATGCGGCTCATGTGCTTAAGTGCGGCAAGGAGGATGCCGTAGCCGCCACCAAGTCAGTGGTTGAGCAGGCTCTCTTCTATGACTCGCTGCTGCGCGCCCTCAGGGGAGAGAAGATGACCGGACTGCGCAAGGCTGCATCGCAGATGGAGGAGGTGCTGACAGCGAAAATTGACAAAAAGATCATTGCCATGATGCATGATGCGGAGATGATCTGGTTCGCGGGACGCGATAACGGTGTGGCCGCCGAACTGGCTCTCAAAACCAACGAGATCACCCGCAAGAAATCAGGTTTCCTCGAGGGAACTTTCGCCCTGCATGGCATCGAGGAGGTGATGAACCGGGGTGATGTGCTCATCTGGGTCGACCCCTTCGAACATGACCGCGACAAGTTCATGGAGTGCATCGTGAAGGGTGTGGGGGTGAATGTCATTGCCATCTCGGATGAGAAGACCGACTTCCCGACCATCGTCATCCCGAAGGGAGGCGACTATGCCGAGTACCTGCAGCTGACTGCCGGGTGGAACCTGCTGGTTGAGACCGGCATCTCCCTCGGCATTGACCTTGACCATCCCGTGCGCGCACGGAAGGTTGGCAATGAGTACGTTCCGGCAGCTAAAAAGTAGAATCCTGCTGCCAGGTTACAGTTTTTTTTCGCAGCTATGATCTAAAGCGTATATTTACGTTAAGCAAACTCTCTTTCTGAATATGGAAAAGGTAAAAACTGTTGCAGGGATTGATATCGGAGGCACCAACACCACTTTCGGGTTTGTTGACCGGTCAGGAAAGATCCTGGCCGAGGACCAGATCATCACAACCCATTATGATGAGCCTGAGGTTTTTGTTGCTGCGCTCTATGAGAAGATGATGATCACCGCGCAGAAATCCGGAAATGATTTTGAGATTCTCGGGTATGGAATAGGGGCACCAATGGGTAACATCAACAAGGGAACCATTGAGTACCCTGCTGACCTGCCATGGAAGGGGATCATCCCGCTGGCTGATATTTTCGAGCGCCACACCTCGCTGCCGGTCATCGTCACCAACGATGCCAACGCGGCAGCCGTGGGCGAGATGATCTACGGCGGCGCCAGGGAGATGAAGAACTTCGTGGTGATAACCCTCGGCACCGGCCTCGGCAGCGGCTTCGTCGTTGACGGCAAGCTGGTATACGGCCATGACGGCTTCGCGGGCGAGATAGGACATACAACCATTAGGCCTGGGACGTCAAACCGCGACTGCGGATGCGGACGGAAGGGGTGCCTCGAGACTTATGTCTCAGCAACGGGCCTGAAAAGGACGGTGCTGAAGATAATGGCAGACAGGCTTGACAACAGCGAACTGCGGAAGCACAGCTTCGAAGAGCTTGATTCGAAGATGATCTTTGAGGCTGCGCGCAGGGGTGACCCGATAGCCCTCGAGGCGTTTGAACACACAGGAGCCATGCTCGGGTTCAAGCTGGCCGATGTGGTGGCTCACACCAATCCCGAGGCTATCTTCCTCTTCGGGGGCCTCGCCCTCGCCAAGGAGCTGATCTTTGAACCGGCCAAAAAGCATATGGAGGAAAACCTTCTCTATATCTACCGTGACAAGGTGAAATTGCTGCCCTCGGAGCTGAGCACCCAGAATGCAGCGGTTCTTGGCGCGAGCTCACTGGTATGGTCTACGCTGGAGACAGCATGAATCCTGACTTCGGGAACTGAATGAGCAAATATAACCTGCCGGAGATGATGAGCTATATCATTGGAGCGCTCCTGATGGTGATAGTATTTTCCATTGCCTATGCTTATCTCAAGCCGCACAGGCTGCATCATGCCAGGCCTCTCTCAACGCTGGCTCTGAAAGGCACATACCTGATCTACCTGCTGGTGATGCTGCTGGTGATCTATTTCGCCAGCCTCAGGGACGGCGGGGTGAGCCAGGTCTTTGACGGGGCAGAGTTCTTCGTGTTCCTGGTGGTGCTCTTCGTGCCAACGGCCGGCATCTTTTCAAGAAAAATAACCCGCTTCAGCGGAAAGAGAGTCAGGTACAACATAATCTTCAGTGTGATCAACCTGTTAATGACACTGACAGTGCTTGTGCTGTACAGGTTCTGATAACAGATATTTTTTAAAAGCTTACATTTGCCCAATGAAATAAAAAAACTCCAAAATCATGATCAAGGAACGATTCATCTCCTATGTGGAGGATAGTATCAGAAAGAACTGGGAAAAAGAGGCGCTTTCGAATTACCGGGAGAAAGGTTACACGTACAGGGAGATCGCCGCGATAATGGTGAAACAGCACATGGCTTTCAGGGAGTACGGCATCCGCGAAGGTGACACTATCGCCCTGCTCGGGCGAAACTCTGCCAACTGGTGTGCCACGTACCTGGCAGTGGTTACCTATGGCGCAGTGGTGGTGCCGATTCTGCCTGACTTCAAACCTGACGATCTTCACAATATCATCAACCACTCCGACTCAAAGATCCTCTTTGCTGACGACAAGCTGTGGGAATCTCTTGAACCCGAAAAGGTAAAGGATCTTCAGTGCGTAATGAGCCTTGACTCGTTTGAGATGCTCCTGAGCCGTTCTGGGAAGATCACGGAGATCTACAAATCTCTTGATGACAAGTTCTCACAGGCATACCCGGCATTCAGTCCGGCTGACATTAAATTTTCCGGCATAGACAATGAGAAACTGGCAGTGCTGAGCTATACTTCGGGTACAACAGGTTTCTCCAAAGGGGTGATGATACCTCACAGGAGCCTCGCTGCAAACATCCGATACGCACAGAAGAACATGCCGCTGGAACCCGGTGACAAGGTTGTTTCCTTCCTTCCGCTGGCACACACATATGGCTGCGCCTTCGAGTTTCTCTTCCCCTTCACCTACGGATGCCACATCACCATTCTGACCAAGACCCCGTCGCCGCAGATACTCATCCAGGCTTTCAAGGAGATCAGGCCGAGGCTGATACTCTCGGTCCCGCTGGTCATCGAGAAGGTGTACAAGAAGCAGCTGCTTCCGGTTATCAGCAAGCCTGCCATGAAGGTGATGCTTAAGGTCCCGGGAATTAACAAAATTCTATTCAAAAAGGTGCGCGAGAAGCTTGAGACGAGCTTTGGCGGCAATTTCAAGGAGCTGGTTATCGGGGGTGCTGCATTCAACGCTGACGCCGAAAAGTTCTTTAGGAAGATAGGGATGCGCTATGCCGTGGGTTACGGTATGACCGAGTGCGGGCCGCTGATCAGTTATGACGGCTGGAGAACGGCACGCCTGGCATCATGCGGAAAACCCGTTGACACCCTGGAAGTAAAGATTGACTCCCCCGATCCTCAGAATGTGGTGGGCGAGATCATACTCCGCGGTGACAACGTGATGCTCGGATATTACAAGAACGAGAAGGCCACGAAGGAGGTCATTGATGAGGACGGCTGGATGCATACCGGAGACCTCGGCGTGATTGACAAGGACGGTTACATCTATATCAGGGGCCGCAGCAAGGACATGCTCCTCGGCCCATCGGGCAAGAATATCTACCCCGAAGAGATCGAGTCTGTCATAAACAACTATAAGTATGTGACCGAAGCGGTTGTCATCTCTGAGGAGGACAAGCTTGTCGGGCTCATCTATCCTGATTATGAGGCGCTGCGCAATGACGGCATCGGAGAAGACGGACTTGCGGCTGCCCTTGACACAATCAGGAAGGATGTCAACAGCAGGCTTCCTGACTATATGGCCGTCACAAAGTTCAGGGTGCATCCCGAAGAGTTTGCCAAGACGCCGAAGAAGAGCATCAAGCGCTATCTTTACATGAAAGGTTAATATAACAGAGCGAAGGGGCCCCGAAAGGGCCTCTCCCATATTATCGGGAAGTGAAGAAGTACTGTATCATAGTTGCCGGCGGAAGCGGACGGAGAATGAAATCAGCTGTCCCGAAGCAGTTCCTCCTGCTGGGAGGGAGGCCGCTGCTGATGCATACCATTGAGAAATTCCACACGTTTGACAGTTCCCTGGAGATCATACTGGTTCTTCCGGAGGGCCATCATGCGTTATGGGAAAAGCTCTGTACGGAGCACTCTTTTAACGTCAGTCACAAGGTTGTGGCAGGCGGGGAGGAGCGGTTCCATTCCGTGAAGGCAGGGTTGGAGTGCGTCATTGACGATTCCCTTGTCGCCATCCATGACGGCGTCAGGCCGCTGGTGAGCCATGACACCATATGGAGATGCTTCGCCGATGCTGAAGAGTTCGGCAATGCCGTGCCCTTTACCGAACCGGCAGACTCCGTAAGAATCCTGGCAGGCGATGACAGCAGGCCGGTGCCGAGGAGTGAAGTGAGGCTGATCCAGACACCACAGGTGTTTCGCGGCAGCGTGATCATCAAAGCCTACCGCCGCGGATTTGACCCCTCATTTACTGACGACGCCACCGTTGCAGAAGCTGACGGGGTCACCATACACCTTACCCACGGAAACAGGGAGAACATCAAGATAACAACGCCGGAGGACCTGGCAGTGGCCGGGATACTGGCCGGAACACTCAGGTAATGAAACAGATAAAAGATGGAGCAGGAGCCGTTGCTCGATTATAAGAAACTTGAAGTCAGAAAAGTCAGGAGCGCTGACGAGGATATAACTGACCTGATAAAGTCAACAGTCCTTGGTTCGGAGGGCGGCATGCGATACGTCATGCTGAACACGCCGGAACGGATCAGGTCATACGGTGACGGGCTTTCTTTCCTTGCACTGTACAAGAGAAACAGCCTCAAGGGGGTGATAGGACTCTGCCGGCGGATTACATCAAACCGTGGCATCCGGTATCCCTCTGCTTATCTCAGGTATCTTGCGGTGCAGAGTGCGTTCCAGGTTGAAAGGGCGCCAGGGAAAGCCGGGAGACAGCTGTCCGGGGCCGGAGACAGCTTCAAGCAGAAGATATTTTCCATTTTCAGGGACCCGCAGCTGGCAGCCGGATCTGATGATGAAGGCAACGCCGGCCCGAATGTGCTTTATGCCTATGTGGAGAGCCGCAATGAGCGATCGAGGAACATGATCAACCAGGCGGGCTATGAATATATCCGCTCGTTCCTGACAGTGGCCTTCAGCAGGTTCAATCCGGAGCCTCATCCTTCGGTGGAGAAGCTCTCCCCGGAGGAGGAGCCTGCCATGGCAAAGCTCCTGGAAGAGTTTTACAGCGGCTACTGTTTTTATACCGATGAGTTTTCGTTTTATGACCATAAATATTATGTGCTTCGCCGGAACGGCGAGATAGTGGCAGGCGTGGGAGCCATACCGGCACGTTACAGGGTGGTAAACGTACCGGGCTTATGGGGCTGGATGATGATGAAGGTGCTGCACCGTGCTCCGTATTTCAGGAGACTGTTCCGGCCGGAGGAATTCAGGTACATCATCCTGAATGCCATTTATTGCCGCGAAGGCAGCGAGGATCTGCTGCCGGATCTTTTTGATGCCGTCTGTGCAGAGGAGGGTTATCATACTGCGCTGACATGGCTTGATGATCACTCACACCTCTATGAGACCCTTCGCACCAACAGGAGGATGGGCGCTCTCAACAGGCTGCTGAACGCGAAGCCGGGACTGGTGTATGCCCTCTTTTCGGGGCTCACTCCCGGGGAGACCGAGAAGTTCTATGACTCTCCGGCATACATCTCGGGATTTGACTTTTCATAGACACCTGCCCCGGGCTGTTGTGTGCCCGGAGGGACTGATCCCGGGTGGCGGAGAGCCTGCAGAGACTGATCCCGGGTGGCGGAGAGCCTGCAGAGACTGATCCCGGGCAGTGATATTTTGCGGAAATTTGTAAAACAATATACTATGAGCGTAATTCATTCTCTGTCAGCACGGTTGCTGCTGGCCGCAGCTCTGTTCCTGGCACTCGCCGGGCAGGCTTCAGCCCAGCCCTATATACCGGACCGGACGTACGATGATGAGCGGATGAAGTGGTTCGCGGATGCGAAACTCGGAATATTCATCCACTGGGGAATCTATGCCGTCAACGGGATTGACGAGTCGTGGGCATTCTACAACGAACTCATCGGCTATGATGATTACATGAAGCAGCTTGACGGCTTCACCGCCTCGTCATATGACCCGGACGCATGGGTCAGGCTGATCAGGGAGAGCGGCGCCCGCTATGCCGTGCTTACCTCAAAACATCATGACGGGGTGGCCCTCTGGGACACGAAGCTCAGCCGGCTCAATACGGTTGACAGCACCCCGGCAGGCCGTGACCTGGTGAAACCATTCGTGAAAGAGCTGCGGCGCACGGGATTGAAAGTGGGACTTTACTATTCGTTGCTCGACTGGTCGCATCCCGATTACCCGAACCTTACCAAAACAGTTAAACGGTATACCGATGACCAGGAGCGATGGCAGCGGTTCATGCAGTTCAATCTCGGGCAGATTGCCGAGCTGCAGAAGGAGTTCAAACCTGACCTGTGGTGGTTTGACGGCGACTGGGAACAGAGTGCCGAAAAATGGGGCGCAGAGGGTATAAGGAAAACGATCCTGGAAAGGAATCCTTCCGCCATTATCAATTCCCGGCTGGCAGGATACGGTGATTATGGCACTCCCGAACAGGGACTGCCCTCAGACCGTCCGGCCGACAAGTACTGGGAACTCTGTATGACAATAAATGATTCCTGGGGATACCAGGGGAATGACAGGAACTACAAGAGCCCGTCGCAGGTGGTGCGGATCTTTGCCGGATGCATCGGGATGGGAGGAAACATGCTCCTTGACATTGGCCCGAAGGCCGACGGAACCATCCCGGAAGAACAGGTTGAGGTGCTTAAGGAGATGGGACGCTGGACCTCCAAACACAAACAGGCAATTTACGGAACTGTGGCCGGACTGCCCGACGGCCTTTTCGCGGGGCCCTCCACCATGAGCCGTGACAGCACCATGCTATATCTTTTCTTTCCCGGTGACGGCGGCGGAGAGCTGATGCTCGAGGGGGTGAAGAACCGCATCAACAAGGCTTTCGTTATAGGCAACGGCACCAACCTCGAGGTGAAGGAATACCTGAGACCATGGTGGAGCGACCATGCCGGGGTATACTTCATCAGGGTGCCCGAAGAGACACTGGATAAGACAATGACCGTGGTGGGCATCTCACTCGAAGGCAAACTTTTAACTGAATAATATCTGTTGGCATGAAAAGTATCTTCCGATCAGCAGGGAAATTGATGCAGGCGTATCTGCCGGCATTGGTGATTACAGCCCTTTTTACCTCACCGCTCATGGCGCAGGATCATGATGATAGATATGTCCCGGAGACTGATCCGCTGGTGCTTCAGAAGCTCGAAGAGTGGCAGGACATGAAGTTCGGCCTCCTGATGCACTGGGGACCATACAGCCAGTGGGGGATAGTTGAATCATGGTCGATCTGCGCCGAGGATGAAGACTGGTGCCGCCGTAAAAACCCTGATTACACAGAGTATAAAAAGCAGTATGAAGCCCTGAAGCTCAGTTTTAATCCGATTGCTTTCAATCCGGAGAAATGGGCCGCTGCAGCACGCAACGCGGGGATGAAATACGTGGTCTTCACCACCAAGCATCATGACGGCTTTTCAATGTTTGACACAAAACTGACAGACTATAGGATAACTGACCCTGAGTGCCCGTTCAGCGTCAATCCCCGCGCAAACGTAACGAAGGAGATATTTAAGGCTTTCCGCGAACAGGGATTATGGACCGGGGCCTACTTCTCGAAACCCGACTGGCACAACGAGTACTACTGGTGGCCAAACTTCGCCACTCCGGACCGCCATGTCAACTACAGCATTCCGGATTACCCGGAGCGCTGGGAGAAGTTTGTGGATTTCACCCACGGGCAGATCATGGAACTCCTCGGCGGCGATTACGGCAGGATTGACATCCTGTGGCTCGACGGCGGCTGGGTCAGGAAGATGACAGATGAGGAGGTGCTTAAATACAGGATGGCCCAGGGCAACAAGATGACCAGGGTGCAGAACCAGGATATCCGTATGGATGAGCTGGTGGCTAAAGCACGGCAGGCACAGCCGGGACTGATTGTTGTTGACAGGGCCGTGTACGGAAAGAACCAGAATTACCTGACACCTGAGAACAGGGTGCCCGGGAGGGCGCTGCCATACCCGTGGGAGTCGTGCATCATTGCCGGAGGAGGCTGGGCATGGGTGCCTGATCCGAAGTTCATGTCGCCCCGCGAAGCTGTTCATCTGCTGGTTGATATCGTTGTCAAGGGGGGAAACCTGTTGCTGAACATAGGTCCGGCTCCTGATGGCACGTGGCCTGAAGAAGCTTATACGCTTCTTGAGGAGATAGGGGGATGGATGAAGGTCAACGGTGAGGCCATTTACGGCACAAGGGCGCTTACCCCGCATAAAGACGGCAAGGCATGTATCACCCGGAAGGGCAATGACACCTGGTATCTTTATTATATGGCTGATGAAGGTGAAAACGTACCGGCATCCGTTACGATGAACGGACTCACCCTGCCGGCCGGGGCAAAGGTATCAGCGCTTGGTTCCGGAGCAATATGCAGGTGGAAGAACGGGAACGGGTCATTTACTGTTTCTGTGCCACAGCAGGTCAGAAACAAACCCTCGTCTGATTACGCATGGGTTTTCCGGATTGACTTGTAATTCAGGTACCGCCAGAAAACGCGCCACACAGACCATTCTGCTGTGATCTGTGTGGCCTGACAGGGAAATGGGGGGAAGAACCACCTGTCGTATATTGAAATACAGCGGTAAAGATTGAATAAAATTGCAATCTTCCAAGTCAAAATGTCCTCTATTGTATGAAAGGCAGCTTCTAAAGTATGGACAATCCGCCTTGCTAAATGTGTGAAAAAATGTTAATTTATTTTAGAATTCAGAAAAACGGTTTTTCATGAAATCCATGAGCATTTTTACCTTGTCACGCGAGATCTCGCACCTGTATTCCTTTTCTCCTCTGATGAATACGCAGGACATCTGTTTCATGTCGATGCGTGCAAGATATGACGTGTTGACGATGCATGACCTGCCGGTCCTGAAATACTGCTTCCCCAGCTGCGCCTCAATGTTCCCGATGAGTGCGGTTACTGTTTCGACCCTTCCTGATATGAAGTGAAAGCTTGAGTAGTTTCCGTCAGCGGTAATATAAACCACGTCATCGGTATCAATGAAAGTCACCCCGGTGACACCGCGGAAAATCAGTATCTTTTCGTTATTCAGGAAAGACTGTTGCCGCAACTGGTCATTCTTCCCGCCATTGGCCTGGCTGCTGTGGCGGCGGAGAGTCTCTGCCAGCCGGTCAGGGTCAATTGGTTTCAGAAGGTAATCGAAGGCAGCGCAGTCGAACGCTTTGATTGCATACTCATCATGGGCAGTTGTGAAAACAACGCGCGGTGTCAGGGCGGTCAGCCTGTTCATCTCATTGATTATGTCAAATCCTGACATCCCCGGCATTTTAATATCGAGGAACAGGATGTCAGGAGTATGTAACAGCAAAAGATCGATGGCCTCAAAGGGATTTGTCGTTGAGGCAACCACCGTAACCTCTCCTGTGGCTTCCAGCAGTCCTGCCAGAAGGTCGAGGGCCTCAGGTTCGTCTTCGACGATCATTGATCTGATTTTCTGGGAATTCATGATATCCGGGTTTGGGTTGGTTTATCACAACAGATCAGCAGGCAGGTTGAGGGAGTAATTGTACGGAAGGAATACGGTTACCTCGGTGCCAGATGCCTTGCCGTTGTCATACAGGTCAGTCAGGTTGAATGTGATTTTTTCCCTGTTCACCTTATTGAGAGTATCCACAATACCTGAAATATTCTTCAGTCCCGTGCCGGTGCCGTGGGTACGCATTTTCGCAGCAGCAGCCCTTCCTATTCCGTTGTCACGGATTTTCACTTCCACCCCTCCTTCGAGGTTCATGATGCTTATCTCAAGGATCCCCCGCTCCTTCTTGTTTTCAAGGCCATGTTTTATCGCGTTTTCAGCGAACGACTGTATGATCATCTTTGGTACGGGACTCTTCAGGTTTACGTCAGGTGCAACATTTATCCTGTATTCGAACCTGTTGCCAAAGCGCAGTTTTTGTAGTTCACAGTAGCGTGTAACGAACTCAAGCTCCTCCTCCAGCGGCTTCAGGAGGGCGTTGCTGTCAGCGATAATGGAACGAAGCAGGTTTGACAGTTTTATGAAATAGTTATAGGCTTTTTCCTTTTCGCCTTTCATTATAAGTGACCCGACGGAGGTAACGGCATTGAACGTGAAATGCGGGTCAAACTGTTTTATCACCGAGTTTAGCTGCAGCCTGTATGCCTCAGCCTGAATGCGGGCAGTTATAACCCTCCTTTCCAGTACAGCTTTTCGTATCTGGAATGAGAGGAACACTATCAGCCCGAGGGCTATAAGAGCCATCAGTGCAATAGCGACTTTTGACTGGATGAATGTTGGCACAACGCTGACCTCCAGTTTATCGGGGTCTTCAGACAGAACTCCGTCGGCGTTTATCGCCTGGACTTCGAAAGTATATTCGCCGGGAGGCAGATTGGTGTAAACAACTGATCGCTCTGCGGTCTTTTCTGACCAGTTGTCATTAAAGCCCGCCATTCTGTAACGATACCTGACACCCTCCGGATTTCTTGTCGAGATACCGGTGTAGCTGATTCTTATACGGTTCTGTCTTCCCCTGACCCTCAGGAAGCTGGTGGTGTCATAGAACAGGGAGGCCTCCAGCGCCGTTTTCCAGGGTGTTTCTTCGTCCTGGAGCTCGACTTTGGTAATGTGGTTCATGGGAGGATATGTGTTCCTGCTGATCTTATCCGGATCAAAACGGATCAGCTTGTCAGAGGTCAGAATCCACCATCTGCCTTCCTTATCCTTTATAATTCCGTTGTCCTGGCAGTCATTGCCCGGGAATCCCTGACTCCTGCCTGTTATGGAATAATAATCGGGCTGCCCTGAATAATATTTGTCAAGATCGATGATGCAGATATCCATCATTCGTCCGATGATCAGCCTGTGGTTTCCCAGGTCACGGATGACACTGGCAGGAAGGTTGACCTCTTCGGGCAGGGCCCTGTCAAAGACAGGCTCGTTCGGATCGCATATGTACAGGCCGTCAGAGCCCGCACTCCAGATGTTTCCCATGTGGTCGCAAACCACTCCCCATACCATCTCGGCCGGGGCTGGCGATGAACGGAACGGGATGAAATTTTTCCCGTCAAAATAAACCACACCGTAGTGTCCGGCCAGCCAGTAATGGCCCTCGTGATCCCTGGCGACACTCTCCACTATTCCGTATCCATACCAGGACATCTCCTCATGGATGGTTACCCTGCCATCCCTGATGTGGAACAGGCCCCGGTCAGTCCCGACAAATATGCTTTTATCGACGGGATCCTCGTAGATGATACAGACCTGGTACGGATCGGGAGACAGATCTGGCAACCTGAATCTTCTGCCATCCCAGATCAGCACACCCTCTACTGTTGAAAACCATATCTCGCCGTTGCTCAGGGTGGTGCTCCCCCTGAAGAAGGCCACCGGGTGGCCGAACAGCGCCTGGTATTCATTTTTTCCCCGGAATTTTTCCCCGTCAAAGTATCTCAGTTCACCTTCGACAGAACCGGTCCAGATTCCTCCGAGAGGATCGGCCACCACAGCCCAGGTTTCCTCCGGTAACCCGTTTTCCCTGTCATATGTTACGAATGCCTGTGACATAAGCCTGTAGATGCTGGTTTCCGTGCCAGCCCAGATTGTCCCCTCCCGGTCCTCATAGTACATCGCGAGGTTACCGCTTTCCCAATAGAATGGTTCTATGGTCGGGAAGAGGGCATCTGACATGTACCGGTACCGGACCTGGCCATCGACTATGTCAATTTCGTAGACATCACTTTTGTTGAGTGGTTTCAGCTGGCCCTTTTCATAGGCGAAGGCTTCATTATTTTTGTCTATCAGGTAGAGGAGTGAGTCGCGCTGATTGGCCGCTGCGACTGAAAAACTGGTGCCCCGGAGCAGCGGATGGCGGGAGGCGAAATCGGTGTACCTGCCGTTTTCAAAAAGGAGAATTATCTGGTTGTCATTGTCGATTAAAGCTGACAGGAAGAATGAATTGGTGTCACGTCCGATTGCCACCCTGTCGAGCTGTTTGACCCTGAATGAATCAGGGATGGGATAACTTTCGAAGTTTGCCCCGTTGAAGCGAGCCACCCCGTTCGCGGTGATGGCCCATATTATGCCCCCCCTGTCTTCAATCACCGAGGTTATAAGGTTTGACGGCAGGCCGTCCTTGCGCAGGTAGGAATTGAAGGTATAACCGTCGAATCTTGCCAGGCCGTTCCTGGTGGGTATCCAGAGGTATCCCCTGCTGTCCTGCACCACGGATGTCGACTGTGTCTGTGGAAGGCCGTCGTCGGAGGTATATTCCCGGTAGGAGTAAGTCTGGGCACGGAGGGAGAGGCCTGTTGTTGCAAGCAAAATGACAAGCAGCAGGGCAGGGAGCCGTGCAGCTGTTTGCGTCAGGGCAGAGAGCCTTGCAGGTGCTGGCAACAGGGCAGGATACCGTGCAGCTGTTTGCGTCAGGGCAGAGAGCCTTGCAGGTGCTGGCAACAGGGCAGGATACCGTGCAGGCGCCAGCAACAGTACAGCCGCCGGCCGCATAACCCCTCGTACTCTCTTGTCCAGCTTCATTATCAGTGTTCTGCATGTAAATATATCTATTTAGTCAGGAATATAAAATGAGGGTGGGCAAACAATCGAAGGGCATTGGAATTACGATTTGAGATTTGAGATTTGCGATTTGAGGCTTTTGGCCGTAGGCCATGCAGCATTGTAGAACTGGTCATTGATGGATGGCGATGGTCGTAGACCATCAGGCATTGTAACAGGCATAGCTACCCCCTTTGGCCGTAGGCCAAACCAGAGTGCCCCGATGGGGCTGATAACTTTCTGATTATGCTTAATGTGAGTGCAGGCTACTTCGAGGCCAGCAGCCAGGCATCCGGAAAATTGTTGCCCTTCAGGGTTTCGAGCGCTGAAAGTGCTTCCGCGGTCGTGGAATACCTTCCGTAGCTGACCCTGTAATATCCATTTGTGGTTGCGGGAAGGACAAACATATCAGCCTGAAGCTTACCGGCATACTCCTCGGCCATTCTGCCAGCCTGATCAATGTCGGTGAAGCTTGCTACGATCAGGTAGTTGTATTTTACCTGGTTATTGTCAGCCGGCGGCGAAACAGTGTTGCCTGTCACCGGAGTGGCGACATTCTCATAATCCGTAAATGAGTTGACTGATACTGAGGGATAAACAACGTCAAATGAAGACTCCTCTTTGGAGAATGTGTTCACCCAGAAGTAAACTACCATGAACAGGAGGCCGCTAATCAAGGCAACTTTCTTCATCTGGTAATCATTCCTTGTTTATAATATATAACCAGATTTATATGAATAATGTTCCGCTTCTACTTGCTAATCCAAATTTACGCCATGAAATAAGCGAAATCAAGTTTTTTTAACCGCAGTTCTCAACAATGAATAGAAGTTTCAACCGGTCAGGGCTGTTTTTGGCAGACGGTGCGGGGGAGGGTGTGGCATTGTAAAAGAGCCGGCATCATGCCAGCTCCTGCGTCTTCACTGTGGGGCGTACTGGAATTCCGCCTGCTGGCGGACAAGCGAACCAGTGACCTCTTCCGTCAGCTGACGGATCCGCCGGTTGGCGGACTAAACCAACTGAGCTAACGTCCCATTCAGTGCAAGTTTGATTTTGATGACTCTTGCCTGTCATCCGCCGGTTGGCGGACTAAACCAACTGAGCTAACGTCCCATTCAGTGCAAGTTTGATTTTGATGACTCTTGCCTGTCATCCGCCAGTTGGCGGACTAAACCAGCTGAGCTATTTGGGAGGAAGGAGAGATTTGATGAACTGCCGTCCTCTGGCAGATTTGAGTTGTTGTTCCCGGATCATTGTATCTTTTTTCGATTCAAACTCCTCATGATAGATTATTTCCCAGGGCTTGTATCTGGCGGTCCAGCTATGGTTTTGAGGATGATTATGACTTGTTAATCTGGCTTGCAGGTCAGAGGTATACCCTATATAAATCTTATCATACTCAATTGAGTATAAGACATATACATAGAACATGGTAAAGTAATTTGCAGCGGTAAATTGTGGGGCGTACTGGAATCGAACCAGTGACCTCTTGCCTGTCAAGCAAGCGCTCTAAACCAACTGAGCTAACGTCCCATTCAGT
>Ga0209606_1000606_pt1 | contig 52251 bp, 36 predicted proteins | sample AD_UKC057_MetaG_FD_184412 | JGI IMG/M metagenome (GOLD analysis project Ga0209606, IMG submission 184412) | Active sludge microbial communities of municipal wastewater-treating anaerobic digesters from USA - AD_UKC057_MetaG (SPAdes) (version 2) | ecosystem: Engineered > Bioreactor > Anaerobic >... | reverse complement strand
ATTCCCTGTTGTTTCTAGATTCTTTTTCACTTCCTATTGCCGCGCATTAGAAATCTACGAGGTGAATACCATGCCAAAACATACGGCTGATTCTTCCTGATTCTAGGGTTCTATTGACGAATCCGGGTTGAATCTCGAACTTCTCCATTCCGGTGTTCGCGTCGGCTGCTTCGACCTTTTTTCCCTCCTTTACAATTCTGAAATTACATTCAAGTGGCGTGATTTCCACACATTCCTTGTCTTTTTCTCCCACGCAAAGCATCGGGTCTTTCTCCGTCGCCACAGGTTGAACATCGCTTGGCGTCTTATCTTTATCCGCGTAGTTCTCGCCGAACTCCACGGTCGCCAGAAACTTTTTCATCGTATAGCTGTATTCCAGAGTCTTAGATATCGCGAGTTTTCCCGGATCGCAAACAGGACGGGTTTCCTCCGCCTTTGCCGATGCGGCTATTTCGCTTTTTGCCGCCCGGTTTCCGCCCTCTTGCCCCGCCTCAGCCGCGCAAGACATGACCAGTGACAATGCTAGAGCCGCCGCAGCGACTGCTCCGTTGTGTTTTTGCACTGTCACACCGCCCATCTTAAAAATGCGACGAAGTTTTCAAAGCTGTTGGATTGCTCTCCGGCGCTTGTCCAAGAAGCAAAATACCGGAACCATTTGTTCTCTTCCATGTGCCAGATGCCCGGCTGCGAACCCATCTCCGTGTTTACTATCCCGTTTAGAATCATCAACGCCCACCCAAGAACCTGTTCGCGGTTCCAGCCCGAAGATGTCAGCTTATTCTTAAAAACAATATTCCAATCTATCCTGTCGCTTTCCGAAACCGCGCTTCCGAACTGACCTAGGAATGAAATAGCGACGCTTTTTGCCTGATCCACGCTCATGAACCCCTGTTCTTGCATAATCGCCCTCCCCGTTTTGTTTTTTTTAACGCCCGCCTCGCGGCGCCTGAAAGCAAATCATCTGCCGCTCTCACAATCTTCCCCTTTCCTCTATGTTCATTCCGCAGATTGTCAGCTTGCCGTTTTATCCTCTGGCTCGGGAGGCTTTGTCGCCGCCTTTTCGGTCAGCAGCGGCGCGTCGTCCGCGTCGCGACATCTTTTTGAGTCAGCCCTTTTTTCAACCGCTTCAGGCTTTTTTCTATTGCTTATCAAATAAACAAGAAGCGTTATTCCGGCAAGCCATATCATCGTGTGATTGACGGCTGTTTGAATCCCCGTCACTACGACATCTTTGGCCGTTTTCATCGATTCCTCGTATGTTACGTCCGTTCGTGCGGCGACCATATTTCCAATCTTGTCGATAAGACCGGGATAATCCTCCGAATACCTTTCTCCTGCCGCGGTCTTCGCGGTGTCCACGATTGTTTTCTGCGCGTTTTCCGCTTTTCGCTCGGCTGCGACGGCTTGGCTCTGAGCGTTTCCGGCGGCGCGCATCGCCATGTCCGCCAGCATCGACGTCCTGTCGTTAAGCTTTTCCGAATACTCTTTAAAAGCGTCGTATCTCTGGTCTATTTGTTGCTTTTTATTTCCAGCGTCCTCCGCAACCTTTCCTATGTTCTCTTCCACGAAGCGCAGTTCCTCGTACCTCTCGCTCAAATAATTCCGGCTCGTCTTGATATCCTCCGCCAGAATAAGCGCCTCGCCTCGCATCGCCTCCATCTTCGCGGCGGCATCGAGAGCCGCCGCCTTTGCTTTTTCAACGTCCGACACGTCTTTTTGGAACGAGCCCACCTGCGCGGAAAGTCTTTCAAGCTTGCCGGCAGTCTCCGTCTTGAACACCGGGTAGTCGCCCGCGAACCCGCTTATCAATATGGATATCTTTCTCAAATCCTTCTGTATGTCGTCCATCCTGCTTTCGAGGCCGGACATCCTATCTTCGAGCGAGGGCTCTTTCGTTTCGCTTTCAACCTGCCTTTTCGTCGGCAACGACGAGCCTGACACGGCGCTCATCGGGTCGGCGGACGCAAAATGCTTCCCCGAATAAACTATCATCACGTTCGCGTCTTCAGCCTTGCCGCCCTTCGCTCCTTGCGGAGCCTTTTGCGCTCCGGCAAACTGCGCCGCAACCGCCGAAATGAGCGCCGCAGCCGCAAAAACGCGCGCAACCCTCCCGTCAATCTTCATCCTTCGAGTCCTCCGTTGTTAAGATTTGTGTTTTCAGCTTTCGCGTCTTGATTATCCGTCGCCCGGAGAGCGCGCATCAAGACGCAAAAAAGCAACCTTTTTTACACGCAATGATTGATAAGCAACCGCCCGCCGCCGCGCCGGGATTTGCCTTCGCCGGTTTTATTTGTAGAATATGATATTGAATCAGACTTTTGCGGATTCTACGCGCGCGGCGCGTTTTTGCCGCAATACCGCGTCCGGGACAGATTCTTAATGGACGGCCTTTACAGAAAACTGTTATTAAGAGAGGGAGAGATGTTCCGGCCCTCGCTTGAGAACAAGGTGGCGCATCAGCACGAGCGCGAAATCTCCCTGCTCACCGTCTGGATGGACAAGGAAAGGAACGCCAACATATTCAGAATCGTGAAAGAAGAGATTGAAAGGCTCAGGGCGGCAGGAACAAAGGAAATCCGGGTTCTGGACATCGGTTGCGCGTATGGAAATCATATCTTCATGCTCAACGCCCGGCACGGCGGCGGTAACGACATCCGCTTCGCCAGAATCGACATAGACCCGAAGGCTTTGGAGTTTGCAAAGGCTTTCAGCGACGCGATACCGGGATACGACAACTGCGAGTTTTCAGAAGGCGATGTCGACGCCGGGCTTGTATTCGAGGACGGCTCTTTCCACATAGTTCTCTGCTCTGACGTTCTCGAACACAGCCAAGACCTCGCCGCCGCTTTGAGAGAGACCGCGCGGACGCTGAAGCCCGGCGGCAAAATCGTGTTCACCTCTCCCCTCAAGAACAGCCTTTTCAAGACGGCATCAAAAATCCTGAGCGCCGTTTCATTCGGAAAACTTGAGAAAAAGTATTACGACGGCGGCACAAAGCCGGGCATTGGCAAAACCGACAAGCCGGAACACGGTTACGGCCACATATCCGAAATGAACCTGAAAGGATACCTTAAGGCGGGCGCGGAAGCGGGCCTAGCTCCGGTAGAAATCATCCCGGCGTCTGTATTCAGCGGAAGCATGTTTTTCGACAGGCATCCGATTCTGCTCGCCTGCCTCGTGTTCATCGAAGCGCTTCACAGAACATTCAGACTCGTCTCATGGGCGCACGGCGTCCAGATCGTTTTTGTGAAAAAGGGCTGAAAAGCGCCGCTTAAGAATAGCCTCTTTTAGCGGCGGCGCCATAGTCTTGGCGTCTTTAACCCGCATTTTTCACCAATGCGGGTTGAAATCTAAAAAAGGATGAGATACGAGGCGAATCGAGCGAGAACGAGGGAGCATGCTGTTTCGTATGTGACGGCAGTTCGAGTCTGTGTTTCAACAACGTAAATCGCCCTTTGTTCGATTTTCTGGATTTTTCTCGTGAAAAAACCGGACTCATGCCTATCGCGCCGTAATCGACCAATCCATACAATCCACAAAACACTGACATCATCAATAGCATAGCCGATGTCAAAGCGGCAACTGTTCTGGCTCGCGCTATTGATTCGAAAATCGCAACGTTGCTCTATTCGCTGCGAAAATGCGCCTTGCGCCTCGCATTTCATCCGACCGTCGAAGGCGAAAAACATTCCTAATGGTTGTTTTCGGGTTAACGTTTGACAGCGTCGAAGACGAGCGAGTTTTTGCGCTGGTCGAGGTTGCGCAATTCAGGCGAGTCGCTTTCGTTCAAGGCGGCGGGCCGCGGGTCGAATCCGGCGTCAGAGAGCAGAGTGGACAGCGTTTCCGCGTCGTATAAAAACCTGTGCTCCATGCCGCGCATAGCGATGTTGAGCATCTGCGCGGGAGTCTTGGCGCCGAACTGCTCCGCATACCACGCGAGTGCGGCGGGATCGCGTTCAAGATATTGCCGGGCGACGATATTGAGGTCGGGCGTCAACACGCGCAGAACGCCGCCGGGAGCCAGCAAGCGATAACATTCGCGCAAGAGCGCCCGCCCGTCCTCATAGTCAAGATGCTCAAGGAAATCCTCAGTGTAAATAAACGCGGCGCAGTTGTCCTTAAGAGGAAGAGGGCGCGTCAGGTTCAGCGCGACATCGGGCTTGACTCTGAAGCTGTAGTCGATGTTAATCCAGCCGTTGAAGTTGACGCCGCCGGCTCCCAAGTGGAGCCGAACATTGTCGCGATTTCGAGCCGCGAGAGTTTTTAACTTTTTCGAGTGAAGAGGCCGCAGCAATGCGCAAGCCGTGCGGAGGGCGAAAATGCTGAAAGAGCTTCTGGCTTTCACTTAGACGCTCCAAAATTTGACCGCGCCGCGGCCTTATTGCCTGTCTGGCAGGCAGAGACAACCTCTTCATAAAGCGCAGAGAGGCGGGGGGCTAGGGAGCGTTCGTCGAAGTTGACGACGCGGGCGCGGGCGCCGCGCACCAAACGCTCGCGCAACGAGGGGGCGGCTTCGATATCGAGCAGTCGCGCGGCCAATCCCCGCGCATCGCCCGGCGCGAAGAACAGGCCACTTTCGTTGTCAGAAATGATTTCAAGCGGGCCGCCCGCGCCGGCGGCGACGCAAGGCAGCCCCGCAGCCATAGCTTCCAGCAGGGCTATTCCGAACGGCTCGGCGCGGGAGCACAACACGAAAGCGTCCGACGCTGCCAGCAGTTCTCCGGGGTTGTCGACATATCCGGCGAGCGTCACGCTAGCTGAAACGTTCAGGGCGGCGGCGGCGGACGGCAGAGACTCCCTCAGCGGGCCTTCTCCGGCCACAATGAAGTGGAAGCGTCCCGGAAGCGCGCGTTCGAGGACGGCTGCGGTTTCGAGAAGTGTGTCCAGCCCTTTCTCCGGCGCCAGCCGCGAGAGCGTGGAGACAAGGAACCTTCCGGGTGGGACGCCGAACCTGTCGCGTATCCGCTCCGAGTCTTCGGGCAGAAGCTCCTCTTTAAAAGGCCCGCGCAGGATGTCTATTCCGTTCGGGATGACGACGCCCCGCTCTCCGAGCGCGCCTTCGCGCCGCTCGATGGCTGAGCGAACGGCCTCCGACACGAATATGACGCGCGCGAACCTCTTGTTCATGCGGGCATATATCCGAGCATAAAGCCGTTTAAGGGCGGGGTTGGATATTGTAGCGTATCTATCCTCGATAAAGTGGCGGGTAGCGACGACTGGAGGGTTGCCGGAAAGCCTCGCTGCCGCCAGCGACAGGAACGCGCTTATTCCTAAATGGGCATGGACGAGAGCGACGTTTTCGGTCGCAATGATGTTCCTCAGGGCGGCGACGGACGCAGTGTCTCTGAGGTTGGCAAGAGGCACGGGGAAGTGGGGTATTCTTTCTGCCCTGAGAGCGTCAGTGAAACGTCCTCGCGGCGGAGAGGCGACCAGAGGCGTGTGGCAGGCGGGATCCAGACGTCGCGCAACGCTGAGAATGTTTCTCTGCGTGCCGTAAAGGTCTGAATCGCAGACGACGTAGAGAACGGCGGCTGGGGGCACGGGTCAGATTCCCATTTCTATGTGGTGTCGCTTCAGGTCGAGGGACGAAAGCATTCCCGCCCATTCAGTCTCCGCCGGCGCGTTGTCCTCTATATAGGTCGCCGCCGGGAAAAGCGCCAGAAATATGGCAAACGGAATGCCAAGCCCGCGGAGAAGCTGATACGCGAACATATTCACAGTAGCAAACGCCACGACGGCTGCGAACAACGCGATGTAAAAGGAGTAAAAGAAAGGGTCTTTCGTGCGGCCGATGCGGCGGACGATATTTACGAAGAAAGACACGAAGATAGCGACTAGCGCGATCATCGCCGGGACGCCCCTCTCGCTGCCGATATGAAGGAAAAGATTGTGAATCTCGCTGTTTTGAGGCTCGTTGTAAACGAGCGTGACGTATTCGAGATTGCTGCCGAGCCCGACGCCGAGCAGAGGATATTTGGATATGGTGTCCACGGCGATTTCATACTGTCGGAGACGGCTGAGAGAAGCCTCGTCCGCCACTCGGGGCACAGAATAGAGCCTTCCTATATATTGGGGCGGCGCGGCTACGGCCAGAACCGTTATCGCCACGACTATGAGCGCGAACGCCCTGATAAACTGTATCATCCCTCGAATCTGCGCTGACAACACTATGCCCAATATCGTGGCGATCCACGCTCCGCGCGAGAATGTCATAAGAAGCGCGGCGGTGTTCAGTATGATTATCGCATAGTAAAAGTATTTCGTTTTGAGTTCCTTCTGGCCCAAAGCCAGATTGAAGGTGAAGACCAAGTTCATCGCCAGATACGAACCGGTGGCGTTGAAATGCCCCAGAACGCCGAAAACTCTTGCGTCGCCGCCGCCAAGTTGGATATACTGAAGTATTCCTTGTATCGACACAAGGGCGCTAACAATCACGATCGCATAAATAATCGCGTCAAGCACGCCCCGTTTGTAAACCGCGACGACAATCAGGAAATAAGCAAAGACGAAGAATTCCAGAGTCTGGATCAAATTGGTATAGCCGCTTAACATGTCTCTGCTGTTTATCATGGAGAGAACGGTCAGCGCGATTAAAACGAAGATTATCCTATTTAGGTGAGTCGAAGGAATGCCGCGCTCCCGCCTGAGGTTGGAGCGGACGAACATAAGAAAAACAAGAATCACCAAATACACATCGGACAGAGTTAAGAAGAACTTCAATCCCGGGAAGGTGTAGACGGCAAGCGGGGATAAGAAAATCAGAATTATGACCGCCAACTCGAAGTTAAGGATGGCGACGAGGGTTAGAATAATGCCGACGGCGTAATACAAACCGACAAGGAACTTTGCGGAATTGTGTCCGGATTCGAGATTAAAAAAACCGAAGATTGAATTTAAAACGACGGCGGCCACGACTATCGCGGCGATGATGAACGCGTGCCTAGGGGAAACCATGTCGCGCGTCTGATCGTTCATGAATTATTCGCCGGAGGCCTCCGTGCGGCGCTGGGCGGCGGCCTCTTCGCGCTCCAAAGGAAAAGACAGCCTGACGTTGACTGATTTGCCTGTGACAAGCTCGCTGACTTCCACCCTCACGCCCGCTGCGCGGAATTCGCCCACCAACTGCCTTATCATGTCTACGCAGGCGGCAGCCCTGCCCAAGCTCTCCTTGGAGTAGCGATAGGTTTTTCCGGACAGCGGCTGTTCAACGCCTCGTTTGGCTTTCATGTATTCGGGCAGCGAGCCAACCAACTCCCGTGTCTGCTCAACCGTCAATTTTTCCCGGTAAATCTTTTCGAGGGCCTCCATTTGCTTTTTCTCTCCGACTATTTCGGAGAGGACTCTCGCGTGCTCGACGGTTATGAGTTTGGAGACGACCGCCTTCTTTACTACTTGCGGGAGTTTGAGCATCCAGAGTTTGGCTTTGACCGAATCCACGTCTCGGCCTATGCGCTCGGCGACGGCTTTTATATCGCCGCCGGCGGCGGCCATCTTGCCGACCGCCTCGGCGGTCTCGACATCGTCGAGTTGTTCGCGCTGGAGGTTCTCTATGAAGGCAATCTCGATCATGTCCTGATCGTCGAGTTGCCTGACGATTGCGGGGATAGTTTTAAGGCCTATCAGCTTGCAGGCGCGAAGCCTGCGCTCTCCGGCGACAAGCTCGTATCCGCCGCCGAACTTGCGCGCTATCACCGGCTGCAACACGCCCTGTTCGCGGATGGACTTGGCAAGCTCGTCTAGCTTGTCGGGGTCAAATGTTCTTCTTGGCTGATACGGATTGACCGAAATCTCGTCTACAGGCAAATCGACGACTGATTTCTTTCCTTCTTTTTCTATTATTCCTCTTACAAACCGCTCAAGCATCGGCGCCGCCTTTTCCCTCTAGCGTTTGAGCTTAACCCTCTTTTGCCTCTGACGGCTGCCGTAGCCGTAGCCGCCGTAATAGTAGTAGTAATAATAGTCCGGGCTGGAAGCCTCGATGTTGTTGAGAGCCACGCCGATTATGGGGGTTTTCGTGCTCTCTATCATGTACTTGACCTGCACCGCTTCGTCCCTGTTGATGCGCCCGGAGTTAATGACAAGCAGCACGCCGTCGAGCATCTGCGCCATGACCACCGAGTCAATGACGTGGATGGAGGGCGGGCTGTCAAACATCACGATGTCGGCTTTTCTCTCGACGCACCGCAGGAACTGAAGCATGCGCTCCGAGCGCAGCAGTTCTATCGAGTTCGCGGGCAACGGGCCTGAAGGTATCATGCTCAGGCCCTTGATGCCGACAGGTTGGATCAGACGGTCGACCACGACATCCATGAAGGACTCTTTGGGAAGCCTTCCGCTCACGGACAGGTCGCTGACGGCTATCTCGGCTTCCAGTTCTCCTGTGAGTATCGAGCTTAATCCGAGCGAGTTGTCGACCCCGAACATCCTGTGCAGCATGGGGCGGCGCAGGTCGGTGTCGATCATAAGCACTTTTGTGCCTTCCTGCGCCATGGATATGGCCAAGTTGGCCATTGTCGTTGATTTCCCCTCGTCCGATTTCGAGCTTGTTACCAGCAGGGTTTTAACTGGCGGGTCCAAGCAGAATAACTGTGTGAAGAAACTAAGCCGCCTGTATGCCTCGGCGATGGGCGACTTCAACGGCACGTCGGTGATGAGCTTGTTTATGGTTTCCGCGCTATAGGGTATTGAGCCTAGCACGGGCAGGTTCAGATAGGTCTTGACGTCGTCGCTTGTGCGGACGGTCTCTTCCATCTCTTCAAGGATGAAGGCAAGCCCAATGCCTGACAGCAGGCCGAACACGAGGGCCACAGCCATGTTCTTGGCTCTGTTCGGTCTAATCGGCCTGTTAGGCGTTTCGGCTTCGTCGAACACTCTGACTTTGACGTCTTTGCGGACTTCTTCGATCATTATCCTCTGATGCTGTTCGTACAGCATCATGAACAACTCCTCGGCTATCTGCTTTTCCCTGACAAGCCTGCTCAATTCATACTGCAATAAAGGATAATCGAGCTGTTCCGCTTTCAACCTGTTTATGTTGGATTCGAGATTCGCGGACCTAACTCTTGCCAATTGTATCTGTGTGTTCAATTCTTCAAGAGCTTCCTGTTCCTGAACATATTTTGCGGGCGATATGGCCCTGTTGTTGATGACGTCGGACGCGTGTTTTTCCATTTGTTTCTCCATCACCGCGATCCTGTCGTCAATATCCTTTATTGCCGGGTGTTCTGGTTTATACTTCCTTAGCTTCCATTCCTTCTCCATCTTGAGGTTCATTAGCATTGAGGTGACGCTGTCCGCGTTGCCGGAAGTGAACTGGGTCGTTTCAGCGAGCGATTCCACGTTCTGCGCCACAAGCAGAGTCTTGTCCCTCAAGGCGGCTCTCACGCCTGCGGATTGGGTTTCGAGCAGCCTGACCTCTATATCCGCCCTGATTCTCTCCGTCTCGAAATCGGCAATGTTTTTGTTTTTCTGAATCGCCGTTTCGTCTAGCATGACGACGCCGTTTTGAAGGTTGAACTCGTAGATGTTCTTTTCCTTCTCCTCTAGGCTTTCGCGCGCGTGGTCAAGTTGCTGTTTGATAAACTCGAGAGTCTCGCGGTAAGACTTTTCGGAGAGGTCCTTGCTGAAGTCCTCGAAAGCGCGGGCGTATGCGTTGGCGACGCTTGAGCATTCGGCGGGGTTTCCGCCCTCTATCGTCACATAGATTATTCCGGTGTCCTCGTCGCTCTTGTCCATCACCCTGTTGACAAGCTCTATGGCTTTTTCCGGGGGCCAGTTGAGCTTCTCGGCGGCGCGCTCTGCCACCGCCCTGCTCTTGAGCAGTTTGCGCTGCGTCTCGACGCTCATCGGGGCCTGCATGTTGGGCGTCGGCGACGTTATGAGAAGCACTCTGCTAGGCTGGTCTACGAGTATTCTGGCGGTGGCGCTGTACACAGGTTCCAGATAAATAAAAGTGTACAGGAATCCTATCAACGCCACGCCGATGACGCACAGGAAGACGATGAACTTCCTCTTCCAAATAATCGCCCAGTAATCTCTTATCTCCAAAACATTCCTCCCGCCGCCTCTCGGGCTGTCTTATGCGGATGTCTCAGGTTCCGACCGACCATGAGTTCAGGTATATCTCCTGTTCGGGCGTCAGCTTGTCTATGCCGACCCCCATGCACTTAAGCTTCAGGCGGGCTATTCCCGCGTCGATCTCCGCCGGTACGGCGTAGACCTTTTTCTGCAGGCCGCCGGCGTTGAGCTTCATGTATTCCGCGCAGAGGGCTTGGTTGGCGAAAGACATGTCCATGACGCTGGCCGGATGCCCTTCGGCGGCGGCCAGATTCACGAGCCGTCCTTCTCCGATCAGCATCAGCCTGCGGCCGTCCTTCATGCGGAACTCGTCCACCATCGGCCTGACTTCCTTCTTGCCGGACGCCATTTTTTCAAGAGCCGTTATGTCTATCTCGACGTTGAAGTGTCCGGAGTTGCACATGACGGCTCCGTCCTTCATCGCCTCGAAATGCTCCTTGCGCAGCACGTCCCGGTTGCCGGTGAGGGTGATGAACACGTCGCCGATGCGGGCGGCGGCCTTCATCGGCAGCACTTCGAAGCCGTCCATGACCGCTTCGAGCGCGGGCAGCGGGTCGATCTCGGTGACAATTACGCGCGCGCCCATTCCCCGCGCCCTCATCGCCACGCCTCTGCCGCACCAGCCGTATCCGGCCACGACGACTTTCCTGCCCGCCATCAGCAGGTTGGTCGCCCTAATCACTCCGTCAATCGTGCTCTGTCCGGTCCCGTACCTGTTGTCGAAGAAATGCTTTGTGCATGCGTCGTTTACGGCGACTATCGGGTATTCGAGCAGGCCGTCTTTTTCGAGGGCTTTAAGCCGGATAACCCCGGTGGTGGTCTCTTCCGTTCCGCCGACAATGCCTTTGAGTAGGTCTCTGCGCTCGCCGTGCAGGGTGGCCACCAAGTCCGCGCCGTCGTCCATGGTTATCTGCGGTTTGGCCTCAAGAGTCGCCATTATGTGCTGATAGTAAACTTTGTTGTTCTCGCCGTTGCGGGCGAACACTGAAATCCCGTCGTGCTTGACGAGCGAGGCGGCCACGTCGTCCTGCGTGCTGAGCGGGTTCGACGCGCAAAGCATCACGCGGGCCCCGCCCGCTTTGAGCGTCCGGGCCAGATTCGCCGTCTCCGTCGTCACATGCAGACACGCCGCGAGCGTCACTCCCTTTAGCGGTTTTTCCTTCTCGAACCGCTGCTTTATCGAGCGCAGAACGGGCATTTCCCGCTCCGCCCAGTCGATTCTTTTTTTGCCTTCGTCCGCCAGCTTGATGTCCTTGATGTCAAACTTCGCCTTGTTGCCGCTTGTTTTCGCCAATTTTCGGCCTCCGATATTAAATGCCGCGCAAACAGGCCCTTCGCCCCGCGCGGTTTATTTCATTTCCATTCGAGCGGGGAAAACCTTACGGCTTCGCCCACCGACGCCGCTCTCGCGGCGACATCCGATATGTTCAACGTCCTGAATCTGTCAATGCTGAAATCCTCGCAACAGTATGAGGCGGTGGCTGTCCCGGCGACCATCGCCTGCCGGAGCGTCTCTTCGTCCGCCGAGCCGCGCGAGGCCACGTATCCTATGAAGCCGCCCGCGAACGAGTCCCCGGCTCCCGTCGGGTCCTTCAATGTCTCCAGCGGGTATCCCGGAAGAGCGAAGTGGCTGCTTTTTGTGAACATCATCGCGCCGTGCTCGCCTTTTTTCACCACTACAATCCGGGGCCCCATCTCCAGAGCGGCGGCAGCCGCCGCCCTCAGGTTTCCGCGCCCGGTGAGCATCCTCGCCTCTTCGTCGTTGAGCATCACCGCGTCCACCCGCTTCAGCGCCCTGTCCAGCTCCGCCCTGTATCCTTCTATCCAGAAATTCATCGTGTCCAGTATTGTGAATTCCAGCGAACCGCACTGGTCCAGAACTTTGTTCTGAAGTCCCGGTTCGATATTCGCCAGAAAAAGATATTTTGTTTTTTTATAATCATCCGGCAGCTTGGGGTCAAACCTCTCCAGAGCGTTCAGTTCGGTGAAGAGAGTGGTTCTCACATTGACATCCGTCTCATAGCGTCCGCCCCACCTGAAAGTGCCGCCGGGCGCGCGCTCGACTCCGGAAGTGTCTATTCCGCGAGACCTCAGAGACGCCAGATGCTCTTCGGGGAAGTCCTCCCCCACCACGCCCACAAGCCCCGGACGGGCGAAAAAACTCGCCGCGCATCCCGCGTACGATCCGGAGCCGCCCAATGCGTCCTTCACATTCCCGAAGGGCGTCTCCACTGTGTCCAGAGCCATTGTTCCTACTATCGATAAATCCATGAGCCTCTCTATCTATAGTATTTTAATCTAATATAGCATCCGACAATTTGCAACTGTTTTTGCCAAAACCGATTTCAGGCCATAAATCGACGCTTCCGCCGGGCGCGGCTAGTATCCTAAAAAGCGCCTTGATTTAACCGATATTTAAAGAAAAACAATCTTTATGTTTTGTTGAGCGTTTGCGCGCCCATCGCTCCGCCTGCAACATTTGTTGCGCCCGCATGAAAAACCATGCGCTACGACAGCGCTGATTATGTCTGATTTGTTTTCTTGAAAAGATTCCTCGGCTGCCCTCGGCGCGCTTGTGCGGCGCGAGATTGCCTTCATCGTCGATTTTCGCGCGGTTCCCGGCTCCGCCCCTTTGCTTGTTTGGCCCCGCGCGGTTACAATGTGTCAATAACCGGAGGTGGCCGATGAACGCAAAAAAGCGCATAGCATTGCCGGCTTTGGCGCTGGCATTGCTTCTGACCGCCGGGGCATTCGCGCCGGGTTGCAGCGGAGGCGCGAAAACACAGGTTCCAGCTTCCGCAAATTCGGAGTCCGAGCGCAATTCCGGCGATTACGACAAAGACGCGGACGACAGGAAGCCTAAAGAGGTCGTCGGCCGCGCGGTGTATTCGGTGCGCGCCGACGAAGTGGAAGGCATGGTCTCCAGAGGCGCGGTGATAATAGACATCAGGGACCCGGATGATATCTGGAGCGGCGCGCCACTCATCCCGGACTCGATAAACATTCCCGACGACGAGCTTGACGAGGCTCTTTCCGACATGGACCCGAACACGGATTACATCGTGGTGTCTGAAAAGGGAGACGAGAGCGTTGAACCGGCGGCCAGAATGAGGAAAGCGGGCTTCAACTACGTGTTCAATCTTAAAGGCGGAGCCGTCGCATACTGGGACCTGCATCCTGCCAACGCAGGAGAGAACGCCGAGGATTCCGTCAGGCGTTCGATGCCTGATTCATCCATGAAAAGAAGGTTCTAAGAGGCGGCGCGCGCCGCACAACGCCGAACGGGGGAATAATGGCTGACAATTCTCGAAAGCAACTAATAATGATAGACATCGACGGGATACATCCCGATGTGTTGTACGGGTTTCTCGACGACAAGACGACCAACACGTCCCGGATAGCCGGGACCGGGTTGCGGGCGGAAACAGCGTCCGCTGTCTTCCCCGCTGTCACTCTCTCCTGCCAGCCCTCGATGTTTACGGGCGTGTTCCCCGGCAGACACGGGATAATCGGAAATAGCTGGTTCGACCGCCATTGTGATCCGCCGATGTACCGGAGATACACCACGGCGGCCACCGCCGCCGGGGTCTACGGTTTCGGTCTCGTCGGATGGCCCACCATCATTCTGCCCCAGAGGCCGCAACTTCAATACGCGAACAACGACATGGCCGCAGATGTCAAAACGGTCTATCAGTTCGCCGCCGCCGCCGGGCTGGATTCATGGCAGGTGTTCAACCAGATAAGCCGGGGAGTTGGCAAATGGATAAAGCCGACCCGGCCGGAGATGATTCTTTTCGCGCTCTGCCACGAAGAACTTGTCCATAACAAACATTGGGACAAGGCGACTTTCAAACACCTCTTCCGGGACATGCGGAAGAACCCGCTGCCAGACCTGACGGTGTTCTACATATCCGGCCACGACAACAGCAGCCATGAAAATGGCCCGGACACTCAGAACGACTACTACCGCTCCATCGTGGACCCGCTTTTCGGGCTGTTCATCGCCGAGCTTGAAAAAATCCGGCCGCTCGAAGAATTCCATTTTCTGCTGGCCGCCGACCACTGCCAAGCCAAGACCGTGCGCGAGAAGACCCACATCGTGACCAACGAAATGCTGGCGGAAGTAATGAACGGCGTTCCCGGCGGCGGGTTCGCGCTGTTCGACAAGAAATCGGTGCGCGACGCCGACACCGCAGTGATATGCACGGAGGCGTTCACGGCGCAGGTCCATCTAAAGAATAGGCAGACCGGGCGCTGGGCGGACGAGCCGGACTTCGAGCGCGACACGCTCCCCGCCGCCGCCGCTTTCGAGAAATTGAAAAACGGACAGATGCCGTTTGTCGACATCGTTCTCGTCAGACGGGGATTCGGCGCGGACTACGAAGTGTTCTCCGGCGGCTCCCTAATCTCCCTCGAAAATTTCTTCTCCGGCAAGGAATCTGAGTATCCCGACGCAGTCCGCCGACTAAAAGGCGTGAACTGCTCCCGCTGCGGCGACATGATGGTTCTTCTCGATTGCCGAAAAGGTTATTACTTCGGGGACAAACCGAAAGCGGGCGAGCACGGCGGGCTTCATATATTGGACTCCGCGGTCCCGTTCGCGGTCTCAGGCCCCGGCATTCCGAACTCCACTGTCTGCGGCGCGAGCATTGTGGACATCGTTCCGACCATCGGAAAAATCATGGGATTTGAAACGCCCGGCGTGGACGGAAAATCTTTGTTGTGAGACCGGGGATAGCGCAGCCGCCGGATAAGAAAGGATAAGACTCGCATGTCTGAAATTAAAAACGGAAAAGCAGCCGCCGCGTTGGCCGTTTTCGCTCTGGCCGTCCTGTTGAGCGTCCCGCCGGCCGCGCAGACCAAACCGGCCTCCGTAGATTCCGACTCCGACGCGGTCATTCTTATCCCCTCCCAGTTGAAACACAGACACATATTGTTTTTAAAAGACATCCCCCTGCCCTCCGCCACAGCGCTTGAGTTCAACCCGTCTCCGCCCGCTCCCAAGAAACCCGCCATCCTCGGCGCGACATTCGCTCACGTGTCCGCCGTCCCGCTCAAGATGGATTCCGCGAACGTGTTCCATAGCGCGGACGGCGGCAAGACATGGGGAGTGTCCGAGTTGGCCGCCGCGCCGGAGAGGGGGCGGATGATAGCGTCCCTGCCCGGCAGGTCCGCCGGCGCAAAAGTCTTAACGGCGCTCCGGGCGCGGAATGAAAAGGGCGGAACTCTGGCTGACCTTGCGTGCGCTCAGACATCATGGCCGCCCTCCGCCGCCTATTTCAAACAGGGCTGCGACGAATTCGCCAAAAGGCCTTTCGCCGAATGTCTCGCCGACAGACGTCCTAGAGGTTGCATGTTCGCTCTCGGCGAAGAAGAGACGCCGGTGGACGACCCGCCTTCAAGAGCAGGCGAGGACTTCGACATCCTCGACTTCCGCATGGGCTACGACGCCCAATGGCTTTATTTCGACATCACGGTGCAAGGCGAAATCTCGCCCGGAAGCCTCGCGCCCATCGCGCTTAATCAGTACGCCGTGACAGTGATGAACCCGGCGTCCGCCGCGCCCGACCCCGAGCAGGGACTGCCGCTCGACGGCGCGCTCATCCGTTTATTGCCTCTCGGCTACTCCGTATCGGGTATAGCGCCCCCATGCTCAGTCATTATCAACCGGGATGGCGTCCCGACTGAGGACTCTTCTTCGGCGGTCTGCGAAATCAGAGACTCCCACGCTCTATTTAAAGTTAAAAGAAACCTGTGGCCGGGCAAACAGCCGTTGAACGAATTCATCGTATTCGCCCACACCGGCGTATTGAGAAACAAACAGTTGGATCACTTTAGTTTCGTGGACATCACCGGACTGACCCGCGCGCGGCTATCCGCCTCGTCTTACACCGTAGCAAAATAACCCGTCCGGGAGCAAAGGGACATCATGGGAACACGCGAGAAAAGCAACTCCGACCTGATACTGTCGATAGACGCCGGAACACAGTCCATCCGCGCGGCCCTCATCGACCTCGAAGGAGAAATAAGGGGCATAGCAAAAACTCCGATGCGAATGAGCGACTCGCCCCAGCCCGGATGGGCCGAACAAGACCCGGAATACTTCTGGGACATCCTGCGAGCCGCGTGCGCCGAGTTGTTCGCTAAAACCTCCGAGAGCAAAGACTCCATCCGGGGCGTGGCGGTGACGACTCAGCGGAACACGGTTATAGACGTCGACAAGAACGGCGCGCCTCTGCGCCCGGCCATCGTCTGGCTCGACGAACGCAAAGCGGACTCCCGCGCCGCTCTCCCCCCCGCGCTCCGCCTCCCTCTCAAAATCCTCGGCCTCCACACTCTTATCGACGGGGCTATAAAAGACTGCGAATCAAAATGGATTCGACAGAATCAACCGGAAATATGGGAGCGCGTCCATAAACATATCTACCTGTCCGGATGGTTCAACCTCAAGTTGACTGGCGAGTTCTCCGACTCAAGCGGCAGCATCGTCGGTTACACGCCGTTCAGCGTCAAAAAAGGAGACTGGGCAGGAAAGTTCGACCCGAAATCGCTTCTTTTTCCCATCGAGCGGGAAAAACTCCCGGACCTCGTGAAACCCACAGGACTTCTGGGCCATGTAACCCGCAAAGCTTCAGAAGAAACCGGAATCCCCGCCGGGCTTCCGGTCATCGCCGCGGCAAACGATAAAGCGTGCGAAATCCTCGGAGCCGGGTGCGTCTCTCCGGAAAACGCCTGCGTCAGCTTCGGCACCATATCAACAATAAATACAATGAACGATAAATATGTGGAGTTGAAGCCGTTATGGCCGCCGTATCCGTCCGCTATACCCGGTAAATATTACACCGAGGTGGCGGTGCAGCGCGGCGCATGGATGATAACATGGTTCAAAGAGGAGTTTGGCCTTCAGGAACGCCTCGAAGCGAGCGAAAAAGGCGTCGCTCCGGAGCAACTGCTGGACGCGCTGGTGAAAGACATCCCGCCGGGCGCTATGGGCCTCACTCTCCAACCCTACTGGACTCCCACCCCCGACAAAGCGCGATGCGCGCGCGGCTCCGTCATCGGTTTCTGCGATTTCCATAAACGCGCGCACCTTTACCGCGCCATACTCGAAGGTCTGGTGTTCGCGCTTAAAGAAGGCGCTCAACTGACCGAGAAAAAGAACAAAATCCCCATAACGGGGCTGCGCGTGTCCGGCGGCGGCTCTCAAAGCTCTTCGGCCATGCAGATATGCGCGGATGTCTTCGGAATGCCCGCGCAGAGACCCCGCACCCACGAGACTTCCGCCCTCGGCGCCGCAATCGACGCCGCCGTCGGCCTCGGCTTCTTCAACGGCTTCGACGACGCCGTCGCCGCCATGACCCGCCCCGGCGACACTTTTGAGCCAGTTCCGAAAAACGTCGCCCTCTACTCCGCCCTATACGACCGGGTTTACACTAAAATCTACAAACAACTGCTCCCAATTTTCAAAGAAATGCAGCAGATAACCGGATACCCCGAAGAAGGCGGATGAGGATTAAACTAGAGCGCGATGCTCTTGAAGAACTCGTCTTGCTAGATACCCTTTCTTGCGCTTTTGCGCCCCGATGGAAATATTCAAATTGAACCCGAATCCGTCACTAGGATTCGGGAGCGATTGTTCAGAGCGGATGAAATGCGAGGCGCAAGACGCATTTTTGCAGTGAATAGAACTTATGGTTCATGAACAAAAAAATGCGTCGGCAACAAAGCAGTTCGCCGCTATGAAAATCGCCCCGGTTCGTCGGCTCTATCGACGAATCCGGGTTGAAATAAGTTGACAAGGCCGCAGAAAAAGCGCACAATAAATTGGTCGGGCCACCGAACCAATAAAACGCCCGCCGGGGATGTCTCATCATGAATCGCGTTAATAACTCCTCCCACTTCGTTCCTCCTCAACGCGTCAGGCTTCACGAAGGTATCGCCGAACAACTCAAGAACAAGATTATTTCCAGACAGATTCCTGCCGGAGCCAAGCTGCCGCCAGAGCGCGAGCTTGCGGACACAATGAACGTGAACCGCTCCACAGTTCGCGAGGCTCTTAACAAATTAGAAAGCATGGAACTTGTGGAAATCAGGCATGGAGACGGCGTTTACGTCCGGGATTATCTCGAAAGCGGAAGCTTGGAGCTGGCGAAACAGTTGTTGATCAGGGACGGAACACCGGATGTCGGCATATTAAGGAATCTCTCCGAACTGAGAATAATCCTTATGCCTGAAATGGCAAGCCTCGCCGCGAGGAACAGATCAGAGAAAGACATTCTAGCCCTCGAAAAAATAGTCTTCGAAAGCGGCGAAATGCCTATGGCGGAAAAGGATTGGCGATTTCACAACATCATCGCGAGAGCCGGCGGAAACGCTTTTTTCGTTATACTGCTCAACGCGTTCACCGGACTATTGAAAGATTACGCATATCTGTACTACGACGTCGAGAAGAACGCGCGGAACACGGAAGTCTATCACCGCGACATGTGCGACGCGATAAAGAAAAAGGACTCCGAACAAGCCCGAAAGAAAGCGCTGGCCATGTACATACGCGCCGAACAGGAACTGTTCAAAACAATCGCGAAAATCCAAGCGGAATAATCGCGGATTGAGGCGGAACGCATGAAAAGGTTCATTGAAGACCTGAACACGACCGAGTTCGACGTTGTGGTGATAGGCGGAGGAATCACCGGAGCGGCGGTGGCTTATGACGCGGCATCAAGAGGGCTTTCGGTGGCTCTGGTGGAAAAAAACGATTTCGGATGCGCCACTTCCGCAGCCACTTCCAAGCTGATCCACGGCGGATTCAGATATCTTGCCAACCTTGAGTTCGGCATAGTGAGAGAATCTTTGAAAGAGCGCCGGACGCTGGAGAATATCGCGCCGAACCTAGTCTATCCGATGCGGGTGATAGTCCCTTGCTATAAGCAGGGAATAACAAAACATACGTGGGCAGTCAGGCTTGGGATGATGCTTTACGATTCTCTTTCTTTTGATAAAGGGCGCACCTGGGACAAGAGCAAAAGCATTGGATTCCACAAGGCGGTTCCGGCGATGAAAGCTCTTGAGATGGAGCCGTCTATCCCGCGCAAAGGTTTCAAAAAAGCTTTTTCATATTACGACTGCGCGAGCATTTTTCCTGAGCGGTTGACCTTGGCGTTCGTGAAGTCGGCGGTTAAAAGCGGGGCGCGCGTTTCCAATTACAGCAAAGTCGAAGGGTTTGTTTATTCCGCAGACGGCTCTGGAAAGCGGATCGCGGGAGTGAATGTAAAAGACCTTATATCAGGAAGAAGCGTGGAATTGAGGAGCAAGTTGACGATCAACTGCGGCGGGCCTTGGGCGGACTTGATACTGGACGCGGCGCGAGGCGAAAGCGGATCGCGGCGCATCAGGAGATCGGAAGGAATTCATATAATAACGAAGAAACCCGCGCTTAACGGCATGCTGGCGATGGTAACCTCCTCCGGCGGCGGATTCGTGATGACCCCGTGGAGAGGACGAACGCTGATTGGCCCCACCGACAAGGATTACGAGGGAAACCCAGACGACTACAGGGTGACGCGCGAAGCGATAATGGAACTGATCGGAATGGTGAACGACGCGATGCGCGGAGAGGAGCGGATCGGCTACGAGGATGTGGAACACGCTTACGGCGGTCTGCGTCCTCTGCTTGAAGATAAAAAGAAATCCGTTCGGGAGTCGTCCCGGCGGTACGAGATATACGACAACGAAAAAGACGGCCTGTCCGGGTTGATCACCGTCGAAGGCGGCAAATATACGACAAGCCGCAACCTCGCGCATAATGTGATGAAAATGGTCTCGCGAAAATTAAATTTGAGGGAACCGAAATGCGTCACGGACAAACAGCATCTAGCCGGATGCGAAATTGAAGATATGAACGCTTTTCTTGATGAGAAGAAAACGGCCAACAATGATTTCAACAATGAAACGATTTGGCGTTTGGGAAAATATTATGGAAGGGAAATTGACGGAGTTCTGGAGATAGCGCGTCAGGACAAAGCTCTGGCGGCGCCATTGAACGCGGACGGTGAAATCGCCGCGCAGGCTGTTTACGCTATCAGGGAGGAAATGGCGCTTACGCTGAAGGATATCCTATTTCGCCGGACTGGACTTGGCACGATTGGCGATCCGGGCGACGCGGTGGTCGACGCCGTGGCGGATGTGGCGGCGGAAGAACTAGGCTGGGACGATTCGCGCAAATCAAAGGAAGTCGCGGAAGCGAAAAAAATGTTCGAGATCCCGCGTTAACTCCGCGGGTTGATGGCGGCGGACACAAAACATAAAACGCGCAAGAAAAAAGGAGGGCAATATGTCTGGAAAAAAATTCACGCCGGACTGGACGGAGAAAGCTCCCGAGCCGGGATCGTACCGTTCCATTTTCAAGTTCGGCGAGCCGAACGAGTTCAAGCATCCTCGCGCCGAACTGGTGGAGATGATGATGTCCGAATTCGGCGTCACGGAAGAGTATTTTTCTCATAAACAGAATGAAGGAAACGAGAAGGTCTCGTTGAACGGCAAACCGGGTTTAAGCGATGAGCATATAAACGCGCTGAAGGAAATTGTCGGCTCTGAAAATGTGTCGACGAACGACTATGACCGCGTGAAATACAGCCACGGTCAAACAATGAAAGAAGTGATGGGCCTGCGCATGAACAAACCCCGGAATGTGACCGATGCCGTGGCGCATCCGAGGGACAAGAACGACGTCCGCCGCATAGTAGAATACTGCGACAAGCATAGAATACCAGTTTGCGTTTATGGAGGCGGGTCTTCCGTCGTGATGGGAATCGCGCCGGAAAAGGGCGGCGTGACGCTTGTGATGAAGACCCACATGAATAAGCTGCTGAGCATCAACGAGGCGAACCAGACGGCGACGGTTCAACCGGGCATGATGGGGCCTGATTTCGAGGCGGCGCTGAACAACGCGCCTCAGATGTTCAAGACCGCCCGAAGATACACATGCGGGCATTTTCCTCAATCGTTCGAGATGTCGTCCGTCGGCGGCTGGATAGCCGCGCTCGGATCCGGGCAGGCTTCCACGTATTATGGAGACGCTTACCACCTCGCGATCTCGCAGGAATACGTCACCCCGGCGGGGACTTTCAAAACGCTGGAATATCCCGCGACCGCCACAGGCCCGAAACTGAACGACATCATGAAAGGCAGCGAGGGCGCTTTCGGAGCGCTTGTGGAAATCACGATGAAAATATTCCGCTTCATGCCGGAAAACAGGCAGTATTTCGCTTTCATGTTCCCTTCGTGGGAGGCCGCCGTCAACGCGTCGAGAGAAATCATGCAGTCCGAGTTCGGGTTGCCCGCGGTTTACAGAATTTCCGACCCTGAGGAAACGGACAGGGGCCTGAAATTGTACGGGTTCGACAACGCATATTTTGAAAAGTTCATGTCGGCTCGGGTAATGAAGCCGATGAGCAGATGCGTGTGCATGGGAACGGTCGAGGGAGAGAAGGGATACGCGAAACATGTGAAGAAAAGCATTGGAAAAGTGTGCCGCGCGAACGGAGCGATGAAGCTTCCGGCGGTGGTTGTGAAGGCGTGGGAGAAAACCCGCTACAAGGAGCCGCTGATGCGGGAGGATTTTCTCGACTTCGGCATAGTGACGGACACGCTGGAATCGGCCGTTACATGGGACAACCTGCTGCGGCTTCACAAAGAGGTTCGGGCTGTCGTGAAAAGCAGGCCCGGCTCAATCTGCATGACCCACGCGTCCCATTTCTATCCGAATGGAACCAACCTGTATTTCATTTTCGTGCTGAAACCGGAAAGACCGGAAGAATACAACGAAGTTCACAGCAGAATCGTGAGCGCAATAGTTGAAAACGGAGGCTCGTTGAGCCACCACCACGGAGTCGGAAAACTGCTGTCTCCTTGGATGGAAACGCATCTGGGAAAAACGCAGATGGACGCGCTCCGCGCTCTGAAAACGCATTTTGATCCGAACAACATAATGAACCCCGGCGGGCAACTCGCGCTAAACAGCGAGAGCGGAACCTGACCCGGCAGAATGCGCGGTCATTCCTAAAAGGCGTGGACATGGCTGGAAAAGGGATTGGAAAAGCGGAACTGGCGCTCGCAATCGACGCGGGAACGCAATCGATACGGGCCGCGCTGATCGACTTCGAGGGCAACATCCGCGATATGGTGAAGACGCCCATTGAGCTTTGTTACTCTCCGCAACCGGGATGGGCCGAACAGCGGCCGGAATATTTCTGGGAAATGCTTTGCCGCTCTTGCCGAAAGCTTCTAGAAAGGAACAGCAAATCAAAAGACGCGATCAAGGGCGTCGCGGTCGCCACTCAACGGAACACGCTTATCGACGTGGATAAAAGCGGAGCGCCGCTACGTCCGGCAATCGTCTGGCTGGACGAGCGCAAAGCCGACTCCGGCAACATCATCCCTTCGGTCTTCCGCCCGTTGCTGAAAGCGGTTAAATACGAAGAACTCATTGAGGGCGCGATCCGCGATTGCGAATCAAACTGGATTCGCCAGAATCAGCCGGAAATCTGGAAACGCGTCCATAAACACATTTATCTGTCCGGATGGTTCGCGCTAAAGCTGACAGGCGAGTTCGTGGATTCAAGCGGCAGCATAGTCGGCTATGTGCCGTTCAGCATCAAAAAAGGAAGGTGGGCGGGACGGTTCGATCCGAAGAACAGATTGTTCCCGATCGAGCTTGAAAAACTGCCTGATCTGGTTTCGCCGACCGGACTGCTGGGCAATGTGACCCTCAAAGCTTCTGAAGAAACCGGAATCCCCGCCGGACTTCCAGTCATCGCCGCGGCTAACGACAAAGCTTGCGAAATCCTCGGAGCGGGTTGCGTTTCCCCCGAAAACGCCTGCATCAGTTTCGGAACCATTTCGACAATTAACACGATGAACGATAAATATGTGGAATTAAAACCTTTCTGGCCGCCGTATCCCTCGGCTGTCCCGGGACGCTACTATACCGAAGTGGCCGTGTTGCGCGGCGCGTGGATGATAACATGGTTCAAAGAGGAGTTTGGGCTTCAGGAGCGCCTCGAAGCCGGCGAAAAAGGGGTATCCCCCGAGCAACTTCTCGACGCTCTGATAAAGGACATCCCGCCGGGGTCGATGGGGCTGACGCTCCAGCCGTACTGGACTCCGGCTCCGGAAAAGGCCCGATGCGCGCGCGGCTCGGTCATCGGTTTCTGCGACTTCCACAAACGCGCCCACCTTTACCGAGCCATACTTGAAGGACTGGTTTTCGCCCTGAAAGAAGGCGCGCAACTGACTGAGAAAAGGAATAAGATTCCAATAACTGGGTTGCGCGTGTCCGGCGGAGGCTCTCAAAGCTCTTCGGCCATGCAGATATGCGCTGACGTGTTCGGGATGCCCGCGCAGAGACCTCACACTCACGAGGCTTCAGCTCTCGGAGCCGCCATCGTCGCCGCGGTAGGTCTCGGTTTTTTCAACGGCTTCGACGACGCCGTCGCCGCCATGACCCGCCCCGGCGACATTTTTGAACCTATCCCGAAAAACGTCGCCCTATACTCCGCCCTCTATGACCGGGTTTACACTAAAATCTACAAACAACTGCTTCCCATTTTCAAAGAGATGCAACAGATAACCGGATACCCCGAAAAGGGATGCTGACGAGGGGAGCATCGACATGACGGTTGCCGAAAAGAAATCGCGGACTCAGCGCCTCAGGAAGAATATTCTCGACGAACAGTACACTATCTGCGTTGAGCGGGCGAGATATGTGACCGAGTCCTACCGGCAGACGGAAGGAGAGCATCCGTCCATCCGCGCGGCGAAAGCGTTTGAGAATGCGCTCCGGAAGAAAACCGTTTTCATACTCGACGAGGAGCTTATAGCCGGCAACCACAACAGCGCGCTCGTCGGAACGCTGCTTCCCGTGGAACGCGGGGAGATGAATCTCGTTCTCGAAATGGACATCGAGAACCTGCTGAACCGACCGGACAGGCCGTACCGCATAGACCCCGACGACAGAAAAGAGTTGCTTAACGACATATTGCCTTATTGGAGAGGGAAGACCGTCCGGGACGGCAAGCGCCGCCTCTTCGAGCGCGACGGCCTTATCATCAAGCCGGGTTTCACGCCGTTCGCGCTGTTCGATCTCGTCAGAAGCTTCGGAGCGGCCCGGCTGGCGGAAAGCCTGTCAGTGTTCGCCAAAGGACGCTGGCGCGCTCTGCCCCGCTCGGCGGCGGAGCTTCCCGTGAACAACCCCAACATGGTGAACAACGTGTTCGACACGCAGGGACATCTTGTGATCGGGCACAACAATGTTGTCCGCCACGGGTTTCGGGGGCTGCGGGATATGGCGGCGCGCAGACTCGAACAGCCCGCGACAGAAGACGGAAAGCGATTCCTCGAAGCGACGATAATCTGTTGCGAAGCGGCGCGAATGTTTGCGAAAAGATATTCCGATTTGGCCGCGCGGATGGCGGAGAACCATCCAGACCCCGCGAGGAAAGAAGAACTCCTCCTTATCGCCCGGCACACATCGCGCGCTCCGTGGCTCCCGCCAGAATCTTTCCACGAAGCCGTCCATTCCTTATGGCTCACGCAAGTCATGTGCGGAATCAGCTACGGTCTGGCAGGCATCTGCGCCGTCGGACGGCTAGACCAAATACTATTTCCCTTCTACAAAAAAGATGTTGAATCCGGCGCGCTGTCCGAAGCCCGCGCCCTCGAACTCGTCGAGGAACTCCTCATCAAATTGAGCGTCAATCTCATTCCCCTGCCCTCATTTGGAAAAAATTCCGGGTCGGAAATGGGCGCGGACAGCATGGCTCCCACCTTCGGCGGCGTCGGCCCCGACGGTCAAGACGCCTCAAACGACCTCTCCATCATATTCCTCGACGCGGTGAAAAATATTGAAGGCATGAGCAACTCGTATTCAGTCCGGATCAGTTCTAAGACGCCACCGGAATTCCTCGCGAAGATTTCGGAAGTCCACGCGGCCACGTCGGGACTCGCTCTGTTCAACGACGATGTCATAATCCCGATGCTGGAAAAGCTAGGCTGTTCCGCTGAAGACGCGAGAGACTACACGATAATCGGGTGCGTGGAGCCGACATCGCAGGGAAACACTTTCGGCTGCACCTCCGGCAACGACATCTCGCTGGCGGGCGTTCTTGAGATGGTTTTCACGCAAGGAAGAATAAGGATGGTTGGCCGCCGCGCAGGCCCGCGAACGGGAGACCCCTCCACATTCAACACCTTCGAGCAGTTCTTAGACGCTTTCCGTCGGCAGTTGAGCTTCACCGTCGCGCACATCGCCCGCTGCGTAAACGCCAAAGACGAAGTTTACGCCGCCGGGTTCCACAATCCATTCATATCCGCCACCCTCGAAGGCTGCATAAGGAACGCCGAAGACATGACTCAAGGCGGGGCGAAATACAACTACGCCTCCATCAGCGCGCGCGGCCTTGGAACCGTCGCCGATTCGCTGACGGCCATCAAAAAATTCGTTTTCGACGAGAAAAAACACACAATGAAGGAACTCTCCGCCGCGCTGAAAACAAATTTCAGAGGCCGCGAGAAAATGAGAGCGTTTCTGTCGAGCCGAACACCGCGCTACGGCTCGGACAACCCCGAAGCGGACGCCATGGCGCGCCGGATAGCGGCCATGTTCTGCGAAGAAGTTGCGAAACACAAATCCATCCGCAAAGGCGGGGTGTTCAGGCCGGGGTTTTTCTCTTACGGAATGCACGTGCTGGACGGCTCCCTTCTGGGCGCGACTCCAGACGGACGCCTCGCCGGACAACCCGTCTCGAACAGCCTGTCGCCCGTGAACGGCTCGGAATCTCTCGGCCCCACGGCCGTCATGCGCTCCGTCGCTTCTTTAGAACACTCTAAAATCACAAACGGCAGTTCCCTAAACATGAAGTTGATGCCCGGCATATTTAAAAATGAAGAGAACAGGCGGAAGTTCGAGGCCATGCTGCGGGGATACTTTTCGCTGGGCGGAACGCATGTTCAATTCAACGTGGTGGACGACGAAACTCTGCGAGCCGCCCAACGCGACCCGGCGGCTTTCAAAGGACTCCTTGTGCGCGTCAGCGGCTACAGCGCCTATTTTACCGACCTCGGCCGCCCCCTTCAGGACGATATCATCAACCGGGTTTCTTTCGGAGATATATAGTTGAATGCATTAACAATATTGAAAACCGCTTTTTTTGCTATGCGCAAAATTTAAATCTCCTGTTGATATAGGGATGGAATTCAAATAGAATACTTTGATGTTACGGAACCGGGGAGAGCCGGTTCCGGCTTGAATGTGGGTTAAAAATTGCGCGGCGGCGGCTTTCGCCGCCCGGGAGTGGAAGGCATGCAGAAAAAACTTTTACCGCAGGTTATCCTGATTGCGGCGGTCGCGCTTCTTTTCGCGGGACTGCTCACAGTCCGCTTCCTGACGGACATCGAGACGAAAGTCGAGAAGGTCAAGGTCGGGGACGAGATGGTGGAAAGGACGGTCAAGTCCAAGAAGTTCCCTGTGAACCTCGGACTGGACCTGCAGGGCGGAGTGCACTTCTTGGTGCAGGCCCTGCCGCCGAAAAACGAGCTTCTGACGGACGAAAAGGTTCAGGGGCTTATCGAAGTCCTGCGAAACAGGCTCGACCCGGACGGCGTCCGCGAAATCACCATCCAGAAGCAGGGCACGAACCGGGTTCTGGTCGAGATATCGGGCGAACAGGACGCCGATCAGGTTGAACGGCATCTGGTCAGTATGGCTTGGCTGGAGTTCTTGGACAGCCGCGGCCAGTTCTGGGAAGCCGGAACCGAGAAGCCAGAAAACGCGAAAGTGGTGTTTTCAGGAGACGACCTCGCGTCGGCGCGCGTCGGCTTCAAATACGGACGCCCCGTGGTCGAGTTTGAGTTCAAAAAGGCGGCGGCTGACGAGTTCGGCAAGTTCACCGCCCGCAACATCGACAAATATCTCTGCATCGCGCTCGACGGCGTGATGATTTCCTGCCCGGTGATACAGACCGCCATCTTCGGCGGAACCGGCATCATCGAAGGCAACTTCACCGAGAAACAGGTCCGCGAGCTGGTCAACCAGTTGAACGCGGGGCGGCTGCCGGTGATGGTGGAAGTGCTTGAGAAGCGGGTGGTCGGGCCGACCCTCGGCGCGGCGTCCATACGCCAGAGTTCTTACGCCCTCATCCTCGGCGTCGTCTTGGTTTTCGCGTTTATGCTCCTTTACTACAAACTGCCCGGCGCTCTAGCCGACGTGGCGATGGCTTTTTACATCATCGTGGTGTTCGGGATGCTATCGCTGGTGAACGCCACGCTCACCCTGCCCGGCATAGCCGGCCTCATACTTTCCATCGGCATGGCGGTGGACGCGAACATAATCATATTTGAGCGGCTCAAGGAAGAGTTGCGTATCGGCAAAACACTAAAGGCGGCCCTAGACGCCGGGTTCTCCCGCGCGTTTACCGCCATTCTCGACGGCAACGTCACAACGCTCATCGCCACGGCGGTCCTGTACGCGTTCGGCACAGGCCCGATCCGGGGCTTCGCCGTCACCATCAGCTTAGGCATAGTGGTCGGCATGTTCTCGGCGCTGATAGTAACCCGCGTCCTTCTCATGCTGGCATCGAACTCAAAAGGGTTGCAGTCGCTCTCGCTATACGGCGTCCGCCCCTCAAAGCAGGATCAGCGGTCGGCTGCGGCTCATTGATATTCCGAAGATTGACAGGAGGCTTTAAAAAGTGCAGACCAGAATCAGATTAGACTTCATAAAAACCCGCTACGTGTGGTTCGCCATCGCGCTGATATTCATGGCGACCGGGCTGGCGTCTTTAGGGATTCGCAAGCTCAACTACGGCATCGACTTCACCGGCGGACGCATACTTTGGTTCCAGACAGGCGTTCCGGTGAAAACAGCCGATGTCGAAAAAGTCATGGCTCCCTTCGATATCAAACACAACCCCGTGCAGATAATGGCGGGCGGCTACGAGTTCACCGTCAAGACGGAAGAGTTCGCCGACCCCCAAAAAGCCATCGCATTCGGCGAAAAAATCCGTTCCCTGCTCATCGCTTTCAACGTCGAGTTCCACGAGATCGACCCGGCCTCCTTCAAACTCCTACGGATGCAGGACCAGATAAAAGCCTCCAAACTCAAAGACGTCCTGAAAAAAGCCGGGTTCCCTGAAGACGCCGTCACACTCGTCGACATGGAAGAAGTCCCGCCGGTTGAAGAAGGCGATGTCCTTCGCTACAACATGTCTTTCAGGTTTAACGGAATAGATAAAAAAGAGGACCAGAAGAAACTCGCGACCGCCCTCTACGACGGGCTTGGCGGATTCCGCCAGTTCACCCGCGAGGACAAAGTGGATCCGGTGTTCGGAATCGAGCTTCGCAACAATGCCGCGACCGCCCTTATCATCGCTATCGTGTGCATGCTTATCTATATTTCTATCAGGTTCGAGTTCTGGTACGCCGTCGCGGGCATCATCGCCCTGCTCCACGACTGTATCATCACCATCGGCTTCTACTCGATTTTCCAGCTTGAAGTGAACAGCGCGTTCGTGGCGATAATCCTTACAGTCTTCGGTTACTCTATAAACGATACGATAATCATTTTTGACCGGATGCGGGAAAACATAAGGAAAAACAAAAAGATGTCGCTCGACGCCGTGGTGAACACGAGCCTTTGGGAAACCATGGCGCGTTCGATAAACACCATGTTGACGACGCAAATGGCGATAGTGGCCATCCTGTTGCTCGGCGGACAGAGCATAAAAGACTTCGCGCTCGGCATGTGCGTGGGCGTGTTCGCGGGCGGATACTCGTCGATATTCCTCGCAGCTCCGATGGTGTACCTGTTCAAGACGTTCGAGTCGAAGAAGGGCGCGGCAAGCGCGCCGCAAACGGCCGGAAGCAAGTCGAAGAAAGCCTCCGCTCCGGCCCCGGTTCAGGAAAGAGAAACAAGGCGGGAGAAAGCCGCTCCTGCGGCGTCCTCCGCGCCTCGCGCGCCCCAGACCGCTTCTCAGGACTCTGTGGAAGACGACAAAAAGAAGAAAGACAACAAGAAGCACGGCAAACAGCGCAGGCGGTGACGCCGGGCGCGGGCGCGCTCCGGGGCGCGCCTTCCGAATAAGTTTACAATTCGTTTTTATATAAATCGAAAGGACGACCATCGCCGGGACGAATTCCGACTCTCGATAAAGTCTTTGCCCCCGACGCTCAAGGCATCTAAACATCGATGAGCGACTCCGCCATTGAAACCCGAAAGCCGCAGTCAGAATCTCCGCCTCCAAGCCGCGCGCCCGGCGCAGCCGCAGCAGAATGAAATCTTTATATAACTGGCAGTTTCGCGACCCCGACACAGCCGTCGCGAAAAACTTGAGCAATAAGCTCGAGATGCCCGAACCGGCGGCGCGCGCGCTCGCCAACCGGGGCGTCTCTTCCGTCGATGAGGCGCTCTCTTTCATGAACCCATCGGCGGACGACATGCACAGCCCCGCCCTTTTTCATGATATGGCCCCGGCGGTGGAGCGTGTCCTGCGCGCGCTCGACAACCACGAGCGCATACTCATTTTCGGCGACTACGATGTGGACGGCATCACTTCGACCGCCCTGCTCGTCTCCTTTCTCGAATCCCTCGGCGGCCATGTCCGCTACTACATCCCAGAACGCGACATTGAGGGCTACGGCATCAGTTCCGACGTGGTCAGAAAGACAGGCACAGCGGGCTACGGCCTTGTCATCACCGTTGACACCGGAGTCACCGCATTTAAGGAAATCCAACTCGCCAGAGAGCTTGGTGTGGACGTGATAGTCACCGACCACCACGAGCCGCCGGAGCAACTGCCGGACGCAGTGGCGGTGATAAATCCTAAACGGGCGGACTCGCAGTACCCCTTCAGGGAGCTTGCGGGGGTTGGGGTGGCGTTCAAACTGGCCGCCGCCGTCGGCGAGGCCCGTGGCGTCCCGATGGAAACCATGCTGGAAAGATATGGCGAGTTCGTGGCGCTCGGCACTGTTGCGGACATGGTTCCGCTTGTCGATGAGAACAGGTTTTTCGCAAACTACGGGCTGGCAAAGATGCCCAAGAGCCGACATCTCGGCATATACAGTCTGCTGGAAGTGGCGGGCATAGGCGAGCGGACGGAGATGGAGACGGACCACATCAGTTTCGGGCTGGCTCCCCGGATAAACGCGGCGGGCCGCGTGTGGAGGCCGCGCGCGGGTGTCGAGCTTCTGCTGGCGAAATCCCCGGAGCGCGCACGGTTGCTCGCCCGCAAACTCGACGACCAGAACAAACGCCGCATGGTTCAGGAAAACCGCGTCTTCGAAAGCGCGGCGGCGGCCATAAAGTCGTCCGACGACGACGGCGGCGGCTCGTTCATCGTCATGTTCGACCCTTCGTGGCAAATCGGCATCATGGGAGTGGTGGCCTCAAAACTGATGGAGACCCGACGCCGGCCCGTCGCTCTGGCCACCCTGTCGAAAAACCCGCAAGACATGAAATCGCCCCACCCGGAGTTGGGTCGAGTATGCCAAGCAACAATGCGCAGCGTCCCCGGATTCGACGTGTTTCAGGCCCTGTCCGCCTGCTCCGAACTGCTGATAACTTTCGGCGGGCACGCCCTCGCGGCGGGCATGAAAATCTACGAGAAAAACATCTCCGCGTTCAAAGCCGAAATGAACCGCATGGCCGCGCAGAGCGCAGAAGGCCGCTCCGCCGCGTCAGACCTTCGCATCGACGCCGAACTCTCCCTCAATTCGGCCAACCTCGAACTCATCCGCCAGTGCCGCAGACTCAAACCCTTCGGCGTCGGCAACCCGGAACCTGTCTTCGCCTCCATCGGCGTCTCAGTCCTGATGTGCCGCGCCGTCGGCGCAGACAACAGCCATCTGCAAATCCGCGTCGGCAAAGGCAACTCCGTTCAGGATTGCATCGGGTTCAGGTTCTGCAACAACTGGTCCCCCGACCAGCTTATGGGCGAGAATATAGACATCGCCTACGTCCTGAAAGAAGACGCGTTCGGGGGCAGGCCCAGACCGAAACTGCATCTTAAAGACATAAGAAAATAGAATCCGCCGAAAGGAGCGCAACATGAATCTTTCCGAAGTCATCCGAGCCATCCCGGACTTCCCGAAACCGGGGATTATGTTCAGAGACATCACGACGATGCTGAAAGACCCCGCCGCGTTCGCCGAATGCGTCAATCTCTTATCCGACGAATTTAAGAATGAAAAAATCACCAAAGTCGTCGGCATAGAATCGCGGGGATTCATCTTCGGAGCGCCGGTGGCGCTCGCCCTCGGAGCTGGGTTCGTTCCCGCCCGCAAACCCGGCAAACTGCCCGCAGAAACCGCAAAAAAGGAATATGCTCTAGAATACGGGACGGACAGCATAGAGATTCACAAGGACGCGCTGGGGCCGGAAGACCGGGTTCTGATAGTGGACGACCTGTTGGCCACCGGCGGCACGGCCGCAGCCGCCATTGCTCTCGTCCGCGAACTGGGAGCGACCGTAGCATCTTGCGCCTTCGTCATTGAGCTTGAATCACTCAACGGCCGCGCCGCCCTTGGCGACTGCGACGCGTTCTCCCTGCTCTGCTTCTGATCCGCGCAGCGCCCGAAATTATTCTCATTACGGACGCGGGAACGCCAAAGGCTTTATAATGTCTATTAAATAAACCTATGAAAACGCTTCTGGACAAAATCAAACGGAACCTCGCCGGATACGACCCCTCGGCGGACACAGCCCTGCTCGAGCGCGCCTTTGAGACGGCGGCAGATATCTACGCGTCCCGCGCGACCCCCGACGGACGCCCCCTGCTCGAACACTGCCTAGAAGCGGCTCTCACGCTCACGTCTCTTTCAATGGACGCGAACACGCTCGCTGCGGCGATACTCATGGGAACTGCGGACATCGGGGGCGAAAAAGCAGCCGCCCGCGTCCAGTCGGCAGTCGGCCCGGAAGCCGCCGCGCTCGCGCGCGGTCTCGCCCAGATGCGCTCGCTGCATTTTTCCGCCGAGGAACGCGCCCGCGCGACACAACTCAGCGAGCTTATGGTCGCCATGTCTCAGGACGTCAGGCTCCTTCTGATCAAACTCGCCTCCCGGCTCGACCTGATGCGGCATCTCAAAAACGCTCCCGCAGAGGGCCGCGACAACTTCGCTCAGGAATCTATCGACATTTACACTCCTCTCGCCCACAGGCTCGGCATGTCTCAGCTCAAATCCGAACTGGAAGACCTCTGTTTCGAGTTCCTGTTCCCGGCGGAGTTCAACAGGCTGAAGCGGCAGGCCGACGAGTCCGCCGCCCAGCGCGAAGAGGCCATCAACCGCGTCGTCTCCCTCCTGCGCGGCATATTCAAAGAGCACGACCTCAAAGTCCACATCACCGGCCGCACCAAAAGACTCTACAGCACATACCTGAAGATGCTCCGGCAAAACAAGGACTTCGACCAACTGTTCGATCTGGCCGCCGTCCGCATCATCGCCAACTCCGTCGAAGACTGCTACCGAGTCCTCGCCCTGCTGCACATGCTGTGGACGCCTATCCCCGACGAGTTCGACAACTACATCGCAGAGCCGAAGCCGAACGGATACAAAAGCATTCACACCGTGGTGATAGCGCCGAACAACCAGCCGGTCGAAGTGCAGATCCGCACGTGGGAGATGCACATGCTGGCCGAGTACGGCGTCGCCGCCCACTTCCAGTACAAGGAAAAAGCTCAGGGAAAAAGAGAGGCGGACGAGGACACTGTCGGATGGGTGCGAAAAATGGCAGCCGTGTCGGAGACCGCGCAGACCGCCCACAGCCGCTCCGAAGACATCTCCGTCGACGCCGGGACCACCGTCTACACCGTCACCCCGCTGGGAAAAGTGATCTCGCTGCCCGCCGGAGCCACCCCCGTCGACTTCGCGTACGACATCCACACGCAGGTCGGGCACACCTGCCGTGGCGCAAAAATCAACGGGCGCATCTCCACCCTAGACCAGAAGCTCCGCAACGGCGACGTCGTCGAAATCCTCACATCCAAAACAGGCTCGCCCAGCCGCGACTGGCTCCGCTTCGCCGTCAGCCCTCAGGCCAGAAACAAAATCCGCGCTTGGTTCAAAAAACAGGACCGCGACGAAAATATCGTTCAGGGAAGAATGATGCTCCATCGGGAGCTTCAACGCGCGGGCCTCAAACGCGAAGACCTGCTGGAAAAAATCGACATCGACGACCTCCTCGAATCATTCAGCTTCAAGTCGGAAGACGACTTCCACGCCGCGCTCGGCTGCGGAGACATCTCCCTCGGCGCGGTGATGGAAAGATACAGACGCGCTTACCGCGAACTGCTGGCTGTCGAGGAACCCGCCTCCCGCGGCGCGGCTCGCGCCAGAACCACAATCCGCAAAAGCAGAAAACAGGACGTAATCGTCGAGGGACTGCCCGACGTCATGGTATCCTTCCCCAAATGCTGTTTCCCCGCTCCCGGAGACCCCATCGTCGGTTTCGTCACTCGCGGACGCGGCCTCGCCATTCATCGCTCCCAGTGCCCGAATGTCCGCTCCTTCGTCGAGTCCGGCGACCGCATCGTCCCCGTCAGTTGGGGCGAAACCTCCGGCAACCTCTACATCGCCGAAATCGAGATTAACTCCATAGACAGAGTCGGCGTGCTTCAGGAAATCCTCGCCGTCATAAGCGAAGCCAAACTCAACGTCGTCGAAATGACCTCCAAAATAATGAAAGACACCACCGCGCTGACCACCATCCGCCTAGAAGTCGGCGACATCGAAGACGTCTCCCGCATCCTGCCACGCATTTCCTCCATAATCGACGTCATCTCCGCCCGCAGAAAACTGTAGTCGCAACCCGCCCGGAGCAATCTTCCTTCCGTTATAAAAGCCGTTTCTTGACCTTATCGCGCGGAGTATATATATTCAATGTTTGTTAGCGAGCCTATGGGGTTGTTCTCGCAATGAGCGAACATGGAAACGCCGCGCAGGCGTACAAGTTTCTTAAGATTCAGAACCGGCTCGCCTTCGAGTTGGGCAGGACTTCTTCCCTGTCGGAAGCTCTGGAATTTTGCATTGACGCAGCTCTAGAAGCTACAGGGATGGATTTCGGCGGCGTCTATCTAATCAATCGCAACGGCGGGCTTGACATGCCGGCCCACAGGGGCTTGTCCGAAGAAGTGGTGGCGGCGGTGAAGCATTTCGACAAAGACTCTCCGAGGGTGGGCTACATCCTGCAAGGAAAACCCATTTATTTCGGCGTCGGCGACATCCCCTTCTCTCAATCCATAGTGAACAACGACGCGTTCTACACGTCTCTTGCAGTGATGCCTTTCCGCGACAAGGGCCGGGTTATAGGCTGCCTGAACGTAGGCTCGAAAAACGAGGCGGAAATATCAGATGTGAACAGGCAGGAATTGGAGGCGATGGGTCATCTCATAGGCGACCTGATAGGCAGAATCCGCACGGAGGAGGAATTAAGAAAAAGCGAAGAGAAATACCGGGCCCTCATCGAGGCCACCAACACAGGATATTTGATTCTGGACGAACGCGGAGCCGTCTTGGACGCCAATCAAGCCTACCTGAGCCTGATTGGCAAAAAGGAATTAAAAGAGATAGTCGGCAAGAGCGTTGAGGAATGGACAGCCGGGCATGACAGGGAAAGAAATGTCGCCGAGGTTGAGAAATGCATGGCGGTAGGAAGCGTCAGAAACCTTGAGATAGATTATGTCGACGCTTCAGGAAGGATAGTTCCGATCGATATAAACGCAAACGTCATCGATATGCCGGAGGGAAAAAGGATTCTTTCCCTGTGCCGGGATATCTCTGAAAGAAAAAAACTGGGCGACGCCCTCAGGGACAGCGAGGAAAGTTTCCGCATGCTGTTCCAGAGCGTCGGCGAAGGAGTCATCATCTACGACAGGGATTTCAGGTACACCTACTGGAACCCGTATATGGAGAAACTCACCGGGTATGCCCCCGCAGACGTCATCGGCAAATGCGCCTTCGACCTTTTCCCTCATTTGAAGGAACAAGGCGTGGACGCCATGATTAGGCGAACGCTAGAAGGAGAGACCGTAACTGCTTCTCACATGCTATACACCTCTCCCATCACAGGCATAACAAGCAGGACTTCCGGAATCTATCACCCTTATATCAACTCTAAAGGCGAGATAGTCGGCGCTATAGGAATAGTGCGGGACATAACAGAACTGTGGACCGCCGAACAGGCGCTCCGCGCAAGCTTGGAAAGGTTCAGGCGGCTCTCAGAGAACTTTCCCGACATAATTATGCGCTGGGTCCCGAACTACGGCATCGACTACGTCAACCCGGCTATCGAGAAGCATGTCGGAATGAAGAAAGAGGAAGTCCTCGGCAAATTCGGGTTTCTGATGTCGAGAACGCACCCGGATGACAGAAACACCATAGCCAAGACATTTCTTGATGTCGGAACAAAAAAAGCGGACCCTGCCAGATGCGAGTGCAGGGTGTTCGACAAGTCAGGAGAAATTCTCTGGTTCGACTTGCTATGCAAACCGGTATGGGACGAACAAGGCAAGCTTGCCGCTGTCGAGGCCATAGGCAGAGATATTACGGAAAGGAAGAATTCGGAGATAGAGAACAGCCGTCTGCAGCAACAGTTGCTTCATTCGCAGAAGATGGAGGCGATAGGAGCGCTCGCAGGAGGAATGGCGCACGATTTCAACAACATCTTGGCGATTATCAGCGGCACGACTGAGTTCCTGATGGGTAAAATGCCTTCGGATTCGCCCCACCTGTCCCAACTTGCCAGAATAAAAAGGTCCACCCGCAAAGCCAGAGACCTTTCCATGAAACTTCTCACCTTCGCCAGAAAAGAGAAATTGAGCGTCCGCGCGGCATACGCCAACAGCTTGGTTCTCGATGTCATCGACATGCTCAAGGGAAGCATATCGAAGAAAATCGTTATAAAAACGCAACTCGCAGATGATTTGAAAAAGATATGCGTCGACACGAATCAGATTTCGCAGGCAGTTCTGAACATTTGCATAAACGCCTGCGACGCCATGCCGGACGGCGGGGAACTGACAATAGAGACAGCGATGAATGAAATCTGCAACGCCTCGCCGGGCGCTTCCTCCGGCGTCCCCGGCCTTTACTGCGCGATATCCATCGCGGACACCGGCGCCGGCATCGATCCGCAGGTGAAAGAAAAAATGTTCGAGCCGTTTTTCACAACCAAAGACATGGGTAAAGGCTCAGGCCTCGGCCTTTCGATAAGTCACGGGATAATCGAGAAACACAACGGGTTCATAAGAGTCGAAAGCCAACTGGGAAAAGGCTCCGTCTTCAGGATATTCATTCCCGCCTGCGAAGTGGAAGAAGCGGAAACGGACGAGGAATCGCGGGAGGAAACGCGCGGCGTCGCCAAAGGTTCCGTGTTTGTAATCGACGATGACAGGGATTTCGTTCAGACTATGCGCGACGTCCTAGAAAGCGAAGGCTTCAGCGTGTTCTTCTCCTATTCAGGGCGGGAGGCCGTCAAAAGATACGACGAGTTGAAAAACTCCGTTGACGCCGTTTTGCTTGACATCATGATGCCGGAGATGGACGGAGCGGAAACTTTCGCCGCTCTCAAAAAAATAAATCCTTCAGCGAAAATCGCTCTTTGCTCAGGCTTCAGCGAAGAGGGCAAAGCGTCAGACCTTTTGAATTCCGGAGCGGATGTTTTTGTCCAAAAACCTTTTATCATCAAAGAAATCATAAGTGTTCTTTCGAAGCTTATGCGCAGGGCTGAATAACCCGCAAACGAGCAACGCGCGCGGGCGACAGCCATAAAACCGAGTGATTTCCGAATTACACCAATATTCCGCCGCTCGCGCACAATATATGCGCCTAGATAAAGCATTTTTTCATAAACCGAAAAGCTATTCTCAGCGGCAGGAAACCCTTATTAGCCGTCTGGAACTTTTTTTTATTTATTTTGTTTGAATATCCTGAAAACGGGTACTTATATATAGAAATTCGAGGTTGAATAATTGGGCAAAGTAGCGATAGTCGGAGCTGGTTTCGTCGGTTCGACAGCCGCGTATGCGCTGCTACTGAGGGGCGTGGCGACGGAGATAACGCTTATCGACTCTCACGGAGAGAAGGCGGAGGGCGAAGCGATGGACCTCGGCCACGGGCTGCAGTTTGCCACCGGTTCCCGCATCGACTTCTGCAAAAGCGTGGAGGAGTGCGGGAAAGCGGACGTGGTGGTGGTGACCGCCGGCGCGGCTCAGAAACCCGGAGAGACCCGGCTCGACCTCGCGCGGGGCAACGCAAACCTGTTCGCCGATATGATTCCGAAAATCGCCGCCGCCGCGCCGGACGCCGTCCTGCTGATCGTCACTAACCCGGTGGACATCATGACCATGATAGCGATCGAGCGCTCCGGATTCCCGGCCTCGCGCGTCGTAGGCTCCGGCACGTCGCTAGACACCGCCCGGTTCAGATACATGCTGGGCAAACATTTCGATGTCAGCCCGACAAGCGTTCACGCCCACATCATCGGCGAGCATGGCGACTCCGAGTTCCCGGTATGGTGCGGAGCTGATATCGGCGGAGTCCCCCTCGACAGGCTGCCGGACTACTCGAAACCGGAGATGGAGCGGATTTTCGCCCGCGTCCGGGACGCCGCGTACGAGATTATCTCCCGAAAGGGCGCCACTTACTACGCCATCGGACTGGTAATAGCCCAGCTTTGCTCTTCCATCCTGAAAGACAAAAACGAAGTCTATCCTCTTTCGGTGAAGATAGACGATTATTATGGAGAGTCGGACGTCTGTTTCAGCGTTCCGGCCGCGCTGGGAGCAGGCGGCGTCTCCCGCGTCCTGCTGCCAGAACTTGACGAACGGGAACAGGGATGGCTTCACAATACGGCCTCAACGCTGAGAGGCATACGGCGGGATATCGGATAGCGGCGCGTTGCGGAACGGTTATTTATCGCGCATGCCTTTTCCATGTGCGGCGGCGCGGGTATAATAAATATCGGCGGGCGGCGGACATTCCGCTCCGGGGTGAAACATGAATAACGAGCCTGCTTCGGCGGTGCGGATTCTGGTGGTCGAGGATTTGCCCGACATAATGGAGCTGTTCGGCGCGCTGTTGGAGATGGACGGAGCCGTGGTTCACAAGGCCTCCAGCTACAACGAAGCCCTTGAAATTGCGGACAACAACGAAATCGACATAGTCCTGACGGACTACAAGATGCCCGGAATGCACGGCCTGTACCTGTTGGACATGATAAAACACAAGAATCCGAACATGCCTGTGATTCTGATGTCGGCCTATCTCGACAATGATGTCGCGGTGAAAGCGCGGCGGCTCGGCGTCGACTACATTCTCGAAAAACCCTTCGAGTACGAAGAATTGTTTAAAGCGATAAGAAAGCTGCTGAGGAAAAAATGGCGCGAGTAAAATGGACCAAGGAAAAGATAGTCAAGCGGATACTGTCGCTCCACAAGCTGGGCGAGGACTTGTCCAATAGCAACGTAAAAAGGATAGACGGCGCGCTTGTGGGAGCGGCGACGGCGTATTTCGGCAACTGGAGCGCGGCCCTAGAGGCCGCCGGACTGGACAGCGCGGAGGTGAAAAAAGCGTCTCAGCGCCGCCGCAACGAAAAAATCAAAAAATGGACTTCCGAAAAAGTGCTGGAAGAAATACGACAGAAAGCCGACGCGGAAAAGGATTTGAGCTATGCTTATATGAAAGAAAAACATCCGGCTCTCGTGGCGGCGGCGGGCAAATACGTCACAAGCTGGAAGAAAGCCGTCGAAGCCGCCGGATTCGACTACAAGGAAGTTCAGGAAAAAGGCAAGCTGCACAGGCAGGAGTTGAACAAAATCTGGCGCGGGGATTTGCTGCTCGAACGGCTGGATAAGTTCGGGGAATCCCCGGACGAGCGCGATGTTTCTCAGAAAGCCCCGGCTTTTCACAAGTTGCTGAGCAAACATTTCGGAAGCTGGCGCTCAGCTGTGTCGGCGCTGAAGAAACGGCGAAAGGAAAGGAAGTAAAACAGTTGGCTAAACAGATGGCGGCGGATTTGAAGGCGGGCGATCACATCGCGACCTTCCTTCAAATCGACGAGGCGAGCGTCTTCAACTTTCAGAAGAAACCCGGCAAATACGCCGTGTTCACTTTCAAAGACAGGTCAGGCTCAGTGAAAGGCGTCTGCTGGGACAGGGGCGAGGAATATTTTTCGTCTTTCGGCGACGGACAAGTGGTGTTCGTCGAGGGAAGGGTCGAGTCGTACAGGGGCAGCATTCAAATCGTCGTGGACGCGATAATCGACAAGCCGGAAGGCTCGTTCGACCCGGACGACTTTCTGGTCAAAACTACACTAGACGTGGAAGCCCTCTGCGCCTACATCTCCGAGACGATTGGAAAAATCAAAAACAGGCACATCCGCCAACTGCTGGAATTGTTTTACGAAGACCCGGAGTTTGCGGACAAGTTCCGCCGCTCCCCCGCCGCGAAGTCCATCCACCATTCATACCTCGGCGGGCTGGCCGAACACACCGCCAACTGCCTGCGCCTCGCAGAGACCCTGTGCGATGTCTATCCCCAGCTTGACCGCGACCTGCTCTATGCGGGCGTGCTCCTGCACGACTCCGGCAAAACGGTCGAGCTTAGCTGCGAACACAGCGTGGACTACACAGACCAAGGCCGCCTTCTCGGCCACATCGTGATAGGCTACACCATGGTTCTGGACAAGATACGACAGATAGAAGGGTTCCCTGACTCAAAGAAGGACGAGTTGCTGCACCTTATAATCAGCCACCACGGAGAAAACGCCACCGGCTCGCCGAAACGACCCAAGATGGCCGAGGCCTGCGCCCTGCACTTCCTCGAAAACCTCGACGCCCAGACCAAACGCTTCCTGCAAATCGTCGAGGAAAGCGGCCCCGGCGCCCGCGAAGCAAAGTGGACCGCCTACAACCGGATGCTGGAAAGATACATCTACCGCAAACCGGTGGACGAAGACCAATGACCGGAACGCCTCCGCCCGCCGCGCGGGACGGAATCTCGCTCATTTGAAGCTCATGTCTGACAAACCTGAATCTAAAATCCCCGCCCCTGAACGCCTGCTCAACCTCAGCGTATACCTTCTCGAAAGAAAAAGGCCCGCCTCGCTCCGGGAAATATTCTCGGAGGTCGAAGGCTACGACCCGTCGAAAGACCACGACTCCAACCGGAGAATGTTCATACGGGACAGGGAGACGCTGCGCGGCCTCGACATCGAGACGCTAATGGAGAAGACGACGGACCCTGCGACTGGCGCGGAGACGGAGGGCTACAGGATAGACCCGGCGGATTTCTACATGGAGCGGGTGACGTTCAGCGACGCGGAAGTGGAGGCTCTGTCGCGTCTGGGGGCAAGGCTTGGAAAAACGGGAGCAGCCCCGCTGCGGGAGCTTGAATGGGCGGTCGCCAAAGCTATATCCTCCGGCGGCAGGAGATCCGCGGCGGGCTCTTTCGTCGAAACCGTTCTGCTCAACTTCGAGCCGGGCGAGGACTCGGCAAAAGTCGAGGCCGTCCAAACCGCCATCTCCGAACGGCGCGGGCTGGAGATAAAATACCGCGCCCCCGGAACGCAAAAAGGCTCTTCGCGCGGAGTGGACCCCTACGGGCTTTTCCTTCGGCGCGGCCAGTGGTACGTAGTGGGCAAATGCCACCTCAGGGGCGGCGCTAGGATGTTCCGCCTCGACAGGCTCGAAATAGAGGGCGGAGCGCTCTCGGCGGCCCGCCACTTCGACATCCCCGCCAATTTCTCTCTGGAAGAATACGTTAAACGCCGCGCGCCGTGGGAGTTCGGCGACGAGCGCCCGGCGGACGTCTCTATCCGATTCCACCCCGACTTCTTCTGGCAGGCGCGCAACGCTTGGGGCGACCTCGACTCGGTGTCTTTCGACGAGAATTCGCGAACCATGCGCCTCAGAAGCGTCAACGAACAAGCCCTCTTCGGCTGGCTGCTCGGATTCGCCGCTGGCGCGGAACTGCTCTCTCCTCGCCCTGCCAGAGAACGGTTCGCCGCCGTCCTGAAAAAAATCATCGAGAACGCGGGTTGAAGCCGCTCATGAGAAAAAAGAAAACCACATCCGCGGACAAGACGAAAAAAGCCCTCGAACTTGCGGGCAAGCTGCCCGCGCTCAGCGGCGAGGAACTGCCCGATGTGGCGCGCAGGCTCGGCGTGACCGAAAAAGAACTTATCCGGCTGGCTGAAACGCTTTCCATGTGCGGCCTGCCTCCATACACTCCCGACGCGCTTTTCGATGTTTACATTGACGAGAACAACAGGATACACGCGCGAAGCCCGGTCGGATTGCTGGAAAGGCCGGTGCAGTTGAGCGGAGCGGAGGGCCTCGCTTTGCTTCTGGCGGGCAGAGCTGCGGCGGGCGCGCGCACCCCCGCCCTATCTTCTGCGCTCGAAAAAATCCGCGCCGCCATGAACCCCGCAAAATTAGACGCGGCCGACCGCGCGGCAAAATCCCTCGACATCGCCCCTGAAACGGGCGGCCTAGACCCTCTGCTAGACACAATCTCCTCCTCCTCCGCCGATTCGGTGAAACTGGAAATGGAATACTTCACGCCTTCGCGCGGAAAAGTGACCTCGCGCGTAGTGCGTCCGTATGGCCTTATCTACAATGTCGACCGCTGGCTAATCGTCGGATGGTGCGAAATGAGAGGCGAAACGCGGGTGTTCAGAGCGGACCGCGTGAAATCCGCGCGCGCCACAGGCGAAAAATTCAAGCGGCCTCCCGGATTCGACCTCGAAACATTCAGACGCGACGAGATGTTCAAACACATTGAAAGAACAATTCCCGTCAGGTTAAGGTTCAGCGGCGGCGCGTCGGGATGGGCCTGCGGACGATGGCCCGAACGCGCGCGCTCCGACAACGACGGCTCCGTCTCCGTCGAGTTCCGCGCCGACCGCCTCGAAAACATCGTCGGCATGATACTCAGCCTAGGCCCCGAAGCTCGGGTCGTCTCCCCTCCCGAACTCAAAACCCTCGTCGCCTCAGCCGCTTCCGCCGCCCTCTCCCTCTACAAATAAATCGCCGAAAATCAGCATGAAACCCAAAAACCAATAGAAAAGGTTTTCGCTTTCGTCGATTGGGAAAAACCCTTGTTGAACCCGGATTCGTCTCTTATTGATATCTATTAATAAACGGATTTACAGGGGCGTCGGGAAAAGAAACGCGACAGCGGTTCTCTTCCCGACGACCATTGAAACGTTTTGAAGAGATTCAAAGAGAAACTTTTTCAAAAGTTTCTCTTTGGCTTTTCTTTCTTTCTTCTATTTTTTTCCTTCCCATTTTTCTTTGTTTCCGTCTTTCGCTGACGCGCGACGCGCGTCAGCGAGCGCGATGAATGAGCGCCTGCTCTATCACATTGAATTCGTAGAAGAATGAGGCAATGCCGGAAACAATCTTCGCCGGAGGCTCGAATCGGCACACCGCTCGCGCGATTTCAGGGGGGATTTTCCCCTTCATCGCCTGTGTCACCGGAAACGTCACAAGATGGCCGAGGTGTCCGGGGCACACGATGTCAGCTCCGAGTCCGAGCAACTTCTCGACAGTTTCAATCAATTTATCATAGTCGTATCCCGCTCGCTCGCAGCTTGGCACATAGCAATCGCCGGTGAAGATGATTTTTTTGCCTCTCACGACAGTCGAGACCGCGACGCTTCCTTCTGTGTGGCCGGGCGCGTGAATTATCTCGAACTCCAGCCCCGCCGCTTCAATAATCTCTCCGTCCCCAAGCAGGATGTCAACCTCGAACGCGGGAAACTCGTCGCGGAACATCCAGCCGGCGCATGTCAGGTCGGCATCTCCGCTCTCGCACGCCGGGGCGTCAAGCTCGTGGACGGCGATCTTCACTGCCGGGTTCCTGCGCTTCAACTCCGCCCCGCCTCCCACATGGTCATAATGGCAATGCGTCCCTATCATCAACTCGATATCCGTAATCTCCACGCCGAGACCGCGCAGGTTTTTCTCCCTGCGCTCAAAGCCGTATGGGGAGCCGCAGTCTATCAGAACCGCGCCTTCCGGCCCGATGACGACGTACACCGCGCTGTCCCTCGGATGACTCCTGCGGACTCCTCCCACGGCATACACGTTTTCGCATACCTTGTACGGCTTCAAAGTCGGGTATTCCATGTCTGCAAACCTCCTCGGCGCGCTCCCCGGCGACATGCCCTCGCCGGGACGTTACGCTCGCGGCGGGCGTTAACTCAGGCTCTCTCATCCGCCCCGCCCGCCATCAATATTTCCTCATATTTTTATTTTAGCGCATCCCGCCTCATTCTTCTATTTTACCGACTCTTCATATCTGGGGCGCGCTCTATCATGCCGCGTCCCGGCGACGCTCCTGCGCGATCTGCATAAACCCGCTCTCGATTATCTTTCTTTATGGTTATAATAACCATGCGGCCCTGCGATGCTTCGTTATTCAACGCGGCGGCCCTGCCGAACGGAGACGCTATGAAATCATTAAATAAGATGTTGGCGGTCGCGCTGTCTTTTCTCACATTCGCATCCGTTCGCGCGGCGGCGGAAACAGGCGCTGCGGACGCCCTGAAACACTTCAACAGCGACGAAGCCCTCAAGCTGGACGCTTCCGACTGCTCGACGGGATTCTCATTCGCCGTCATGGCGGACACTCACCAGAGCGAGAGCGTGTTTCCACATTTCGTCCGCATGATCGCTGACGCCAAACCCGCTTTCGCGGTGACAGTCGGCGACTTCACAAATAACGGGCTGGCTGAAGAATACTCCCGCTATGTCGAGGCAATATCGGGCGCGGGAGTCCCGTGGTTCTCCGTTCCGGGCAACCATGAGTACCGCACGCCTGCCGGGCGCACGTCTCACGACGGCAAAAAACGGTTCGAGAAAATATTCGGCTCGGCGGACTTCGCGTTCGAGCATTGCGGCTGGCGCTTCGTCTTTCTGGACGTCGTCGCTTACGACCTGCTGTCGCCTTCGCAGTTGAAGAAACTTGACCGCGCGCTGACAGGTTCGGGCGGCCGGGCGGCGGTGTTCGCGCACTATCCCCCCGCCATCATCGACAAATGGGCTGAAGGCATCTGGGTGTCCGGCGCTCAGGACGCCATGCGCTTATTCAACGAACGCGAAACCCGCTATTTCTTCGGCGGACATATCCACGTTCACGACAGCTATATCGCCGGGCCGACCACCTACATCGTAACAGGCGGTGGCGGTGGCGGACTGGACTCGGACTACTCCCCGCAAGACCTGTGGTCGCCTTCCGCAGGCCCCTTTCACCACTTCATCATGGTGGACGTCAAAGGCGGCGAATCGTCTTTCCGAATCGTGAAACTCGAAGAGTAAACCGCGAGCGACGAAACGAAGAGAAGGATGAAGGAGTAAAAACCAAAGAGACACTTTTGAAAGTTTCTTTTTTAATCTCTTCAAAACGTTTCAATAGTCGTCGGGAGCGAATCGCTGCCGCGCTTCCCTCCCGCCGCCCCATGTAAAATCATTTATGAATAGATAACAACAGTCTGCTTTTATCGTATGGACGATTCGCTGAATCACCCTTTCCCCGCCGCTTATCATCCTGTCCGGGCGACCCGACGGGTCGCCCCTACGAATCCTATTTCATCCGTATATCAGAACGGAGCGTCTGGTCTAATCAGAGGGCAATTCATGAATTGCCCCTACAAAATAACTTCTGCTTGTCAGCAGTACAAAGACAATCTCTTGAAAGGTCTTTTCTTGAAATGTTCTTTTCAACATCATTTCCCATGAGCGCGGCGGAGCGAAGGCGCGAACGCGCCCGCTTCGCCGCGCGCATTAAAACGTTTTGAAAGGGATTTTAAGGGAAAACTTTTTCAAAAGTTTTCCCTTAAATCATTTAAAATAAAAGCGGGGGCGGTTTGATTCCGCCCCCGCTGAAATCCAGTCTAGGCCTAAAACCCTGATGAATCCGACTTAATGCACTTGGAGGCCGCCCATCGCCTCGCCCACACACTGTCCGGCAGAGGGCGTCCAACCGCAGGTCATCTCCTGCGTGCAACTAGATTCAGTGTAATACATCTGGCATCCGCTTCCAATTTCCTCTACGCAGGAATTCCCGAATTCATCCCATGCGCAACTCATGTCCATGTTGCAATCGTATGCGAACTCATACCCGCACTGTTCGCCGGCGACGTCGAAGTAGCAGCCCGCCCCAGCGCAAGCTGATGCATTAGAGCCGTAAGACAAGCAATTTTCGCCAGTCGTGGGATATTGCGTGTCGCACCATGCCCCGCCCATAATGCCGCAAGCCCCTGTCGCCCATGTACACCCCGGAACCATGCCGCAATCACCATCGTTTAGGTATGTTTCACAAGCCGGAGGCGTCATGTCCTCCATGCAGAAGTAGCCGTCCCACAAACAGGTCGGATCGTCCTCGCATGCCATCTGTTCGTTGAATTTCGCGCAACCGGCGGTTCCGAACTCAGCGCAGTATCCCTCGCCGTAGAACCATTCGCAGTAAGCTATGTGGATGTTGCAGGACATATCGTCATTGAAGAATTCACAGTCCGTGGACGAAGTAATCTCGTGGCAAGCGCCTGCCATCCATGCGCACAATGGATTCATGTTGCATTCCGACATGTATTCGTGCGCGCCGCAGAGAGCCGTTCCTAACTCGACGCATAAAGTCGTAGTGTAGTTCCATTCGCATCCCGTAGTCTCGCCGCATGTGTAGCCGTCGAACGAGAAGGAACAGTCCGCCGGCGAGTTTTCGCAGGTGTAATTATATCCGTCCCACCAGCAACTGTTCGTTTCGCAATCTTCTTTATAATCCCATGCGCCGCAGAGAGCCGTCCCGTCTTCCACGCATGTGTTAGTAGTGTAGTTCCATTCGCATCCTGTTGTTTCCGAACAGTAATATCCATCATAAACAAGGTCGCATTCCACGCCGAAACTATCGCAGCTTGCGTATCCATCCCAGAAGCAATTGTCCAGTTCGCAAGCCTCCTTTTCATTCCATGCTCCGCATCCCGCCGTGCCCTCTTCGACGCAGTAATACGTGTTGTAATTCCATTCGCAATCCGTCGTCTCTCCGCATTCGTAGCTGTCTACCACTTCGGAACAGTTCATCGGCGAATCTTCGCAGGTGTAACTACTGCCGTCCCACCAGCAACTGCCCGTCTCGCAATCTTCTTTGTATTCCCAAACTCCGCATCCCGCCGTTCCTTCATCCACGCATGCGTCCGTCGTGTAGTTCCATTCGCAGTTCGTGGTGTCGAAACATGTTGATGTTTCAAACATCGAATAACAGGGAACCTGTAAGTTTACACAATAATTGAAATATCCGTCCCAGTAGCAACTGTTGGATTCGCAGTCGCCCTTGAACTCCCACGCTCCGCATCCCGCCGTGCCATCTGTCACGCAATAGTCATCAGCATAGTTCCATTCGCAGTTCGTGGTGTCGCCGCACGCGTATGTGTCGTAAATCCCATCGCAATAGACCGGGGCGTCCATGCAGTTGGAATTGTATCCGTCCCAGTAGCAGGTGTTCACCGCGTCGCCCTCGCACCCGCTCTTGTTCTCGTTTGCTCCGCACTGCGCCGTGCCGTCTGTCACGCATTGGTCCGTCGTGTAGTTCCATTCGCAGTTCGTGGTGTCGCCGCACGCGGCTGTGTCGTAAATGCCATCGCAATAGACCGGGGCGTCCATGCAGTTGGAATTGTATCCGTCCCAGTAGCAGGTGTTCACCGCGTCGCCCTCGCACCCGCTCTTGTTCTCGTTTGCTCCGCAATGCGCAGTCCCTAGTTCCACGCATCCTTCCGACGTGTAGTTCCATTCGCAGTTCGTGGTGTCGCCGCAGGCGGCTGTGTCGTAAATGCCATCGCAATAGATAGGCGAGATGAAGCAGTTATTATCATATCCATCCCAGTAGCAGGTGTTGGATTCGCAGTCGCCTTTCAATTCCCAAGCTCCGCATCCCGCCGTGCTTAACTCGACGCACATGTCCGACGTGTAGTTCCATTCGCAGTTCGTGGTGTCGCCGCAGGCGGCTGTATCGTAAATGCCATCGCAATAGACTGGGGAGTTGAGACAATGATTCGCGCCGCCGTCCCAGTAGCAACTGTTGGATTCGCAGTCGCCCTTTGCCGCCCACGCTCCGCAAAGAGCCGTCCCTTCCGCCACGCATTCCCAGTTCGTATAGTTCCATTCGCAGTTCGTGGTGTCTCCACAGACGAGCGGTTCGGGTTGGTTATAGCAATCGACAGGAGTGTCAAAACAGAGACTGCTTGCTCCGTTCCAATTACAACTGTTTGATTCGCAGACCGATTTGTTTGTCCATGTGTCGCACGTCAAGTTCGCACAAGCCGCGCTAAGCGTTCCGGGATTCTCGCACACATCGACCGTCATCGGGTTGGCATCATTGCAGTCATAATCGGAAGCGCAGGCGATTGGAGTGTTCAGACACGCGGCAGTCAGCTCTCCTCCATTCAGACATTCGTCATAAGTCAGCGCGTCGATGTCATCGCAATCGGAGGCGATCGCGCATTCGATCGGCGTGTTCACGCACGCGGAACCGACTTCTCCGGGAAATTCGCAGAAGTCATAAGTCAGTGCGTTGCTGTCATTGCAGTCAGAATTCGAAACGCAGGCGATCGCGATATTCGCGCAAGCCGCGCTCAACAGGCCGGGGTCGTTGCAGATATCCAACGTCAACGCGACGCTGTCGTCGCAGTCCAAGTCCGAATCGCATTCTATAGGAGTATTCACGCAGACCGCGCTCAGCAGGCCGGGGTTTTCGCACTCGTCGAAGGTTAGCGCGTTTTCATCGTTGCAGTCCAAAGCCGAAGCGCATTCAACCGGAGTGCTCTGGCACGCAGCGGTCAGTTCGCCTCCGTTTAGACATTCATCGTAAGTAAGCGCGTCGCTGTCGTCGCAGTCGGCGGCGGCCGCGCAAGCGATGGCGGTGTTTACACACGCCGCGCTCAACAGGCCGGGGTCGGAGCATTCATCATAAGTCAGCGCGTTTGAGTCGTCGCAGTCAGCGGCGGTCGCGCATTCGACCGAGGTGTTCACGCATGTCGCGCTAAGCTGTCCGGGGTTCGAGCATGTGTCGAATGTAATCGCGACGCTGTCATTGCAATCCGCGTCCGCCGCGCAAGCGATGGCGGTGTTTACACACGCCGCGCTCAGCAGGCCGGGGTCGGAACATTCATCAAAAGTCAACACGTTTGCGTCGTCGCAGTCGGCGGCGGACGCGCATTCTATCGGTGTATTCACACACGCCGCGCTCAACAGGCCGGGATTGGAGCATTCATCGAAAGTCAATGCTATTTCGTCGTCGCAGTTGACGGCGCTCGCGCATTCGACCGGTGTATTTACACACGCCGCACTCAGCAGGCCGGGGTCGGAGCATTCATCATAAGTCAACACGTTTGCGTCGTCGCAGTCTGCGGCGAAAGCGCATTCGACCGGGGTGTTCACGCATGTCGCGCTAAGCTGTCCGGGGTTGGAGCATGTGTCGAATGTGATCGCGACGCTGTCATTGCAATCCGCGTCCGCCGCGCAGGCGATGGCGGTATTTACGCACGCCGCGCTCAGCAGGCCGGGGTCGGAACATTCATCATAAGTCAACGCGTTTGCGTCGTCGCAATCAGCGGCTATTGCGCATTCGACCGGGGTGTTCACACAAGCCGCGTTCAACAGACCGGGATTGGAGCATTCATCGAAAGTCAATGCTATTTCGTCGTCGCAGTTGACGGCGCTCGCGCATTCGACCGGTGTATTTACGCATGCCGCGCTCAGCAGACCGGGGGCGGAACATTCATCGAAAGTCAGCACATTTGCGTCGTCGCAGTCTGCGGCGAAAGCGCATTCGACCGGGGTGTTCACACATGTCGCGCTAAGCTGCCCGGGGTTCGAGCACGTGTCGAATGTAATCGCGACGCTGTCATTGCAATCCGCGTCCGCCGCGCAGGCGATGGCGGTATTTACGCACGCCGCGCTCAGCAGGCCGGGGTTGGAGCATGTGTCGTATGTGATCGCCAAGCTGTCGTTGCAATCAGAGTCTGCCGCGCAGGTGACCGTTGTGTTCACACATTCCGCGCTCAGCAAGCCGGGGTTGGAGCATGTGTCGTATGTGATCGCCAAGCTGTCGTTGCAATCAGAGTCCGCCGCGCAGGTGACCGTTGTGTTCACACATTCCGCGCTCAGCAAGCCGGGGTTGGAGCATGTGTCGTATGTGATCGCCAAGCTGTCGTTGCAATCAGAGTCCGCCGCGCAGGCGACCGTTGTGTTCACGCATGTCGCGCTGAGTTCGCCGGGATTGGAACATGTGTCGAATGTAATCGCGACGCTGTCATTGCAGTCCGCGTCTGCCGCGCAGGCGATGGCGGTGTTTACACAAGCCGCCGCGCATGTGCCGGGCGCGGAGCAGACGTCGAAAGTCAGCGGATTGCTGTCGTTGCAAACGTCATCCTGAGAACAAGCGACGTTGCAGGGAGTGTTCACGCATACCGCGCTCAACGTTCCGGGGTTTGAGCACGTGTCGATGGTGAGAGGGTTGTTATCATCGCAATCGGAAGGCGACGAGCAGGCAATGGGAGTGAGAACAATGGAGCCGCGCGCGACCTTGTCCTCAATGGAGGCTTCGATTACGAACGGGTTGGCCGGGCCGCTCGTCAGGGTCATGACCGCTTGGGCGTAGAAGACTTCCGGTTCAGACCCGGCTATAGCTCCTATCCTTCCGGTTTTCAAACCTTCGATCAGCGTCAGCATCCTGTTGCCGAGGGACGCGCCGGCGCCATCTTTGAAAGTGACCATCACCGCTCCGGAAATCGGAGTCGAGGCCATAACCGTCGCCACCGCCTCAACAGAAGTCCGGCCGTCCTGCCATGTCCCGCTGGGGATCAGGCTCAATTCTATATTTTCGATTATCACGCCCAAACGCGTCGGGTTCAGTGTCGCGCCCGAATTCACTATCAGCCTTGTCGTCTGGCTGAACTGGTCGGAAGCGGAGAACTCGATAGGCTTGGAGCAATCTGTCAGATAATAGTTATCGAGGGAGAAAGAGCCGTCAGCGCCTATGGTGGCGCGCCCGGCGCTCGCAATGGGAACCCCATTGACATATACGGTAACGCCCGGATTCGTCATGCCTGAAATCGCGACGTTTGGGCACTGCACGAAGCCTTCGGCGGGTTGAGAGACCGTCAGGGCCGGCGGCCCGACGACTTCAATTTCAGCCTTGGCTTCAGCAGAGCAAGCCCCGTCCGGGCTGGAGCAAACCACTTCCAGCGTCTTGTCTCCGGCGTCGCCTAATGTATATTCAGAGGTGAACTCGCCGTTGGCTCCCGCCGTCGCCGTCAGTCCGCCCACTGAGCAACTCGCTCCGGGGAGGGTCGTTCCGGACACCGTTATCGAGCCGCCGGAGAGCGGAAAAACGCCGCCGTCCACAGGCTTGATCAACTCGACGAAACACGTTGCCGCCCTTCCCGCCTCTGTTCCTTCTTCTTCCTCTTCCGGTTCAGGTTCGGGTTTCGGCTGGGCGGCGGTCTCTGCGGCAGCGGCGCAAACGCCTTCCGCGCAGACTTTTCCGCAACATTCGCCGTCAGCTTCGCACGCGGCGCTCTTCGCTTTGCAGCCTCCGCCGCTCATCGACTCGCTCTCGCCAACGCACTGGCCGTCAACGCAATGGTGAGACATGCAGTCTTCATCCACTTCGCATGAGTTCATTTCCTCTTCGGTCACCGGCACCGGAGGAGCGGGCGGCTGATTAGGCTCGACAACGACCTGCGTGCCTCCGACCGCCATTACCGATTGGCCCTGCGACGTCACTTCCACCGCGCCTGTCCTTGTTGTTACGCTTGTAGTGTTCTCAGGAGTGTTTTCCATGTCGAATTCGGTTCCGCGCACGCCTGCCACCGCAGTCGGCGTGCTGATGGAGAACTCCGAACTCGGACTGTGCAGCTTCTCGGCCTTCGCTTTTATCTTGCCTGTCTGCAAGTCGAGGCTGGACGTCACCGTCTTCGTCCTCGGATCAACATCAATATCCTTAATGGTAAAGTTGGTGAACGGGTTGATTTTCAGCGTGTTCGAGGCGCTCCACTTGATCACCGCCGAAGACTTGGCCCCCGTCGCTATCCGGGTCCCGCTCGGCAGGGCCATGTTGACCGTCCCCTGCGTTGTCGTTCCGTCCGGCAACGTCACCCGCACATCGCCTGTCACGCTCGCTAGCGACGCCGTCACCGGAATCGCTCTCAGTTCAGCGGAATACACCGCCGCAACCACAATGAGCAAAGCTGCGACCGGCGCAAATTTAAGGATTTTTTTTAACATGGGACGCCCCCTAATTTTGTTAGGATTAGATAAAGAATATGTTGAAATAAAATGATGATGGATAGTTATAAATTGTTGGATATATTAATTTCATATTCATAACTAAAGCAATTGTACCATACTTTATGAATAAAAGACACCTATTTTGTCAATTTCCCGCAATTGATATCCGTCACATTTTTCGCGCCTTTCCCACCAGAACGGAAAAAAGCAGACAGATGCTTTAACAACAATGAATTCAGCCGCCATAAACATAAGCCGGCTGGTTTGAATTTGTCTAAATATCATCTATTTAACAGGAAAATTATTCAGAGCGGATGAACTATGGCCACTGCGGCAGCCACATCTCCGGTGTGGGATATGCTTATCGAAACAGCATGATTTTCCGGAAGAACACTTTTGCGCCTGAGTGTCACGAACGGCCTGCCGTCGGGGTCTTTGGAAATTTCAATGTCTTTAGGAAAAATCCGCTTCGGGCCGAGGGCCTTCATTACAGCCTCTTTCGCGGCGAATCTGGCGGCGAAACCGTCCGCCGCGTCCGCCCTGCTCGCGCAACTCTCGATCTCCCCGGCGGTAAAAATCCGCTCATGAAACCTCTTTGCCGCAGCGTAAGGCTTTTCCCTGAACGGCTTGATGTCCTGCACGTCTATCCCGACCGAATACATATCGGCCTCCCGCGCCGGCGGCCCCGGCGATATGATTATACCGCATGCCGCGCTGAAAAGCTTTTCGCGCGCGACGGGTTCCGCGCTATAATTCCAACGGCGGACAACGCTGTGGAGAAAATATGGCCTCGAACATAGAAGATTCGAAAATCGGAGCGACTATGGGACTTGCGGTCGGG
>Ga0209606_1000601_pt1 | contig 52484 bp, 43 predicted proteins | sample AD_UKC057_MetaG_FD_184412 | JGI IMG/M metagenome (GOLD analysis project Ga0209606, IMG submission 184412) | Active sludge microbial communities of municipal wastewater-treating anaerobic digesters from USA - AD_UKC057_MetaG (SPAdes) (version 2) | ecosystem: Engineered > Bioreactor > Anaerobic >... | reverse complement strand
GGTCACGGTGGGTGCGGGCAGCCGGGTGGGGGTGTGGAGCGGGAAGGGAAGCTGAGGCGGCGGGGTTTTGAGTTCTGACGCGCAGGCGCTCAGCAGTGCCAGAAGCAGAGCTGCGGTGATGCTGAGGACGACCCGCCTGGGAGCTTTCATAGGCGGGATTATACCTCTTCAGAGAGCGCTGGGGAGATTTGCTGTTTTTCAGACCCCTTTCGACCGGGGCCGGGGTGACCAAGACGCGCAGGCAGGGAGTTCGCTTCACTGCGCTCGCGATGACGATGCTTGTCATTGCGAAGGAGCTCCAGCGACTGAAGCAATCTCCCTTTATCCAGGCGTGCTCCTTTGGGTGTGGCGGTGCTCGCGATAACGAAGGTTGCAGATGGAGACCTTGCTGTCACAGGCCTTGCATGGTCAGGAGACCATGCAAGAACATGGAAGCCGCGCAGGCAGGGAGTTCGCTTCGCCGCGCTCGCAATGACGATGGTTGTCATTGCGAAGGAGCGCCAGCGACTGGAGCAATCTCCCTTTATCCAGGCCTGCCCTTTGGGTGTGGCCGCGCTCGCGATGACGAAGCTACGTGTCCAACGCCATCACCGCCCCGCGCTCGCGATGACGAAAAAGCGAGCCCCCGCCCCGCTTGACGCGCAAGCCCGCTTCGGATTATACTTTTCATCCACCGGGGTGTAGCGCAGTCGGCTAGCGCGCTGCGTTTGGGACGCAGAGGTCGGCGGTTCAAGTCCGCCCACCCCGACCTGACGCCCAAGCGAGACATCCGTGGAAACCCCTTTTCTCTCCATCATCATCCCCGCCCATAACGAAGCCCGCCGTTTGCCCGCCGCGCTGGAACGCGTGACCGCGTTTGTGCGCGCGCAAAGTTTTCCATGCGAAGTGCTGGTGGTGGAGAACGGCAGCAAAGACGAAACTGCCGCCATAGCGCGCGCCTGGCAGGAAAAGCTGCCCGAACTGCGCCTGCTCTGCATGGAAGCGGCGGGCAAGGGCAGCGCGGTAAAAGCGGGCATGCTGGCCGCGCGCGGCGCCTGCCGTTATATGGCTGATACCGACTTTTCCGTGCCCATTGAAGAAATCCCGCGCTTTTTGGAGGCCATTCAGGCTGGCGCGGATGTCGCCATTGGCTCGCGCGAAGCGCCGGGCGCCTTGCGGATAGGCGAACCAGTTATCCGGCATTGGAGCGGGAGGATTTTTAATATGCTGGTGCGGTGGTGGGTCGTGCCCGGGGTTCAAGACACGCAGTGCGGTTTCAAGTGCTTCAGCGCCAGGGCCGCCGAGGCGCTCTTCCCTTTGCAAACGATGAACGGCTGGAGCTTTGACGTGGAAGTGCTGGCAGCCGCCCAACAGAACGGATACCGCATCCAGGAAGTGCCCGTCACCTGGACTTACGGCACAGGCAGCCGCATCAAGCCGCTGCGCGACGCGGCCGCTTTGCTGCGCGAACTCTGGATAATCCGCACGAAAGCCCGCCGGGGGGACTACCGTGCGCGTCCGCTTTGACCCTGCTCTAATCCCTGATTGCCCCAATCTGGAGTTTGAACAGCCCCTGTGGGCGCAAGGCCTGCGCCTGGTGGCCGGGCTGGACGAAGCCGGACGCGGTGCTTTGGCCGGGCCGGTCTTTGCCGCCGCGGTGGAGCTGCCGCCTGAACCGGAAAGGATAACTGCCGCTCTGGCTGGCGCGCGCGATTCCAAGCAGCTCAGCGAGAAAGCCCGCGAAGAACTGGCGAGAAGGATTCAGGATGCAAGCGCCGCCTGGGGGCTGGGCTGGGCGGAGGCGGATGAGATTGACCGCCTGGGGATTGCCCGCGCCAGCCGGCTGGCCTTTTGCCGCGCTCTGGACGCGCTGACTGAACCTGCCCAGTACCTGCTCTTGGATTACTTCCGGCTGCCGGAGAGCAAGCTGCCCCAGACCGCGCTGGTAAAGGGCGACCAACGTTCGCTTTCAATCGCCTGCGCGTCCATCCTGGCGAAAACTGCGCGGGATGCGCGCATGCGGGCGGAGGAAGAGTGCTTTCCGGGTTACGGCTTTGGACGGAATAAAGGCTACGGCACCGCGGCGCACCGCCTCGCGATCGCAGAGATGGGGGAATGCCCGCTGCACCGGCGCAGTTTTCGGCTGCGGGATGAGGGCCTGTTTTTTGGCTGATTCGTACGTTATGTTGCGCTATTTTTTGGCGACGCATAGCGCTTATCTCACAACAGTTTTATTAATTCCATTAATCAGCTGCTTCAAATTGCCGGACTGCCTTAAAAACCAGTGTTCTACAATATAATATAGGTATATCGAAAGATCTTTGTCTCGTTGCCAACAATTGAATAGGAGAAAAGATGGTTCCAAGATTTAAATCAATTCATTTACTGATGGTAATAGCACTCCTGCTTGGAATGTTAGGAATGCAGCCAGCCCAACCTGTTAAAGCAGCAGGCGCGGCTGGTTTATTTTTTTCCGAATACATTGAAGGTTCGAGCAATAATAAGGCGCTTGAGATTTACAACGGAACAGGCGCTCCGGTAGACCTGCGAGGGTATAAAGTGGTATTGTACTCAAATGGGAGCAGCACGCCGGGGAACACGTTAACCTGGTCAACCGAAACGCTGATTGCGGATGGCGATGTGTATGTGATTGCCAACCCATCCGCCGTTCAGGCGATTCTGGACCAGGCGGACATCACATCCAACGTCACATATTTCAATGGTGATGACGCGATTGCCCTGCAAAGGGTGTCGGATAACTCCTTTGTGGATGTTATTGGTCAGATTGGTTTTGACCCGGGCACATTCTGGGGTACGGCGCCGATTACCACATTGGACCATACACTGACACGCATGGAGACAGTTTGCGCGGGGGATACAGATGGCACAAATGCCTTCGAGCCAGCGGATGAGTGGGATGGATACGCAGTAGATACCTTCACATATCTGGGTTCACATACTACCAACTGCTTCCCATCTACGGAAACCGCCCCATCCGTCGCCAGCACTTCCCCGGTGAACAACGGCGAAATCGCGAAGGACGGCGACATCACCATCACCTTCTCCGAGCCCGTCACGCTCGGCGCGACCTGGTACTCCCTCACCTGCACCCAGTCCAGCACGCACACCGCGGCCGTGACCGACGAAGACCCGGTCTACACTCTGAACCCGGATGACAACTTCACCGCAGGCGAGACCTGCCTGCTTGAAATTTACGCGGCCCAGGTGACCGATGATGACACCGAAGACCCGCCCGACACGATGGAAAGCAACTTCAGCCTCAGCTTCAGCGTGGCTTACGGCTGCGGCGACCCCTTCACTGCCATTCCGGAAATTCAGGGCAGCGGCGCCAGCAGCCCGCTTGTCGGGAATGTTGTCTCCACCGAAGGCATTGTGACAGCCGACTTCCAGACCAACGCTTACGTCAGCGGCACCAAGAACGGCTTCTTCATGGAATCCCTGACTCCGGATGCCGACCCTGCCACCTCGGAAGGGCTGTTCATCTACAGCTATCTGACCGATGTGCACGTGGGCGACCACGTGCGCGTGACCGGCACCGTGAAGGAACAGTACAACCTGACCGAACTCTCGCCGGTGACTCAAATCCAGGTGTGTTCCACGGGCAACAGCGTGACGCCTACAACATTCTCCCTGCCCGTCACCAGCATGGCGGACTTTGAAAAATTCGAAGGCATGTATGTGACCATCCCGCAGGAACTGGTCATCATGGAATACTACAACTTCGACCAGTACGGGGAGATTGTTCTGGGCACCGAGCGCTTTATGCAGTACACCGCGGTCAATGAGCCCGACCCCACCGGCTATGCTGAATGGACCGCGAATCTCGCGCTCAACAGCATCCTGCTGGATGACGGCAGCGAGGCCTCCAACCCGAACCCCGCGCGCCACCCCAACGGCCAGGAATTCACGCTCAGCAACCTCTTCCGCGGCGGCGACATCCTGACCAATGTGGTTGGCGTGATGGACTACGCCTTCAGCAAATACCGCATTCAGCCCACGGCTGGCGCGGATTATCAGGCCATGAACCCGCGCACTGACGCTCCGGATGTGATTGAAGTGCCGGGCTCTCTGAAAGTGGCCAGCTTTAACGTGCTGAACTACTTCACCACCATCGATACCGGCGCGTTCATTTGCGGCCCATCGGGCACGTTGGAATGCCGCGGCGCTGACACAGCCGAAGAACTGGCCCGCCAGCGCGCTAAAATCCTGGCCGCGCTTAATGTGATCGACGCTGACGTGATTGGCGTGATGGAAATTGAGAATGACAAACCGCTTGGCGAAGGTGAATTACCCGATTACGCCGTGGCGGACCTGGTGGACGGCCTGAACGAACTCGCCGGCGCGGGCACCTATGCCTACATCGCCACCGGCGCGATTGGCGGCGATGCCATCAAGCAAGCCATCATCTACAAACCTGCCTCGGTCAGCCCGGTGGGAGATTACCAGCTGCTGACCACAGCGGTGGACTCCCGCTTTATCGATACCCTCAACCGCCCGGCCCTGGCGCAGGTCTTTGAGGATAATCGCACAGGCGAGACCTTCACCGTCGCGGTGAACCACCTCAAATCCAAAGGCTCGGCCTGCACGGGCGACCCCGACCTGCTGGACGGCGCGGGCAACTGCAACCTGACCCGCAAAGCCGCAGCGGAAGCGCTGGTGGATTGGCTCGCCAACCCGGCTTACTTCCCTGAGGTTGATAACGCGCTCATCATTGGCGACCTGAATTCGTATGACTACGAAGACCCCATTGATATGATTCTTCTGGGTCCGGATGATGAACCGGATACCAGCGATGACTACACGGACATGATGCGTGCGATGCGCGGGGATGATGCCTACGGCTACCTCTATGGTTCTCAGATTGGGTACCTGGACTACGCACTGGCTAATTACAGCCTGGTAGATAATATCCTCGATGTCAATTTCTGGCACATCAACGCGGACGAAAGCGACCTGATTAACTACGATATGACCTACAAGCAGGACGCGCAGGACGCGATTTACGCGCCGGATGCCTACCGCTCCTCCGACCACGACCCGGTCATCCTGACGATGTTGTTCAATACCGCGCCCACAGCCAATGACATGACCGTCAGCACGAACGAAGATACGCCGATGGATATCCCGCTGGACGTGGCGGACGCCGAAAGCGACGCTCTGAGCGTCACCATCGTGGATGAACCGCAGCACGGCGAGCTGACTGTGGCTGGAACTACCGTCACTTATACCCCCAACGGCGACTACAACGGACCGGATAGTTTCACTTACAAAGTGAACGATGGAGCGTTGGACTCCGCGCAGGCGACAGTTTCCATCACGGTGAAACCGGTCAACGACGCGCCTGTGGCCATTGGCGCGACCTACGACCTGGTTGAAAACGGTTTGCTGGTGTTCAATCTGGACGCCGTGGATGTAGATGGAGATGCGCTCAGCTTTGTTGTCACGGTTGAGCCCGCCCACGGCAGCGTTGTTTGCGAAGGCCCGGTTTGCACCTACACGCCTGACCCGGGTTGGTTCGGCGAGGACAGCCTGACCTTCAAGGTCAACGACGGAACGGTGGATTCCAATACCGCTACGGTGATTTTGCGGGTGTCCGCTCTTCCGCGCATCTACCTGCCGATTGCCTTCAAGTAAGCACAAGTTTGTTTGAGAAAGAGGCTGACCGTACGGTCAGCCTCTTTCTTTTGAGTATAAAACGGGAGGAGCCTTCACTGCGTTCAGGATGGCGAGGCTGACTTTTGGGATGTAAAGTAAATCCGGGGAGTTCGCTTCACTGCGCTCGCGATGACGCGTTATTCCCGCCTCAGGCCGTCATTAAACACCTTGGAGACCTTACGGTCAAGACCCTTGCATGGTCGGGAGACCATGCAAGAACCGGGATGCAAAGTAAATCCGGGGAGATCGCTTCCTTGCGCTCGCGATGACGCGTTATTCCCGCCTCAGGCCGTCATTAAACACCTTGGAGACCTTACGGTCAAGACCCTTGCATGGTCGGGAGACCATGCAAGAACTTTAGATAAAAAACACGCCCACCTGTGAAAATATACAGTTCCCCGCACGGGCTTGGGCTATAATCAGTGCGTTATTCACTCAAAAAGAGGCACACGATGATTATTACCCAGGGACTTACCAAAGTCTTCAGGATTGGCAAGAAGCAAAAGCAGGAATTTACAGCGGTCGATGGACTGAACCTGCGCGTAAACGAAGGCGAAGTTTTCGGTTTTTTGGGGCCCAACGGCGCGGGGAAAACCACCACCGTGCGCATGCTCACCTGCCTGATTCAGCCCAGCGCGGGGCAGGCCAGCGTGAACGGCCTGGTGGTGGGGCGCGATGACACCCAAATTCGCCGCTGCGTTGGCCTGCTGACCGAATCGCCGGGCATGTACGAACGGCTCTCGGCCGAAAAGAATCTGAGCATCTACGCCGAACTGTATGATGTGCCCGATGTGAAAGCCGCGGTCAACAAATACCTGGTGATGCTGGACCTGTGGGAACGCCGTTTTGACCCGGTCGGCAGCTTCTCGAAGGGCATGCGCCAGAAACTGGCAGTAGCCCGCGCGCTGCTGCACGAACCCAAAGTTTTGTTTTTGGACGAGCCCACCACCGGATTGGACCCTGAGGCGGCAAAAACCGTCCGCGATTTTATTTACGAGCTTAAGAACGAAGGGCGAACCATCTTTATGACCACCCACAACCTGGACGAGGCGGAACGCCTGTGCGATCGGGTGGCAATCTTTAAACAGAGCCTTCTGGCAGTAGATACCCCCGAGGCTTTGCGGCAGCGGCTCTTTGGACGCAAGGTGGTATTCCACCTGGCCGGCCTGAATCCTGAGTGGGTCAGCCTGGTGGCGGGTCTGCCCGGCGTGACAGCCGCGGAAGGCGTGGATAACAAACTGGTGGTGAGCCTGAATGAGCCTGAGCGCCAAAACCCGGATATCGTCCGCGCGCTGGTGCAGGCTGGAGCGGATATTCAGTTTATTGGAGAACTGCGTCACTCCCTGGAGCAGGTCTACCTGGAAATGCTTCATTCCGAACGGGAAGGGAGATAACGATGAAACACATTCGCACGATTATCAATAAAGAATGGGCGGAAGTTTTCAAGAACCGCACAGTGCTGTACACCACCATGCTGCTGCCGCTTGTATTTGCTATTCTTCCGCTCATTATGCTGAAATCTACCGCGGGCAGTATTCCTGAGATGGGGGACGTGGCCACCACCGGGCTTCCGGAAGGCTTTCTGAAGGTCTGCCAGGGAATGAGCGGCAGCGACTGCCTGCAGGCCTATCTGGTTAGTGAATTCCTTTTCCTGTTTATGGTGATGCCTGTGATTATTCCGATTAACATCGCCGCGTACAGCATCGTGGGCGAAAAAACTACCCGCAGCCTAGAGCCACTTCTGGCGACGCCGATTACCACCGTGGAACTTCTGACAGGGAAATGCCTTGCGGCAGTAATCCCGGCGATTGGAGCAACCTACCTTTCGGTGGGAATCTTCAACCTGGGTCTGCGTCTGCTTCATATTAGTCCCGGCGTAATTGCCTTCGTCAACAGCCCCGTCTGGCTCCTGGCAAATTTTGTGCTGGGGCCGCTGATGGCGATCGTTTCATCGATTTTTGCCCTGTACATATCCTCCCGGGTGACTGACCCGCGCGTAGCGGAACAAATTTCCTCGGTTGTGATAGTACCTGTGATGGGGGTGATGCTGGCGCAGATGGCTGGAATTGTGACAGTGAACCTGTTGATGATGCTGGTTTCCATCGTGGTGGTGGCAGGGCTTGCTTTCGCGATGCTTCATCTGGGTAACGCGGTCTTTGAGCGGGAGAACATCCTGACCCGCTGGAAATGAGGTGCGTTTATGAAAAAATGGATAATTGTTGGTATCTTACTGGTTTTATGCTCACTGCTGCTCGCAACACCCGTCTCCGCACAGGCGCAAACGGAACAGCCTTACCGGGTGAGCTTACGCCGGGATTTTGGCTACGGCGCTGGGATGGACATTCAAGGAAATATGACCCTCAGCCTTAAAGGTGATGAGAGCGCAGTCAAGCGGGTCACCTTTCTGCTGGACGGTGAGGAGTTGTTCAGCAAGGAAAGTGCGCCTTTCACGTTCTCCTTCACAACCGATGATTACCCATCTGGCGTTCATCAGCTCTCTGCGCGCGTGGAAACTACCGACGGACAAACGTTCACCACTGACGCGCTCACCTATAATTTCCTGTCCAGGCAGGCGGCGAGCCAGAGCACGCGCGGGATAATTCTGCCGCTGCTCGGCCTGACTGTGGGGATTGCTCTGATTTCGTGGCTGCTGCAGTATCTGACATCGCGCAAGAAACCTAATTCCGGAGCTGCTGTTTCATACAACGGCTTTTATGGCGGCGCGGTTTGCCCCAAATGTTCGCGCCCGTTTGCGCGCTCGTTCTTTGGGATGAACCTGGTGGTCGGCAGGTTGGAACGCTGCCCGCACTGCGGCAAATGGGTAATGTCCCGCCGGGCCAGTCTCGCGGAGCTGGAAGCCGCCGCGGAAGCGGAACGCGCCAGCGCACAGACGGAAGAAACGCCCGTGGAACCGCGCAGCGAACTGAAAGAGATGCTGGACGACTCCCGCTATTACAGCCCCGATGATAGATGATGGCGCCGCGCTTGCCGAAGCTTGCGGCTGGTAAAAACGCCCTCAGATTGGTAGACTCTATTTAGATAAACAAGAAAAAAGGAGCCGAAAATGAAATTAGAAGGCAAGAAAATCGCCATTTTGGTCGCGGAAGGCGTGGAAGATTTGGAGTACTCCGTGGTCGCCATGCGTCTGCAGGAAGAGGGCGCGGTTGTCCTTACCGCCGCGCTGGACCTGAAACCTCTGCGCGGGAAGAACGGATTGGTGGTGGTGCCCGATACCCTGATTGAATCGCTTTCAGCGGATGAGCTCTTTGGGCTGGTGCTGCCGGGCGGATGGGCGCCGGACAAACTGCGCCGTTACGCTGTGGTGAAAGACCTGATTGCGAAGGTACACGCCCAGGGCAAGATTATTGGCATCATCTGTCACGGCGGGCTGCTGGCAATCTCGGCCAAAATCATCCACGGCGGGCATGCCACCGGCTCTTTGGGAATTAAAGATGACCTGGAGAATGCCGGCGCGACCTGGGTGGACCAACCCGCTTTCCGGGAGGGCAACCTGGTGTGGGGTCGCGTGGTGGCGGACATCCCCGCGTTCAATAAAGAACTGGTTGCTGCGCTGCTCGAAAACGCCTGAGCCTGGAATAAAAACCAAGCGGTGGTAAAATCCCAATAGAATACTATTGGTTTTGGAGGTTCGATGGAACAGCAGGTTTCTGGTTTTGCTGTCAAGAAAGGGCTGGCACAAATGCTTAAAGGCGGCGTCATCATGGATGTGGTTACGCCGGAACACGCGCGTATCGCGGAAGATGCCGGCGCGGTCGCGGTGATGGCGCTGGAACGTGTCCCCGCGGACATTCGTGCCAGCGGCGGAGTTGCCCGCATGAGCGACCCCGAACTCATCCTGCGCATTATGGAAGCAGTCAGCATCCCGGTGATGGCAAAATGCCGCATCGGTCATTTTGTGGAAGCCCAGATTCTTGAAGCTCTGGGTGTGGATTACATTGACGAGTCCGAAGTGCTTACCCCGGCGGATGAGGCACACCACATCAACAAACACGCCTTCAAGGTGCCGTTTGTGTGCGGATGCCGCAATCTGGGCGAAGCGCTGCGTCGCATTGGCGAAGGCGCTGCCATGATTCGCACCAAGGGCGAAGCCGGAACAGGCGATGTGGTCGAAGCGGTGCGGCACGCCCGGCAGGTTTTGGGCGATATCCGCGCCTTGCAGGCTCTGCCCGAAGAAGAAGTGATGGCTTTCGCCAAGAATATTGGCGCGCCATACGAGCTCTGTCTGGAAGTGCGGGCGAGCGGACGCCTGCCAGTGGTGAACTTTGCCGCCGGCGGAATCGCCACCCCGGCGGATGCCGCCCTGATGATGCAGTTGGGCGTGGACGGCGTGTTTGTCGGCTCCGGCATCTTTAAATCCGGCGACCCTGCCAAACGGGCAGCCGCGATCGTGAAAGCGACCACCCATTACCAGGACGCGAAACTGCTGGCGGAAGTGAGCCGCAGCCTGGGCGAACCCATGGTGGGGCGCCAGGTTACCAGCATCCCTGAACAGGATTTAATCGCGAAGCGCGGTTGGTAAATTCCGCGGAGCGGACCATGAAAATAGGCGTTCTCGCTTTGCAAGGCGATTTTATTGAGCACCGCCACAGCCTGTCCAGTCTGGGGGTCGAAAGCGTGGAAGTGCGCCTCCCCGCTCAGCTGGACGGCCTTGACGGCTTAATTATCCCGGGCGGCGAATCCACGACCATTGGGAAGTTGATGGTCGCTTACCAATTCATGGAACCGCTGCGTTCCTTAGCGCGGGAAAAAGCCATCTGGGGCACCTGCGCGGGCGCGATACTGCTTTCGCAGGATGCCGGGCGGGAACAAGACCTGCTTAAGGTCATGGATATCAAGATTGCCCGCAACGCTTTTGGGCGGCAGGTCAATTCATTTGAAACCGACCTGCAAGCGCCTTTTCTTGAACCGGCAGAACCGCCGTACCACGCGGTATTTATCCGCGCGCCTATCATCACTCAGGTATTTGGACGGGCTGAACCGCTCATCGCGTTGGAAGATGGCCGCGTGGTCGCAGCCCGCCAGGGAAAGCTCCTGGCGACCTCTTTCCATCCGGAGCTGACCCCCGATACGCGTTTTCACCGTTATTTCCTGGAGTTGGCGCGATTACCGCACGCAGAGTAACTCTCACGGATTACCCGGCGCTTTTGGGCGCCAAAGCGCTGGCGCAAAGCACAGACAGCGTCAGTGAAATTACACGCGGGCACCCCTTATCTCCCTTGCGGTTGCTTTCCAGCCGCGGCCTCACCGTGAATAGCTATACCGCGCTGTGGGAAGACAACAGCCGCCCGCTTTGCTTCGGGCGCGTTTGCCACGCCGAAGGCGATGCTTTCAGCCAGCTTGATTTTGTGACTCCCACGCGGGAAAGCAGCCCGGACGACATCACCTGCCTGCTCGAGGCTGTGATTCGCGTCAGCGGCGCGTGGGGGGCCCGGTACCTCCTGGCGGAACTGCCCGAAAACTCCGATTACCTGCCTGCCTTTCGGCGCGCGGATTTTGTGGTCTGGTCCCAGGCGCGCGTTTACCGCTTCAGGGGCGATTTTGTCGCGGCTGGAGCGGCTGAAAACCTTTGGCGCCAATGGACGGACCAGGACGTGAAGGCGATGCAAGCGCTGCACCGATGCGCAGTGCCCAGACTGTTCCAGGCTGTGGAACCTGTTTCCCGCAAGCTGGCGCAGGGCCTGGCAGCTGCCGACGAACAAGGCAGGCTGCTTGGTTTTGCAGACCTGGCTTACGGCCCAAACGGCATCTGGCTACAGCCTCTTTTTGACCCGGGCGCGGACCATATCTCGCTCCTGCAGCAGTTGGTGCAGGCAGTTCCCAACCGGATGGGGAGGCCGGTGTATGTTTGCGCCCGCTCTTTCCAGCCCCAGCTTTTTGATGCGCTTGAAAGCCTTGCTTTCTCGATGGAACAGGAGCTGGCGCGCATGGTGCGCCACCTGACGCTGCAGGATAAAGTGCCCGCGCCGGGGCGGCAGCAGGTTTACGAAGGGGAGAAGAGCGAAGGCAGCGTTCCGGTAATACAATCCCAACAAAAAGGGGTCAGGTAACAGCGCTGTGCGTGCTGCGCCCCTCTGATTTCTGGCGCGCCGAGCATGTCTCAGGATATTCATATACAAAAGCATCAGCCCGTGAATTGACAGCGATAAAATCGATTAAAATCAAAAGCGGCACATGATTACCGATTTACTTTCATGTGCCAGTTAATACCACTTAGGTAAGAAATGACGACGACTCAAAAGAAGATAACCGATGATCTGGATGCCATGCTATCTGTGCTGCCTCCGGAAATAGCCCGCGCAGTACAATCCAGAGATAATTTTGACAATCTATTGGAAGTCATCCTGGACCTTGGCAGGATACCCACGGCGCGCTTTGTGGATGCTGAAGTGCCCCTCTCCGAGCAATATGTGACCCAGTATGATTTAGATTACGTGACTGACCGGATTGGCGATTTTGACGCGGATAACCGCGCCGGCATGGAACGCACGCTGCACCGCATTTCCGCTATCCGCAACCGCAGAGGGAAAATTGTGGGGCTGACCTGCCGGGTTGGGCGGGCGGTTTACGGCACGATTGATATCATCTCCGACCTGGTCAATTCCGGGCAAAGCATTCTGATTTTGGGCAAACCGGGCGTGGGGAAAACCACCATGCTTCGCGAGGCTGCCCGAATTCTGGCTGAAACCCGGCGCGTGGTAATTGTGGATACTTCCAACGAAATTGGCGGCGACGGAGACGTGCCGCACCCGGCGGTTGGGGCTGCCCGACGCATGCAGGTGCCCAAGCCTTCGCTTCAGCATGAAGTCATGATTGAGGCCGTGGAAAACCACAACCCGGAAGTTATCGTGATTGACGAGATTGGACGCGAATTGGAGGCGCAGGCCGCCCGCACGATCGCGGAACGCGGCGTGCAGCTGATTGGCACCGCGCACGGCAATTCCCTGGAAAACCTGATGCTTAATCCCACGCTTTCGGACCTGATAGGAGGGATTGAGTCGGTCACGCTTTCCGATGACGAAGCGCGCAGGCGCGGAACGCAGAAAACCGTACTGGAACGGCGGGCTCCGCCCACGTTCAGCGTGCTGGTGGAAATTCAGAGCCGCGAGCGGCTGGCTGTGCACCGCGATGTTTCCGCGGCAGTGGACGCTCTGCTGCGCGGATTTCTCGCATTGCCCGAAGAACGTTACTGGGACGAAAAAGGCGGTATTCACATCGTAAGCGCTCCACAGCCTGCTGTGCCTACCGTCGCGCAGTCACTCAAGCGCGGCGGAATGGAAAAAGCGCCGTTTCAACGCGGAATGAACCAGGACCGGACGCGCGTCACTCCTGCGCCGAAAATTCCCGCCGAAGCGGTGTATGAAAGCGCGCCCAGCACTAAAGCCCCGGAGATGAAGAGCATTTTTGCGTTTGGCATCGCCCGCAACCGCCTGCTGCAGCGCATTCGCAGCATGGGGGTGCCCGCCCGGCTTGTGCGCAGCCTGGAAGAAGCGGATACCTTCGTCACGCAGCGCCGTTATTACCGCGAACGACTCCAGCCTGTTGAGCAGGCGGAAGAACACGGTGTTCCGATTTACGTAATCAAATCCAGCTCCGACAGCCAGATTGAGCAGTTCCTGTCGGACCTGTTTATGGTGAGAGCGCCGCATCACTCTTCCAGTCCTTACATAGAAGCATTGGAGCAGGCTGATGAAGCGGTGCAAATGGTGCTGGCCGGTGAGAAATATGTGGACCTGCCGCCCGCGCCGGCGGATATCCGGCGGGAACAGCACCAGCTGGCGGAAAAAGCCAACCTGGCGTCAGAATCATTTGGCACGGAACCCCGCCGCTTCGTGCGCATTTTCAGGGATTGAGCATGTTTATCACCCTTGAGGGACCCGAAGGCAGCGGAAAGACCAGCCAGATCAGGGAGCTTGCCGCTTACGTGGAGAGCCTGGGCTACGAAGTGCTGACCACGCGCGAGCCAGGCGGCACCGATATTGGCGACCAAATCCGACAGGTATTGGTGCGCCTCGAAAATCAGGGCTTGCATCCGCGTACGGAAATCCTTTTGTTCCTGGCCGCGCGGGCGCAGCTGGTGGAGCAGGTCATCAAACCGGCTCTGTCGGCTGGCAAGGTGGTCCTGTGCGATCGTTACGGCGATTCCACTCTGGCGTATCAGGGTTATGGCCACGGCCTGGATTTGAGCATGCTGCGTTCTATGCTGGCTTTTGCCACAGACCAACTCAAACCCGACCTCACGCTGCTGCTTGACCTGGATGTGGAAACGGGTTTGCAGCGCAAGCGCAAAGAGGCGGAATGGAACCGTCTGGATGCGTATGAAGTGGCGTTTCATCAACGCGTGCGCGCGGGCTATCTTGAACTTTGCGCGCAGGAACCCGAGCGCTGGCGCGTGATTGACGCGGGCGCTCCCAAAGAAGCCGTTCAGCTTGCCATGCGGGAAGCTGTCGCGCGTTTTATCAACGAAAATTCCAAAAAACCGCTTTCTGCCCCTCAGGAAAAGGGAAATTAGCGCAGGAAGCTTAACTGAAAGGTAAACCTATGAAAAAACTATCCGGAGTAATCTTTGTTTTGCTCATTGCCGCGCTTGTTTTAGGCGCCTGCAAAGTGCGCGAATTCACCGCGACGCCAGAGCCGACCGCGACGAGCGCACCTACCGAAGCCCCAGCCGCGCAGGCGACGGAAGCAACCGCCGCGCCCACAGAAGTGGTGGACACGCGCCTGTTCGATGAAAATGGCAGGATGATATGCACGATTTACGAAGGTTTCTTCCCCGCGCTCACGGAAGAACAGGTAAACGCGCTGAAAGTGTTCCCGGAGATTACCGACTCGGATTGGACGCTGGGTCCCAAGGATGCCACGCTTACCATCATGGAATACAGCGACTTTCAGTGCCCGGCCTGCGCGGCTTTCTATGCCGAGCTGGAAAAACTGTTGGCGAAATATCCGGATGATGTGCGGCTTGTGTTCAGGAACTTCCCCCTGGTCAGCATCCACCCCAACGCTCAGGTGGCAGCCCAGGCTGCCGAAGCAGCCGGCCTGCAGGGCAAATACTGGGAGATGTACAACACACTCTTCACCAAACAGGGCGATTGGTCTGGCTTGCCCGCCGAGGATTTTCTGACCTGGCTGAAAAACGAGGCCGGAACACTGGGCCTGGATAAAGAGCGGTTCGCGGCGGATCTGACCAGCGAGGCGATTGTCAACAAGGTTGCTTCTGACCTGGAATACGGCCAGACTACAATTGGCTTAAACTCCACCCCGACCATCCTGTTGAACGGCCGGCCCTGGTCTTATGACTGGAGCGCGAGCACGCTGGGAATGGTGGTTGACGTCTTGAAATACGAGAAAGGCAACCTGGAAACAGAATGCCCGCCCTGGGTCATTGACCAATCCAAGTCGTATACCGCGACTATTAAGACAGAAAAGGGCGATATTGTCATCCAGCTTTTCGACGACGAAGCACCTATCACTGTCAATTCCTTTGTCTATCTGGCTGAGAAGGGCTTCTTTGACGGCGTCACCTTCCATCGTGTCTTGCACGATTTCGTTGCCCAGGCAGGTGACCCGAGCGGCACAGGTATTTCCGGTTCTGGCTATGAATTCCGGGACGAAATCGTCAGCACGCTGACTTATGATGAGGCTGGCATGGTTGGCATGGCGAATGCCGGCGCGAATACCAACGGCAGCCAGTTCTTTATTACCTATGTGCCAGCCACACAGCTGACCGGCAAGTACACCATCTTTGGCAAAGTCATTGAAGGGATGGATGTGCTGCAGAAGCTGACTGAGCGCGACCCGCAGAACAACCCGGACGCCCCCGCCGGCGATAAAATCCTCAGCATCACCATCGAGGTCAAATGAGCGTTGGGCCTGAAGCTCAGCGACAAACCAACACCGCAAAGACTGACTGGATGAGTATTCTCCAGTTAGTCTTTTCTTTATTGGTTATGTTTATCTTCCTGGGCGGCGCATTCTTGCTGGCTGCGGCTGGCGGCTCGCTTTCGGCCGCGGCCGAGCTGCCGGGGATGAATCCGATTGGCCTGAGTGTGCTGGTCAGCGCGTTCGCGGCGCTTGGGCTGCTGAACCTCCCTTCCGTGATTACTTCCGCGGGCAGGCTGGCTGGCAGGGAACGAACACCAAAAAACACCAGGACGCGCGACATTCTCACCTGGCTCCCACTGCTGCTGTTCTTCGGCGCTCTGGCGGGGTTGTATTTTCTGCCGGAAAGCGCGCCCCGGCGCGGGCTGCTGGTGGGACTGCTGGCAGTACTTGGCGCGGCAATGCCCGCGGTCTGGCTGCTGCGCATAGGCTCCGCTGGTCTGTGGGGAGCGCGCGCAAGGCGGCATGAGGGACTGCTCAGCTTCAGCATCGGCTTTACCACTTACTTTATCCTGATTGTGGAAATCGCCTTGCTGGTGCTTCTTGGCTCGGTGATTGCCCTGGCAGCGGCTTCCAGCCCGCAAATCGTTGGCAAGCTCAGCGAGATTTGGCAGCTGCTGCAGACCGCTGGTGCAGACTCGGAATCTGCCCGCGAGAGCCTGGCCGAACTCGCGCGCAATCCGTTGGTTTTGGCTCTGGCATTTGGGATGGTCGCGTTCCTGCTGCCGATGTTCGAGGAAGGATTTAAGACCCTGGGCGTCTGGCTGCTCAGCGACCGCAAAATAACCGCGGCTGAAGGCTACGCGGCTGGTCTGTTCAGCGGGGCGGGCTTTGCCCTGGTGGAAGCGCTGTTAAACAGCGCGCAGCTTGCCGGCGGAAGCCCCGCGGAATGGCTGACATTCCTGCTTGGGCGCTTTGGAGGAACGCTTTTGCATACCTTTAACGGCGGATTGCTGGGTTGGGCGATGGCTCGCACCTGGCAGGATAAACGCCGCGGGAGAACGGTGGGTATATTCCTGTTAGTGCTGGGAATTCATGCCTTATGGAACGCGGCGGCGCTCGCAAACGGTTTATTTGGCGGGAACGGCAGCGCGCTCAGTTACCTGCCGATGCTGCTGCTTGGGGCGGTTCTGATGGTCAGTTTTTTGCTTTTCAGCCGGCGGGTGCATCAGGCTCAGGAATCCGCCCGGGAAGCAGGTCAATACGAAGCTAATACAGAACAGCGCTGAACGCAGTAAAATTATGTCTGATATGATGCGCCGCGAAAAAATACTTAATCTCATCAGAAAACTGGTCAAAGCCTTGGTGAATCTGCGCGTGGAAGGCTATGAAAACGTGCCTGAAACCGGAGCGTTCATCCTGGTTACCAACCACATCTCCCGCCTGGATACGCCGTTCTTAATGCTTTCCACCACCAGGAGGGACACCATCGGTATGGTGGGCGACAGCTACCGCAAGATTCCGTTTTTTCGGTGGCTGCTGGACGCGATCGGCGTGATTTGGGTGAACCGCGAAGAATACGATTTCGCGGCATTTCGCCAGGCCGCTGACTATCTCAAACGCGGGTGGATCGTGGGCATTGCCCCGGAGGGAACGCGCTCCAAAACAGGCAGCCTGAAGCAAGGGAAACCCGGCACCGCGCTGCTGGTCAGAAAGACCGGAGCCCTGTTGGTACCTGCCGCGGTGACTGGTTCGGAAGAAATGGCCAGCCGATTTCTCCGGCTGCGAAAAATGGAAGTGCTCGTGCGCTTTGGCGCGCCGTTCCAGCTGCCTCAGCCGGAAGCGGGTGAGGATAACAAAGCCTGGCTGGAAAAAGCCACCGAAGAGATTATGTGCCGGATAGCCGCGCTGCTGCCGGTGGAACGGCGCGGCGCGTACGCGGACAACCCGCGCGTGTCGCAAATATTGGTAGAAACACAGGCGCTGTAACAGAAGGAGCTTCAGATGATACCCATCCGTGATGAAATCAGAGCCAGGCGGGTGCCCTACATTAATTACATCCTCATCGCCATTAACGTCATTGTCTTTATTCTGGAGTACACTGCCGGTTCCCAAATGGAAGCGATTGTCTCCGAGTTCGCCTTGGTGCCAGCCCAGCTGACTGCCGGCCTGGACCCGGGAGATTTTCGGTCCATCCTCACCAGCATGTTCCTGCACGCGGGTTGGGCGCATCTGCTTGGCAACATGCTTTACTTATGGATTTTTGGCGATAACGTCGAAGACCGGCTGGGGCACTTCTGGTATCTGGTTTTTTATCTGGCTGGCGGATTTGTGGCGGCGCTCGCGCATTGGGCCATTAATCCGGCCTCCATCATCCCGACGGTGGGAGCCAGCGGCGCGATTGCGGCGGTTTTGGGCGCTTATTTGGTCATGTATCCGCGCGCCCGGGTGTATACCTTTATCCCGATTGGCTTCTTTATCCGCCTGCGGTTGCTGCCGGCTTCGGTAGTGCTCATCCTGTGGTTCATCCTGCAGCTTTTCAGCGGTGTGCTGACCATCGGCTTGGGGGATGTGGGCGGAACAGCGTTCTGGGCGCATATTGGCGGCTTTGTGTTTGGCGTTTTGGTGGGCTGGCTGGCCTCCCGCCGGCGCGCAAGCGGCCCTGTCCGCTATTGGACGGCTAGCGAAGGTTATTGAGAAGCTTTTTCTTTCACAGGGCGCGGCCTGCTCCGCCTATTGGAATAAAAATAAAGACAGCCATTCAGGCTGTCTTTTTCTTTTGATACCGGCGGCTGTTCATTCAAGTGCGGTTTGCCCGGCCAGGGCGGTTTACCACTGAATGATACTATCGCGGATTTTTCCCCACTTCAGCGCGTCCGAAATACCCTGTGTGATGGGCAGTTCGGCTTTCCAGCCCAGCAGGCGGGCAGCTTTATCCGCGTTGGCATACGCGCCGGCCACATCGCCCGGGCGGGGCGGCTGGATGGAAATCGGAACGCGCTGACCATAAACCTGCTCGAAGGCGGCGACCAATTCCCGCACGGTGACGCCTTTGCCAGTGCCAAGGTTAATCACACAGTACTGCGAGTCTTCTTCTGAAGCCTCGGCGATAACCTGGTCGAAACGTTCCACCGCGTTCAGGTGCGCGCGCGCCAGGTCCCAGACGTGAATATAATCGCGGATGCCGGAACCATCGCGGGTAGGCCAGTCCACGCCGGTCAGGTAGAAGACGGAATCCTGCCCCATGGCGACCTGGACCAGCTTGCCCAGCACATGCGTGGGATTTTTGATGTGCATGCCGCTGCGCATTTTGGGGTCCGCGCCGATGGGATTGAAGTAGCGCAGCGCGATGGCTTTCATATTATAGGCATGCGAGAAATCCTTCAGGATCATCTCCATCATGTATTTGGTGCGGGAATAGGGGCTGAGAGGCCGCAAGGGGGATTCTTCCGTGACCATGAAGCCGGGAACGACATCGTAAATGGCCGCGGAGGAGCTGAACACTACGCGCGGGTAGCCCAGTTCACTCAGAAGTTTAAAAAAGGTCATGGATTTGACCACATTGTCGCGGTAGTAATCGTACGGACGGGCAACGGACTCCGGCACAACGATGAGGGCGGCGCAGTGGATGGTAGCGAAGATATCCGGATGGTCCGAGAAAACCTGGCGCACCATCGCGCGGTCGGCGATATCCGCTTCGTAGAACACGCGCCCGCGCGTGAACTCGCGCCGGCCGGTAATCAGGGAATCCAGTATGATGGGCGTGTGGCCGTTATCTTCCAAAACGGAAGCAATCGTGCTGCCGATATATCCCGCCCCGCCAGTAATCAAAATCTTCATTGCTCTCCTTTGCCTGCCTGAGAATTAATACCGCATCGGCTCGCTGGCCGTCACTTTGCGCACTGTTAGCAACACCACCAGTCCAACCAGCAAAAACAGGAGGATGGACCCGACTGCCCAGTAAAGACCTGCCTGTTCGGCGGCTAATTCGCTCAGACCGCCTGCCAGGTAGAGGTTGTGCGCGCGGTACGAGACCGTGCTGAACACGAAGGGACCCACAAATGTGGAAGTGCGCCCGGCAACCGATAGGAAGCCGTAAAACTCGGTAGTTTTTCCTACCGGCGCCAGCTGACTGACCATGGTGCGGCTGACTGCCTGCGCCCCCGAAAGGGAGAAGCCGGCCAGCGCGCCGATAACGAAAAACATCACGGTGGTTTTGATGAAGAAAAGGCCGATGAGCGCGGCAATCAGAATTAGAAGCGAGAAAATGATTGCCTGCTTGCTGCTTTGTTTATCAGAAATCTTGCCAAAGAGGAGCGCGCCGGCAGCGCCGGTTATTTGGATGATGATGACAAAGAGAATCAACTGGACCTGCCCCATGCCAAACAGGGTCGCGCCGATGATAGCGGCGAAATCCATCAGCATCATGATGCCGTCGTTGTAAATCAGGAAGGCTGCCATGTACTTGATGAATTCGCGGTAGTGCTTAATCTCGCGGAAAGTGCGCCCCAGCTTTTTGAACGCCAGCCCGAAAACGCTTTCCCCTGTTGGAATGACTTCCGGTTCGGTAATCTCGCGCACGTGCAAAAAGGTGGGAATTGAGGATAGCAGGAAGAAAAGCGCAGTGATCAGAAAGGTGTAGGGGATGAAGCTGTTGCCAATCAGCTGCATGGGCACCAATACGATAATCAGGCAGGCTACACCGCCCAGCATGCCAACCGCCCAGCCCTTACCCGAGATGTATCCAATCGTCTCGGGAGTGGAGACGTCCACCAGGAGTGCGTCATAAAAGACCTGCGCCCCACGGTAGCCAATTTCCGCCAGGATGAAGAAAAGCATGCCAATCAAGACGTCTCCGGGACGCACAAAGAACAAGAGCGCGGTGAAGATGACCGCGATGGTGGTAAAGATGAAGAGCAGGCGTTTTTTGGAGCGCGAAAAATCCGCAATGCTTCCCAGCACCGGCGACATCAGCGCTACCAGCACGGCAGCGATGCCAACCGACCAGCCCCACAGGCGCGTGCCTTCGGCGCCGCCGACCACGGCATTTTTGAAGTAAGCGGAATAGACTGCCAGTAGAACAATAGCCGCGTAAGCGGAGTTGCCGAAGTCGTAAAAATACCAGGCGCGCCGCGCGCGGCGGGCGGGCTTGGTTTGATCAAGCAGGTTTTTGGGAGAGGATTCCATGACGAGGTCCTTTAAGTGATAACGCATTGGCTTGATAATTTGATAAATAATCGCACGCTTGATTTTATCAGACTCAAGGCAGAGTGTCACTTTGTGTTTTGGCCGGCCTTTTGCCGCATAAAGGCCAATCGTTCGCCGCCGATAGCAGTTGTCTGGCAGCGGGCGGCTGCCCTTACGATTGGCACAACGCTTGCGGTCTGGCGGAGAGGCAGCAAACTGCGCCATTTTCCCTGGTGAACGATTCTTATCAGCTCTTTTTATCAAGAGCGCGGTTCCCATCAGAAATAATCCTTGCCGTGCTTGGAAAGACACACTTGCCCTTCGCGAAGGGCCCGGCAGTGCCCCGCGTATTGCGGTCCTCATTAAAAAAGAACCTCCCCGAAGGGAGGTTCTTTTCGTGTCTCCGCTTAAAAATCAGCTAGCGGTCCTTTTCGTGATTTTCGCGAATTGAATCGCTTTCATTACTTCAGCCACGATGGATGGCATAACAATCAGAGGCAGTATCATCAGCCAGTGCCCGAAATCGATGGAGCTGGTGTTGAAGATGGGCTGCAGGAAGGGCACATACACAACCATAAAGATGAGCGCCAGTGAGGCGAGCACTGCCAGGTTCATACCCTTGTTGCTGAAGATGCCAATCTTGGTCAGCGGGTAGTATTCGCTGCGGGCGGTGTATGCGCGCAGAAGTTCGCTGACGGAGAGCGTGACAAAGGCCATGGTTTCGCCAAGCTCAAGGCTTATGCTGTTGCCCAGCGCGAAAGCGCCCAGGGTCGAGGCTGTAATCGCGATGGTCTGGACAATAATACCGCGCAGCATGAACTTGTTGATGATGGGCTCATTGGTCGGGCGGGGCGGGAAGAGCATGATATCGGGGTCTCCCTTTTCTGAGCCCAAGGCAAGCGCTGGCGCGCCGTCCGTCACCAGGTTCAGCCACAGAAGCTGAATGGCGGTGAGGATTGGCGGCCACCCGAACAGGGTGCCCAGGAAGATAATCATTATCTCGGCCATGTTGCACGAGACGAGATAGTACACAAATTTGCGGATGTTGCTGTAAATGACCCGACCCTGTTCCACCGCTGAAACGATGGAGGCGTAGTTGTCGTCGGTCAGCACCATGTCCGCGGTTTCTTTGGCCACATCGGTGCCTGTGATTCCCATGGCGATGCCGATATCGGCCATTTTGATAGCCGGCGCGTCGTTGACGCCGTCGCCCGTCATTGCCACCACTTCATGGTTGTCGCGCAGGGCGTCCACGATTTTCATCTTATGTTCCGGGCTCACGCGCGCGTACACATCCGTGACCTTGACGGCTTCTCGCATGTCTTCGGGACTGATAACGTCCAGTTCCGCGCCAGTCATCACCCTGTGCCCTGGTTGGAGCAAACCGATTTGTTCGGCAATGGCTTTGGCGGTGTTGGGATAGTCGCCGGTAATCATGACCGTTCGGATTCCAGCAGTTCTGGCTTCTGCGAGCGCTGGTTTGACTTCGTCGCGGGCCGGGTCAATCATGCCAATCAGGCCGATGAAGACCAAATCCTTTTCCAGCGCTTCGGGGCTGGTATCGGCGGGCATTTCGGGCACAAGCCGGTAGGCCACACCGAGCACGCGCAGCGCGTCGCGGGTCATGGCGTCGTTGGCTTCCAGAATTTCCTGACGGGAGGCCTCGGTGAGAGGTTCGTGCGTGTTGTCGATGCGAATTTTGTACGAACACAGCTTCAGGACCACGTCCGGGGCGCCTTTTACCGCGATGACATGCCATTTGTTCTGGTCGGACTGCTCAAAGGGGGAGATGTCCTCGTTGCTTGGGCTGCGCAGTTCGTTGATGGTGACCATGCGTTTGCGTTCAGAATCAAAGGGGATTTCCTGCAAGCGCGGGAAAGCTTCGTTGAGCTGGCGGGCGCTCGCGCCGGCTTTGTGAGCAGCCACCAGGATGGAACCTTCGGTGGGGTCGCCAACCATGCGGTAAGTGATTTTGCCTTCGCTTTCGCCGGTGGGTTCCAGCTGCGCGTCGTTGTTCAGCGTGCCAACCCACAGCGCCGTGCGCGCCGCGGGGTAGGCCTGCAAGTCCACTTTTTCATTATCCAATAAGAAGTCCCCGACCGGGTTGTACCCGCTGCCGGTAATCGTGAATGACTTTCCGTCAGTCCACAGGCGGGTGACAGTCATCTGATTTTGCGTCAGGGTGCCGGTTTTATCCGAGCAAATGACAGTGACGGAGCCGAGAGTCTCCACCGATGAGAGCTTGCGAATGAGCGCGTGGCGGTTGACCATTTCGCGCATGCCGCCAGCCAGACTGATTGTGACCACTGCCGGAAGGCCTTCCGGAACGGCCGCGATGGCGAGGGAGACAGCAATCATGAAGAGATTAACCATCTCAGTGATGAAGTTGGGATTGCTTAAGGACAGGTGTTCTGGTCCAAGCATCAGACGCGCGCCGCCGATGATAAAGACCAGCATACATACCACAATCGCGCCGATTCCGAGGGTTTTTCCCAGCTGGTCCAGGCGCTTCATCAGAGGCGTTTGTTCTTCTTCCACGGTCTGCAGCATACTGGCAATCAAACCAAGCTGGGTGTTCATGCCGGTGCTTGTAACCACCGCTTTGCCGCGCCCATAGGTAACGAGCGTGCCCATAAAAGCGCTGTTTTCGCGGTCGCCAATCGGGATGTCCGCTTCGAGGGCGCCTTCCGCGTGCTTCTTGGCAGGCACAGACTCGCCGGTGAGCGAGGCTTCCTCGATGCTCAGGTTGACAGCTTCCAAAAGACGGATATCGGCCGGGATGTAATTGCCGGCTTCGATGAAAACGATATCTCCCGGAACCAGTTTGGGGGCAGGCAGCGAGACGCGGTGCCCGTCGCGCAGCACCTGGGCTTCGGGGGCTGCCAGCTTTTTGAGGGCGGCCAAAGATTGCTCGGCGCGCGATTCCTGGATGATGCCCATAATCGCGTTCAGGATCACAATCAACAGAATCGCTCCGGCTTCCACGTAATCGCCGAGCAGGGCCGAAATGACCGCGGCGCCAATCAGCAGCCAGATGACAAAACTGTTAATCTGCGCCCAGAGCATCTGGAGAAAGGTGGTGCGTTTCTTCTCCTGCAGTTCATTCGGGCCGTACTGAGCCAGCCGCCTTTCGGCTTCTTCAGTCGTCAGGCCGACCTCGGCCGGGACGTTCAGAGCGCTGAGCACTTCGGGCGCGTCCATCGCGTGCCAGGAAATACTGACCGGATTCGTCTCTCCCCCAGGAATGTTCTTTAAGTTTTCACTCATGCGTAAACCTCCGTTACCAAAATACCCGCAGGCAGTTCTTTCCATTATATTCTAGGTCTAGGATTTCCTTGCGGCCTGTTATTTTATCAGGCATTGCCAGAACTTAGCAGCAGCGGGATAACTGCTGAAGTTTATCACTGCCCGTGTGCCCTGTGTTAAAATTATCGTATGGGATGGAATATTTGCGGTCACGAGACCGCGGTTGCGTTCTTAAAAGAGCATACCAAACCCGAAAAACTGCGCCATGCCTATCTGCTGACAGGCTCGCAGGGAATCGGCAGGCGCACGCTTGCCCTGGCGTTTATCAAGGCTCTGAATTGTCAGAACCCTCCCGAGCCCGGCGAGTTTTGCGGTGTGTGCGCGGTATGCCGCCAGATTGATGCCCAGAGCTTCCCGGATTTAATGGTTCTGGCGCCGGAAGAAGGCCACCAGGACCTGCGCATTGACCAGATTCGCTCTGTGCAGCAGTCTCTGGCGCTCGCGCCCTACCAGGCAAAATACCGCGTGGTGCTCATTCTGGATTTTCAGAGGGCTACGGCCTCGGCATCCAACGCGCTGTTGAAATCGCTTGAAGAACCGCCTGCCCGCGCGGTGCTGGTGCTGACGGCTGACTCGGAAGAAAACCTGCTTCCGACGATATCCTCGCGCTGCCAGATTGTCCGCTTGCGGCCGCTACCGATGGAAAAAGCAAGCAGCTGGCTGGAACAAAAGCTGCAGATTCCGGCGGAACGTGCGGCGGTCCTGGCGCATTTATCCTCCGGCAGGGTAGGGGCGGCGGTTCGCTTTGACCAAAACCCAGAAATACTGGCCTCGTATCACGACGCGTTGGACAGGCTGGAGGAGCTGCTTTACGCAGCCAGGCGCCAGCGTTTGCAGTATGTGGAAAGCCTGCAAAAAAGCAAAAGCGGTCAACGCGAGCTCACGGCTCAGCTGGTCTCCGCCTGGTTGAGTTTCTGGCGGGATGTGCTGATTGTGCGCAGCGGCGCGGAAATGCCGCTGGTAAACCAGGACCGGCAAAGGTCTTTAGAGGATACCGCGCGTCAGCTGGACCTCGCGAACATTGAACAAATTTTGGAGAGACATGAAAAAGCGTTGGCAAGGCTGGACGCGTACGTGAACCCGCGCCTGACTCTTGAACACCTGCTGCTGACTCTCCCGATTTTGAAAGCTGCCAGGCAGGAAAAATGAAATTAGAAATCCCGACGCTTCCGCTGGAACAAAAAGCCAGGCTGAAAGACCTGATTAAGGTTTTCCTGCAGATTGGCGCCACGAGTTTTGGGTCTCCCACCGCGCATATCGCCATGATGGAAAGCGAAATTGTGCGCAAGCGCAAGTGGCTGACCGGAGAGCATTTTCTGGAGCTTTTGGCAGCGACGCACCTGGTGCCCGGACCCAACGCGACAGAATTAGCCCTGCATATCGGCTATTTAGAAGCCGGCTTTCCCGGCTTGTTAGCGGCCGGCGCCAGTTTTATCCTTCCTTCATTCATCGCCACAGTTTCGTTTGCCTGGGCGTACACGCGCTACGGGGCGCTTCCTCAGGTGGACGCGATTTTTTACGCTCTCAATCCGCTGGTGCTGGCGATTGTCATCAACACTCTTTGGAGCCTGGGCAAGAGCTGTCTGAAAACCTGGCAGACCTGGTTGATTTTCGGGCTGGCATTCGGCGCGTCCTTGCTGGGCGTGAATGAGGTCATTATTCTCTTCGCGGCGGGTTTATTGGGATATGTGCTGGTGTACCTGTTGAAACATCCCCCAAAAGCGCCCGCGGCTTTGCTGGCTGTTTTTCCTTTTCCGCTGCTTCTGCGCCTCTTTCAGCAGGGTCCGGATTGGCTTCATTCCCGGGTGGCGCAGTTGTTCCTGTACTTTTTACGTACTGGCGCCGTGCTCTTTGGGTCGGCGCTGGTGCTGTTTCCGCTCATCCGCGATGATATCGTCAACCGATTTGGTTGGATGACGCAGCAGCAGCTCGTCGACGCGATTGCCGTCGGGCAAATGACCCCGGGACCTGTCACTTCCGCGGTGACTTTCATCGGGTATATGGTCGGAGGCATTCCCGGGGCGTTCGCGTCCACTATCGGGGTCTTTTTGCCTTCGTTTATTGTCGTGACGGCAATGGGACCATTGATGAAAAAACTGGCGAACTCTCCAGTCGCCCAGGCTGTTCTGGAAGGGGTGAATGCCGGCGTCGTGGCTCTGATTATCACCATCGCGGTAACGATGGCAAAGAATGCCGTCGTGGATGTGTGGACCGCGCTTTTGCTGGCGGCAGGTCTGGCAGGTTTGTTCCTGCTAAAACTGACGCCGTACTGGCTTGTGCTGGCGGGCATTATGATTGGGCTGGCAAAAGCGCTGCTCTTTTAGGAAGAGACCTGCGGTAAAATTCTCTGATTATGGATGAATTACTTGACCTGCTCAACCCTCAGCAGCAGCAGGCTGTTGCCGCCCCGGCCGGCCCGACGCTGGTGTTGGCCGGCCCCGGTTCCGGGAAAACCCGCGTCCTGACGTACCGCATCGCTTATCTGATTGGCGTGATGCGCGTGCCGCCCTATCACATCCTCGCGGTGACTTTTACCAATAAAGCTGCCAGGGAGATGGCGGCGCGGGTGGAGAAGATACTTGGCGCGGCCGCCCAGGGCATCTGGCTGGGCACTTTCCATTCTGTTTGCGGGCGCATCCTGCGGAGAGAGGCGGATTTACTGCCCCTCAGCAAGGATTTTGTCATCTTTGATGCTGACGACCAGATCACGCTGATGAAAGAAGTCATTCGCGAAGCCGGGGTGGACGAGAAACTATTCCGGGCTGAATCCATCCTGGATGCCATCTCGCGCGCGAAAAATGACCTGGTCACCCCCGAAGACTATCCCATCCAAAACTTTCGCGATGAGAAGGTGCGCCAGTTCTATCTGCGTTATCAGCAGCTGTTGATACGCAACAATGCCATGGATTTTGATGACATGCTGGTGTACACCTACCAGCTGATGAACGCCTATCCCCAGGTGCGCGCTACCTGGGCGCATAAATTTGAACATATCCTGGTGGATGAGTTTCAGGATACCAACCTATCTCAATACGCGATACTGCGCAGCCTGGCAAAAGGCCACGGCAACCTGTATGTGGTAGGCGATGAGGATCAGTCCATCTACCGCTGGCGCGGCGCGGATTACCGCAACATCCAGCGCTTCCAGACCGACTTCAAAAACGCCCGGACCATTCTTCTGGAGCAAAATTACCGCTCCACGCAGCGTATCCTGGACGGGGCAATGGCGGTGATAGACCGCAATGCGAACCGTACCCGTAAAAAACTCTTCACGGAACAACAGCAGGGCGAAAAAATAAAATTATACGCAGCGCCCGACGATAAAGCAGAAGCTGAATTTGTTGTGGATGCTATTAAAACCGGCATCCGCACGCGGCACCTGAACCCAAGCTCTTTCGCGGTGATGTACCGCACCAACGCCCAGTCGCGCCTGCTGGAAGAATCCTTCCGGCGGGAAGGCATCAGTTACCGTCTGGTCGGCGCGCAGCGCTTTTACGGACGGCGCGAAGTGAAGGATGTGATTGCTTTTTTGCGCCTGATTCACAATCCCAAGGACGAAATCAGCCTGAGGCGGGTGATTAACCTGCCGCCGCGCGGAATTGGCGGGAAAAGCCTGGAGAAGCTGGATGAGTTTGCCCGCCTATCCAGCCTGACGCTGGGAGAGGCAGTCTGCCGCATCGCGGAACCATCGGGGCGAGCCGCGCTGGAGCAGCTTGGCAAAGAAGGCCTGCGCCTGGAACAGTTTGGAAAAAAACTCCTTTCCTGGCGGCAGTTCGCCGCGGCCAACCCGCCCGCTTCACTGTTTGACCGCGTCCTGGAGGATACAGGCTATCAGGAATATATTCACGACCGCAGCGAAGAAGGACAGGACCGCTGGGAAAACGTGATGGAACTGCGTCAGGTCATCCTGGAATACGACGGACTGCCGGGTTTTCTGGAAGCGATGGCCCTGGTGGCCGACCAGGATACGCTGCCCGAAACCCTGGACGCGCCCACCATGCTGACCCTGCACGCAGCCAAGGGTCTGGAGTTCGAAAATGTGTTCATTGTGGGACTGGATGAAATGATTCTCCCACACAGCCGTTCGCGCGATGACCCCGAAGCCCTGGCGGAAGAACGCCGGCTGCTTTATGTGGGAATTACCCGCGCCAAGAAGACGCTGACCCTGACGCGCGCGATGCGCCGACGCAGCCCTTACGGCAGCTACGAAGAGACCCAGGCATCCCGCTTTTTGGATGACCTGCCCGAGGACCTGCTGCAGGGCAGCGCCAAAGGTTTGCCCAGCCGCCTGAACACTCCCTATCAAAACACGTATTCCCGCTGGGAGACGCCCGCCTTCCGCAGCACGCCGCGCCAGGACGCGCCGCAAAACACGCAGTACAGGGCGGGCATGCAGGTGCGGCACAAAACCTACGGCCGCGGTGTGGTCAAGGCAAGCCGGCTGGAGCACGGCGATGAAACCGTGGAGGTCTACTTTGAAGGGGTGGGGTTGAAGGCGCTGGTGGCATCGCTGGCAAAGCTGGAAATCTTATGAAACCGCTGATAGGTTATTAAAAGCTCTCCGACTGGAGAGCTTTTTTATTCGCGATGCGTAGCGCTTGATGAGCAACACGCGGGCTGCCCGACCGGCTGCCAAACCTTCTGCGAAAATTTGCCGCCTTAAAAAATCATGTACGATTAAGGCATGAAATCCAGGCGCGCGCTTTTGCTTGCAGCCAGCTTGCTTCTGCTTGGGCTTGCCTGCCGCTATACCGCGCCAACGCCGGCGGCCTGGGCGCCCAGTTCTACCGCGGAGGTGGATGCCCGCACGCGCGCCGCTCTGGAAACTGGCACCACAACAGCCCGGACGCTCTCGCCAATTATTACCTATACCGATACTCCCGTTCCCGTACCGCGCCCGACCGACGCGGAAGACGGTCCCTGGCTTATTTTCCCGGACGCTCAGGGAGAGCACCTTTACGCTGCCGACAGGGACAGCGGCACGCTCATTCCCATCACCCTTCCGCTGCTGACCGACCCGCTGGATATCATTGGCGGCAAAGCGCCGGACGGCACACGCGTACTGCTGCGCGCGGGCACGCCGGAAAAGCTGGATGAGCTGGGCATGTACGAACTGACTAATCCCTGGAATCCGCCCCGCATGCTCACAAGTCTGCTCTCCGCGGAACTTCAGGAAGCCGTCTTGCAGCAGGACGGCATTCAACCGCAAATGGCGCTGCAGGCCGTGCAGCAGCCCAACCCGGTCAGTTGGTCGGGGGACGCGCGAACAGCAGTCTTTCCCGCCGCGCTGGATGGGCCTTCGGCTGACCTGTATCTGTACCAACCTGAAAACGGCAGTCTGAAGCGCTTGAACCAGCGTTTTCAGCAGGATTTTTCGCCTCTTTGGTCCCCAGACCAGGATTGGATTGTTTTCCAGGAAGTCAACAGCTACGCGACCATCAGCGACTGGAAGATTTCCTTGGTCGGCGCGCTCAGCATGCCCAACGGCGCGATTACGCATTATCTGCATGTTCCGCGCGATACCGGTTATTGGGAACGTTATGTGGGCTGGATGAGCCCGCTCTATCTGCTCACCTGCACCCCCACGGAAACCGGCGCCGTGGACTTGCGGCTCAGCAATGTTTCGGCGGGAAAACCCCGCATCATCTTTGATGGGCCTTTTGCGGAGGCGGCCGTGAGCCCGCTAAATGGGGATGTGGCCGTGGCAGTGCGGACGGAAAACAACAACGCCAGATATCCGGCGGGCATTTACTATTCCTCCAACAACGCCGTCACGTTTGAGCCTTTATTGGCAGGCGAATTTTCACATCTCAGCTACAATCCGCAAAACGGACTCTTTACAGCTTCCCGCGCCGGAGGAGCCCTGCTATTTGACCGAAGCGGCATTGTGTTTTCTTTGCCGGGTGAAGAAAGGCTGGGAATCGCTCCGGACGAACGCTGGTTGATTGGATGGGGTGCCAACGGCGCGCGGTTGTATTCGCCTCAGGGCCTGCAACTGCAAACTCTGGCCGAACATGCAATCGGGGCGCTTATCTGGCAGGAGGATTCCAAGGGCTTTTTCCTGCTTACCAGCGGCGGGGTGTTTCAGTATCAGTTCCCGCTTTTGCAGCCGCGTTTGGTTGCGGCGGACGTCTGGCATGGGGATGAAAGGGCTTTTGTCTGGCTGAAATGACGCCCAAAGGAAGCGTCCACACGCGCTGAAAGGTATAATCACAGAGGAAAGGAGGAATCTATGGGCACTATCTTCACCTGGTACGGACATGCCACCATTGGTTTGCAATGCGGAGAAATGCCATTGATTGTGGACCCATTTTTCAGCGGCAACCCGGCCGCCTTGATGAAAGCCCAGGATGTGCGCGCGGATTATGTGCTTGTTTCCCACGGGCACGGCGACCATGTTGGCGACGCGTTGGAAATCGCGCGGCGCACCGGCGCGACGGTCATATCGAACTTCGAAATTTGCGGATGGTTCTCTGCCAAGGGCGCGAAAACGCACGCGCAGCATATTGGCGGCGGCTTTCAATATCCCTTTGGTTACCTCAAACTCACCCAAGCCCTGCATGGGTCAGCACTCCCGGACGGCAGCGACGGCGGTAACCCGGCCGGCTTTTTGCTGACGACGACAGCCGGGGAAAAAATCTATCTGGCCGGGGATACGGGGCTCTTTGGCGATATGCGCCTGATTGGCGAAGAAGGGCTGGACCTGGCTGCGATTCCGATTGGCGATAACTACACCATGGGCCCCGACGACGCACTGCGGGCGGTAAAACTGCTGCGGCCTAAAGTTGTCATCCCCATCCACTACAACACCTTCCCGCTCATCCGTCAGGACGCGCACGCCTGGAAGCAGCGTGTGGAAGCTGAAACTGAAACGCGCGTGGAAGTGCTTTCTCCCGGAGGAAGCTTCGCGTTAGGAGGCTGAATGACTGACCAAACTCAAAAACCAACTCCCAAACCCGGGCGAATCCCACCCGGGCAGCTGCTGACCAAGCGCTTTCCGGTGTTGCACTATGGGCCAGTCCCGGAGTTTGACCCGAAAACCTGGACCTTTCGCGTTTGGGGTGAGGTTGAGAAACCGCTGACCCTCACATGGGACGAGTTTTGCGCTCTCCCGCGTACAGCGGTCACATTGGACCTGCATTGTGTGACCACCTGGAGCAAGCTGGATACGCGTTGGGAGGGCGTTTCCTTGAAAACGCTGCGGGAGCTCGGTCTTGTCGTTCCAAATCCGGATGCGCGCTTTGTAATCCAGCACGCAGAGTTTGGCTTTACAGCCAACCTCCCCATTGAGGTAGTGATGGCGGATAATTTCCTGCTGGCTACCCATTACGAAGGACAGCCCATCACGCCGGAGCATGGGTTCCCCTTGCGCGGTGTCACCGGCGTCATTCCAGGGCGCGATGACTTGAAAGATGTCTACCTGTGGAAAGGCGCCAAATGGCTGCGCGGACTGGAATTCAGCGCGCACGACCGCCCGGGTTTTTGGGAACGTGCGGGTTATCACAACGACGCGGATATCTGGTTGGAGCAGCGCACAGCGTAATGGTTCGCAATGACGAATTGTTCGTCATCGCGAGCGCAGCGAAGCGGTCTCCTCTCCAGGATTAATGCGGATTGCCGCAGTCACTGGTGCTCCTTTGATTTGATATAGCAGAAGTTGCTGCCTTCAGAATGGCAGCCCATTAAACAAAAAGCCGACTGTCGCGATACAGTCGGCTTTTATCGCGTTTAATCCGCAGGCTACACTTTACGCTGACGCCACATCACAATCCCAAGGCCAATGCCGGCCGCGAGCACGACAATGCCAACAATACCGAGGATGGGAGACCGGCCGGCTGGTGCGGCGGCATCCTGGCCTGGCGCGGCCGTAGAAACCTGCGCGCCAAAATCGATGGTGGCTTGCTCGCCCGCTTTCACCTCCAGCGGGTAATTGGTGATGGTGGTGGCATTAAATCCGTCCGGAATGGCGACGGTGATGTTATAGCTGCCCTCCGGGATGTTCTCAAAGCACAGCGGGTCAACCTCGTCGGGGTTTCCGGCAACTGTTGTTCCGGTCAGGGAGACTTTGCCAACGCGGTCATTGATGCTCACCACGCCGCCGTAGAGGTAGGTCTCCCCTTCGGTGCGCATACCGGTGCCGTCCAAATCGTTAAAAAGCACGACGCACACCTTGGCAAAGCCGGGTTCAGGCGTGGGGGTGGGGGTGATTTTTTCCGGCGCGATGGTAGGGGTGGGCATGGCTGTTTCGGTCAGCGCCGGCGCGGCCACTGTGCCAAGCAGAATCTTTGTGCCGGTAATCAGGCTGCAGCTTTCCGTCAGTCCGTTCAGACGGATGATTTCATCGATGGAGACGTTGGTCAGCAGGAATATGCGGGTGCAGGTATCGCCTTCTTCAACGGTGTAATAAATGCGCCCTTCAGCATCGGGCGTGGGGGTTTGATAAACGGCCTGCGCGCTGGCGGGATGCAAACTGGCGGCGCTCCAGAGCAGCACGCCGGCGGCCAGCGCGAGGACAATAATGGTAAGGGGCAGGAGAAACTTTTTCACACTGTTCATTTTCACCTCTCATTCGGATACTCCCATTATACCCAGTTAAATAAAGGGAGCATAACCGGGACGCTCTCAGAGGGAGAACGCGCCTGGCAGGATTGGGTACAATAGGGATGATGAAAGTTACGCGTGTCTGTCTTATTCTGGTCTGTATTGCGGCGCTGCTTGGCGCCTGCCTGCCGATAGGCGTCCCTGAGGAAACTCCTACGCCAGCGCCCACTCCGACGGAGACCCCGCAGCCCAGCCCGACCATCGATTGGTTTCCGGATACTCCCACGCCAACGCCGCGGGTCTACGAAGCCACTCCTCATCCCTTGGAAGGACTGACCCCGCCGGCCTATACCAGCGTATTGGCGGAAGATGATTTTAGCGGGGAGAGCCAATGGGCGGAAAGTTCGGCGGCGGAAGGAAATGTCATTTACGGCAGCGGAGCGCTTGCCCTGGCGCTCTCCGGTAAGAAGGGCGAAATCAGCAGCCTGAGTAAAATCACTCTGCCGGATACGTTTTACCTTGAGTTGACGCTGGAATCAGCGCTGTGCGGAAAGAACGACATTTTTGGAATTAGCTTCTGGCGCTTCAGCGAGCTGGGAACCTACCGCGCGCTGTATCGCTGCGATGGGCAGATGCGGCTGGAACGCGCGATTTTTGACGGCGTTTCCGTCCTTCAAAACTGGACGGCGCTGCGGCGCTATCAGCCGGGCGCGCCCGCGCTAAACCGCCTGGGCATTTGGGCGGATAAGGGCACCCTGTACTTCTTCGTGAATGACACCTTTCAGTTCAGCGCTGAGGGGCGCAAAGGTCTGAACGGCTTGTTGGGGGTGTTTGCCAGCGCTTCGGGGGAGCAGGCTGCCACGTTCAATCTCACCGGGCTGCGCGCCACCCAGCCTTAATCCTGCCGATTATCCAGGATACAGGTATAATCAGGCTAAGCCTGGAGGGCTCAGGCAGTCTGACGCTGTACCGCGCGGACTGAATACTGGACGAGGTCGGTTTTTGAGATGCAGCAAGCGTTTACTGGCAGGACACCATCACTCTTTTCGGAGATTCCCCTATGCCTGAAACCATAAAAATCATTATTCCCATGGCGGGTTTGGGCAGTCGTCTGCGCCCGCTTACCTGGAGCAGACCCAAACCGCTGGTCGCGCTGGCAGGCAGTACTGTTTTGGACCACATGCTGAGCATGTTTAAGACGATTCCAAACCCAGAGCGCGCGGAATATGTTTTTATCATGTCCCCCGGTCAGCGCGAAATCATTCAGGCGCATATGCAAAAGTACCATCCGCGCAAACAGGTGCATTACGTGGAGCAGCCCGAAAAGAAAGGCCAGTCCGATGCGCTCTGGCACGCCCGCGAGCACCTGAAGGGCCCGCTTTTGGTGGTGTTTTCGGATACGCTGATTGAGAATTCCTTCGCGTTTCTCAGCCAGGAGAAGCTTGATTCAGTCGCATGGGTGAAGGCAGTTCCGGACCCCCGCCGTTTTGGCGTGGCGGAAACCGGCTCGCTGGGCCTGGTGCGGCGCCTGATTGAAAAGCCAAATGACATGAACAACAATCTGGCTGTCGTAGGATGCTACTATTTCAAGGAAGGCGAAGCCCTGCTTTCGGCAGTTGAGGAGCAATTCAAGCGCAATATCTCCCTGAAAGGGGAGTTTTACCTGGCGGACGCGCTCAACATCTATCTGGAACACGGCTTTGTGATGCGCACAGAGCAGGTGCAGGTCTGGCTGGACGCGGGCACTTCGGAAGCGCTGCTGGATACCAACCGCTACCTGCTTGAGCACGGCCGCGCGAACGTTCAACAAACTATTTATCAGGACGACTGCGTGATTCTTCCGCCGGTCTTCATCCATCCAGACGCGCGCGTGAGCACTTCTATTATTGGTCCGTTCGCGTCCATCGGCGCGGGGGCGGTTATCCAGAACAGCAGCATTCGCGATTCAATTCTCAGCCCGGGCGTGCATATCACCAACACGCACCTGGAAGGCTCCATCCTGGGGCATGATGTGGTTATAACCGGAATGATGGGTAAATTTAACCTGGGAGACAACTCCTGGGCGAGTTGGTAAGCAATTATCATAAAAAAGGAGAATAAATGACAAAATCCGTACTTGCCAGGCGCGTTGTTGAGCTAAAGCCCTCAGGCATTCGCAAATTCTTTGACATTGCCGCCACGATGCAAGATGTCATCTCACTGGGAATTGGCGAGCCTGACTTTACCACGCCGGCACCTATTATCCGCGCGGGAATCGCCTCTTTGGAACGCGGAGACACACACTACACGTCCAATCACGGCATATTGCCTCTGCGCGAGGCGGTCGCGCAGCACCTGCACAAACTGTATGGGGTCACTTACAACCCCAATGACGAAATTGTTCTTACCGTGGGCGTCTCGGAAGCGCTTTACCTCACCTTCACCGCGCTGCTGGACCCCGGTGATGAGGTTATCATCCCCACACCCTGTTTCGTGTCTTATCAGGCGGAAGTACAGCTGGCAGGCGGCGTGGCGGTGGAAATCCCGACCTATATGGCCGACAACTTTGAACCCCGGCCGGATTTAATTGAGCAGGCCATCACCCCGCGCACCAAAGCCATCTTTATTGGGTACCCGAACAATCCGACCGGCGCGGTCGCCACGCGCGAGACGCTGTTGAAGATTGCCGAACTGGCTGAAAAATACGACCTGATGGTGGTCTCGGATGAAATTTACGACCGTCTGGTTTATGAACAGGAACATGTGTGCTTTGCGGCGCTGCCGGGCATGTGGGAACGGACGATTCTGATGGGCGGTTTCTCCAAAGCTTACGCCATGACCGGCTGGCGCATTGGATATGTGGCCGCGCCGGCGTCAATCGCGGGCGGCCTGGTGCGCATTCATCAATATTCTGTCATGTCCGCGCCTACCATCTCGCAGTACGCCGCCCTGGAAGCGCTACGCGTTGGCGAGCCTTACGTTCAGGAGATGCGCGAGGAATACAACCGCCGCCGAAAGCTCATCTGCAGCGGCCTGAACGCGATGGGCCTGAAGACCAGCACGCCGGGCGGCGCCTTCTATGTCTTCCCGGATATTACCTCCAGCGGGATGGATGACGAAGAATTCGCCGAAAAATTGCTGTACGAGGAACATGTGGCTGTTGTTCCCGGGCGTTCTTTCGGGGATTCCGGCAAGGGCTTTGTGCGCTGCTCCTATGCCACGGAATACCGCTGCATCGAAATCGCCTTGGAACGGATGGCCGCATTCCTCAAGCGGCACCGCGCGTGAGAGGACGAAGGTTATTCTGCTTGACGCATTACTTTTAATGAAGTAAAGTAATTGCAGCAGGTTCTGAGGAAAGAATGACCATTCTTCCGGAAGATAATCGTCAATTTTTTCGGGCACCCGGCGCGGCTCCGGTCTGCCCGTTATTTCTTATTACGAGGCCGCGCAGGAATTATTAATCACTAAATACAGGAGAGAAAATGTCAGGACAAACCAATGCATTTGAAATGGCACAGCAGCAATTTGACAAAGTTGCCGACCAGCTTGGGCTGGACGAGCAGGTTCGTCAGATTCTGCGCTGGCCAGCCCGTGAGTTCCATATGCGCCTGCCAGTACGCATGGACGACGGTAAAATCCGGGTGTTCGAAGCCTTCCGCGTACAGCACAACGACGCGCGCGGCCCGAACAAAGGCGGCTTGCGCTTTCACCCGGCCGAAACCGCTGATACCGTGCGCGCGCTTGCGATGTGGATGACCTGGAAATGCGCCGTTGCCGATATTCCGCTGGGAGGCGGTAAGGGCGGCGTGGTGGTAGATCCCGCCACGCTTTCAATCGGTGAAAAAGAACGCCTGTGCCGGGCTTACGTCCGCGCCATGTACAAAAACATTGGTCCCCGCCAGGATGTCCCCGCTCCGGACGTCGGCACCACCCCCCAGATGATGGGTTGGATGATGGACGAGTATTCGCGCATCACCGGGCAGTACACCCCCGGCGTGATTACCGGCAAACCGGTTGGCGGCGGCGGTTCGCTCGGACGCACCGAAGCCACTGGCTTTGGCGTCATCTATACCGTGCGCGAGGCGATGAAGCACCTGGGTCTGAACCCGGCCGAATGCAGCGTCGCGCTGCAGGGTTTTGGCAACGTGGCGCAGTACGCTGCCATCGGCTTTAAGGAAATTTTGGGCGGAAAGGTTCTGTGTGTTTCCTGTTGGGACCGCGACGATAAAGTGTCGTACACTTTCACCAAGGAAGACGGCGTGGACCCGTGGTTCCTGAAGAGCATCACCGACCAATACGGCACGATTAACAAAGAAAAAGCCCGCGAGGCCGGTTACACGATCGAGGACGGCGGCGCCTGGATCAGCAAACCCGTGGATGTCCTCATCCCCGCCGCGCTGGAAGGCCAGATTAATGCCGAGACAGTCAGGCTCATCCATCCCCAGGTAAAAATCCTGGCGGAAGGCGCCAACGGGCCCACGACCCCCGAAGCGGACGTGGAGCTGAACGAGCGCGGTATCTTCATTGTGCCGGACTTTTTGTGCAATTCCGGCGGCGTGACGGTGTCGTACTTTGAAGGCGTGCAGAATGATATGAACTTCTATTGGACGCGCGAAGAAGTGCTGGATAAGCTGAACAATAACATGACCACCGCCTTCAAGGGCGTGCTGGATATGTCTTTGCAGCAAAATGTGAGCATGCGCGACGCGGCCTACATGGTAGCCATCCACAAGGTGGTGAAGGCCATGGAACTGCGCGGCTGGATTTAGGATTTGAAGTCAAGAGACGCGGACAGCCCGACCGGAAGGTCGGGCTGTTTGTTTATAACTTTGTGAACGATTTTGGCAGCCTGCCAGGAAGATGCTTCGCCCGCGGCTCAGAGTGACGGCGTTTTTCACCGCGAGCATAGCGAAGCGACCCCCCTGCAAGCAAAAAGGGAGATTGCTTCAGCCGCTGGCACTCCTTCGCAATGACGGGCATTGTCATCGCGAGCAAAGTGAAGCAATTCCCCTGAAAGCAAACGGGGAGATTGCTTCAGCCGCTGGCGCTCCTTCGCAATGACAAGCACTGTCATCGCGAGCAAAGCGAAGCGATCCCCCTGGAAGCAAACGGGGAGATTGCTTCAGTCGCTGGCGCGACTTCGCAATGACGAATATGGACGCAGTCGCTGGCGCGACTTCGCAATGACAGCTTCTTCGCTTCGACTTGTGCCCATCAGGGCATCAGAATGACAGGTGTTGGGAGCCTTCTCTCGCGCCTCAGTATGACCATATTCATCACCGTTAGAGAATCACGCTTAGAGGAAACCCACTCATTAAGACTGGGCTGTTCCATTTCTTCCGCTCGGGTATAATGGGCCGATGCCAAAAAACGGAACCGCAAACAACAAACACATCCTGCAGGAACAGGAAACAGTTTCGCGCATGATACGCATTTTCTGCCGGGCGAAGCACCAACCGGAAGGTATTCTGTGCGCGGAATGCGCCGACCTGCAGGCCTACGCCCTGCGGCGCATTGAGCGCTGCGCCTTCCAGCCGGATAAACCCACCTGCGGCAGGTGCCCGGTGCACTGCTACCGCCCGGAGATGCGCGCGCGCATCCGCGAAGTGATGCGCTACTCAGGCCCGCGCATGCTGATGGTTTCTCCAGCAGCGGCTGTCCGTCATCTGATCCGGAGCTTGCGCAAACCCAGCGAGAAGGTTCGACAGGCTGTCCAACGGCAGTCCGACGCCGCCTGAAAAAGAAGTCTACTCACTCCACAGGCTTGCCACAAACCCGGTCACTCGTAAAGCTGTTGGACTCTTTGCCGTTTTATAACCTGTGGTGGGTGCAGGCGTCAGCTTCAAGCTTCGGGGGTGTGTTCCAACGCTTACGACGGGTACACGCAGGCCAGGTGGTTGGACGCCCGGGCGACCCCGAAAGCATTCACGCTGGCTCCTCAGACGCCCTGAAATGGGCTGAGGTTTGACCGGAAAAGGGGACTGGGTCCCCCCGGAACCGGATGATTAGAAAGCGACAGGCAGACCATCTGGTCTGCCTGTTTGCGTTGGTCAGCGGGGAGCAAAGCCTGGGAAGAGGGCTTGTGCCCAGGCTTTGATTTCGTCCCAGTCGCGCAGGTCGCTGGCGGGCATAGATTTGGCCAGGGCTTTGAAAGGGAAGCCGATTTTGGCCGGGTCCCAGCGGCCGCCGAAGAGCGCGACGGACGAAGGCTTGAACCAGGGGCGGGTGGTAAGTTCTTTGTCCAGAATTGCGCGCGCGTCCGTCCTTTCCTTTTCCGAGCGCGGCTCGGTGGTGGGTCCCAGCGCGAAGGCGGCCGCGGGCAGGCTTTGCAGTTCTGTGCGGAAGCGGTCCAGAAAGCGCAGGACGTCTTTGTGCCAATGGAGCATGAGGAGCGGGGCACCCAGCACAACCGCGCTGAAGCCCTGCAGGCTTTTCACCTCGCGGGCAGGCCGGCAGGCGGCGGGCAGGCCGCGGCCTTCGAGCGCGGAGGCGATGAACTGGGCCACCTCGGCGGTGGAGCCGTAGCGGGTGGCGTAAGCAACAAGGATGGGTGCGGGCATGGTGGCTCCTTTGGATGATTGGGGTATACGTTGAGTGTATTCTAATCTATTCTCTCGGCATACTCAGTGCAAAGCCTGCACGCGGAACAGGGAGGTTAAGCTTCCGGTCCCTTGCTCGATAACTGATGAAAGGAGACCTGCGGTCAAAGGCTTTGCATGGTCCCACAGGGAGGTTTCGCGCTCAGGAGACCAAGCAAGAACAAGGCAGATTGCTTCAGCCGCTGGCGCGACTTCGCATTGACGATTTAGCGCCAAGAAAGAGGCCCCCTCAATCCCGCTCGCCGGTCTCCACGTAGTGGGTCAGCTCCTCCACGCTCAGGTCCTTGATGCCCAGCTTTTCCAGCGTGCGGCCCTTGCGCCAGTAATCCGTATTGTGAATGATGCACGCCAGGCGGATAATCGCGTCAATCCCGCGCACCGATACTCCGTAGCGCTGCCCCAGGGCGGCAATCGGCACCAGGCTCATCGGAATCTCCTCAAACAAATAGCGGTGGTTGAGCGTGGGAGGGGCTTTGATGCCGTAGTAGCCGCTCTGGTTGTGAATGGCGTCGTGCAGGTTATCCCCGCGGGCGTCGTACGCCAAAGCCAGCCACTCCAGACCGGTGCGCGCGCGGATGCCCAGCGCCGAGGCGACGGTGCAGCGTTCGCGGTCCACGGTTTCCAGCAGTTTTGCCACCGAGGGAGAAACCCCGTCGATATAGAATTCAAAATCGCCGTGCGTGGTCTCAATCCAGCCGGCGTTCAGCAGGGTGATGGTGGGATGAAAGACCGCGCCCATGTTGTTCAGTCCGGTTTTCAGCACGTTCCCGCCGTCAATGTACTGTGGGTAAACGTGGTGGATGGCGTCCAGCACGGTTTTGTTTTTGGTGGCGGGCAGGGCGGCCAGCGGCACGGACTCCTTGATGCGGAAGATGCGCGCAAAGCTGGGTCCTTCGGAGCGGCTGGCATAGATAAAGGTTTCAGCTTCGGCAATCACGGGCCTGCCCGGGCAGTTGTTTTCGCGCAGCACCTGGGCGAATTCAATTGCGCCGCAGGTGCGTCCGGGATGCAGCAGCACAATCTGGTCGTCGCGCAGGTAGGGGGCGGCTGCCGCGGCAATGTCGCGGTGCCCGGAGGAGGGCACGACCACCATAATCACATGCGCGCCTTCCAGCGCTTCGCCAATCCGGTCAGTCACTTTTGCAAGTTTTCCAAAACCGCTGACGCCACCCGGGTTTTCCAGGTCTATCCCGCCGCGTTCGGCAATGACTTCAATGTTGGCGAAAGTGCGATTGTAGAGCGTGACTTCTTTGCCCATCAGGGCCATATGCGCCGCCATCGCCTTGCCCCCGTTGCCGGCTCCGATGACTGTATATCTCAGATTGTCGTTCATGGTAATCTCTTTCTTATAGGTAATCTGACAGGCGCTCGCGTTCCGAAAGCGGGCTCCCGTCGGGATGGACGGCTTCACAGCCGCCTTGAATGATGCGGGTCTTGATGACTCCGCGCGCGATTTTACTGCCGCGCAGGTGCGGCGCGTCCAGGATGCCCAGGCGCACGGCCTTGCCGAGCACCAGCGGGTCTGTCAGCGGGTCGGGGCCGCCCGGCTCCGCCAGGCTGCGGATAGCCTGCAGGGTGAGTTGGGCTTCTGCGATGAGGTGCTCTTTGCGCGCCTGCACGGCCGGGTCAGCCAGCATATCCGGCTGCCCTTTGAGGGCGTTCGCGACAGCCTGGCGCGCCATCAGGCAGGCGTCGATGATATCGCCGGCAGTGGCGGCGTGGTCAGCCTCTGTGTGCCCGACAATGTGCACAATGTGGGGTTTGAGGGCCATTTGCAGGTAGATGCTGGCGGAGAGGTGCGCGCGGGCGGCGTTATCTTCCAGCGGGTAGCTAAGCAGGCCTGTGCGAGTCTGGCGCAGGATGCGGAAGTTTTCGTTTTCCAGCGGGGCGGTCATCTCGAGGATGGCAAGCATCTTGGCCAGGTCCATCACGTCGGAAGCGCCGGGTGGGCTGTTGAACATCATCTGGGCGATATAATCGCGCGCGCCAAAAGCCCTGGCGTTATAGGCCGAAAGATAGGCGGACACCAGGAAAATGACATCCGAAGCGTCGCGCATGCCCCAGTGATGCGGTTCGTTCAATTCCACCGGCACACCGCGCTCACCGTACCAGCGAATCAGCTCCTGGTGCAGGCGCAGCGAGTCTTCCAGGCTGACCGGACCGCGCCCGTCGAGCTGGTTGAACCAGAACAGCGGCACAGCGCACCATGCGTTGTGGATGGTCTCCATGTAAAGCTCGGCCAGGCGGATAAAATCGTCCGTGCCGGAATAGGTACGCAGAAGCGGGTAGTTGCCGCGGCGGGAAGCCTGGTAGAGGGCGCGAAAGTCTTCGGCGCTGCGCACGGGCACGCCGCCCGCGCCTTTGGCGCGCGGATTCTGGCGTTCGGGGTGGAAAAAATTCTCCTGGGCGTCCTGGTCCGTGCCCAGCGAGATGACATCCAGGACGCGCGCCTCCGCAATTTGGGCAATCCCATCCAGCGTGGCTTCCATAGTGGGCAGGCCAAAATGGTGGCGCAGTAGGGGGTAGGGCGCTTTCCAGGCTATGCGTTCCAGGGCGGTTTGGGGGTAACTGGCCGGGTCGCCGCGGTCCGCGCTTTCACCGCGTAAAAAGGCGAGCACTTCCTCGGGGGGCTCGCTGCCGTCGAAGGCGCGTTCGAAGAAGCCCAGTGTGCGCGCGCGTTGGGTCACGGGCGGCGTGCCGCCAAAGACAAAACGCGTTCCGCTTTGGCGCAGTTCATCCGCGGCCTCGGCGAATTCACCCAGAAGGCGCTCGCCCGTTTCCGGCGTCAACCGGTACGAAACGCCGACCAGGTCGGCCTGCTCCTCACGCGCGGCGCGTAGGAATTCATCGACAGGGACGGCCGGGCCAAGAAAAACGGTGCGCCAGCCGGCAATTTCGGCCAGATTAAGAAAATTCATGACGCCGGCAACATGGACGCATTCCCCCAGGGCGCCCGCAACAACGGTTTTCATAGAACCACCTCCTGTTCGATTGTCGAATGAAACGGTCACTCACCAAATGGTGAATAAGAAATGAGAGAAAACACCCATGCCGGGCAGCCTGTTAGATGATAAAGAATTTTACCCGATAATTTAACAGAATGTTCGCACCCTGATGCACAGGAATGCAAAAATGGGTGCCGCGCGAGGAGGGCTGCGGTAAAATCAACTGACGAGTGATGGAAAAGAACATCAGCGCGCAAGCTTACGAACTGTACCATGATGAATCCGCCCGCAGCGGGTACTGGCACGGGATGCTTTTGGTGCCGGTCTCCCAAAAGGAAGCGTTTGTCCGCTACCTGGTCACCGCGCGGGAGCTGGTGGGGTATCCGTACAAAATCAGCTTCAAGAAAATCAACCGGCCTGGCGCTAAACGCGACCTGGCAGAAGCCTGGCTGAGCATCGCGCTGGGCTTTATGCGTTCCGAAAGCAAGCACATCCGCTACTATTACTACACAAGCGCGCGCGGAGAGCGCGAAAAGGCGCATCAGCTGCTGGACGACCAGGCTTCCGGCGTAAAGTTCATCATCTTTCGGGAGCGCGATAATCATGCCAATATGCTGCAATACCCCGATGAAACCAGCAAAGTGGAGACCTCTTTCCGCTTTGGATTCAAAGGCGGCCTGCATTACCTGTTCAGCGAGGACAATCCGGTCTGTGTGACAAAGATTCACTTTGATGGGTACTTGCATCAGGGGCGCCACATTGACCGCCAGCGGGTGGTGGCGCGCCTTTCAGGTCTGCGCAGTTACTGCGGCGTTGTCGACCAGCCGGATTTGATTGACGACCGCGCCAGCGACCCCGACGCGGAAGACGCGCAGCCCTACGCGGACTGCCAGCTTTTGCAGATGACAGACCTGCTGATTGGGTCGTTCCGGGCGGCCTTTGGGTACTACAGTAATCCATCGCAGTGGCTGCTCGCGCGTTACGCCCGCACGCTTGTGGACAAATACAAGCAGGGGCTGCCCCGCATGCGTGCCAGCCGCTGGAATCGGGCCTTTTGCATGAGTCAGTGCCACCTGGAAAACGGCTCCTGGCACTTTGAAACAATCAGTCTGATGGAAGACGAAGGGGTTACGCAGTTACCGCTCCTGGAATGAGGGAGGTGGAAGGGTGTGCCCCGCGGCCGGGATATCCCAACATCTGGTAACATTAAAAAACACTTAAGCTGGACCTGAGAGATTCCTATGCTCAATGTAATTACGATTGCTGAAGCTCAAGCACTCATAGCGCACACGTTTGGCCGCCTGCGCATGCCCGCGGAAAGCGTCCTGCTGGCGGAAGCGGGCGGCAGAGCTCTGGCAGAAGATGTTCTGGCGCGCGAGTTTGTGCCCGATTTTGACCGGTCCACGGTGGATGGGTACGCGCTGCGCAGCCAGGACGTCTTTGGATGCTCGGAATCTATCCCGGCGCTGCTGACGCTCATTGGCTCCGCCCGTATGGGCGAGCATACCGCGTTCAGCTTATCGGCGGGGCAGTGCGTGTACGTGCCGACCGGAGCGGAAATCCCGGCCGGCGCGGATACTGTGGTCATGCTGGAAGATGCCGAAGTGCTGGACGATGGACTGATAGCGGTATATAAAGCCGCGCCGCCCGGCGCTAACCTGATTTTTCGCGGGGATGACGTGCGGCCGGGCGATGTGCTGCTGACGGCAGGCACACGGCTGACCACAGCGCACATCGGATCGCTGGCAGCTATGGGCTATACCGCGGTTTCCGTCCGGCGCCAGCCGCGCGCGGCGGTTATCTCCACCGGCGATGAACTGGTGCCTGCGGGTGAGGACTTACCGCTGGGCAAAATCCGCGATGTGAATGCCCCGATGCTTGCCCAGGCTGTTCTTGAGGCCGGCGGACGGGCGGATTTTCTCGGCATCATTCCCGACCGCATCGAAGAAGTCCGCGCCGCGCTCAAATCCGCGCTGGCAGACCACGACCTGGTTCTGCTTTCCGGCGGTACATCGGTGGGCGAAAAAGACGCGGTACCGCAGGTGCTTTCCGAGCAGGGCGAACTGCTGGCGCACGGCCTGGCAGTCAAGCCGGGCAAACCCACCTTGTTTGGCAGCGCGCAGGGCAAACCGGTGTTCGGGCTGCCCGGCAACCCTGTGGCAGCGTATTTCATATTTCATTTATTAGTCCGTCCGCTGCTGGCGTCGATGCTGGGCACAGACCTGGAAGACCGCCGGGTGCGGGTGCCTGTCGCGCGAGCGGTGCCCTCCAATCACGGCCGGGAAGAGTATGTGCCGGTTGCCCTGCGGGATGGGGAAGCCCAGCCAATCCCCAGTAAATCCGGATTGATTACCACCCTTGCCCGCGCGGACGGCTATATCGCTATTCCGCGCGATAAAGAAGGCTTGCGGCAAGGTGAGCTGGTCGAAGTAACGCTTCTGAAGAGGTAATTCATGGCTTTTGAGTATCTAACCAACGTCCCCCTGGAAGAAGCGCGGGAAAAATACCTTTCCGCCCTGCGCCAGGCCGGGCTTACCTATAAAACGGAAACCATTCCGACTACTGCCGCGCTGGGCCGCGTGACAGCCAACGCCGTCTACGCCCGCATCAGCTCGCCGCATTACAATGCCTGCGCGATGGACGGCATTGCCCTGCAGGCAAAGCGCAGCTTTGGAGCTTCCGAAACCACGCCGGCGCACCTTAAGGCGGATGAGTTTGTCTGGGTCAATACCGGCGACCCGCTTCCCGAGGGCTGCGACGCGGTGGTGATGGTGGAAGATGTGGTGGAGGAAGACGGCGGCGTGACGCTCTACGCGGCCGCACTGCCCTGGCAGCATGTGCGCCAGATTGGCGAGGACATCAGCGCCGGGGATATGATTGTGCCCTCCTTCAGCGTGCTTTCTCCCTCGGCGCTGGGGGCGCTGCTGGAATCCGGAGTGCTGCGCGTGGAGGTGGTAACCCGCCCGACTGCCGGCATTATCCCGACCGGCAACGAGCTGGTTGCCCCGACCGAGGAACCGAAAGCGGGCAGCATTATTGAATCCAATTCCACCCTCTTTGCCGGCATGCTGGAAACCTGGGGGTGTAATCCCAGGATATACCCGGGCGCGCGCGACGACCCAGACCAGATTGAACAGGCCCTGCGCAGAGCTTTGGCGGAATGCGACCTGGTGGTGCTGAATGCCGGCTCCTCCGCTGGCAGAAAGGATTTTTCCACAGACGCGATTCGCAAAGTGGGCGAAGTGGTCTTGCACGGCGTAGCAATTAAACCTGGCAAGCCAGCTATCCTGGCGCATGCGCGTCCCGAAGGCAGAGGGCTCATACCGGTGCTGGGCCTGCCGGGTTATCCCGTTTCGGGCATCCTGGTGATGGAGGAATTATTCAGACCTGTTGTAGACAGCCTGACCTGCCTGCCTTCGCAGCCGGTTGATTTTACTCAGGCTGTTATTTCGCGCAGGCTCACTTCCTCGCTTAAGTATTTGGAGTTTGTACGCACACGCCTGGGAAATGTGAATGGAAAAACCGTGGCGGTGCCATTAAATCGCGGGGCAGGCGTGGTCACTTCCTTTGTTAAAGCGGACGGCATTATTTACATCCCGCAAAACACCGAAGGGTACGAGGCCGGCGAAATGGTGAATGTGCGTCTGACGCGCAGCCGCGCTGATATTGACCGCACGCTGGTTATCACAGGCAGCCACGACCCGCTGCTGGACGAGGTGGCAGACATCCTGAAGCGCGAGGACCGGGCAAGCTCGGTGGCCTCCTCGCATGTGGGCAGTCTGAGCGGAATTATGGCGGTCAGACGGGGAGAAGCGCACCTGGGCGGCATCCACCTGCTGGATGAAGCCAGCGGCACATACAATATCCCGTTCTTGCGCAGGTACTTCCCGACCGGAGGGGTGGTGCTGGTGGAGTGCGTGCAGCGCACCCAGGGTCTCATCGTCCCCAAAGGGAATCCGCAAGGGATTCGGGGATTTTCCGACATTGCTGATAAGCGCTATGTAAACCGCCAGAAGGGCAGCGGGACGCGCATCTTGTGCGACTTTCTGACCCGACAGAATGCGATGGACCCGCAGGCCATCCAGGGTTACGACCGTGAAGAGTACACGCACACTGCGGTGGCGGCCGCCATCGCAGCAGGCACCGCGGATGCCGGCCTGGGAATTTATTCCGCCGCGCGCATCTTCGACCTGGATTTTGTGCCTGTCTGTGAAGAACAGTATGATTTAATCATCGCCGAGAACGCCTTTCATCTGGATATGGTGCAGAGGCTGCTTGAGGTTCTGCGCGGCGTGGAATTCGCGCGCAGGCTGAAAGCCATGGGCGGCTACACCCTCATTCATCCTGGAGAAATCAGACCATGGAACTAAGCCACCTGGATAAAAATGGACACGCGCGGATGGTGGATGTCTCCGCGAAATCTGAGACCGCGCGCGAAGCGGCGGCCAGCGCGCTGGTGCGCATGCGCCCCGAAACCCTGGCGCTGATTCAGGCCGGAGGACTGCCCAAAGGGGATGTGTTCGCCTGTGCGCGCGTAGCCGGAATTCTGGCCGCCAAACGCACCCCCGAACTCATTCCACTCTGCCATCCAATTCCAATCACCGCGGTTTCGGTGGATTTTGAAACTCTGCCGCCTGATCACATTAAAATCATCGCCCGTGTCAAAACCACTTATAAAACCGGCGTAGAGATGGAAGCGCTTACAGCCGTCAGCACCGCGGCTCTCACAGTCTACGATATGTGCAAAGCTGTCGACCGCGGCATGCAGATTGAGCAAATTCAGTTGGAACAAAAAAGCGGAGGAAAATCCGGCGATTTTGTGCGAGAGGGTATAATCCCAGAACATGATTGATCAATATGGTCGGGAAATTACCTATTTGCGGCTCTCCGTCACGGAACGCTGCCAGCTGCGCTGCACTTACTGCCGCGCGGATGAAGGCGTCTGCCCGAAAGCGGAAGAACTGAGCGCGGAGGAATTTGAGCGCATTGTGCGCGTCATGACCCGCCTCGGGATAAGCAAAGTGCGCCTGACGGGCGGCGAACCGCTGCTGCGCAAGGATATCCTGGAAATCGTTGCTCGTGTTGGCTCGCTGCCGGATTTGAAAGACCTCTCCATGACCACCAACGCGCAAATGCTGGCTGGCAAGGCTTCCGCGTTAAAATCTGCCGGGCTGCGCAGATTGAATATCAGCCTGGATTCTCTCAAGCCGGATGTCTTCCGCAAGATGACAGGCGGGGATTTACAGCTTGTGCTGGACGGCATTGACGAGGCGCTTGCTGCCGGGCTTGTGCCGCTCAAGATTAATGTGGTTGTTGTGGCGGGTATGAATGACGGGGAAATTGATGATTTCATCGCGCTCACTCGCAGCCGTCCGCTGGATGTGCGTTTCATCGAACTGATGCCCATCGGAGACCAGGGCAGGAATGCCGGCCGAAGAATTTCGAACCAGGACCTGCTGCGGGAAAGGCCGTACCTGCAGGCGCTGCCCCCGCGTTACCCAGGGCAGCCCTCTTCAGATTACCAGATGCCCGGATATCAGGGTCGGGTAGGGTTCATCAGTCCAATTTCGCATCAATTTTGCGCTGACTGCAACCGCATCCGCGTGATGAGCGATGGAATGCTGCGCCCCTGCCTTGGGGTGGACCGGCAGATTTCTTTGAAAGAAGCATTAGCGGGCGATGATGAGGGACTTTTGGAACTCATCCGCCGAGTGATTTATGAGAAGCCCATCGGGCACGCGTTTCAATCTTGTTCCGGCTCAGAACGCAATATGAGCCGCATTGGAGGTTAGGCTTGGCAAAAGTAGTGGCAGTTAATATCAGCACCAAAACAGGCGTTGTCAAACATCCTGTGGAGAGCGCTCTGCTTAAGGAAAATTTTGGCATTGAAGGGGATGCTCACGCCGGGGACTGGCACCGACAGGTGAGCCTGCTGGACCAGGAAAGCGTGGACAAAATGACCGCGCTGGGCGTGAAAGGGCTGGCGCCTGGCATCTTCGCGGAGAATATCACGACCAAAGGCATCGCGCTGCACGCGCTGCCTATTGGAACGCGCCTGCGCGTTGGCGTGACCGAGCTTGAAGTCACGCAAATAGGCAAGGAATGCCACACGCACTGCCAGATTTACCAGCAGGTGGGCATGTGCATTATGCCGACTGAGGGCATCTTTACCAGGGTTATCCGCGGTGGAGAAGTCAGAGCCGGAGATACGATTGAAATCCTGAACGCGGTGCGCGCGGCTGTCATCACCATCAGCGATAAGGGCGCGGCAGGTTTGCGCGAGGACAAAAGCGGCCCGGCCCTGGTCCAGGCTTTGCAAGGGCGGGCGGTCGTGATGGAACAACTCATCATTCCGGACGAATTTGAGCAGATAAAGGCGGAATTGCAGCGCCTGGCGGACTCGGGCAGCGTGGATGTCATCCTGACCACCGGCGGTACCGGAATGGCTCCGCGGGATGTGACGCCTGAGGCCACATTGGCTGTGGTGGAGAGACTCGTGCCGGGCATCCCTGAGGCAATGCGGGCAGAAAGCCGCAAGATAACCGACCGGGCGATGCTCTCTCGCGCGCAAGCCGGCATACGCGGGCGGACGCTGATTATCAATTTCCCAGGCAGCCCGAAAGCGGCAGTGGAGTGCCTGCAAGTGGTCTTGCCGGTGTTGGACCATGCCGTCGAAACTTTGCGCGGGGAAGCTTACGAGTGCGCCCAAACCTGAGGCTTGTCGCTGGGTAGGGGTTCCTCAACCTGAAATAATCGGACAAAAAAAGTTCCTGCACTGTGTGCAGGATGACATAGGATTCTTCAACGCGATCGAGCACCAGCGGCTGAAACAATCCCCATGTTTGCTTGCAGGGGGATCGCTTCGCTTTGCTCGCGATGACAAACAACAAGTCATTCTGAGCGAAGCGAAGAATCTCCGTTTCGCGTCAATCGATCTAAAGTGTGAAGCCTGTGCCCGTGAGGGCATAAAAAGGGGAGACAACCTTGCTCATCGCGAAGGCGCGGCAAAGGCTGCGGCAATCTGCCTGATTTCTTCCAGGGGGATCGCTTCGCTACGCTCGCGATGACAATTCTCGTCATTGCGAAGGAGCACCAGCGACTGAAGCAATCACCCCGTTTGCTTGCAGGGGGATCGCTTCACTTGCGAAAATAAACACTTTGGCACCAGCATTATCAGCTGCCGGGCGCTCAAGAGGTGGTCTGTGCCGCGCTGCTCAGCTCACACAATCCAGCCGCCGCCCAAAACCTGTTCGCTTTGATAAAAGACAGCCAGCTGCCCGGGGGTGATATCCCGCAGCGGTTTTTCAAAGCGCACCGACGCGCCGCCTTCCGGCTCGGGCGCGACCATTCCCCGAGCGGGAGCCGCGCGAAACCGGATTTTCACTTCCGCCTGGAATGGCTTCGTCGGCGCGGCGCCAGAAATCCAGTTCATGCCTGTCACGCGCAGGGTTTCACCGCCCAGTTCCTCAGCCGGGCAGACAATCAGACGGTTGTTTTCGATGTCTTTTTTCCAGACATAGAGCGCTTGCGCCGCGGCAGGCAAGCCCTTGCGCTGACCAATCGTATAAAAGGCAAGCCCGTTGTGCTGCCCGAGCAGCTTGCCAGCGCGGTCGGTAATTGGTCCCGGCTGGACTGCCTGCGGCGCGTATTCCGCCAGAAAGTCCCGGTAATCCCGGCCCCCCAAAAAACACAGGTCCTGGCTTTCAGGTTGGTCGGCCGCGGGCAGGCCGCGTTCGCGGGCAATCTGGCGGACCTCAGTCTTGCGCAGCTCTCCTAACGGAAAGAGCGTGTGGGCGAGATGTTCCTGGGTGAGCATGCTGAGAAAGTAAGTCTGGTCTTTGCCGGGGTCGCGGCCTTTCCAAAGCTCATACACTCTGCCGGGGCGCCCCAGAACGCGCGCGTAATGGCCTGTGGCGAGGTAATCCGCGCCGATGGATTGGGCGTAGTCCCACAGCGCGCCCCACTTGAGGAAGCGGTTGCAGGTGACGCAGGGATTGGGTGTTTCGCCGCGGGTATACCCATCCAGGAACTGCTGAACGACCACATTCCGGAATGTCTGCGCCTCGTCAAGCACGATGAAAGGAATGGACAGCTTTTCTGCCAGGCTGGCTGCCAGGGAGCGCGTCTCCGGCGTGCAGCAGCGGTTTTCCTGGTCGCAGCCGGGAGCGTTCCACAGGCGCATTGTCGCACCAAGCACTTCAAAGCCCTGCTCCACCAGCAGCGCTGCCGCGACGGAGCTATCCACGCCGCCGCTGAGGGCGACAACAACTTTTTTCATCCGTTAATCCTGTCCTATCCTGCGCGCGAAAACTTTCGAGCGCCGTTTCATTATATACTGGCCGGGCCCGGCGGGAATATCCGGGTTTCTGCAAGGTGGCAATGGATTAGATGCGCCAATGCTGCAGGAACAGACGCGCGCTTTCGGTCTGGGGATTCTCCAGCACTTCCAGGGCGGGACCTTTTTCCAGAATTTTCCCTTGATGCAGAAAGATGACTTCCTGCGCGAGGCGCAGGGCCTGTGCGGGCGAATGCGTGGAAAAAATCAGGGTGCAGCCGCTGTTCCGCGCGTAATCCAGCAGCGTGTTTTCGATGGAATCCGTTCCGCGGATGTCTGTCGAGGAGGTTGGTTCGTCCAGAAGGAGCAGCTTGCGCGGTCGGGCAATCATGCGCGCCACCGCCATGCGCTGCGCTTCCCCGCCGGAGAGCTTGTTACCGCGCGCCGCAAGGAAGTTCCGCATCCCTACTGCTTCCAGCGCGCGAACAGCGTTATCCCGGCGCTCCGGGGTGTTTTCCAGCGCCATTTCAACGTTGCGCAAAACCGAGAAACTAAACGCGTACGGAGCCTGCGGCATGTAGCCAAAGTTGTTCGGATTCTGGCGGGTTACTTGGCCTTGTGTAGGCAGAAGCGTGCCGGCCAGCACGCGCAGAAGCGTGGTCTTGCCGCTGCCGTTTTCGCCAATCAGGCCGTAGCGCTTGCCCTCCTCAAATTCGAGCAAAGGGATATCGAGAATGACGCGCCCGCCAACCTGCACCAGAACGTCGCGAACGCTTATCACGCCAGCCCCGCGCTTTCCTGGATGCGGCTGACCAGCGAGTTAATCAGAAACGCGATTACCAGCAGAACAATCCCCAGCGCAATGGCAAATTCAAAATGTCCCATATTGGTTTGCATCATGATCGCGGTGGTCATCACCCGCGTTTTGAATTGCACGTTGCCGCCCACCATCTGCACAGCCCCAACTTCGGCGATCGCGCGGCCAAAGCCTGTGAGAAGGGTAGAGACAAATTGAACTCTGCATTCATAGATGATGTAAAGCATGCGTTGAAAAGGCCGCAGCCCAATGCCAGCGGCTGTCTCGTGAATCAAGGGGGCTTTGACCGAGACAATATTCGCGGTCAAACCCGTCATGATAGGGGTGATGAGAACTATCTGGGCGATGACCATTGCCGTGACGGTGAAGAGCAGTTTGAGCGTGCCCAAGGGACCGCTGCGGGAGAGGAACAGGAAGACAATCAGCCCTGCCACGACCGGTGGAAGACCCATCAGCGTGTGCAGGATTCGGTTGACAAAGCGCTTGGCTTTGAATTCCGTGCTGCCGAGGATGACGCCGAGTGGAATGCCCACCAGGGCGGAAACTAGGGCGCTGAGCGTGGACATGCGCAGGGTGACGCCAATAATTTGGCGCAGCTCCGGGTCTTGGCCAAATAATAGTCCGAAAATTTCTCTGATGACATCCATAGTTTTCGCCATTGCCTGATGCCCTCGCACGGCGCGAGAGGCAAGCAGGCAGTGCAGGTACTGAGGCGCGGCACGGGGGAGAACCGCGCCTCAGAACGCTTAATCAAAGCTTATTTTGCGGCCAGGATGAAGAACAACTGCTCGCCGTATTCCTCGATACCGTACTTCGCGATCAAGTCGGCGGCTTTTTCAGAGGTCATCCATTCGATGAAGGCCTGGGCGCCGGCGTAATTGGTATCCGCGTAGCGCTGAGAGGTGATGGCAATCATGGAATAGGTATTCTTCATATCGTCGGTTTCTTCCAGCAGCAGACTGAGCGTATTTTCGTGCGCCAGGAAGGTGGCTTTGTCGGTGAAGACGTAGCCCTGCATCTCGTTGCCGACCGTCAGGGTTTTGCCCATGCTGTCGCCCACGCTGACGTACCAAGGCTGACCGGTGGGGTCAAGCTCCAGGGACTTCCAGATTTTCAGCTCAGCTTTGTGGGTGCCGCTGTCATCCCCGCGGGAGATGAAGGTGGCGCCGGCTTCAGCGATCTTCTTGAAAGCTTCCGCCGCGGTCGCAGAACCATTGACGCCGGCGGGGTCGCCTTCCGGACCGACGATGACGAAGAAGTTATACATGAAGGGTACGCGCACTTCGCCGAAACCCTCATTGATAAATTCTTCCTCGGAAGCCTTGGCATGCACAAGG
>Ga0209606_1000600_pt1 | contig 52498 bp, 50 predicted proteins | sample AD_UKC057_MetaG_FD_184412 | JGI IMG/M metagenome (GOLD analysis project Ga0209606, IMG submission 184412) | Active sludge microbial communities of municipal wastewater-treating anaerobic digesters from USA - AD_UKC057_MetaG (SPAdes) (version 2) | ecosystem: Engineered > Bioreactor > Anaerobic >... | reverse complement strand
ATCAATATTCGTGACAGGATTGTTTGAACCATACTGGTATGGAGTAAGGAAATAAAATTTTTCAGCTAATGGGTCAATTGTATGGAATCTTCCAATTTGTGGATCGTAGAACCTTGCGCCGTAATCCTGCTAGTCTACACCTAAAAAACAACACTCAAAAAAGCTCTAGTAACTCCTCCGGAGAGCACTCATTCAAAGAACGTTTTGATATTAAAGATAAAACATTTTTTCTTTTATCTGAAAAAGAGCTTTTCAGTTGTTGTCATATCTCAGCTGCCACTTTATTACCGCTTCTTCTATCAACTCACTGGTAGTCAAAATATCCTTATGTTTTATCAGTTGAAAGCCACGCATCTCAAATTTGTCTTGCAGCTTAATAAAATAGATCTTAAGGTTATCACAGTTCCTGCAACAATAGAAGTGCTTGTATTCATCATTCTTGACCTTTTCCAGTCCAATAATTCTTAGCTCTTTATCTGTTAGTTCCATTAAACTCTTTAATTTTATTTCTTCGAGTTTGTTAAGATCAAGTTGCTTTAAAAGTGCTTCAGCTTTTTCTTTATATGCTGATTTAAAGAAGTTCTCAGCATCTCGTAATAAGTCTTCCATTTTGGTTTTATTTATACTACCACAAAGTAATGTTTTCAGTTAAAAAGAAAAAACTTTATAAAGCACCTACTTTGGTTTCAAGATCGCTGTAATCTTTAACCTTCTTCGCATTCAGATAGATTTCATCATTCGCATAGTCCAGCTTTTGTGCACTTTTTTGGATACTGTTCCAGGCAGCTTCTTTATCTGGATATATTTCTGATTCGCCTATTGCTACTTCATTTTTTGCTCCTTTTGATGCACGGGCTGTTGCAATAGATGCACACCAGCCGTCAGGTTCTTTAGTTTGATGTAATGAGACATGTACTTTCATATTGTATTTGTTTAAATTAAGATTGAAGTTACTAATTTTTCTGATAATAAGTAGATTAATAACATTCTCCCCGCTGCCATCCCTTCTGGCCCGTTTTCCTGTCATGCTTTTTGCGGCCACCCTGCTGCAGCACATGCCGGCTTTTGTTTTTGTGTGGATAGATCTTCAGTGGTAAAAACAAAACCGGCAAGAGCTGCGCCGACGCTCTGGCAAAAAGACACGCCAGGAAAAACGGTCCCCAAAGCTATATTTACATAATGCAAGTTATACGCAGCCTGTTTTTTCAGCGGTTCTGAGATCTGTTTGATTCGGCTGCCTATAACTGGCATTATGTACTTCGGGCTTCGCCAAATAGCCGCACTCCCTACACACTCGGACCCGTGACCAAAACCGCAAAAAAACAAAGCAAAGGTATGCAAGCTCCCCACGGGCCAGCCCGCAGTAAAAAAGCAAGGCCAAGACAAGTCCCGATAAAATTTTTGATTTGATTTAATTTTAGTGGTAAAAATTTTATCGGGAGCCTTGCTTTTTTCCCTCGCTTGCATGTGGTGAGAGCTTTCTTTTTTTCCGGTTTTTTCTTTGTGGAAATGGTTTTAATAAAACTTTACACTATGGCTTAACTTTGGCTTAGATACAGACACAGCAAGAGCGAGGGGAAGTGTCAAGGTTTTTGGGATATTTTTTTGATTCAATTAAAAATAAAAAACAGCATCAAAAAAATATTCCAAAATTCATTTTAACCTTGACTGAGCGCTGGCGGAAGCTACCTTGACTAAGCCAAAGTTTTAAGACTGCATGGATGTATCCAACGGAGTGATCTCCGGGAATGACCAGGATTGTCATCCTTTGATTATAAGATTATGAGAAGAAGGGTTAATATTATAATGACAATGATGATACTACGGTAGGTAGGGTTAACACATTTCACTTTAAATAATTTACCAATCTCAACATTTAATTCTTCATCTCTCTTCATATAACGTTTTTATATATTATAGTCAGTTACTGTCCCAAAGTTTCCACTTTCTGTTAAAAAAGTTGTGGGTTAATAATCCCAAAATTCTGCTTATTAAGCACAAAATGCGGTTTATTAATGCAAGGTATGATACAGGATGCTTCAAAAAAAGGACAACCTTACATAAGGCTGGCAGGGTGGGCATGAGCGGCTATTTAACATAGTGTCGTATTATAGGCCTGACCACAATGTTTGTTTCATGGCAGGTCTATCTTTCAGCGCCTATAATGCCGCATTATGTTAATATAGCTTGGGGGATTATTTTTTGGCCATGTCTTTTTGTTTGCTGCGTCGGCGCAGCTCTTTGTTTTTTGGCTTTTACCTTATGATCATAGCCAACTACAAAAGCCAACAAAACAATGTGCTGCATGTGCGAGGGGACAAAAAGCATGACAAAAAATAAGCCGGAAGGGCACGGCTGCGGGGGGGTGCGTGCAACTAGTCTTCCTGGCTTCCGGATGACTTGAAGCCGATGCGTTTACGGTTCTTTTGTTCCTGTTCCTGTTGCTTAATCTCTTCTAACTGGCTCATATGATCAACGATCAGCATGATCTGATCATCGTGTTCCTCAGTTTTTTGCTCTATCTTCTCTAACCTGTAAAGGATTTCCTTATTTGATACCAGCATTTCACGCATTTTGATAAAGATTCTTACTATCTGTACATTGACCTGGATAGCTCTGTCACTGTTTAATATGCTGGCCAGCATGATGACACCGTGTTCTGTAAATGCAAACGGAGGAACACGAAGACCCATTGTCTCACTACTTGAGGTGCCAAATTGGTACCTCCATTCTGCAAGTTCTTCTTTTGTCAACTCAAACATAAAGTCTTCAGGAAAACGATCTATGTTACGACGAACCTGCTCCTTTAATCTTTTTGTTTCCACTTCATAAAGTTCAGCCAGATCACGGTCTAACATGACTTTTTTACCCCTGATCAGATATATCTTATACATGATCACTTCATCCGGTATCATTATTATCTGAGAGTCTTTCTTTACCATGGATACGGTTTTAACTGATGTAAATTTAATTAATTAAAATTGGAGGCCGCAATTTGCGACCTCCATTTCACCCTAGTGGATGACACTTATTTATTGATTCCTGCAGATCCTCCAGGTAGTCTACCTGGTACCTTTCTGTGGAGCTGATCCATTTATGCCCTGACATGTACTGAACGGTCCTCAGGTCATACCTCTTTAACCATCCTGTGATCACGCTCTGTCGGATATGACTGCAGCTGCGGACCTTCGGGTTAATCTGCTTTAATGCTTTTACCAGGTGCATAAGGCTGTTCTTGATATCTTCGGATCCATTTATGCTGATAAGTAACTGTCTGCTCAGTTTTTCCAGATCCGGATTCTCGGCTTTTCTTCCGGGAGTGCTATTTTTCTTTTTAATTGAGTTTAATATTCCAGGTCTGATCTTTAAAAGATACTCCTGCAGCTCTAGCACCTGATGAGCTTCAAGCTTCAGGGTGCGACCTCCTTCATGACGGCTCCCCTGGATCCGGATCTTTCCTTCTCTTAAATGTATATCAACAGGTTCCAGCCTTCGAAGATCATCCGTTGATAATCCCTGGCTCGTCAGTAGTGAAAGGATCACTTTGTTCCTGGCTGTTCTAAGATCTGTCACCTGGTAGGCTTCATAAAGTTTATGCAGATCCTCCTGGCTCATCATTCCCGTTGGGATCCTCCGGGACCTGGTTCTTAAGTAAAGCCCATCGGCCGGGTTCTTTTCTACCCTGCCACGCTTTTGCAGGTAGCTGTAGTACTTTCTTACTGCTGCCACCTTGCGGTTGATCAGCTCCGGGGAGTCACCAGCTGTCTTGCACCGGTTTATATAATCATACATATCCGTTCGCTTTACTCTGGTTTCAGATAAATACCTTTCTCTCAGATAAAAAAAAAAGCAGAGATGTAATTGATAAAAGCTTTTATGGTAGCAGGTGAGTAACCTTCTGTCCCTAACTCCGACAAATTCCCCAAAACTTTTTTTTCAAACAGATCTTTCTGCTTTTGATACTTACTCCGGTTCATAAGCTATATGGGTGTAAATCTGTGTTGTTTCAAGGCTGCTGTGACCTAAAAAGTGTTTTATCTTCTCCGGTGATAGACCCGACTGCAGAAGGTGTGTTGCTATTGAGTGTCTTAAAGTGTGCAGGCTGCCCGGACGGTCTATCAGCGCCTTTTCTTTAAGCGCCTTAAGCCTCTCCACCATGGCTTCTTCACATAGCCGGTTTCCCCTTTGGCTTAAAAAAAATGCCTGCTCATTTCCTTTTGCCAGCATTGGCCGGGCAAAGTGCAGGTAATTATAAAGATCCTCTCTTACTGCCCCGGTGAAAGGGACAAAACGCTGTTTATAGTTCTTGCCTTTTCTAACGTACAGCAGACCTTTCTCAAAGTTTATATCTTCCTGGTCAAGACTTACTCCTTCGCTTCTTCTTAGTCCACAGCCATAATACACCCCAAGCATGGCCTTGTCCCTTACTCCAAGAAGATCTCCTTCACATGAGTGGTAAAGAGCTTTTACCTCTGACTTAGTAAACACGTTTATACTCTTGCGGGTAGTACCTGTAATAGCGATATCGGTTTCAAAGCCTTCATTGCCGTTCTCCCTTAAATACCTTGATAGTTTTCTCAGTGCCGTGAGATGGGTCCTGAGATAGTTTCTGCTCAGCCTGCCACCCTTTATCCGGTTCTCCCTTGAGCTGAGATAATAAAAGTAATCGCTTATGGTTCCGATTGTTATATTATTAACACTAAGTATCTTATGCCTTTCGAGCCAGTAAAAGAACTCTCTCACTTTTACCGGGGCATACCTCACGGTGCTTCGCTCGAAGTTTAACATCTCGAGCCACTCACCGAATGACTTTTCAAGAGCTATAAATTCCTCAGATTGTATACCGATCTCGTGCATTATTTTAGGTGGGTCTTGCTTCCAGCCTGTTATACATGTTATACTGTTATACTTAGGTGTAGCTTTTTTATTTTAATTGAGTTGCGAGGCTGAGAGAGCGATGTTATACTTCTGTTATACTTATGTTACACTTAAGGTTTTCTCTGTTATACTTACCGTTTTCGATGTTATACTTAACTTTTTTTCTTCCTTTTCCCTGAGCCTTTTTAATATCTCATCGAGGATATCAATTCCGGATTTAAGCTTATCGTATTCTTCCCAGGCTGAGATCTCATACTCATATCCTGTTTTGCGGTTCCCTCCAATCATCTGAAGATATCCCCGCTGCTCCAGTTCCCTCAGATACCTGTTTGCCTTCATGGGATGCATCCTGAAGTGTTCCCTGATATGTTTGGCATAAAGACTTTCTGGATTTTTGTTATTTCCTGCAAGCTCTTTCAGTCCTTCAAAGAACTGACGGACCTGACCGCTCAGCTCATCAGACTTTCTCAGAAGACTATCTTTTATCAGGTAGTTGGCCCACTCGATATCCTCAAGGGTGGATTCTATAAAAAAGATCCCGTTTTTGTTCTTCTTCCAAGTCCGCTGCTTCTGGTGATAAAACGTTATGATCTCTATGAGCCTGAGGTAATGCATATTAGTTCTGAGCTTCTTAAAAACACACTGAGGGATATCCAGCTCTATAGCATAAGGATTGATTATTTTAACTGGTCTTAAGAGTCTTTGAGCATTTCTCAAAAGCTCACGCCAGGCGTTTTGTTCTGCCTCATTGATTAACCCGGCCTGTTGCCTTCGCTGGTAGTGCATAACCTGATCAGCATGCTGCGGAGTCTCATCCACGTGAAGCAGGAAAGAGCGGTTGGCATTATCCTCATAGATCTGCGTGTTGGTTGTTGCTCCTGATACGCACACCGGACCTTCTACAACAAGGACCCTCTGGACATTATTGCCCTTGATATCTTTATCCGTTGTCAGCTTGGTGATTGATTGTTTACTCATGAACTCACGAAGTGGTAAAAACGCCTGGTAAACCCCCTCGAGATCTTCGATCAGCAGAACCTTGTGTTTCCAAAAGTCTTTTTCGGAGTAGTAAAGCGTGTTTTCCGTGAGGCTTGTGATCGTCCGGAGAGATTCTTCCGGGAGACACTCGCTGATCCTTGTCTGAAGATAGGTTTTGCCGCTCCCGGATTTACCAAAGATGATCGCATGCAGCGGCTCATCAAAAAAGCGGCTCAGGTAAAGAAAAAAAAGCAGTAGACCGTTTCTCTCTTCACCGACAAGTCCGGTTTTTTCTACAGCCTTCATCGTGATTTTAACAAGATCCTTCGAGAGTAAAAAATCCCCTGCCTTTATTTCTTCCTCCCTTGTCATGTAGTAGCTTCGTGGCTGCAGGGCTTTTCTTTCACGCTCGATCTCTGCCAGGCGGTATTCTTCGAGCTGGAGCTGTAGTCTTCGGAGAGTCGATTTCATTACCATGGTGCTGATATCGAGTTCCTCTGTTGCACCTTTGATATATCGCTGTAGCTGAAGGTTACTGTAAAGATTAACATCGTCCTGGTAGTAGCGCATTGTGTCTCCTTCTTTTTGTACCAACAGGTTTACCCTTAGCCTGTGGACGTTCTCCCTCTCGATGCCGCCCCAGATAATCATTAGAAGATCTCCTTCCTGGTAAATTATCTTTTGTGGATTCTTTGTGCTCAGTATTGCTTCCTTCTGTGGTGTCTCGCTTTGTGATATCTGACCAGGGATATCGTTTTTTGTTTTATCTGAGCCGTTTACAGGTTTTCTGCTTTTGATTAGGTGAGAGAGGATCTCCGGTTCATGACCTATTATAAGACTATTTATATCTTCTTCGTCGGGGGTATCGACTGCCGTGATCAGGATATCAGGTTTTAAAGCTTTTATCTTTTCTGCTATCCTGGCTACTGCCTCCCGGCCGCTTTCGTCTCCGTCAAAGAAAAGGGCCACTTCATTTAGTTCCGGAAGGTTCTTTATTGCTTCAACATGTTCCTGAGTAAAACCGTTTGTCCCAAAAAGAGCCATCATGCTGAACTCCAATTTTATATCTTCTCTCTGGAGTAAAGTTTCGCAATCGATTATGCATTCAGTTAAGATCAGCTTACTTGTACCTGGTTCCGGGTAACCAGGATAGATCCCCTGGTGGTTGCCGCTTAAATAAAAGTGTTTACCTGTACAGTTAGAGTTGATTGACCTGCCGTACATATCAATGACCTGCCCTTTTTCATTCTTTGTAAAAAAGAGAACAACATTTTTAAATACCGGTGTAACTGTGTCTTTTGCTTGCTTTAATATTCCCAGAGCAATAGCGCTTTGCTGAAGCTTTTCGTTCCAGCCCTTTCCAAGATCCAGTCCCATATAACCGGCCTGGGTTTTATCAGGATCCAGTCCACGGGATCGTAAATATTCCTTTGCTGCAGTTGTTCTCTTAAAGCTGCCCCGGCTCTCCTGCATGAGCTTTCCGATAACTGCAAGCCTTGGAAGGAGTTCTTTATCCTGTTCAGGTTCATTTTTCTGTGACATTGGTTTCTGGATTATTTCAGCAGATGGATCTATCATACTCTTTGCTTTTAATATTGCCTCGTGTTTCCCTTTCTTCTCATATCTCTCAATAAATTCTATCACATCTCCTGCAGCTCCGCAGCCAAAGCAGTTAAAAGTGTTTGTCTCCGGGTAGATCTTCAGGCTGGGATCTTCATCGCCATGGAAGGGACATTTCAAAAAGTGATGGCGGTCGGGTTGCAGGTTGTAATTGTTCAGGACGGTTTCTATCGATAGGCGCTCTTTTATCTCCCGGATCTCCATTGTTAATAATTTTTTATTTGCGTTCTCGCACAAAATAACATAATAACGCATAAATCACATATGTTTATAATAGACGAGTTATGAACAGACGCAAGATTATAACTCTTTAAACGTGCGTTATGTGTATATTTGCGTTGTTAATAATTTATTTCCGCAAATATGAGTTTCAGTGACAGGCTTAAGAAAGCACGCATAGAGAAAGGGTATTCCAAGAGTGACCTGGCAAGGGAGATTAACGTGCATTACTCCCAGATCGGACGGTATGAGGAGAAAGGAGCACAGCCTTCAGGCGATATTCTGGCAAAGCTGGCCAATGCCCTGGAAGTTACATCAGACTACCTGATGAACGGAACAACTGATGAGCTGGCTAATAGCTCGCTCACGGACAAGGAGCTGCTGAACCAGTTTAAAATGATCGAGAAGATGCCGGAGGATAAAAAATCAGTGGTTAAGATCTTCCTCGATGCTTTTATTACAAAGGACAAGATTAAACAACTGGCATTATAGCTATGAGTAATAAAAGTTATCTTACAGAAGCTATCCTTGATGCCAACGGGTTTCAGAAAGGTGTTAAAGGAAACGGTTTTATACTGTTTTCAAAAAGGATCCCCGGGACAAGCTCTGATTTCATAATTATGAAGGGCGAGGATGGATTGTTTTATGCTCCGCAAATCCATACTCCTGGAGTACCTGATGATATGATTGCTCTGCCTAATCAAGAAAACCTTCTATCAATGGATGAAGTTAATTTCTATTATCAGAAAGCAACAAGAAAAATGCGGAGCTGATTTCTCATGAACCCCCTTAAGCAATATTACATTGATCTGCTTAACCTGAAGTATTCCGAAGAGAACATTGCTGAGCTCTTTTCCATTGCCAACAACATTATCAAGTTTCTTAAGTCCAAAAATCCAAGCAGGAAAACTAACAAAGCTCTCCACTTTGTAATGCTCACAAAGGAAAGAGAGTTTCAAAACTTCAAGGACAAGCAGTGTAATGATCAGGAAAACAATTTTAAAGAAGCTAAGACTAACTTAATGTCCGATCTGACTCATTACTGTTTGGAGTATTGGGATCCAATTAATGATCCTTGGACCAAATAACACAAAACCCGGAATGACCCGGGTTTTGCATTTATATGACTTAGTTTTTAATGCAAAAGTGACGTTATCTTATTTTTTAGTTCCATCAAAATTATATTCTTCCAAAGTCCAATCTATTAATACTTCTTTTACCCAATCGCAAAAATTTTCATTGCATGTCTCGACTTCATTAATGGTTTCATATTTAAAATCCCATTGCCAGAAAACTACAGGACATATTTTTTTACTATCTAAACGAGAAAGATCTAAACAATAATGATTGCCGCTTCCGTCATTAGAAAATGGCAAAAAATGCGAGGGCATTTTATTCTCAACGATATTATGTTCAAAATGATATATTCGATCTAGTGATGATTCCTGGTATTCAGAATCCAATCCAAATACTCTTGACCCTAGCAGTGAAAAACCATTATATCTTTCTAAAATGTATTTAAAATCTATTGAGAGTTCATAACCAATTTCGTTTTCGAATTTTATAAACCTCTTATCTTTAATGGGTTTCCCAAGATATAATACACTTCTCGAAAACTTAAGTAATTCAGAAATTGTTGATTCACACTTTTCTATTACAGATTCCATCTATTTTATTTTCTAAAAAATTCATTTATCCAATAATCTCTTCTATCATTATTGAACTTTTTTCTCTCCGCTTTTGTCAAAGGAACATGCGTATCAGGGTGATTTTTTGTATAGTTTGGACCTAATCTGTGATCTGCCTTATGCATTTCTTGATAAGGGCCATTTTTCCCTCCATGGTGTATTTCCACGGATGTTCCATCCGCTTTGAATGTTGGAGCATTCCCATGTATAGTTGGAGCATCTAATAACGTTCTATCAATTTTATCTGCTTCATCTATAACAATTTGTAGTCCTTTCTTTCCAGTTTTAATTTCTATCCCACTTATAGGGAGCAATAAAGCTCCTGCATAAATGGATGCATCTTCAAAATCGCCTTCAGCAGTATTTATGATGGTACCCCCAACATCAACCATAGTTTCTAAACCTGGGATATACCCAGCTATATTTGCAGCTCCATTAGCCAAATCTACCACCCCTTTTGTAACGGTTCCAACATCATTCCATTTAGCTAATGACTTATTATTCAAACTGGTTCCAGGTATCGTATTGCTCGGCATATTGTTCCCAGAGGTACCAGTTAGCAATCTTGAAGCTGCTCCTCCTACCTCCTGTGTTCTTGCTTTAAACTCAGCCCATTTCATAATGAGCCATGGAGCATTAAAAGGAACGCCTTCTAAACCATCAATATCAATATTCGTGACAGGATTGTTTGAACCATACTGGTATGGAGTAAGGAAATAAAATTTTTCAGCTAATGGGTCAATTGTATGGAATCTTCCAATTTGTGGATCGTAGAACCTTGCGCCGTAATCATACCAGTTCAAACCGTTCATGGCAATAAACTCTTTTCCGTTGTACCTGAATGGCAATGCTAAACTGTTACTTGTACTTACCGGATAAAATCGGATACCGGTCGGATAATAATGGCTCTTCTCAATTATAGTGCCGCTGTTGTTTATTACAACCCGGTTATTTCCCAGATGATCTTTTATATAATAATAATATGTGCTTCCCTGTACATAGCCTTCGGTTGTCTGAATCTGCATTAAAGTGGAATTCCTGTATATCTTGTTTCCGATATGATCAGTCACAATCCTTATATAGTCTGACGGATTAGCCGGTATAGGATTTATTACTCCCTGAGGCACCACAATAATACTGTTTAATGTATAACTGACAGCTTTTAACCTTGAACCATCCGAACGATACGAATACCTGTTCTGATGACCCGCACTGAACTGAATTATCTCCGGTAAATTTAATAAATTATATCTGATAGTACTTATACCTCCATTAGCATCGTAAATGTTGTTCCCATTCATATCAAATAAATATTCGGTTTCCAGCTCTGCCCTATCATTAAATACTTCTGAACCATACAACAGAACAGGAGAACACTCATCATTTATTTTTTTAAGCTGATTGCCGGTATAGGAATAGGTAAGATTATTGATCAAACTTCCGTCCTCATAACGTTTTAAAGTGGTAATATTACCCATCTTATCATAGGTTGATTGTTCGTTATATTTTCCGGTTGATCCTGTAACCGTAGTTAAACCTGTTTTTGCACAGTACTTGGAATAAGTAAGACGATTTAGTGCATCATAAGTAAATGAATAAGCTCTGTCAAATGAGTTATTTTCAGAAAGGATACTCCATTTAATTCCTGAAATATTACCATTATATGCAGCTGTAAAATCAGGCAATGTAACAGGATTGGAATTATAGTAAAGGTTCTCGGTAAATTTGTCATTGACGATGTCTGTTACCCAGCCACGGACATTATAATTATAAGTAGTGGTAACAAGATTTCCTCCAAGGTTTTTTGTGACTAAACGGCCAAGTTCATTATAAGTATTTGTGGAAAGTGTTACATTATTTCCTTCATTGAGCTGATGTTTAGTGGTTAGTAAACGCTGTGCCTTATCGAAGGTGTAGGTATAAACTTCTTTGTTAGTTGAAGAGGCATTATTTATCCCGTGAGTAATATAGGTCTTTAAAGGCTTGCCGGAAAAATCAACAAGATGAAAGATAATATCATAACCTGCCAAATGATTATTTGAACGCATCTGGACTGTTCTTCCATATTTGTCATAATAGACTGAAGTCAGTTCAAACTTGGAAGAATCATCAAGATGATATGCACAGGTACCTGTCATTAATGATCTCAAATGAGAAATATCAGGCTCAGTATATCCGCTTTGGATTGTTTTTATCAGATTGTTTTTAATTGCAGAGTATGCGCTCCGGTTAAGAAAATCATAATTGTCAAAATAATTAACATTCAGTAATGTTGCTGGTACAAGGTTTGAACAGGTATAACCTCCGTTTGTGCTCACACCGGAATAACTTTCATTCACAAAGGATCCAGAATATAGAGTCTCCATTTGTGACCTTGTGTTGGAGCTGGTAAGGGAACCGCTATATAACAATCTTCCGAATTGATCATATTTGTTTGCTTCCCATTTGTTTTTGATCTTCTGGTTACCATCCTGTGATAATATTAAACGATCGGCTTTATCATAAACAAAAGAGATCCAATCTGAGCCCGGAAGTTTTTTCGCGATACAACGTTTACGACCATCATATTGATAGATAAACGCGTACTTATATAGAATACTACCTGGTGTTTCCGAGAAACCACTGGTATTGGTACTTAGATTATCAGCTGCAAGAGGCGGCAATACATAACGAAGGTTCCCCAGGTCGTCGTAAACATAATAGGTGTCATAATTACCGGCGACCCTGTTAAGCACAATACGGCCCTGCTTGTCTGTATACTCAATAGCGGTTTTGCCATCCTCATCTGTGGTTTGTACTCCGTAAAGAGTGGCTGCAGCATAATAACCATTACATTTAAGTTTATCACTTTCAACATAAAAATATTTTACATTCGCATCATTGAGGATGTAAGATTTTGTTACTTTTTTCGAGCCGGCATACCATACATTCCCGGGACCAGTTCGGCTTACTACACGGTTCAAAGGTGAAGCTTCATACTCAGTCGTGGAATATGGCTTTGAGTCATTTAAGTTGGAAATAACTGCTTGTGTTGCATAACCCTGATAATATGAGCCATTATTATTCTGAACAACAGCAGGCAGCCAGCTCTTCGACAACCGCCCCAGAGCATCGTATTCCACCGCACCAATCAAATCAGCACCTGTTGGAGATATAGCTTTATGTATAGTTTGTGAAAGCCTTCCGATGCCATCATAATATTGTATGGTACTGTTTGAATTGGTTTCTGACAGTATAGTTAGGTCATTGATTTCTTGATATGGTATCGTTGTTACTGTGTAATTCTGTGTAGTTGTCTGGGATAAAAGGCAGACAGGAATAATAATAATAATAATAGAAAATATATGCCTCATTTTGATTGAATTTAAAGGTTAAAAGTCAATGTACCTGAATCTTCACAGTTATATTCCGGCATTTCTTCTCCACAGATCATTCGCCAATAGACATAGCCATATGGCGTAATGGTAACTTCCCATGATCTTCCCATTACAGAATCAATATTAAATGTACGTGTCCCTGACGGACAGCAACCTGTACTAATAAAACCTACCAGATAGGTAACTCCAGGTTGCATGACAATCGAATTGCAGAACGTGAATGATAAGGAAACTGTTGTTCCATAATTCAAAACAATACTGGAGATGCTTGAGAAACCTTGATTTGCATTAAAGCTGCATGCTGATAAGCAACAAGGGAAATTACCGGTATATGATGTTACTTTTTTACCCAGTAAATTATCTGTTATTTCACATTGAATATAATAATTACCTGTCTGTGAACATATAAAATCAAAATTTTTTGACCCGGAGTTTATAAGGCTAGCAACAACTGCTCCGGAATTGTTTTTTAAATACCAGCTGAAGGTATAATCACCTGATCCTCCCGAAACGGTTACTACCGATGAGGATGAACTACACTGTATAACATATGGTGGTTTAGACAGGTATGCATTTAATGGACTGTAACCACCCATTCCGTTATCAGGATAATTCTTGTAACCATGTCTGTATCGAGTCAGAATATTCTTATCATCATCACGCACCAGAAATAATCTGCCTGAAACATCGTAAGTATAATAAGTTGTCACACCCTGTGGATTTGTATTGGAAGAGATCCCTGTCAGGGGCTTATAAGAATATGTCGAGATCAGGGCTGTTGAAGCAAGAGTATTAAGGCCTGACCATAAGGTTATGCTTGAATAGGTTGATGCTTTACGGTCAAGTGAGCTTATTTGTGAATAGCTCGCACCTTGTACCTGTGCCAGTGGGTAGATACCATTGGCATCCCAAAGATATGAAACAGGTGTATTATCCCTGCCTGTCATCTGTTGTAAATTTCCTGTAGGACTGTAACTGTCATATGAAATGTCAGGTGATGTCCCGTAATGACTGTCACGACTTGATCCGTTAAAATAGGTAAATGATGTCAAAGGAGAAGTAAGCTCCAGAGAATATTTTTTATCAGGAACATAAAAGATGGGACTCGTCCCATTAGCTTTAAATGTCGTCAGTGTTCCACCGGTAAATTTGTTGTTTTTAATGGTTATCTGTTCAACAGGATAATTAAGCATATTCATTATATTCATAGAAGCATATACACCTGTATTGATATCAGAGGGGTATCTGAAGATTGTTTTTAATGAATCGCCCCTGCTATCATAGGTAACGACTGCAGATTTCAGTCTTTTGCTGTTATAACGATATTTGGCTGTGGTTGTAATTGACTGGCTGCCATAATAATCTATAGTCTTCTCCTCTTCAAGATAAACGGGGAAGGTATATATACAGTAACTATGAAGAAGTGAGAAAGACAACTGTGGATTATTAAGATATTGAAGACCTAGTTCAAACGCTAGCCAGGCCATGCGTTGCTCGGCTGTGTTTGTCATGTAAATAGATGCAACAAACTGATTGTAACGTCCGGGATTTGATGAATAAGTATACAATACAGATCTTTTCAATATATTTGATGAATCATAAATTTTGATTTCTTTGATCTGCCCCCGTTCAAGAGCACATGATGAGTTTTTGCCCAATGCACCGATCAGGATATCTCTATATATGTTATCAAAAATTGCCGTATTGCTGGCCCAGCAAGAATAATAATTTGTACTCTGGTTGTTTTGTCCATCAGGTTTATTTAATGGTGAATTCATATCATAAACAGTATAACTTTTATCAGAAAGGAACTCAATTACCCTGGAATAGGTAACCGGAGGTTCTCCTTCTATTGAAAGGAAATTAAGAGCTTCAGCAGCCATACAACAGACTGCCGGAAGCTTATAAATGATTCCGCTACTTGGGATGGATGCATTATCAGGATTATTCGGATCAAATGAATTAACATATTTGTATTTACGAACCTGATTCCCAAATGTAATTTTTGCAATTCTCAGACCACCTGCTTCTTTAGGTTCTGCAGAATAACTATGATAGTATCCGCCCAGTGTTTGCACGCCCTTATAAGAATATGTATTCGCCTCATATTCAAATAACTCAGAACCACCTGTCGGATAAATAATTGATGTCAGTATTCCAAGCTTAGAATTTGTTTCGGAAGGTATTTTCTGAGGAAGTGTCAAATATTGATTCAGGTAGGGATCTCGATAGGTCGGCCCAATACTTCCTGTCATCTCAGATTGTCCGTTATAAAATCCCCAGTAATCACTGCCATAAGCCTGTGGGACATCCGGCAATGATCCTGCCGAATTATATCCGAATGAATAACGTTTATCATCTATTCTTAAGGAATCAAGGATATAATACCGATTCCATATTTTTGGAGAATGTTTCAGGATCACCTGGCTGACTTTTTGATCAGCAGAATTCCTTAACTCTATTTTGTTAATTAGAAATAATTCATCGGACATTTCGCCTGTTTTATGAGGATAGTTAACAGAATTAATGACAACTTTACCTCCGTTGAAAGAAATGTTTTCAAGGACTACAGGCGAGGCTGTTGAATATTGGGTCTCAAATTGTGATCTTTTGAAATGGATGAATTTGCTGATATTAGTTTTATAATTAAAATCAATCCTTTTCCCATTGGTGAATTCAATTGTAGTTAAATACCATGCAATACATTGATAAGGAACTGTTTCTGTCCCACCAGCAAGTTCAATTGATCCTTCAGTATAGCCAAATGTAAATTTCGTACCGTCATTTGCAGTCAATTTTAAGTAGAAAGGATTATTACTTAAATTAGGGAGATTATTATCAAACTTTTCAACCTTTACAATATCCTGGGATTGAATTTTAAAATTCTTATCATAGCCCATTACAAAATAACCCGAATAACTCAGGAAGCTGAAAGAAAAAATGTCAGGACTGTATTCATAATTTGAAATAAATCTGACACCAGATCCATTTGGTATAAGAAATGAATTAGCATTATTTCTGACAGATTCATTTGAAATATAACCTGATGGAAGGTTGAAAAAGCCCAACAATCGCCCGGTCCCGGGAGTATTAAATTCATCCGGCTCCCCGTTTACCGTTCGTGTTATCATTCCTCCTGCAGACAGTTTCCAGCCAAATCCCACATTACTGTATGGATTTATGGCACGTAGGCCTTCACCTCCAATATACTTTAATGAAATCGGTATGGTTATTTCATTCGTTTTAATTTCAAAAAGTGGTATTGAAATGTCTGCCTGACCGGTATAAAATGATACAGGCCGGAATACCTCCTGTTTGTAACTAAATACTTCCGGTGAGGTAAAATTCTGTGCTTCCGATGTTTTTATACATACAAGCATGATAATTATAAGTAAAAGGAAGCTGGAAATTATATTCACTCCTGAGTGACCTTTACCTGTTTTCATGGCGACTATATTTTTACCACCTTAATGGATTTTAACATCTCATTTACAAATACATTGATTATGTAAATGCCCGGAGGTAATTTATCCATTTCAATTGTATCTGAATATTTACCTGAATTCTTGCCGACATCTGGAATAATACATCTGACCATTCCGTTTCCGTCAATAATCCTGAAGGAGATGGTCGCATCCTGAGTGAGTTCATACTCAATTATCAGTTTGGAAGTAACGGGATTAGGTTTCAGCTGGCAGTTGGAGAAGAGCTGATCAATATCCTTTACTTCATCAATAAAATCCTGTTTTACCCAATTTGTTGTATCATCAAGCAGGTGAGCCTGATCTGCAGGAGGATAGAAGAAGGAGGCTACTTTATGTTCCATCTCTCTCCTTCCGGTTTTTTTTGTTGCTGTTTTTATGGTTTCGAAGACAGGATAGCGGTTTCCGGAAACATACCATGAATAACTCTCCATTTTCATTGTCACACTGTCAATACCTGTCTGGAAGTATTCCCTGAGGCTCTTTACTCTCAGTACATTTTTAAAAGTTAATCCCAGCGGAGTGTATAGTGTTCCTGTGGCATCTGCTGAAACAGTTGTTATTCCGGATACATTAAGCGCAGTCATATGACAGTATTCCCCTCTGCCAGAAAAATCACCACAGATAATATCACCATATCGTAAGGGAAACTTCAATCTGATCTCAGGAGGATCATATTTCATAATAGTTGTGCTGTTTTCATAACCTGTATGAATAAGGGAATCTCCGGATATCAGATAACTGTAAACAGTTCCGTGCTCGATGCCATTTATCAGGAGCGGATCGGATGATCCTGTCAGGTAATGCAGATAATAATGATCATTTACAGGATTCACAGAACGAAAATCCCATATAATATTCGTTCCGGAGATTCCAGGATCAATGTAATCAACCTGTTGCTTGATAAGTGTGTCACCAGGTCGGGGGAGATTGTTAATTTTCAATATTGTGGTTAAGGACTTTTCCTGAGCATTCAGAAAAGGAGGAAAGTCCAGAATAATCACAATGAAAAAAAAACTAAGAAAGAATGATTTAAACATACGGCAGCAATATTATTCGCAATTAATTTTAATTCTACGTTAATAATGATCAAAGGTCTTTCTCAGGTAAACTGAAATAAAACATAATTAAAATAAATCTTAGAAATAGGAATATTTCTCCATGCTTTTAAACAAAATGCTTATCAAATTTAAGCATATAAATCATTTTTAAGAATTTTTTTCAAAGAATAATTGTAAATGATCAATACTCGGAGTGAGCAAAAGCTTAGAGTGCTTAAAGTCTAAAAACAAGGTGCAATAATCAGTTTTTCCGTAGAAATTAACATTACAAGTCAAGTTAAATAAAATATCCGGAAAATTTAAAATACTGAGTGCTCCTGAAAACTTTGCTATACTAAGATCTATTTAATGGCACTGTTAAAAAACAAACAAAATATTTTAATCGTCGAGTGTCAATACCGATTATAAAACAATCTTATTCAATCTATAAATTTTAACTTTAGGCACTTTAGGCACTTTAGGCACTTTAGGCACTTTAGGCACTTTAGGCACTTATTAGTAACTTTTTTCTTATCTTTGAAGATATTACCAAACACTATTATTAACTTTTAATCCTATAATATTATGGCTGTAACGATCACATTCAATGAGCTCCGGAAGATAAAAGATCAGTTACCCTCCGGAAGTATGCGGAAAATTGCTGACACGCTGGATCTGAACGAAGAAACCGTCAGAAACTACTTCGGAGGGAGAAATTTCGACAGGGGCGAAACTATCGGTGTCCATTTTGAACAGGGACCGGGAGGAGGAATTGTCTCATTCGATGACACAACCATCCTGGATATGGCTAAAAAGATGTTAGCAGACTGAAATCAAACAGCTTAACCTGTTTAAAAGCAAAAGGCAGGATCTTTTGCTTTTTTTGTTTCTTATAATGGGTATACAAATAATTGTATTTCAATAAGTCCACCCCTGGGGGATTTAGGGGTGAAAAGACAAAAACTGACTTTTCACATAATCTCTAGACGGAAGGCAATAATTTACAGCAAAATTCTACAGATGAAATATTCTGAGATTATCCGACAGGCTGAAGACTCTTTTCTCGGGTCTGTGGAAGATTTCTTTAAAAAAGCCTGGGGAGAAACTGATCTTCCGTCACATGATCTTGATCATCACCGAAGGGTATGGAATTATGTAAAAGAGATCCTCGGGTACTACAGCGAACCGGAAATAAATCAGAAAATTATAATCAACCTGTTAATTGCCAGCTACTTTCACGATATCGGAATGTCAGAAGACCAGGGGATCAGACACGGTTACCGGAGCAGGATGGCTGCTGAGAGCTATCTGACTCTGAACAGATTAAGATTATCCGATCACATGGATGCACTAACGGCAATAGAAAATCATGACAACAAGGAATACGGTAACCCGGAAAGCAGCAATATTATCCTGAAGATACTTTCTGTGGCTGATGATCTTGATGCTTTCGGAAGCGAGGGTATTACGAGATATTTAGAGATTTACCGCGCGAGGGGAATCTCTGAAGAAAGTATAGGTTATAAGATCCTCGAAAATGCTGAATCCCGTTTTGAAAATTTCAAAAAATTTACAGAACCCGGTTCTGAGTTATTCAACATTCACAGTATCCGGTATAATGAACTCCGGGAGTACTTTGAAGGAAATAACCGGACCGGCATGGGATGGAAATCCGGGGGAGAACAATCCGGATCTGATCAGCATTCGCCTTCATCGAACAAATGAAGCTGCCTGTCCTCATCATCATCCGACTCGAGGTTTGAAACGCTCACTCCCAAAAGTCGAATTTTATTACCGGGCAGATCGAGTGATTTTCTTATTTCAGTAACAGCTTTATGAAGTGTTTCAAAGTCCCTTATATAATTTCTGAGTGTCCGGCTTCGCGTTATCTGCCTGAAATCTGCAAATTTAACTTTTAATGTGACGGTCCTCCCGGTAGTTCCTGCCTGTTCAAGCCTGTGCATAAGTTCCCTTTCAACCTTATAAAGCTCAGCAATGATCCCGAATTGAGTTGTCAGATCCTTTTCATATGTAAGCTCAGTTCCGACAGATTTGCGTTCGGATTCGGTTTCAACCGGACGGTCGTCAATACCACGGGCAATATCATAATAAAATTTTCCGGCCTTACCGAAATTTCTTATCAGTGAAGGCAGATCCCATTTCTTCAGGTCGGCTCCGTTATGGATGCCCAGCTTGTGCATTTTTTCAGCCGTGACCTTCCCGATCCCAAAAAACTTTTCAACGGGCAGCTTTTCAATAAATCCTTCAGCTTCTTCAGGCGGAATTAGAAATAACCCATCAGGCTTTTTTATGTCAGATGCAATCTTTGCCAGGAATTTGTTGACAGATATTCCGGCTGAAGCTGTCAGTCCTGTCCGCTTTTTTATCTCCTGCTTTATCTCGCGGGCTATTAGGGTAGCTGATTTTATATTTTTCTTATCGACTGTAACATCAAGAAATGCCTCATCGATCGATAATGGTTCGATGATGTCTGTATACTCAGTGAAAATTCCGAAAACCTGTTCTGACAGTTCATGGTATCTTTCAAACCTGTGCCTGACAAATATCAGTTGCGGGCAAAGTTTCCGGGCAGTGACGGAAGGCATTGCCGATCTGACACCATACTTCCTTGCCTCGTAGCTTGCAGCTGCAACAACATGTCGTTCACCACTTCCGCCGACAGCAACAGGTTTCCCTCTCAGTTCAGGATTATCCAGCTGTTCAACCGATGCAAAGAATGCATCCATATCGATATGAATTATCTTTCTCAATTGATTTCAAAACTAAGAAGAAAATATTTCAATCAATAAGTTTGAATTTTCTTAAACCTCTCTTAAATTTATAATTTTTTACCCGAAATTGGATCAGACACCTGAAAACAGACAAAGAAAATTTGCCCTTATTCTGACATCGCACAGGCTCTGGGGAAAGATATTCCTTCCTTATCTTATAGCAGGTGTGCCCGGGAAAAAATATATTATCCTGTCAGAATGCCTTTCACCTTACCCGTCCGAGGAGACTTTAAAAACCCTCGACAGTGAAGAGATTGAACTTGTCAGAATCACAAATGAATATTCCGACAGGCCCATTTACAGGCTCTATTCAAAAGACAAAAGCGTTAAGGAATTCCTTGAAAATGTCTCACAGGAAAAAATTGAAAAATTCATAAGACCATATATTGAAAAAAGGTTAAGGAAATGTTATTATCTTCTGAGGGATGAAGGCATTCCATGTTTCATCAGCAGATCACATTCCAACATTGTTCACCCTGAAGACCAGCTTGATTTTCTTGCTGAACCGGCTGTTCCTCTGTTCCGGTTCGACAGGTCTGATGAATCTGTTACATATAAATTAAAAATCGAATCTGAAGGTAAAAAGATAGAATTATATCATAATCCCATCGATATTCTGTGCAACAGTCCATGCATAATTAGAAATGGAAACAAAGTATTGTTGATCAAAGATATCGATGGTCAGAAGCTTCGCCCCTTCCTTACAAAGGAGGCTGTAATAGTTCCTAAGAACACTGAAACCAGGTACTTCTCAGGATTTATCCTGAACGCTGTAAACAGTTTTAAAACAGAAGGTACAGGATTCAGAATTATTAATCCTGTTCCCGAAAAGAAAGTATCAATAAGTCTTGAGAACAGTATCAGAGGATATCCTGTGTTAATTCTGAGCTATTACTATTCAGGCATCCTGGTATCGCCTGATGATGAGTCGGAGAATTTCACAACATTTGAGAACAAGGGAGGGGAGTTTATTTTTCACAAATACGGTCGTGATCTGAAATGGGAAGAAGGTTGCAGGGATTTCCTACTGGAAGCGGGTTTTAATTCAGATGACCAGGTCAATTATTACCTGCAGGATGATGATCTGAAACCTGTTAAAGATGTACACAGGGTTATTGAAGCAATGAACAGGAATTATGAGAACTTTGTTTCTGCCGGCTTTATTGTTTTTTCCAGGCGGCTTGATAAAGAATATAATCTCAAACCTGTAAATATTGAAATCAGCAATTTAAAGGAGGGCGACTGGTTTGATCTTCAGGCCACTGTAACGATCGGAGAATATCAATTCCCGTTTATCCGGTTTAAGCATAATATCCTGAACGAGATACATGAGTTTGAGTTACCGGATGGCACCATTGCAATTCTTCCTGCTGAATGGTTTACAGAATACCGGAGCTTATTTGAGTTCGGGAAAGATCAGAACGGATCAATAAGGATACACAAGCAGCATTTCCCCTTACTTATTGAAATCCTTAAAGAGGAAGAAAACGAGTCATTTAGATATCTTGAGAAGCTCCTTATGCCTGAAGAACTGCCATTGCCTGTGAAACCATCCGGACTTAAATGCGAAATGAGGGGGTACCAGTTTGAAGGATTAGGATGGCTGATCTGGCTACAGTCATCAGGGCTTGGAGGATGTCTTGCCGATGATATGGGACTTGGAAAAACAATACAGACACTTGCTCTGCTGCAATTGAACAAAGAAACAATTCCTGCCTCAGGAAAGGTTTCAGGGAAACCACAATTAACTCTTTTCGATAAACCTTCTGTAAACCTTACCTCATTAATTATCGTTCCTCCGACAATTATCCACAACTGGGAGAACGAAATTTACAGGTTTGTCCCCGGAATGAAGGTGTACAGACATAAGGGAACGCAACGTGACCGTCATGCTATGAACTTTTCGGGATATGATATTGTACTTTCAAGCTATCATACTGTGCGACAGGATATTGATCTCTTTACATCATTCCATTTCCATTATATTATTCTGGATGAAAGCCAGTACATTAAAAATCCCTCATCACAGATATATAGAAGTGTTACCAGGCTGAAATCTGATCACAAGCTTGTTCTGACGGGAACGCCCGTAGAAAATTCAATTACAGATCTATGGGCCCAGCTCAATTTTGTAAACCCCGGGCTGCTTGGTTCCCTTTCATATTTCAGACGTGAATTTGCCAGACCTATTGAAAAAGAGCGTAATGATGAGATTGAGACAAAACTGAAAAAGCTTATCAGACCATTTATTTTAAGGCGGAAGAAAGAGATGGTAACACCGGAACTACCGCCGGTTACGGAACAGACTGTTTTTTGTGAGATGACAGAGGAACAGGCAAAGATTTATGAAGAAGAAAAATCGGCTGTCAGGAATCTCATCATGAGCGGAATGGAACATAAAGAAGCTGTAAAGACTGCGATCATTGTTTTACAGGGACTTATGAGGCTCAGGCAGATATCCAATCATCCTGTGATGGCAGATGAAGAATATGCGGGAGGCTCCGGGAAGTTTGAAACAATTCTGGACAATATTGAGAATGTTGTCAATGAAGGACATAAAATACTTGTATTCTCATCATTTGTTATGCACCTGAAACTGTTTTCAGAGGCGCTTGAAGAAAGAAACAGAAGGTTTTCGATGCTGACAGGGGCCACTACCAACAGGAAGAAAGTTATAGAAGGTTTTCAGAATGATCCTGACAACCATATCTTTCTGATATCACTGAAAGCAGGGGGAACAGGATTAAATCTGACATCGGCTGATTATGTATTTATTCTTGATCCGTGGTGGAATCCTGCTGCCGAGCTTCAGGCGCTCAGCAGGGCACACAGGATAGGCCAGGACAAGAATGTTTTCATTTACCGGTACATAACCTCAGGAACCCTCGAAGAAAAGATCCTGAGACTTCAGGAGAAAAAATCCAAACTTGCCGAGTCCTTTGTCGCAACTTCCAATCCCCTCAGGGATATAGATATAAAGGAGATCCTCGAAATAATCGGGTAAAAAAAAAGCCGGTTGAGACCGGCTTTTTTTCAATATCCTTCCCGTTCCACATAATGTGTATGGAGCAGTTCGTGAGCCAGATGGCTGTTTGGCTTCCCGAGGAATTCCTTGTAAATGGCTATTACATCCGGATTTTCGTGTGATTTCCGGAGAACCATATGTTCATCCTCCGAATAGATTGCCTTCATACGTTTTTTCCTGATGTCCATGCTTGTTGGAATAGGCTGTCCGCCACCACCTATACAACCTCCCGGGCAGGCCATTATTTCAACAAAATGGTATGGCGATTTGCCCGTTCTTACTTCTCTCATTATCTTGTTGGCATTTACTAACCCGTGGGCAATAGCTACCTTCAGTTCGGCACCCTCGAGGAATTTCCAGTCGTCGGTACATCCTTCGATCTTGATTGTTGCTTCTTTCACGCCCTCCATACCGCGGACAGGAGTAATATTCAGATTTGTGAAAGGAACTTCTTTTCCAGTAACTATCTCATAGGCAGTACGCAGTGCAGCCTCCATTACACCTCCGGTGGCACCGAAAATGACTGCAGCGCCTGTTGAATCACCCATTACAGAATCATAATGAGAAGGTTCAAGATTCCTGAAATCTATACCTGCCTGCTTGATCATTACGGCAAGTTCACGGGTTGTAAGGACAAAATCAATATCCTTATATCCGCTTGATCTCATTTCCGGCCGATCGGCTTCATATTTCTTCGCCGTACAGGGCATAACTGATACTGAGACTACCTTTGAGGGATCAAGTTTCTTCTTCTGGGCATAGAATGTCTTTGCAAGTGCTCCGAACATTTGCTGGGGCGATTTACAGGTAGAAAGGTTATGAAGAAATTCAGGGTATTTATGTTCAATGAATTTTATCCAGCCTGGAGAACAGGATGTAAACATAGGTATTGATGTTTTCTTATCGCCGTCGACAAGAACCTTCTTCAGCCGGGTAAGTAACTCCGTACCTTCTTCCATAATTGTAAGGTCAGCGCTGAAGTCTGTATCAAGTACGGAGTCAAATCCCAGTTGTCGGAGGGCAGTGACCATCTTCCCTGTAACACGTTCTCCGGGATCATATCCCAGATCTTCACCCAGGGCTACTCTCACTGCAGGTGCGGTTTGTACAACGACATGTTTTTCAGGATCGTATATAGCATCCCATACCTGGTCGATATATGTCTTTTCAACGAGTGCACCTGTAGGGCAGCGGTTTACACACTGACCACAATTTGTACAAACAACGTGGCTCATAGGCCGGTCGTGGAATGAAGATATCTTCTGGTGCATTCCCTTGTTTGCCACAGCAATTGCTGAAATATGCTGTAATTCCGTACATGTTCTCACACATCTCTGGCAACGGATGCATTTGCTGTCATCCTTGATAAATGAAGGCGAGGATCTGTCAATGGTATAGGGGCGATCCTGAACCAGGTCGAGGAATATTGTATCTCCGAAGGCAAATTCATTTGCCAGTCGCTGTAGTTCGCATTTCTGATTTTTGTAACATTTTGTGCAATCCGACCTGTGTTCTGAAAGCAGGAGCTCAACAATATGTTTCCTTGCATTTCTTACTTTCAGGGTATTTGTTTGTATATCCATACCTTCTGCGGCAGGCATTGCACACGCGGCGATCAGTGTTCTTGCCCCGGTCTGTTCGACTACACAAACCCGGCAGTTACCTGCAACGCAAAGGTCGGGATGGTTACATAATGTCGGAATGTTAATATTAAGTTTCCTTGCAGCCTCCAGAACAGTAGTGCCCGGCTGAACTGAAACTCTCTGGTTATTTATACTCAGATTTATCATTATTTCGCTATGATTTAGTAATTAATAGATGATCTCTTCCCTGAAATTCTCAACAATTGTCTTGAAGGCATTGCCCACTGATTGTCCGAGTCCGCATTTTGAAGCTACTTTCATAGTATCTGCGAGCTTGACCAGTTCATTAAGATAAGTCGATTTTACTTCTCCCTTTTTGACCTTCTCTACACCTTTGAGCAACTGCTGGCAACCGACCCGGCAAGGGGTACATTGTCCGCATGATTCTTCCGCGAAGAAATCCAGGTAATTATGAAGAACGTTATACATTGATCTTGAGCTGTTGAATAACTTCATCGATCCTCCTGTGGGAACGCCTTCAAATCCTATCACTGTCTGTTCAAATCGTTTTCTGGGGACACAGAAGCCTGAAGCACCGCCAACCTGTACAGCTTTTGTATCACCATCGCCGAATTCATTGACGAATTCCTGTACCGACATGCCAAGTTCAAGTTCAAAGATCCCCGGGGTAGGAGTATCACCGGATATGGAGAATACTTTTGAACCCCTTGAGTCTTTTGTACCAAGCTGGCTGTATGATTCAGGACCGTGTTTAATGATCATCATTGATGTAACCAGGGTCTCAACATTATTTATTGAAGTCGGCTTGCCGAATACACCTGATGTTGTGGGGTACGGTGGTTTATTGCGGGGTTCACCGCGACCACCCTCTACTGATTCAAAAAGTGCACTTTCCTCACCGCAAATATATGCGCCGCTCCCCATACAGAAATTTATCCTGAAATCATAACCGATCTCCTTTACAAGCTTGTGAAATTTTTCCAGTTCCATCATCAGCTGAGGCAGAAGGAATTTATATTCACCTCGCAGGTAAACAATACCCTTCTTCGCTCCTATTGCCCTGGCTGCTATAGCCATGCCTCCATAAACCTTGTAAGCAACCCTGTCCAGAATCTCGCGATCTTTGAATGTACCTGGCTCGCCTTCATCTGCATTGCATACAACATACTTTTCAGGCTCTTTGACCGCTGCTGTATATTTCCATTTCAGACCTGTAGGGAAACCGGCACCACCACGTCCCTTCAGTCCGGAATCAAGCACCTGCTGAATTATATCTGCAGGAGACATCTTAAAAGCTATTGTAAGTACTTCTTTCGGATCTATTTTTTCAAAGATCAGATCTACTTTGTTCAGTCCTCTTTTTTCCATAATACCACAGTGTTATCTTTTTTGCATATAACCCTTAATAATCTCAACAACTTTTTCCGGTGTAAGCTCGGTATAAGGCATTTCATTTATCAGGATCGCAGGAGCCTTATGGCACCACCCAATACAGTTAGTCTCAATCAGACTGAACTGACGATCCGACGTTGTCTCTCCCACCCTTATCTTAAGCATATCCTCCAGGGTTTGAATGATTTCACTCTTACCCTTCATTGAACAGGTTATTGTTTTACAAACCCTGATTACATATTTTCCTCTCACGGTTGTATCGAGAAAGGTATAAAATGAGGCCGTTCCGTAAACTTCAGCTGCCGATATATCAAGCTCTTTCGCAACTTCAACCATTGCCTCGTCGGTAAGGTAATTATGCCTTTCAACAATACCCTGCAGAATAGGGATAAGACTATCCCTTGCCCTGCCATGCTTGTCGGATAATTCCTTTACTAGATTTCCCAATTGATACATTTTAAGTCGGTTTTTATTAGTTAATATAGTTTTGTTTTACAGTTTCCCTTTTTTTGGGCGCTGTGAAATTAATAACAATAGACTAAAAAAAAACTGAGTAACTCTATTTGTTGATAATTTAGAATTAAAATAAACAATGGCACAGCGGCACAGCGGCACACTGGCGCAGGGGCGCAAAGGCGCAATGGTACAGCGGCGCAATGGCTCAATGCGCAATGGCACAGGAGTGCAACGGCAGAAATTATTAACAAATATTTTTTTAACAATTTTTAACCAGTCTGCACAACCGCACGACTGCACGACCACATGACTGCATGACCGCACGACCGCACGACCATACTACCATCCTAGTCTTCCGTCAGAATGGAACTTATCAGCCGTATGCTCAGTACATTCGAATAATCGTACTGATATAATCCGTCATCACCTATAAGGACAAGGACATTTCCCAGAGGGATAACGTCATAGGTATTGATATTGGGATAGGTATAAACAAGGTGATTAGTTATCGTCTTCGGATCAGAAGCATCATAGATCTTTAGCCCGGCATTGCCATCGCAAATAAAAAGAAGGTCCCCGTCCTTACCCAGCCCGTGAGGGTTTGTCATTGAATAGGTAGCTACAAGTGAAGGAGAATTAATGTTCTTTACATTTACAACACTGAGTGTGTTCGTCGAGCCTCCGCAGGTAGTTCCTGTTCTCAGGGTAATATATGCAAGCGTATCATCAACAATTACCGGATCACAGCTTCTGGCATGTGAAAAGAATTTTCGGGTCTGTGGAGAAAGAGGAATACTTATATCAAAAATGACCATACCTGTGGTTGTTCCCAGGAACATTGTATTTTCAGTAAGATACATTGTTTCTACACCCCATCCGGGATAAAGGTCGTTATGCTTTACGGGACTGGTCTTATTTGTAATATCAAATACCTTGAGGGTATTCTGATCAAGGACATAAAGGACATTTCCCTTGATGCCGAATCTTGCCATTGATCCTCCTACTCCTACACCACCACCGCTTACTCCTGAAGAGTTACCTGATGAATTGGACATCGCAGCAAAATCTGCCTTCAGCCAGAAAATGGGATAGGGATTCCGGTCCTGATTCACTTTCTCTTTAATTTTCTCAACCTCCCAGTCAATTACTACACCTTTATCCTCATCAACAAAAGCTAAAGGATAATCATTATCTGCAGGAGGTACCGTATATGGAAGAATATCTTTAATCCTTCCCGCTTCATGGATATTGTTAATATCCTGGACATCCAGAACAACAAGGTCAACAAATGAATCGGCATACATAATATACCCGGAAATTGATATATCCACTACTCCCGGAAGGTTCACAAATGCCTTTCTAACAGGAGATGCAGGATTACTGTTATCATAAACATGTATCCCTTTAAGTTCTTCCACAATGAATATATAATTGTCCTTGAAATAGATCTTGCCGGGATTTTCAAGCTCTGCGTTCTGCTCTACCTTAACCGCCTTCCTGAGGTTGTCATAAGACATATAGACAGGCGAATTTCCTGTGTAAATGCGATATGTTGAATCTTCACAGGAATTAAAAAGGAAGAACCCCATTGCTATAAGAACAACAATTGGAATGATTTTTGCTTTCATAAGAATTAGGTTTAGCCATTTATATTAAATCAAAAATCATGCTAAACTTTTTAACCCAAATAAAACCTTACCATGAAAAAATTATCTATCCTGGCCATGATACTGACTATTATGTCATTACCGCTTGCCGCGCAAAAAAAGAAAGATGCTCTATACCTCAGGAACGGTAGTGTAATTTACGGAAAGCTGCTGGAGATAAGCGATAACCAGTATAAAATCCAGTCTTCTGACGGGAGTCTTTTCATATATCCGATCAGTGATGTAGAAAAGTTTATCAAAGAGGTTCCATTTATTTCAGGCAGAAAATCAGAAGGATTCGGTATAGCGCTTGAAGCAGGTTTTCTTATCGGATCTCAGGTCTCACATTATCCTGCACCATTCAGCTTTAATGTAATGGTCAATTATACGCTGAATACCAGGAATATATTCAGCGGTGGATCGGGTGTGGAATTTCTTGGAGCTCCTTATACACCTCTGTTCGCAGAATATAAATATTTGTTAAAGGAAACCAGGGTTTGTCCGTTTGTTTTTGCACGAGCCGGAGGAATATTGCACCTTGGACCAGATGATATAGATACCTACAATGGTGAGTATGATAAAAAGAATTTTAAGGGGGGGCCGTCAATAACTATCGGAACAGGTATATCCTGGGCAAAAGAAGACGTCGAGCCCTATCTGACCTTTGCCTACCGCCATACCTCAACAAGTTATGTGCAGAAGACCTGGAATAACAATGATTATTACGATTACACATATAAGGACAACTATAACAGGCTTGAAATCAAATTCGGATTTAAGTTCTGAAAATCAGCTGACTAATAATTCATCTTAACATATCCTTGGAAGCTGTAAACCGATGGGCATATCGATTATTCTCTTTCCTCCGGTGACAGTATTAAGAATAACATGATTTTTTTCACCGCTTAATACTTCTCCGATTATTTCCGGGCGTGTTCCGGCCGGATCAGAGCGCATGATCCCGAGAATTTTGTCTTCTGATCCGGCACCGGCTATTATCAGCACCTTACCTTCATTTGCCAGGTAAAGAGGATCAAAGCCAAGCATCTCGCATGCTCCTCTCACTGGGTCGTCAACCGGCACTGAAGGTTCATCTACTGACATGCCCATTCCAGTAATTCCGGCGATCTCGTTCAATACAGCAGCCAGTCCGCCCCTTGTAACATCGCGCATAAAATGTATTTCATCACAGGCGTTACAAACCGATTCGATAAGGTGATTCAATGCCGCGCAATCTGAAACCACATTTGTTGTAAAACTGAGATCTTTTCTTGCCCCCAGGACGGCTATTGAATGATTTCCGGGAGGTCCGTTAATTATAAGCTTATCCCCCGGGCGAATCCTTTTGCCTGAACTAATATGTTCTCTACCGGGAAGTACAGCCCCTGCGCCCGAAGTGGTTATGAACAATCCGTCGCACTTACCTTTTTCAACAACCTTCGTATCTCCGGTAACGATCTTTATTCCTGCTTTGTGAGCTTCTTCAGCCATTGAAGCGGCAATTTCTGATAGTTTAGCGAAAGGAAATCCTTCCTCAATTATAAAAGATGCTGAAAGATATAATGGTCTGGCGCCCGAAACCGCCAGATCATTTACAGTACCACATACTGCAAGCTTCCCAATATTCCCGCCCGGGAAAAACAAAGGATCAACTACATAGGAGTCAGTCGTAAATGCAAGTTTATTCCCGGTGAAATCGAGTATTGCCGAATCTGTAAGAGGCTCAGGCATACCAAAGCTTCCTGTAAAAATTTCTTTTATAAGATCATGCATCTGTTTCCCTCCACTGCCATGACCGAGGGTTATTATATCTTTCATTTTGCCAGTTTGTATTTATACCATGTATTGCATGATCCTTCATTCGAAACCATGCATGCGCCAACCGGATTCAATGGATTACATGCTCTGCTGAAAAGAGGACATTCTTCAGGTGTTTTCCACCCTCTCAGAATATCGCCGCACATACATAATTCATTATCAGGCTGTGAATTTACCATCACAGGTATTTGATATTCAGCATCAAATCTCCGGTAATCTTTTCCAGGGACAAGACCGCTTAAGAGTATTGGACCAAATCCTCTCCAGGAAGCATCACATTTTTCAAAAACAGCCTGCATTACGCTTTTTGCCAGAGGATTCCCATTCCTTGTAACAGCCCTTTTATACTGGATCTCCACAAACGGATCATTATTATTTACCTGTTGTATAAGCATATATATACCCAGTAGTATATCTGTCGGTTCAAATCCGGTAACAACACATCCCCTGGAATATTTTTCCGGAATGAAATCAAAGGCTGATGAACCTGTAATAACTGCAACATGACCGGGGCAGATAAATCCGTCAATGGCAGTTCCGTCTTTAAGAATTGCCTCCATGGCAGGAGGCATAACCTTATGTGAGCTGAGAACAAAGAAATTACTGATTTTTTCAATCACAGCACTTTTTATAGTAACAGCTGTGCCCGGAGCTGTTGTTTCAAATCCGATACCGAGGAAAATGACCTTCTTATCAGGGTTAATCCTGGCTGTTTTAAGAGCATCCAGTCCTGAAAAAACTATCCTGATATCAGCACCTGAAGATTTCATTTTCTCAAGTGAAGTGAATGAACCCGGAACCCTCATCAGATCGCCAAAAGTAGTCAGAATAACATCCTTTCTCAAAGAATACTCTATTGCCTTGTCGATGAAATCCTTTTCAGTCACGCATACCGGACATCCGGGACCGGAAATAAGCTTCACCTCTTCAGGGAGAAGTGACGGAATGCCAAACCTTTGAATGGCAGCTGTATGACCTCCACAAACCTCCATGAAAGTATATGTCCCTTTTACCGATCTTCTTATCTGAGCGGCAAGCTTCATTATCAGATCCTTGTCCCTGTATTCGTCGATATATTTCATTCCGTATCGTTAATGGCGTCTTCCATCTCTTTCAGCAGCTTCATTGTTTCAGAAGCTTCTTCTTCGCTGATCTTCTGAATTGCGAATCCGGCATGAAGCAGGATGTAGTCTCCGACAGTCACATCTTCGACCATCTGCAGTCCGGCCTTAAAAACCGTTCCGCCGGCAGAAACCTCTGCCATGCTTCCGTCAATCGAAATTATCCTGGCAGGGATACTCAGGCACATATTTCACGCTTTTTTGATGCAATCACCAGCTGACCAAGGGAAATTCCCCCGTCATTTGGTGGCACATAATGATTAGTAAAAGTTTCAAATTCACACTTCCTTAAAAGATATAAGGATTTTTCCACAAGATATTTGTTCTGAAAAACCCCTCCGGTAAGGACTATTTTATTAACTGATGTTTCACTGCGTATCTGAACGGCAACGTCAAGAATAAGCCTGGCAATTGTATTATGGAATTTGGCGGAAATGAGTGATACAGATCTTTCCGGGATATCTTTCAGAATCTCTTTCAGTGTATCTCTGAACATTACTGTTTTTCCGGCCTGAAAGGGGTAGAAGTCATCCGTGAAATCACATATTGCCGATTCCAGTCTGATGGGAGCTTCCGAATCGAATGATGAAAATGTACACAATCCTGTCATAGCCGATACAGCATCGAACAGACGGCCTGCACCGGAAGAAAGCGGTGTATTTATTTTCTTATTCAGCATCTCCCTTAATGCTAAGAATTTTTCCTGTGAGATGGTCCTGAAGGCAGGGATGCTATAATAGTCAAAATCATCACCAAAATATTTCCACAGATATGAAAATGCAGACCTCCACGGCTCATTTGCCGCTATATCACCTCCGGGAAGTTGTATTTCATCAAAATGACTATATCTTCTGAATTCACACAGGTCTGTTATCATGAATTCACCGCCCCAGATTGTTCCGTCTGTTCCAAGACCTGTACCGTCAAAGCACACTCCTATAACCTCTTCGTCGATACAATTCTCAGCCATACAGGATGCAATATGCGCGTGATGATGCTGCACCTTCAGAAGAGGGATCCCGAGCCTGGCTTCAAGATTTTCTGCGTATTGTGAAGAAAGATAATCCGGGTGAAGGTCACAGGCTAAATATGAAGGCTTAAAACGGAACAATTTTCCAAATCTCTCTATCGATCCGGTGAAAAATTCTAAAGTTGCCTTATTTCTAAGATCGCCGATATACTGACTCAGTATAGCCTGTTTGCCCTTTCCGATACAGAAACTGTTTTTCTGTTCTGCACCCAGCGCAAGAATACCTTCTGCTTCAAACCTGATATCAACGGGCCCCGGAACGAAGCCTCTTGAACGCCGGATTACAGTTAATCTGTTATTTATGAACCTGACGACTGAGTCATCAGCCCTGTTAAGTATTTCACGGTTGTAGCTTACCATAGAATCTGCCACACGGGTCAGTTCATTACAGGCAATCACGTCATCGATTATTACCGGTTCATCTGACATATTAGCACTGGTAAAAACAATTGCGCGGGTATTTAACTTTTTGAACAACAGATAATGGAATGGCATATATGGCATTAATGCCCCTGTTGTTGACAGACCATTATTTACTGCAGGAGCCAGTTCATTTTTTTGTCTTAGAATTACAACAGGTCTTCTCCACGACAGGAGTTCATTTTTGTCCTCTTCATCAATAAAGCAATATTCCGAAGCTGTCTCAATATCTCTGAACATTACTGCAAACGGTTTAGAATCCCTTTGCTTCCTTTTCCTGAGAGTCAGGACAGCATTATTATTAAATGCATCGCACAGAAGGTGGTAGCCTCCAAACCCTTTAATGGCAACTATTTTTCCTGAATCTATCTGAAGCGTAATCCTTTCAACAATATCATGAATGTCTGTACAGAATCCGGAATAGTCTTCATATTTATAAACAGGTCCGCATGAGTTACAAGCTATTGGTTGTGCATGGAAGCGCCTGTCATAAATATTACTATACTCAGATTTACATTTACTGCACATTTCAAAGCTTCTCATCGTTGTATTCTGACGGTCATAGGGCAATTCTTCAATAATTGTAAACCTGGGACCACAATGTGTGCAGTTTACGAAAGGATAAGCGATCCTGGCGGGATCGGTTTCCATATCATCAAGGCATTCCCTGCAGACCGCAATATCAGGGCTTATCTCTGTTACATTCCTGTTAAAGTCTTTACTTTCCGCAATAGAAAATCCTTCATAGCCGGCAGTCCTTACAGGGCTCATTTCTATTGACTTTATACGGGATGCAGGTGGCGCGTTATGGAGCACATCATTTGTAAACCTGTCTATTGCAGAGGAATCGCCCTGAACTATAAGGTAAACTCCGTCGTTCCGGTTGTCAACTTCCCCTGATAATCCGTGCTTTACTGCCATCCGGTAGATAAACGGCCGGAATCCGACGCCCTGCACCAGACCCTTAATCAGTATTTCATACCCTTGTATAATAGCTCCAGGTTTTTAGTTCCGTCAGCCTTAATCTGTTTGTGAACATAATAGATCACACTTTCAAGTTCATCGCAGAGGTTGACATTATTAATTACAACGTCGGGGGGCATTTTCAGAAGGACCGGGGCGAAATTCACAATTCCCTTAATACCAAGACGAACCAGCTCATCTGCAACCTCCTGGGCAGATATCTCAGGAACTGCAATTATGGCAACCCTGACTTTAAACCTGTCGATGATCTCTTTCAGTCTGCTCATTGAATAAACCGGGAGGTCAGATCGCTGCTTCTGCTTGAAAGGATCGATATCGAAAGTTGCCACAATATTCATGTTCCTCTGAACAAACCGACTGTACTTCGATAATGCAAGGCCGAGATTACCCATCCCGATAAGAACTATATTATGATCCTGATTCCTGTGAAAAATACTTTCCAATTTTTCCAGCAACTCATCTATTTTATAGCCTCCTCTCTTGTTTCCGGTAATTTTAAATTCTGAAAAGTCTTTCCTGACCTGATCAGAAGTAACCCCTGTTTCATGAGCCAGAGTATAGGAATATACCCGTTCAACTCCCATAAGTTTCAGTCTTACAAGACATGCCCTGTAGAGAAAGATCCTTTTAAGGCTGTTTTTTATTACATGTTTTGTGATTTGTTTCACATTATTTCCTGATTAAACTATTTTTCCGAAATTTAATCAATTATTTTAAAAAATAAAAAAGTATTTTATTTAATTGATTATTAACTTATTATCTCTTACAAATATTTTTGCATGAGAAAATCAGTAATTTTTCATTTGTTATTTAATATACAGAATATAATTTTATATATGTGAACTTTATCACATAAATGCGTTATAATAGCATAACAAAGAAAAAATGGGATAAAGTAATTCTTGATTTGCTTTCATCTCATGATGTCTTTGCCCCTGTCAGCAGTGAGCACGGCCATGATTATAAATATATAGCCGTTTCAGATATTGAGGCAATAGTCTATAACGAACCGAAACCTGTAACTCCTCTTAAAAATTTCTTCCTGCCTGTGAAAGAAAATGTGACAGGCGAAAGGATTGGTGAAAGACCAAGGATAATCATCGGACCACCGAATTGTGATGTTGAAGCGCTTGCCCTGCTTGATGAAATTTATCTGGGCAGTGACTTCAATGACATTTTTTACAGGAAGCGTCGTGAGAATACGATCATTATTGGTTCTGACTGTATTGGAAAGCAGGAACATTGCCATTGCACTTCCTATGGTATAAGACCATATCCGACAACCATTGCCGATCTTGGCCTGATTATCATTGAAGGCATTGTGTATCTAAGGATAATTACACAGAAGGGTGAAGATTTCCTGAATAAAATTGAGTCATCACATGAATGCAAGGAGGAAGAAATTCTCTCTCTGATCGAAAGGGAACACTCTGCGACTGAGGCTCTGCTGGCAGAAACAAATAAGGGACTTCCGGATTATAAGCGAACGGGAGAGATAGTCAGCCTGGCTGGAAAAGAGATATGGTTAAAATATTCATCAAAGTGTGTTTCATGCGGTGCATGTGCAACAATTTGTCCCACATGCAGCTGTTTTCTGCTTATTGACAAGCCCGGTTTTGAAAAGGTAAAACAGCTTGACGCCTGCCAGTATCCTGGTTTTGAAAGGGTAGCCGGAGGTGAAGATTCGCTTTTCCGTCTCCACAACAGGTTCAGGAACAGATATATGTGCAAATATATCTGGAAACCTCAAAAATTCAGACCGGTCGCCTGTACCGGTTGTGGAAGATGCATCGATGCCTGTATAGGCAAGATAAATAAAAATGAATTGTTTATGGAACTTGCCCGGACAGCTTTATGAGCGGCCAAAGAAATATTTACAAGCCATTAAAGGCCAGACTGACTGAAGTGATTGAAGAATCGCCTCTGATAAAAACATTTGTCCTTATTCCTGAGGAAGATTTCAGTTTCAGTACCGGGCAGTTCATTGAATTATCTGTTGATGGTATCGGGGAAGCGCCTTTCACTCCTTCATCATCGCCTTTGATACATGACCGGCTTGAGGTAACTGTAATGAAAACCGGATATGTTACGGAGATCATGCACAATCTTATTCCGGGTGTTTTTATGGGTATAAGAGGTCCGTATGGCAGGGGTTATCCTGTTGAAAGGTTCTTCGGGAAAGAGGTTCTGATACTTGGAGGCGGTTGCGGCCTTGCTCCTATCAGATCACTGCTCTATGCCCTGGAACATGTTAAGGACAATCTTGAGAAGGTAATCCTTTGCTACGGTTCCAAAACACCGGCAGACTGTATTTATAAACCTCTGTTTAACAGGCTGAACAGCATTGATAAATTTGAAGCCTACAGGACAGTTGATAAAGGAGACGAAGAGTGGGACGGACCTGTCGGGGTTGCCCCTACCCTTCTGAATAATGTCAGTGTCAACGTCACTAATTCTGTAGCTGTTGTCTGCGGTCCGCCTGTAATGATGAAATACGGAACCCTTAAGATCCTTGAAATGGGCTATAAAGACGAACAAATTTACCTTTCAATGGAAAAAAACATGTCCTGCGGACTCGGGAAATGCGGCCACTGTATGATGGGTGAGTTCTTTGTCTGCAAAGACGGTCCAGTATTCACTTACAATGAAATTAAAGATCAACCAAATATATGGGACTGATATGCCTAAGAACCTTGTAATAGATATGATCAGGCTACGGGAGGCAATGTCCGGTAATTCTGACCTTACACTCCCTGAAGGATTATTCTGCCAGTCCCCAAATTCAAACGGTCTGAAAACAATTAGGGAACTGGCGACCTTCATGTTCACCTGCAGAAAATGTGAAGATGCTCCCTGTATTGCTGTCTGTCCGACTGAAGCACTTGAAAAGGACAGTGATGGAGTTGTTACACGCCGTACCAACCTTTGCGTTTCATGTAAGTCGTGTGTTACAATATGTCCTTTCGGAACCATGATGACAGATTTCTTTGTTCATCACCGTAACCGGGAACTGTTTTACAACCTTGGTGATGAGGATGAGGTGAAAAAATTCATTGACGCCTGTCCTGCCGGAACAGCTTATTTGACTGACGACGGTGAATCGCCTGAAAAGAATATTTACCGGCTCAACGAAAAAGTTCTTATAAGAGAGTATCTCTATAAAACTGAAATAAAATAATATGGCAGTCAATTTCTTTTATTTCTTTATTTTCCCGGGACTGCTTTTCACCGCGGTTACAGGAGCATTTCTGTCATGGTTCGACAGGAAGATCACTGCCAGGGTTCAGTTCCGCAAGGGACCTCCTCTGCTGCAACCGTTTTATGATTTTTTCAAACTTTTACTTGTTAAGGAAACTATTCTCCCGAAACACGGATCTCCTGTCCTGTTTCTGCTGGCTCCTGTTTTCGGGGTTATCGGAGCTGTACTGGCAGGTATTTTCATCCTGTTGCCTCTGTTTGACATAACCACGGGATTCAAAGGAGATCTCCTGGTCATCTTTTACCTGCTTACAATCCCGTCGTTTTCTTACATAACAGGTTCTCTGGCTTCCGGAAATCCGCTAGCTGCTATCGGGGGATCGAGGGAAATGAAGCTCATTATGAGTTACGAGCTTACATTCCTGCTCTTTATTGCAGGAATAATCATGAAATGTGATCAGCAGTTCGACCTGTATAATATCATTCACGCACAACAGACAGGGTCACCTTTTATTGCAAGCATATCCGGGGTGCTTCTTTTTATTGTTGGTGTATTCTGTATCCAGGCAAAACTGGCATTGGTCCCCTTTGATATGCCTGAAGCAGAAGCAGAGATAACAGAAGGTATATTCATTGAATATTCAGGCCCGGCATATGCGCTGATAAAACTCACAAAATATATTATGATCTTCATCCTTCCGGCACTTCTTGTTGCAGTACTGATGAACGGATTCAGGCTCGAAGGGATAAATATTTTGTGGGCAGTGCTTAAAATACTGCTGGTTGTTCTGATATTAACACTGATAAGGAATACAAATCCAAGGATTAAGATAAAGCAGGCTATCGGCTTCTTCATGATCTGGATGAATCTGATAGCTGTTATTGCACTGGTTTTGATTTCGTTTGGCTATTAAAATTAAGAAAGTGGGATTTAAGAATTATTGCTTTAAAAAATCACTGTGGGTCTTTCATTTCGGAGGGGCCTCCTGCAATAATTGCGATATTGAGATACTTGATTGTCTCACGCCGAGGTATGATCTTGAACGTTTCGGGATCCTTCTGGTCGGAAGCATAAGACATGCTGATGTACTTCTTGTTAACGGATCAATTAATAAGCGCGATAAAGACAGGTTGATTGAAATATATAATCAGGCGCCCAAACCAATACTGGTGGTAGCAATAGGGGCATGCGGCTGCACAGGCGGGATATTTGCCGAAGGGATTACGTTTGCCGGACCGGTTGACAGGATTATCCCTGTTGATGCTTATATACCAGGGTGTCCGCCAAAGCCGGAAGCGATAATTGCCGGGATAGTGAAACTGGCGGGGAGATAGTGAGGTGTGAGGGATGAGTTTAAAATAACTGGTTGGAACGATATACAATGGAAACGGATCTGGTAATAGAAAAATTAAAGAAGAGCTTCGATACTGAGGTACTTAAAGTGACAAAGAAGAGCGAGAGGCGGGCAACGGTATCAGTGAAACCGGAATCCATTGTCAGAATCGCTGAGTATCTGTACAAGACTGCAGGATTAAGGTTCATAATAGCTTCAGCCCTTCATACAAAAAGAGGATTTGAGATCAATTATCACTTCAGTCTTGATTCAACAGGACTTGTCCTTAACATTCATGTGATAATTAACAGGGAAAATCCTCAGATAGAGTCTCTTTCAAATTTATTCAATGCATCAAACTGGATCGAGAGGGAGATTCATGAATTATTTGGAATTGACTTTCTGAATCATCCCAACCAGGAAAAGCTTATATCTGAAGGTAACTGGGCTGAAGGTGTTTATCCTTACAGGAAAGAGTTTAAATAAGAACTGGCAAAATGGGTACAAAAACGCTCATACCGATTGGTCCCTATCATCCTCTGCAGGAAGAACCTGAGCTGTTCAAGCTATTCTGCGACGGTGAGATCGTAAAGGATATAAAGTGGGAAACGGGATATAATCACAGGGGGATTGAGAAGCTCAGTGAATCAAAAACCTATGATCAGGTCTTCTTCCTTGTCGAGCGGATTTGCGGGATATGTTCCACCTCTCATCCCTTTGCTTTTGCCAATGCTGTTGAGGAGATTGCCGGTATTGATATAACTGACAGGACCAGATATATTAGGTCCATAATCGGTGAACTTGAAAGGATCCATAGTCATCTCCTGTGGGTTGGTCTGGCAGGTCATTTCCTGGGATATAATACTGTTTTCATGTGGGCCTGGAAGTACCGTGAGCCCATTCTCGATCTGTTTGAGATGATAACCGGTAACAGGAACAGTTATGCAATGTTCAAGGTCGGAGGTGTGCGCCGGGATATTGAAAACAATAAAATTTCCACAATAAGAAAAACCCTTTCCGATGTAAAGAAGAAAACAGATCTGCTCACAGGTGCAGTGATGGATGATCCCGTTATACATGCCAGGACAAAGGGAGTCGGTGTACTTACCAGACAGGACATTAGTGACTTTGGCGCTGTAGGTCCGACTGCAAGGGCTTCCGGTGTTTCTATAGATATAAGAAGAGATGATCCTTATGCTGCATATCCGCTTGTCAGCTGGAAGGTGATCACAGCGGAAGAGGGTGATGTTTTTGCAAAAGTGAAGGTAAGATTACTGGAGATGTATGAATCCATCTCAATTATTGAACAATGTCTTGGCGGACTTGAAAAAACCCCGGAGGGAGATATTGCAGTTAAGGTGAATGAGATACCTGAAGGTTCCGGGACAGGCCGCGCAGAGGCTCCCAGAGGGGAAGTCTTTCATTTTGTGGTTTCTGACGGCTCTAATTCTCCGGTAAGGCACAAGATCAGAGCTCCAAGCTATGTCAATATTGCAACCTTTAAGAAATCCTGTATCGGTCAGACTATTTCAGATGCAACTATCTCACTGGCAGCGGTCGATCCTTGTTACTGCTGCACGGAACGAATGGCCGTGGCTCTCGACATTAATTCCGGAAGGAAATTGATGAACGCGAAAGAGCTTATAGAACTATCACTTAAAAGAACAATTGAGCTGAAGAAAAAAATAACATAGAAATGAGCGGATTATTCTCAATAGTATCAAATCCTTCAGTTTGTAAATTCCTTCAACTTCTGATATTGCTTCCTTTTCTTGCAGGTATTGTTCTGTTTCTGGTACCGGAAAAGTATCTGAAAGCTAAAGGTTACTTTGCACTGCTGATCAGCCTTATTACCGGTTACTTAACAATTCCCTTTTTCACATCGGCGGCTCAGATTGTTACTCTTGAGGGGATTATGGACAGGACCTGCAATGTGCTTCTGGGTTCGGATCTGACAGACGGTGCAGAAAGCTTCTTTACATTCTCGGTCGACAACCTGAGCAAGCTTATCATCCTGTTTATAAGCCTTTTTTCGATACTAATACTTATTTATTCAATAATATATATAAAGAAAGGAAGGGCAAAGCATTACTATCAATGGTTCCTGATCACACTCGGATGTTCATATGGTGCAGTTCTGGCAGATAATCTTATAATGTTTCTTATCTTCTGGGGTATTCTTGGCATTACCCTTTATAAGCTTATCCCGGGCAGGGATGAAGATAGTTCGGCCACTGCAAAGAAAACTCTTATACTCATCGGAGGCTCGGATTCAATAATGATCATTGGTATTGCCATGGTTTACAGGCTGACGGGATCTTTCAGCATTGATTCCGTATCTCTTACCACGGACAACATCCTTTCTGTGACAGCCTTTATTGCTCTGCTTATCGGATGTTTCACAAAAGCAGGCGCCTTCCCCTTCCATACATGGGTACCCGATTATGCAAAAGATGCTCCGGCATCCTCTTCAGCAATCCTGCCGGCTTCTCTTGATAAACTTCTTGGGATCTATTTCCTTGCCAGAATTACGACGGATATTTTCATAATGAATGATGCTATGAGACTCGTCCTGCTGATCACCGGATCAATCTCAATAATTGCTGCTGTGATGATGGCCCTTGTACAACACAATTACAAGCGTCTGCTGGGCTTTCATGCAGTATCGCAGGTAGGTTATATGATCCTTGGTTTTGGTCTTGGTTCGATGATCGGAGTTGCCGCCGGCTTGTTCCATATGATAAATAATGCCCTTTATAAAAGCGGCCTTTTCCTTACAGCCGGAAATGTAGAATACAGGACGGGAGAGGTGAATATTGACGACCTTGGAGGTCTGTCGACGAAAATGCCCGTAACATTTATAACGGCAATGATATTTGCGGTATCTATTTCGGGCGTCCCTCCATTCAACGGATTTGCTTCAAAATGGATGATATATCAGGGGATAATCGAGTCAGGAGCACAGGAAGGAATTGCAGCAAAACTATGGGTACTATGGCTTGGACTTGCTGTGCTTGGGTCTGCGCTGACCCTTGCGAGCTTTATCAAATTCATCGGGGGCATTTTCCTTGGCCGCCGGAAAGAATCACTTGAAAATGTCCGCGAAGTACCAGTCCTGATGTGGCTGCCTTCAGCCATTCTGGCTCTATTTTGTACCGCATTCGGGATCTTCGCAACAAATCTTGTCGTGAAAGGACTTTTCATGCCTGTAACCGGAGAATTTCAATTCGCAGGATTCTGGGATTCCTCATTTGTTTCACTTCTTGTAATAATATCATTAGTATTCGGACTGATATTCTATCTTATACTGAACTATAGGAATTTCAGGAGAGAAGACAGTTTTATAGGGGGTGAAAGAATTCAGGATCATACTGCTTATCCGGCACATGAATTCTACAAAACGTTGTCGGAGTTTGGGTTTATTTCGGGTATTTATAAAAGAGCCGAAGAGAAATGGTTTGACATTTATGATCTGTCAAAAAGGTTTGTACTCCGGCTGAGCCACATTTTCAGCGAGGCACACACGGGAGTTCTGCCGGGTTATATAATCTGGGTCTGTGCCGGACTGATAATCATGCTGATAATCATGATATAAATTACATAATCCAGATGGAAATTGCAATATCCGTAATAACAGGACTAATGATTGTGGGGGCATTATTTGCAATCCATGCAAAGGATCTTCTTTCAGCAGTAATTGCATGCGGGATAGTGGGTTATGGCCTTGTAATATGTTTCCTGCTGTTAAAGGCTCCGGATCTGGCAATTGTTCAGATAGTAGTTGAAACGATTTCATTGATAATAATGGTTGCAGTGGTGCTTGACAGTTCGAGGGAAGAGCTCTATTCCAAACCCGACACGCAGAGTTATGTAAATGCTGTAACTGCAATATTCGTTGTAATTGTTTTGTTCTGGTTTTTCAGGGCTGCAGCAAACGTCCTGAGCCCGTTTGGTGATAGCACTCTGAGGATGGCTGAACCGTATATTGAGGGGGCGATGTCAAAAACGGGCAGTGCCAATCTCGTTACAGGGGTGGTCTTTGATTTCAGGGGATATGATACACTGGGCGAAGCTACGGTGCTGGTAACAGCGGTGCTGGGGGTATTGACGATTTTGAGGGTGAAGGGGAGGAAGTGAGGCATTGGAGTAATTCGATAAGGATTGCTTCGTCGTCCCGCCTTATGCGGGACTCCTCGCAATGACGGTAACTAAAGATTGATCTATGAGAGTATGAAAGGGATGACAGTAATAGTAAAGAAAACGACGCAGCTGATTGCAGGGCTTGTATTTCTTTATGGTATTTATGTGATCGTCCATGGTCACCTTACACCGGGAGGCGGATTTGCCGGAGGAGTAATCATTGCAGGATCATTTATCCTCCTCATTCTTGCCTTCGGAAGCGATTTCATGAAATTGACAAAGGAGGAATCGGGATCGACACTTTATGAGAACCTTGCCATTCTCATTGTGGCATTCCTGGCATGTTCCGGATTAATTTTCGGTACAGGGATATTTTTCCTGAACTGGTTACCTAAAGGAACAGCCGGTGAACTGATAAGCGCAGGGATCATTCCCCTGTATAATATTTTTGTCGGTATAGAAGTTGCCGCATCCATACTTACTATTTTTCTTGCACTAATAATTTTCAAGGAGGAGATGCCCGAATGATACCATACCTGATGTGTTTTGGATTGTTCCTTACAGGCCTGTATGGCATAATTACAAGAAGAAACCTTGTGAAAATAGCCATTTCGCTTTCCGTTATGGAATTCAGTACCTTCCTTTTCCTGGCGCTGATCGGATATATTGAAGGCGGAACAGCGCCGATTGTTGATCCTGCCGATCCGGTAAAAGTATATGTAGATCCCTTACCCCAGGCGCTTGTTCTGACCGCCATTGTGATCGGACTTGCCACAACGGCAATGATAATGGCCGTTATCATAAGGATCTACAGAAAATACGGAACATTTGATATAAGAGAGATTAAAAACCTCAAAGGATAGATTATGAATCCGCTGATCCCTTTATTTGTAATAATACCCCTGGCCGGAGCCTTCCTTATAATGATTATTGGCAGGTTCATCAGGGATTTCGATAAGTATTTTGCCACACTAGTACTTCTTTTTCTGGCTGTGGTCAGCTTCTGGTTTCTTTTCTCTACAGGTGAGAAGGTTACAGTATATAAAGCAGGCGGCTGGGAGCCTGTCAACGGTGTCCCTGTCGGTATTTACATGGTCCTCGACGGATTCAATACCCTGGTTTTGTGTATAATAAATCTTATCGGATTCCTTTCGGTCTTTTATTCAATATCCTATATGAACAGATATACCTCCGGAAATTATTTCTACTCACTTTTCTGCCTCATGGTAGCAGGAATGAACGGAGTAGTAATAAGCGGAGATATCTTTAACATTTTCGTATTTCTTGAGATATCGGCAATCTCATCTTATGCGCTTGTTGCATTCGGGGTTGAAAAGAATGAACTTGAAGCGACTTTTAAATACCAGGTTCTGGGTGGTATCGCATCGTTTATGATACTTTTCGGAATAGGATTCATCTACTGGAAAGCCAAAACCCTTAACATTGCCGATATCCGTATTGTGTTCAGTACAGGATATGACAGGACATACTATCTTTTTGTGCAGATCCTCCTTTTAGCCGGATTTGGTCTGAAGGCAGCAATAATGCCTTTCCACGCATGGCTTCCCGATGCGCATTCATCAGCACCTTCCCCGATTTCTGCGATGCTTTCGGGGGTTCTGATCAAGGCTGTCGGAATATATGTGATTATCAGGTTGTTTTTTAACATGTTCGCCATCAGTCAGGCCATGTCTGTACTTATCACATCACTTGGTGCACTGTCGATGCTGATCGGTGTCTTGCTGGCCATAGGGCAATGGGATATCAAACGGCTGCTTGCATACCACAGCATCAGTCAGATGGGATATGTTGTCCTTTCTGTCGGGATCGGGATGATGCTGATTTCAAAGGGAATGAGAAACGAAATTGCCGCACTTGCAATAGCAGGCGGAATATTTCACCTGATAAACCATGCTGCATTTAAAGGGTTGCTATTCCTCAATGCCGGGGCAATAGAATATGCTGCAGGGACTCGTGATCTTCATGAGATGGGTGGTCTGGCCAGGCAGATGCCGGCTACTGCTGCCACATCCTTTACCGCATCAATGGCAATTTCCGGCATACCACCCTTTAACGGATTCTTCAGTAAGCTCATAATAATCGTTGCAGCTGTGATGGCAAGATATTACCTACTTGCAGTACTTGCCGTGATAGTCAGCATTATTACGCTGGCGTCATTTCTTAAATTTCAGCGCTATGCATTTTTTAATAAATCTGAAGGCCCGAACACAGGAAAAATCAGGGAAGTTCCTTTCCCGATGGTGTTCAGCATGATAATATTAAGCATTATCTGCTTGCTTCTCAGTCTGCTGGTATTGCCCGGCATTAGGGAAACAATTCTTACACCGGCAACGGATATACTTATGGATCCGTCAAAATATCCATCTCAAATAACTGGCATATGAGGAGATATATAGCTGTATTCATATTATCACTGATATTCTGGTTACTGCTAACCTTCAGGATCACTGTCCCCAATATCATTACCGGTTCGGTGGCTTCAGCACTTACCTCCGCAATTTTCGCCAGGTATTATTTCAATAATGTCTATAAGTATCTTCAGCCCGCCAGGTGGTTCTGGTTTCTGATTTATCTTATTGTTTTCCTGTGGGCATGCATAAAAGCTAATTTCGATGTAGCTTACAGGGTTCTTCATCCCGCAATGCCGATCAAACCCGGTATAGTAAAAGTTAGAACAACTCTCAGATCGGAATTTGCAAAAACCATTCTTGCCAATTCCATAACAATGACACCGGGAACAATCACAGTCGATATTATTGAGAATGATTTCTATATCCACTGGATTTATGTAAGTTCCGATGATCCCGAGGTTTATACTAAGAAAATCACCGGGAATTTTGAAAAATACATTAAAAGATTTGCAGAATGAATGAATTACTTAACATACTGCTCTATATCCAGATCGGTCTGAGTGCGGCCTGTCTTTACAGGATCATCAGGGGACCCACAATTCCCGACAGGATGGTAGGCATAGATATCTTTGGCATACTGGTTGTCGGCATCTGTGCAATAATCTCAATCCAAACCGAAAGATCATTCATCCTTGACATCGGTATTGCCTGGATAATTTTAAGCTTCACGGGAACCCTGACACTTGCAAAATATCTGAGCGGGAAAAAATTAAACGAGTAATATGGCTACAATAATATTTATTTGTATAGGTGTGTTGTTCAATACTTTCGGATGCATAGGGCTGATCCGTCTGCCGGATGTCTATAACAGGCTGCAATCGGCCACCAAATGTGTCACACTTGGCTGCTGCAGTATGCTCACCGGGGTGATAATCCATTTCGGGGTAAGTGATGCAGGCGCCAAAGCGCTGATAGCCATACCGATCCTGTTTTTCAGCTCAACAGTGGCCGCTCATGCCCTTATCAGAGGTTCATATCATTTCGGGACCAGGTTATCTGACAAGACAGTGAAGGATGATTATAAGGAGGCGGTAAAATGAAATATCCAAAGCTCAGAGAATTAAAAGAAGCCGTAATCTCACTGGTAACGCCGGCATACACTTCAAAATTCCCGGCTGAGCCTCATGTTCCGTTTGAGAGATTCCGCGGAAAACCTGTTGTCGATGACCGGAACTGTGTCGGTTGCGAGACCTGTGCCAACGTTTGCCCTCCCCATGCAATTACTTTTAAGGATGATAAAATAAAGAAGATCAGGACCATCACCCGCGATTACGGGAAATGTATATTCTGTGGGATGTGCCAGGAGCACTGCATTACAGGTAAGGGAGTTGCTTTATCAGACAAGATATTTGACATAGCTGCATTCGACAGGAAAACTATAATTGAATACCAGGAAAAAGAGTTGCTTATCTGTGAAAACTGCGGAGCAATCATTACAACGGCAGAACATCTTTATTACATGCACAGGAAACTTGGCCCCAAAGCGTTTTCATCAATCCTTAATCTTAATATGCTGAACCGGAACCTGAAGCTTGCCGAAGGACAGGATGTTGATGTGGAAATAAAGGACGGACTTAAAAGAAAAGACATGTTTAATATAATTTGTCCCAACTGCCTGCGCCAGGTCCTTGTAAAATACTTATATAAAGGTGTTTAAAGAACTCGATAAGATCCTGGAAAATAAGCACGGAAAGATACTTTTTGCAGGTATCGGGAATGTCCTGAAAAGCGATGACGGAGCCGGAGTATATGTTAGCAACAGGATAATCAGTAATGACAACATCCTTGCTCTTACTGTTGAAACGGGAATAGAGAATTATATCGGAAAAATAAACTCGCTGAATCCCGATATTCTTGTGTTGATTGATTGTGCGGACATGAACCTTCCTCCGGGAAGTTTCAGCCTACTGGATACTAATCACATACAGGACTTAACCTTCAATACACATAACATATCGCTCAGCAGACTGACGGATTTTTTTAATATGCCGGTTTATACTCTCGCAATTCAACCGGAAAATATTCATTTTGGAGAAAATATTTCGTATATTGTAAAGGAAATTGCAGATAAAATTATTAACCGAATAAACAGACAGGAGGATCAAAAATGGCCGTAGAATATCTTTGTAAAGTTTGCAGAGGTCATCTCAATGTAAAGACCTCTATTATCCTTACTGCTACCAACCTTGCTGATCGTTCACAGAAGGGATTGGTTTATCTGAATCCCGAGATCGGGAACTACACTCATACCACCCACCCTACATTCAGTATAAAAGAGGGAGAGGAATACATCTTCACCTGTCCAATTTGCGGAGCACAGCTGAACAGCATGAAGTATCTTCACCTTGTCAGGATTCTGATGAAGGATGATGAAGGCAAGGAATTCAATATTTACTTTTCAGGGATCGGGGGTGAGAAGTGCACATACAAGATCCGGGGTAACAAGATTGAAGCCCGCACAGGACCTGACGTAAAAGCATACGACAAGTATTTCGAAGTTCCCGACGAGGACAGAAAATATCTGTAGGGCCATTCCATGGAATGGCCAGAAGACATTTTTGTAACAAGTTTGCAGGTATTTTTCATTTTTTTCTGTAAACATAAAATCCTATTTTTACCGCCATTAAACTAATAATGGTAAAATCCTTGTTATGAATATTGATATCAATAAACTTGCAGCCGACAATATCAGGATCCTTTCAATGGCGATGGTAGAGAAGGCCAGATCGGGGCATCCCGGAGGTGCCATGGGAGGAGCGGATTTCATTCATATCCTTTTCTCTGAATTCCTGAGTTTTGATCCTGGTGATCCTTCATGGATAAACCGCGACAGGTTTTTCCTTGATCCGGGACATATGTCTCCAATGCTCTATTCTGTTCTTACCCTTACGGGCCATTTCAATGCTGAAGAGCTTAAGCAATTCCGTCAATGGGGAAGTCCCACCCCGGGGCATCCCGAACTCGATATTATGAGAGGTGTGGAGAACACATCAGGTCCTTTAGGGCAGGGACACACGATGGCGGTGGGTGCTGCAATAGCTGAAAGATTCCTTGTTGCAAGGTTCGGTGATCTTTTTTCACATAAGACATTTGCATTCATTTCCGACGGAGGTGTCCAGGAAGAAATATCCCAGGGAGCCGGAAGGCTTGCAGGTCATCTTGGGCTCAGCAATCTGATAATGTTTTATGATTCAAATGATATTCAGCTTTCAACTGAAACAAAATCTGTAACATCGGAAGATACGGCAAAGAAGTATTCATCATGGGGCTGGGAAGTAATTACTATTGACGGTAATGACCAGAACCAGATCAGAAAGGCTCTTGGTGAGGCTGTAAAATCAAAGGACAAGCCTGTAATTATTATTGGAAAAACTGTAATGGGTAAAGGACTTGTCGATAATGAGGGCAATAGTTTTGAAAGGAAAACATCCACACATGGGATGCCTGTCAGTGAAGCCGGAGGTTCCTTTGAAAAATCACTTGTAAATCTCGGAGGCGATATGACATATCCTTTCAGAGTATTCCCCGGGGTAAGAGAACATTACGATAAAGTTCTTGAAGGAAAGCGTAAAGCTGCTTCAGAATGGAAGAAGAAAAAAGCTGAATGGGCAGCCATAAACAGTGAATCTGACCAAAAGCTTCAGATGTTCTATTCAGGCAATATTCCTGAAATAGATTTCCGGGCTATCCAGCAGAAGGAAGGATCAGCTACCAGGGCAGCATCAGCTGCCGTACTTGGAGTACTGGCAAAGAAAGTCGAAAATATGATCGTCGCTTCAGCCGATCTTTCAAACTCTGATAAAACAGACGGATTCCTTAAGAATACAAAACCGTTTACAAGGGGTGATTTTTCCGGAGCATTTCTTCAGGCAGGGGTTTCAGAGCTTACAATGGCTGCAGTTATGAACGGAATGGCTCTTCACGGAGGTATTATCCCTGCATGCGGTACATTCTTTGTCTTCTCCGACTACATGAAACCGGCTGTCCGTCTTGCTTGTCTGATGGAACTGCCTGTACGATATATCTGGACACATGATGCGTTCCGTGTAGGTGAGGACGGCCCTACACATCAGCCTGTAGAGCAGGAAGCACAGATAAGGCTCATGGAACACCTTAAAAACCATCATGGGAAGAACAGCATGCTTGTATTGAGGCCTGCCGATGCAATCGAAACAACCGTCGCCTGGAAACTAGCCCTGGAAAATACAAATACACCTACAGCCCTTATTTTATCGCGACAAAATATTAAGGATCTCCCTTCAGCCTCAGGTAACAGATATAATGATGCCCTGAAATCAGAATCCGGGGCGTATATTGTTTCCGACTGCGAGGGGAAACCTGATATTATTCTGGTTGCAAGCGGATCTGAAGTATCAACACTTGCCGAAGGAGCTGTTCTGCTGAAAAATGACGGACTTAAAATAAGGATCATTTCTGCTCCGTCTGAAGGATTATTCAGGGGACAGAATGATGATTACAGAAAATCGGTAATACCGGATGACATTCCGGTATTCGGACTTACAGCAGGATTATCAGTCACACTTCAGGGTCTGGTTGGTGCCGGAGGTAAAATATGGGGCGTGAATACATTCGGATATTCCGCACCTTATAAAGTGCTGGACGAAAAGCTCGGATTTACAGGAGAGAATGTTTACCGTCAGGTTAAGGATTACCTGGCTCAATATAAAAAGTAAACATTATGATCATTCGTGAAAGGCCGCCTCATCAGCGGCCTTTCTTATTTGTGGGGAAATACTTTTTTTTGTCGCTGTTTTATAGTAAATTCGGTCGTGAAATTCAGGTCAGCAACATTTAATACAGCTCATTAGCATGAAAAAAGCAATACTCCTCTCCTTCCTGCTGTCAGTGATCAGCACAATTACATCATTCGGCCAGCTGGATTCCCTCAACATGAAATATGCAGTATCAGATACTGTGAGGGATGACATAATACTCTTCGACAGGGATGATCTTATGGAAATATCCCTCAGGTTCGACATAACCCATTACAGGAGAAAAAAAGATGAAAGCCAGTATTTTGATGCAACCCTTATTTATCATACAAGCCCTTCGGATTCAATTGTAAAAACCCTGAAGCTAAGGCCAAGGGGAATATCGCGGCTGTCAATCTGCGACTTCCCTCCTATTATGCTCAACTTCAAAAAACAGGATTCTGTCGGCGGTGAGTTCAGTAAAATTGACAAAATAAAAATGGTAACCCACTGCAGCGCGGGAGGTGAAGATTATCTTCTCAAGGAATTCCTGGTATACAAAATGTTCAATGTACTTACAGAATACAGTTTCAGGGTCAGACTTGTTAGGGTCAATTATATTAATACTTTCAAAGAGAGTAAACCGATAAGGGAGTTTGCTTTCCTTATTGAACCCGTCAAGTCCCTTGAAAAACGTACAAACAGTAAAGAGATCGATTCCGCTCATGTTACACAGAAGCATATCAGAAGACAGGTGATGGACAGGATGGCCATTTTCAATTATATGATCGGAAATACCGACTGGTCAGTTCCGATAAGGCATAATACGCTTACTATAGCCCAGGGACAATACGGCGGTTTGGAATCGGGCATCATTATCCCGTATGATTTTGATTATTCAGGACTGGTAAATACTGATTATGCAATTCCTTTTGAAGGTCTGGGGCTTGAGTCGGTGAGGGAACGAAAATACCTCGGTGTATGCAGGTCAGAATCGGAATTCCTTGAAGCACTGGCAGAATTCCGTGATAAAAAAGAGGAAATCTATAAAGTGATCAATGATTTCGAGTATCTTGATGCAAGAAATAAAAAAGAAATGATAAATTACCTTGAAGGTTTCTACAAAAGTTTTGATAAACGCAATTCCATTGTTTTTCAGCTACTTAAAGATTGTCTCGAATTTTAACCCGGTTAACTGAACTTATGTCGCTTTAAAACTCGCACTGGAACATACTCTTCTCAATATACCAATCTTTCAGATATTTAATATTAATTTATTATTTTTGCGCCTTGTTTTGAAATGATGCTATACGATATTCAACAGGGAGTAAAGGGGCTTATATTTGATCTGGACGGTACACTTGCAGATACAATGCCGTATCATTTTCAGGGATGGAAGAAAGCCTGTGAAAAGTTTGGTGCACATATAGATACCAGTTTTCTGAGGAAACATACCGGCAGTCCCGGATGGATAATTGCCAAAGAAATAATCACGGACTGCGGACTCAACGGAAGTGTTACAATTGAAGAGATAATGAGTGAGAAGCTCAAAGAGTTTTTCAGGCTTCAGCATCTTGTAAAACCCATTACTCCGGTCACTGATATAGTAAAGAAATACCATCTTAAGCTGCCGATGGCGGTAGGCACGGGCGGACACAGGGAAGCGGTTGAACGGACGCTTGAGATCACTGGTCTGCGACAGTATTTTGATATTGTTGTAACAGCAAATGATGTAAACGCATTCAAGCCGGATCCGGAGACCTTCCTGAAATGTGCCAGGCTGATGAATGTCGAACCCCGGTTCATTGAAGTCTTCGAAGACGCAGAACTTGGTATCCAGGCTGCCCGCAATGCCGGTATGATGGTTACCGATGTACGGTCGTGGTACGACTCAAACTGGTAAGGCGCAGGGCTCAGGGCTCAGAGCTCAGAGCTCAGGACCCAGGGCAAAGAGCGAAGGGCGAAGAAAGAGCGGTGAGCCGTGAGCGCTGAGCCATTGCAAATCTCAAATCAAAATTTTTGTCTGAATATTTATAAGACTTGTCTTAATATCACCGAAAGGATTATTGTCCCTGCTGAGATCCTGTTCAACAACCATATATTTCATCCCTGCGGTTTCTTTCACGGCAAGCAACCTTTTAAAATCTATTACACCGGCACCTACGGGAGCAAAATCCTGAACTCCCACGGTTGTGAAGAAGGGAGCCTCTTTGGTGAACATGTCCTTCATATGGTATAATTCAAACCTTCCCGGATATTTCTTTATGATCTCAACGGGATCCTGACCTGCCTTTGTGGTCCAGAAGATATCAATCTCCATAGTAACAAGGTCCTTATCCAGTTCCTTCATGAAAACATCAAAATACGGGATCTTTCCTTCAACCGTGTCAAACTCGAAATTATGATTATGATAGCCGAACTTTATCCCATGCTGTTTCATAATCTCTCCTACCTTATTCCAGTCGGCAGCCATCTTCTGATAACTTGCAATTGTTGTCCGGGCTTCTTCGACCACCCACGGCTGAATACAATATTTGACCCCAAGCTTTGCATGGTCTTCAGCCATTTTCTGAGCATTTTCAAGAGTTATACCCTGTGCTTCAACCTGGGTATGACTGCTTAGAATTTCCATACCAAGATCATTAACAAGCTTTTTGAACTCGACGGGTTCATAACCGTAGAACTTACCATCGGCATAACCGGCAAGCTCCAGGTATTTATAACCAATTTCAGCTACCTTTTTTAGCGATCCCGCAGGATCTGCTGTCATCGCATCCCGGATAGTATATAGCTGAAGACCTATTCCCGGGATCTTTTTACTGCAGGAATAGTTCGATAATAAAAAGGCACCTGCCGTACCGGCTGCTGCCATCTTTACGAAATCTCTTCTTGAATGTAAATTTCTCATGGTCATAAATATTTATTAGTATGTTTGTTATTGTTTACGATAAATCAGGTAATAAAAATAATACAATACTCTCAAATAATTTTGCGTTGGCAGGAATTTTATTTAATATTCCGGCGTGCGGCGTGAGGCGTGAGGCGTGAGGCGTGAGGCGTGCGGCGTGAGGCGTGCGGCGTGAGGCGTGAGGCGTGAGGCGTGAGGCGTGAG